>Ga0222678_1000021_pt1 | contig 106002 bp, 95 predicted proteins | sample AntAcemetagen937_FD_179801 | JGI IMG/M metagenome (GOLD analysis project Ga0222678, IMG submission 179801) | Saline water microbial communities from Ace Lake, Antarctica - #937 | ecosystem: Environmental > Aquatic > Non-marine Saline and Alkaline > Saline | place: Antarctica: Ace Lake... | reverse complement strand
AAGGCCTTTTCTCCCTCTGAGTTCGACCACCTTCACCCCTACGGCCCCAGCTGACCGGGCAGATCGACCCTGCCACCGCATTCGCACCCCTCATCCCGATACGTTCCTCGGTAGCGAGCTCATAACTGGGGACCCGATAAAGGGTGTCGGCCCTACCGGACAAGGCAGAAATCAAAAGGCCCGGTAGGGGACGTGGGCATTGGCCTCTGCCACCAGCCTATGAGAGAACCAGAAATCTCAGAGCTGCTACGCAGGGCAGCGCCTTACCTTCCCCGGCTATCCGTTGAAATGATACACCTGCTGGGCCTATGGCAGCACAAATTCCCATTTGCATGGACCCCTTGACCAAAGATAAACTTAAGGGCCGTCTAATGCCGATGCTTACCACTTGTCAGAAAGTGAAATATCAAAGTGACTTACAGCTATTACGTCTAAATGGAGGGTTACAAGTCATCCATTAAAGGTTACAAGTCAATAGATAAATTTCTCCTGTTCAAAAAAACTTAAATTTATATTTTTTGAGTTGTTTAAAATACTATACCGCTCAAGATCAGTTCTTTATTTTGCACCAGTTACTTCTTTTCTTTGAGTCAGGTGTTAACAATCCCGCTCAGTCATCCATCTGGATCCAGATTTGCCATGCAACGATAAATCGTTGTTTTTATTGACAAACCCCGGCCTAAAAACAGGCCCCAGAAATCATTCTGTACCGTACCATGTCCAATCAAAAAGGTAACAAATCTATGGCTCTTAAAGTCCAGACCTTTGTGGCTCATGGCACAGGCGAAATAAGTTAATGATCACAAGCACATAGCAAAAATATAATAGGATGCGACAGCTGCCAATCAAGTCTAAGAGCTTTTCACCAACCCCTTACCTGGCTCACTGCAGCAGCCATTTAATCAGCCAAATATTTTTTTAACATCAAAACCCACCTGATCACGCATGATAAAAAAACAGGCTTTTGCTATTTTACAAGCCAATGCTTTGGTTGCTACAGCCTGATTTGTTTTAGCCAGTTTACGCTGGTAAAATTTCTTTGCTTCTGGACAAAACCTCCGTGAAAAGTTAGCAGCTTCCACATATGCCCAGCACAGATATTTATTGCCGTTTTTGGAATTACCTCTCCCTTTTGTTTTACCGTTTGAAATACGCTTACTTTTTACAAGACGGCAATATGAAGCGTATTTTCCATTATCAGCAAACCTGCCGACATCACCGGTTTCCATCATAATTGTCAGAGCCAGTATGATTCCTATTCCAGGTACCGTCATCAATTTCTCAAATTCCGGTCTTAGCTCTGCTCTTTTAAGAACAGTTTTTTCAAGATGCCTGATTTTTTCCTTCAGGAAACGGATGATGGCTATGTTTGTCTGTCCGGTTAAAATAAGATATTCTTCATCAAGCAGATTCTTTACATCACTTTCATGTAATTTTCTAATTGCACCGCTGCTAATCTTTGAGCCTGTCTGCCGCGTCATCAGTGACTGGAAGCTTAATATGTGACTGGTCTTGTGTTGAACGATCAGCATTCGTCTTCGCAGCATATCTCTCACAGGCCGTTCTTCTTTTGGATAGATATATCCTTGCGGCAAAATGTTGAGCCTTTCCATCTCAGTTAAAAAGAACGCATCCGTTTTATCGTCTTCATGTTTCAGGCCACTGTATCTCCCAAAACCTGCAGGATTTCCAAGTTTTACCTTATACCCATTTTCCATAAGTCCGTCCACCAGCCAGTACCAATTATATGTTGACTCAACTACGATACTTGCGGTAGTTTTTTTGAAAGGTTCAAGACTTGATAAGACCATAGACATTTCATTTGGTAAGCGTTTTCCAAATACCCGCTTACCATTTTGTTCAACTATTGCGTAATACCCATTGTTTGAATGTAAATCAATTCCGACTATGTGTTCCATCCGTTTGCTCCTTTCTGATAGTTAATGTTTTTCTTGCAACTATCATTATAGATGTTTTAATGGATGAAAACCTTTATATGATTATCAAGTCTGCCATTGACCATTAGTGACTTGTCAGTTGCAAGTTGTCCGTTGTAAAAACCTTAATAAAATCATATCAAAAAATGATCAAACAGATTGATAAATACTGGGATAAACTTTTTGCCGATCCAATTACCGTCAAAACTTTAAACGGCCAAGTCGCTATCCAGCCTCAGCGGGGGTTAGGGGTTGTAGACTTACCGGAATAACTAAAGAAAAGGGGTCTGCTCTTGGTCGGAGTGCTTTGCGAAAACCCCTTCTTGTAGAGGAGGGGACGAGCAAAACAAACCAAGACCCTGCCGGCACTTGAACACCAAGTCAGAACAAAAAGTCCTCGCATCTTTGTAAGTGCATTAATCCTGAGGTTTTGGTATTTAAAGCTTGATTAATTTTCAAAGGAAATATATTCTAAATCTATGGGGAAAATCTGATAAAATTAAGCTCAGAGGGATATCTTAATTTTATAATGGTTGGATGCGAAGCAGATAAAATAATTAAGCAACTGGATGAGGCCTACACTTGGATATGTTGCCGGCGGAATCGATACTCCGCCAATGCTGATGTGTGGGATCTGCGCTTCAACTGGCCGTATTTTCAAAGGGCTGTATCAGCCAAAAGCTGACTTTTGTCAACTTTTCCAATATGCCGGCAACTGGCTGAGATACTTCGGGTCGGGACTGAATAAGGGAACTTTTAACAAGCAAAAGGAGAATTTAAATTGGAAACTAAAACTCAGTCTGAATTGCAATTTGATGATCGCGCTCAGGATGCCTTGAGACAATATAGCGCGCCTGATTTTGAACTGCTGGACGCCGCCTCCCACACAGCCGTGCATAACAAGACTGAGCCCTTCTGCGTCGAGAGCATAAACACCTACTGCCCCGTGAGCTGAAACCTTGAATCCTGCCCCGGAAAATAAATGGCCGCTTAGGTTAGACAACTGTAATAATGTCTGACCAGCGTTGCTCAAACTGTACAGGAGAACAGTAACCAAGCGTTGAGTGCAACCTGCTCTTGTTGTAATAAGTTTCGATATATTCAAAGATGCTGTTTTTGGCATCTTCCCGTGTATGAGAGAACAAGAAACCTCAGAGCTGCTACACAGGGCAGCAATCTACCTGTCCCGGATACCCGTTGAAATGATGCACCGGCTGGGCCTATGGCAGCACAAAGATCCCATTGGCGTGGTCTCTCCCCATGACCAATGATAAACTTAAGGGCCTTATAATGCCGAGGCTTACCACTTGTTAGGAAGTGAAATATCAAAGTGACTTACAGCTATTGCGTCTATGACCAACGAATCGTTTCGGATATACCGATGCGGTCATTAACCGGGCATGATGAACAATTTACGGATTGCGACGTCAGGGTCCGGCTGGGGGAGACGCCCCAGGGCCTGACCCGGGAACCGGCAGTGAGAAATGTGTGCACCACAATGGGTGAAAACGAATTTTTATTTTTCCACAAAGAACTGGGGGTCCGGTTTTACGTCAAAAACGGCAATGAGGTGATTGTCGATAAAAATTATTATGATGATCCGGATATGGTTTCGGTCTATTTTTTGGGCAGCGTGATGGGGGCGGTCCTGTATATGCGTAACCTGATCCCCATGCATGCCTCTGCTGTGCGAGTCAATGGGCGAGCCGTGCTGTTTGCCGGGGTGTCCGGAGTCGGCAAATCGACCCTTGCTCATGCCCTTCAATGTCGGGGGTACCTGGCCATCACCGATGATGTGGCTCCGGTCAGGATTCTGGAGGATCAATTGTACACCTATCCGGGATATACAAAGTTTAAACTCTGGCAGGACGTACTGGCCTACAACCAGCTTTCCAAGGACAAATATCCCCGGATCCGGGATGCATTCAATAAGTATTATGTGGATTTTACAGAGAAACCGGAATCAGGGCCCTGCCCGGTGCACAAAATTTACCATCTGGCCGTGCACAATAAGGATGAGCTGCTGACCATCGAAAAAACCGACAGCCGGGATCGGTTCAATATTGTGAAAAAAAATATGTACCGTCCCCCCTATGCCAAGGGATTGAAAAAAGAGAAGGAATTCTTTCACGTGATCGTGAAGATGGCCCATCTTCCCATGTCCACCATCATGCGTCCCCAGCGGCCAGACAGCTTTGATACCTATGTCGACCGGGTGGAGGAGGATATGCTGACATGACGGCAAGGATTGTCTGGCTGGCCTCCTATCCTAAATCCGGAAATACATGGTTCCGCGTTTTTTTGAACACCATCCGCGAAGAAACCATCACCTCCCCGGATATCAATGACCTTTACAGCACCCCCATTGCCAGCAGCCGGGGCATATTTGAAGAACATGCAGGCCTTGAGGCCTCAGATCTGACTCTGGATGAAACCGACCGGCTGCGGCCGGATGTCTACCGGCATTTGGCCGCTTCCCTGGAAGAACCCATGTTCATGAAAGTCCATGATGCCTATACAAAAACCTCTGCCGGAGAATGGATGTTTCCAACCGAAGTGACCCGGGTTGTGATCTACCTGGTCCGGAACCCCCTGGATGTTGCCGTGTCCTTTGCCAATCATAATTCCCAGGGCATTGATCGGGCCGTGGAAAATCTATGCAATAAGGAGTTCTGTCTGTGCAGGGGCATCAAAAACCTGCCCAACCAGCTTCGGCAGATCCATTTGACCTGGAGCAGCCATGCCGCATCCTGGCTGGATTCTCCCAATTCTGTCTGCGTTATCAGGTATGAAGATATGAAACTGGAAGCGTTTGCAACCTTTAAGCGGGCGGTTCAATTCCTTAAACTGGATAAATCCGATGAAGAGATCCGGGCCGCCATAGAAACCTGCAGTTTTGACAGGCTGCAGAATCAGGAAAAGGAAAACAGTTTCAATGAAAAACCCCAAAACTGCAAATCTTTTTTCAGGAAAGGCATTGTGGGGGACTGGCGGGCGCATCTGACCGAAAAACAGGTTGACAGAATCATTGAATCCCATTATGGGATGATGAGAAAATTGAACTACCTGGATGCCAATGACCAATTAACCGTTTAACTTAAAACACATAACATGGACCAAGAAGACATATGGACAAATCAAGCTTGATCAGCCGGAACCGGGAGATCGTCCATGATTACCTGGATGAGTATATCGTGATGATGAATATTGAAATCGGGCAGTACTATCGGTTTAACGAAGTCGGCACCAGGGTATGGGAACTGCTTGAAAACGGTGAAAAATCCATTGAGGCCCTGGCAGATAAAATCATGACCGAATTCAATGCGGACAAGGACCTGGTGATCGCAGACATCATGGCCTTTGCCTCAAAAAGCTGCGAGCAGGGTCTGATCCGTGTGGCGTAAATAGTGTTGAACTCGCAAAGGAGCTCCATTGATAGCCGGTATTTTCAAGCGTAAAGAATCGGACCTGGATCTGAAGGGTCTTTCAGACCTGGTATTAGGCGCCGTCAATTCATCCGGCAGGGCGGACCTGTCCGGTGTCTGGGCCAACGGATCTGTCGTTTTCTGTTCGGCCCTGAGGTTTAATACACCTGAATCCAAATGGGAAAAAGTCCCTTTTGTCTCTGGGGACGGCATCATTGTGGTTTTCTGGGGGCGGTTGACCAATAGGAAAGACCTTGGGGAAAGCCTTGGGATCCGGGACAGCTTGGACAGGGTCCCTGACACCGAGCTGATTTATTTAAGTCGGCAAAAATGGTCCAATGACTTTATCCATCACCTGTACGGGGATTTCAGCCTGGCCATTTACGATCCCGGGCAACGGGAACTGGTCTGCTGTACAGATCATATGGGATGCAGGCCCCTTTATTATTATATTGACAATGATATTTTCATTTTTGCCTCTTCCCTGACTGTTTTTCACCGTCTCAACATCGTTCCGGTTGAGCCGGATATGGCATGGGCAGCAAGATACATCCTTCACCTGTCAATGGACTTTGAAACCACTGCCTATTCAGATATTTTCAAACTTCCTCCTGCCCATATGCTCTGCATCAGACAGGATGTATACCGGAAAGAACAATATTTCAGTTTTAACGGGGAATACCGGCTGGCCGGGGTCTCAATGGAAGCGTGTATTGAACACTACAGGGCGCTGCTGGATGATGCCGTAAAATCAAGGGTTTCCACAAATTACTCCCTGGGGTCGGAGACCAGCGGGGGAATTGACTCCTCAACGGTGACGGCCCTTTCGGCTGGATATTTTACCGGGCACCTGGATGATTTACATACCTTTGGCTATGCACTCCTGGATGATGAGCCCGGTCTGATCCTGCAGACCAGCCAAAAATATAAACTTGCCAACAATCATATCTATTGTGCCGCCCCTGAGATATCCCAAGAGGTGATTGACCGTTCCCTGGACGTCATGGGCTATCCCTGCGAACATGGCAATGCCATTTACCATTACCCCTTTTACCAGGAATGTGAAAAAAAAGGCATTCGTACCCTGTTGTCGGGATTTGGCGGCGATGAATTCGTCACCACCATACACGGGAATATCATTGTCAGTGAATTGATCCGTGACAAAAAATATTCAGAAGTGTATCCAACACTGCGGGGCAATAAATTAACGGCATTCTTAAGGTTGCTCAAACTTTTTTATAAGCAAAAGTTCACCCCCCCTGAGGAATATTGCCCAAGGTTTCTTGCCGCATGGAAAAAACGATGGCCCCATCATCCCCTGCGCCGGGAGCTGGTTGAGGCCTATTCTCTGGAAAAGGCCTATTTTGATACGGCAAAGTTTGATGCCGGATACACCGATCTGAACCAATTCACCCTGGAGCAAAGGTTTGCCCCTTTTGTGCCCACCCGGATGAACAATTGCATCCAGATGGCCCATTCCTACGGGATTGATTATGCCTGGCCCTTGCTGGACGTGCGGTTGATCGCATATTTTTTGTCCGTTCCAACGGAGTACAAGCTGGGCAGGGTGGGCCGGTATTTCCACCGCAGGGCCATGGACGGAATTGTACCGGATTCTGTTAACTGGAAACCCTCAAAAAATATGGGCGGTTTTTCATTTCATCCAATGGAATTAAAAGAGATCCCCGATTTAAACCCGGACCTACATCCGGATCTCCTGCACTTTATTGAACCGGATAAAATCAGGAAGAAACGGGAGGCCTTTTTCCGTGTAAAAGACATGGGAAAAGTATTTTTCAGGCGCTACATTGTCCAGATAAACCACATGGATCTATGGCTGAAAAAATTTCATGCAAGGGGTGCAAACTGGAAGAACGGGATATAATTGATGGCGGCCATAAAAAAAGTTAGAACCGTCTTGGAAACCCTCCGCCAAAAAACTTTTGCAGCTCAGCCGTTTCCCCTGTTTTGCCTGTATCTTCTTCAAAAGCCTATGCACCGGGGGTGGATGCTCCATCACCGCATATTAAAATACAGATTAAAGAGCTTATGCCGCCCTCGGGATCTGGCAAAACCCCTCATCCAGGGACTCTTGTGGTATGGGTTTTATCTGTGGGTATATTCCCATAAAATAATTGCCCGACAAGGGGCTAAAGTTAAAAAACAGCATGGAATTGGCCATGCCCGGCAATGGGCAGACCTGATCCTGCTTAACCTGGCCTTTCACCTGCCTCTTTACAGTTATTATAGGTACCAACTATATTTAAAGGGAAACCGGCATAAAATACATGGACAGCTGTACGTCAGCAGTCTGCCACATCTCCATGATTACAGCAACCGGGACAATGAAGGCTTAAACTCAGCCAGACAATTGATGGCAGATAAGCGTAAATTTGCACAGGCCCTTGAAACACACGGATTCCCGGGTATTAAAACCCTGGCCGTAATCACAGACCCGTCACTGATCCCCCTTTTTTTCCAAAAACAGAATGTATTCTGCAAACCGGTGACCGGTTCCCAGAGCAGGGGGACTTTTCAATTGACCCTTAACCCGGAAACCAGCAGTTATACCGCTTTGCCCATCAACGGCAGCCCAATATCTGATCCAGTTGAACTGCATAGGTTTTTGTCACGAAATGCAGCTGTTTCCGAAATCCTGGTCCAGGAAATGCTGGCGGACCATCTGGATATTGCAGCACTATCCAGATCAAAGGAAATCACAACCCTGCGGCTGGTCACTGGCCGGTTCAACACCGGTGAGGTCCGGACAATTTATGTGCAGCTTGAGATCCCGCGCAAGGAAAAAGCCCAAGGCCGGCAGTTTTACAAAATTTATCCCCTGGATATCTTCGGCCTTGATGTCTCTTCCCATTGGAAAAATACGCATCAGGCCAACCTGGAATATGACGCAGACCTGGTGCTGTCCTCCACCGTAAAAGAGATGCTGGCAAAGGCATGTGATATCTGCGCTGGCTGCCACAGAAAATTATTTCCTATCCGATCCGTTGGTTTTGATGTTGCCTTGAGTCCCCAGGGCCCCGTCATTATTGAAGCCAATTATAATTGGGATATCGAATTGCTTTACAGGGTGATCCAGGATTTAAGGGACAATTCCTTAGGGGCGCTCTGGCTCAAGGAGCTTTATGAAAGCGATTAAAACCTTTTTAAGTCTAAGGGCAGCAGACAAAATGATGGGTTTAGAGGCGGCCTCCTTCCTGTTCTTGACCCGCCTGGTCATTCTCTTTTTGCCCTATTCGGCATTGCGGAAAATGCTCGGCAGACACAGGTCCATTGCCGTGAATCAGGCCGTGGATGAAGCCAAGGTTCGCCGGATATCTTATTTTATCAATCGGATCGCCCCGCGCATGCCCATTGAATGCACCTGCCTTCCTAAAGCCCTGACCGGCAAATATATGCTTCACCGACGGGGTATAAAAAGTACTCTTTATCTGGGCTTAGGACCCCATGACACTTATGGGATGATGGGCCATGCCTGGTTGATGGTGAATCACCTAACTGTAACCGGCGGATCCGGCAATGAAAAGTTGGCCCAGGTGGGCCATTTCGGCAGTGACTGATTTTTTTTGAAGACAGTTTTTATAGAGATATAACCTGTCCCTGCTCCAGGGTCACCACATGGTCTGCATTTTGGATGGTGGAAGATCTATGGGCGATGACCACAATGGTCAGCTCGCTCTTTAACTTTTCCAGGGCCGATTGGATGTGTGCCTCGTTCTGCCGGTCCAGAGCGGATGTTGCTTCATCCAGCACCAGCAACTGCGGTTTTCGCAGCAGTGCCCGGGCCAGAGAGATGCGCTGACGTTCTCCCCCGGAAAAATTTATGCCCCGGTCTCCTACGATGGTGTCCAGGCCCCGGGGAAGACCGGTGATGAATCTTTTTGCCGAGGCCTTTTCCAGGGCATCCCACAGCTGCGCCTCGGTGGCCTTTGGGTTGGCTTTGAGCAGGTTGCTGCGGATGGATTCGTGGAATAAATAGATTTCCTGGGGCACATACCCCACACATTGGCGCCAGGCCTGGAGTTTATTCTTGTCCAGGGGGATGCCGTCGATGAGTACACTGCCTTTCTCCGGGGTTAAAAGCCCCAGAAGTATATCCACCAGGGTGGTTTTACCCGCCCCGGAATGGCCTGCAATGGCGGTGACTTTACGGACCGGTATCTTGATCTGGATATTTTTAAGATTCCAGTTTTCACTGCCTCTGTTGTACCGGAACCAAACCCTGTCTACAGAAACGGCATTTGTCAGGGGGAAGGCTGGAAGGGATGAATTGTCTGCAGCTCCGACCGGTTCCTGATTGAATTCAAACCGCTCCTCCATTTCCAGCACGGCCTGGAATGAGGGCATGGCATTGGCGATGCGCTGGAAACATTGCTGGAGATTGGAAAACCCGGGTAAAATCCTTGAGAACAGGAATACAATGACCATGAGGGTGACGGCTGATAAATGAAAGAGCTTGACCCCCATGGCAATGAAGAGGGCAATGGCCACTGCTGCCCCGATCTGGTAGCAGAGCCGGGTGGCTGAGTTGATTGCCGTGAACCGGACGGTCTGGTCGCAGGTGTCATAGGAGGCCCGGTTAAATTCAGCCGTATGGTATTTTTCAAGGTTATAGCTTTTGGATACCTTCATTCCTCCGATATGTTCATTGATCATGGTGTACATTTCCCTGCTGGCGTTCCGAAAGGAAAGGCCGAACCGGACCGCTTTGCGGTTGAAGGGGTAAAGGACCAGAAGGAACAGTCCTCCACAGCATAAGGCCGCACAGGTCATGGGCAGGGAAATGGTCATGCTGAACAGGGTGTACATGACCACCATCAGACCGGAAACTATCAGCCTGAAGAATTCCTGGGTGGCCATGGCCACCCGCTGGATATCATGGGTGAGTACGTGGATGATATCTGCATCCCGGATTTTTAAAAAGCTGAGCCACCCTGCATGGCAGAACCGTTTATATAAACGGGTTCTCAGGTGATGGGTGAACTCCGAGGCCAGCCGGGAGGCAAGAATATCTTTAAAGTGGCCTGTTGTGGAATAAATAGCGATCACCAGGATATAAATTGAAATTACGCTCCAAAGCCCCGGGGATAGGCCCAGAAGAGATGTGAACCGCATAAACGCATTGGCATAGCCGCTTCCCCCACCGGATGCATCAATGCCGATAACATGGAGAAAGGGGAGGATCATGACAAGGCCGATGCCCTGGGTCAGTCCCAGCACCACCATCAGTCCCATCAGCCCCCATGCCTTCCCCCCAGCAAAACGAAAAAAAGCCTTCAGATAAATTCGCAGCATGGGGGCTTAAGTCTCCTTTTTGTATCGGCCGTTGCGCACCGGTTTGATTGATGTAAATTTTCTGAAAAACAAGATGAAAGGTCTAAAAAGGTAATATAAAAAAAAGAATCTGTCTGGCAAATACAGATATTCAAAGTTAGGCGGAAATAATATATTACTGATAACTCTTGTTTTATACTGGATACCGGCTCCTAAAAAAAAACGAGCCATCTTTGATTTTAAATTGAAAGAAAAGCTGATTTGCAGAAAGGATTCATCGGATTCCACTATATGATCGATGGACGTTCGAACTAAAAAGGAAATCATTTTGTCTTTCTTCGCCATTTCATGGATGCTCTCCGGCAAGGCAAAATCAAATAAGGTGTTCAGCAAGACCAGGGCACTGAGTGCAGGCCGATTCACACCAAGCTGTTTTGCCCTGTCCATTAATTTCTTCCAGTCATGGGCAGAAGAACGGTTTAATATCAAAAGGATATCATAGAGCCAGAACACTCTTCTCCAGCAATGGACACCTCCATGAATCAGCAGGAGAATCAGCATATCGTCAAGATTGCACGCCGGCAAATGGTGTTCCCCAATTTTAACCCTTTGGCGGTTTTGCCAGAGCTCTTCAAAACGGATAGAACAAATCGAATTTGAAAAAAAATTCCAGTGTAGTTCAACATTGATTTTACTGACGGGGTTAAAAAAACTGAAATGGTGTCTTTTCTCGATAAATGCCCTGTGTTGTTTTTGCGATAATTTATAAAGGGGAACAAGCTTGTGATACCCGGATTTTATTAATATTTTTTCTGCATGAGAAATGCTTTCCTTTGGAACCGCAATGTCCAGATCGTTGGAACTGCGCATAGAAAAATTTCCGTATAATTGCATCCCCAGTACCGGCCCTTTAAAGGGCAGTGCCTTGATTTTGTCATTTTTGAACCTACCCATCAATTTCACTAATTCGGCTGTTTTTGCCATCATTTGTAAAGTGTTTTGCCGGTGGCGTTTTTTTAGTTGAATTAATACAGGCTCTGGAACAAGGGTTTTGGCAAATTGAATTAGATTTTTGTACACCGGTCCAATAACACGGTGTCGGTCAACAACCAGTTTTAAAAAAAAATCCCAGTCAATATCATAATTTTCAAGAAGCTTTTCAATCTCCCTTTTTTGCCTGTAATTTACAAGATTAAGAACGTGTATCATCAGGTGCAGTTCTACAGGCATTTTTTTATTCTTAGAAAAATAACGATTCATTAAACCCTTCCTTTTTTTGCAGTCTCCGGTGGAAAAACAAATTTCCGGGTAATTTGGGGTCAAACCTAAACATTAAACAACTCGCTCCTGACAGCGCCTGTTTTATTCAATTAATTGTCCTGCCCAAAGTTCTTCCAGAAAATCCTGCCAGGGCAGAATTTCAATACCTTTATCAACAGTATGTTTCTGTGTCTCCAGTGAAACAACAACTGAACGAATTATTTTATCAATACTTATAAATATATCTAGATATATTTACCTATCAAGTAAAATTATCCTAAGACAGGGGTGTACGAATACATAGAAGACAAATGCTTCTTGATATATAAAAAGGCCCTGCAGGGGCCAATTTATGCAATATAAAATTATTTAATGGAGTTTTTCCAAGACATTAGGAGTTTTACCCGGGTCCTGAATCCTGCGCTTTATCCTATATAACGATCATTAACATATAATATGTTACTGTGCATGTTAAAGGTTAACATAAAAAGAAAATGGTGAATCAAATCAAATCCAGCCGGTAAGTCATATTTCCATATGTCATTTATTTGAAACAGTTTATAGACTACAGCTAATGACAAACAGCATAAAAAAAGCCGAAAAAGTACTTTGAAGCGTGCGCAATCTGGTGAGATGAGTAGATCCGGATTTTTACAGTATTATGATCCTGCCAGCAGCTGTCCCATGTTAAATGCAAGACTTAAGTCTGCCTCTTTATTTTTCACTCCGGCTTTTTCCAGGTTCCCGGTACTCAATACCTCCCCGCTTTTTTTCATCTTAAAATCTTTAATGTTTGAGTCAATGGCCCGCAGGATAAGTGCCGAGGCAGAAGGTGACGTGTCTCCCTGGCTGACAACCATTACCGCCTTTTTCCCGGAAACCAGAGACTGCGATTCTCCGCCGATTATTTTTCCTTCGCTATCTTTAAAGACTTTCATCTTAAGCAGGGGCTGCATTCTTGAAAAAAGGTTGACCAGCATCGGTGACATGGAATGCACATGATTGGGGGTTCCAAAAATAAACGCGTCCGCATCGATCATCCGGTTTAAAATATCCTGCATACTGTCTTTCAAGGGACAGTCCCTGCTGCCGTGCACCGGTGTGCAGACCAGACAGCCTGTACAGATCTTTATGTCCGCATCATAGAGATAGATCTTTTCTGCCTTCACCTCCGTTTTGCTTTGTGCACCTTCAACAACTTTATCGATTAAAATATCAACATTTGAACCTTTTCTCGGACTCCCCGCGAATGCCATAATTTTCATCTTAAATATCTCCTGTATCAGTAATTACCCACGGCTAAAAGCCGTGGCCCTAGGTTGGTTCCCAAAGGGGACCGTTTAAAATGGGACCCCATTTTGGCCGTGCCGCAGTTATGGGTTTTTTTGTGGATCTAGGGCGACACATGTCTGAGTCCCGACAAATCGGGACGAGTTTGTGACACCGACCGCAAAAAATCCTAAAACAAGGGAATCCCGTTTTACGGGACCGGGCAAAGGGTGCCTTTTCTTTGTTACTTTCTTTGGAGCAAGCAAAGAAAGTAAGACAAATATCTTTTTTTAAACAATTAATTTAACCCGAAACGCTAAAAGCTTTTCGGGTTAAATCCTAAAAAACTATGGTTTAATCTTATAGTTAAATTTGGGATTGACCTCTAATCTCGTCCAGTCTTTCCCTGCAGGAAGGATCCATAGAAAGCACCTTTTCAAGATTTTCGCAGGCATAGTCATCACACAGACCGCAGCTTTCAAGTCCTCTTCCAACTGCACAGCTCCTTATTTCACACATCCCGCAATAACTGCTGTGAGCACCATCTGCAAGGCATCCCACACAGTTCACATCTTCGGGCTTCATTTCCATTTTAAACTGTTTTGACCACAACGCAGCTACTTCTGCCCTCTTTTTGTCATCATCTTCTTTGGTGGCTAAAAATGCGGGACATTCACTGCAAACAAGACCGCAGCGTGAAATTATTTTTTCCATAGCATCCTCCATCAAAAGATTCAAAACACCTGTTTTTTTATTTCCAAACATTTATGATAAAATTATGTTCCGTACAGATAAAAATTACAATAAAATTTTCAGTGTTTTACCCATTAAAAAAGGCGTCCATTAAGACACCTTTTTTAATAACACTATATTTTGTCTGCTTATCTCTCTTCCCTTATCAAACGGTAAGTCAGCTGGTTAAACGGGTCAGGGCAGCATCCGTGAATGATATTCTTATCTCCCTCCCAGGCAAGACTGCCGCCTGAAAGAAGAAGGTTTATATAATGATAGATCCCTCTATAAAGAAAGCCGCAGCAGGTCCCCACATTAAAAGCATCCAGCTCCAGCCTTTCGCCTTCCCGGTGTCCCCAGACACAGTTATTGGCAATACTTATGACTTCAAGATATATTCTGTATTTGTCAATGCCGGGATATTTTTTACCGGTCATATCAACCGTCTTTGTCCCGGTCCTGAAAAAAGACCTGTCTTTTTTTGCCACCCGCTTAACATCAAGATGCACGACTCCTTCAGGACAAATTCCGCTGTGCACATCCGGGTCTTTTCCCCACTGCATCTCTCCGCCATGATGAAGCGTAACAATCTGACTGTGTATCGCCTGATACATGCCCCCGCAAAGTCCATCGCTGTTCATACTGGTAACCTTAAACCTGTCTCCTTTACAATGACCGTACGGACAGCTGCCTGAAACATCTGTAATGGTTGCTTCCTGATAATAGAGGTTGACAACCGCCATTATCTGAGCAACCACATCATCATCGTTTATATTTTCATCATTTCGAAGCTTTTCGATAAAATCCGAATCTGCCATTTTGGTAACGACCTCTCAGGTGAATTTATTTAATACCGAACATTATTTTCAGGAAGAGTGAAACCTAAAAAAGCACCTCCAGCGTCAGTTCTGTCAGCTCATGTCCCACAGAATTTTCAAGCATAAGCCCGCCCGGGTCTTTATCTTTCAAATTCTGGCGAATCGCCTGCTTGCGTTCACGCAGTCGTTCCAAATACGCTGCATCAGCGGGTTCATCTTTTTTCCAGAGATCATAATAGACCTCAAGATAGTCGGACGCAAGGCTTAGGATGTTCTCCTGAGTCTGTTTTGTGCTGGGACCAAAATCAGCAGTCAGTGCATAAGGTGATGAAAAAGCACGCCACCAATTGGGATCGCGGGTTCCTCTTTCAGAAAAGTTCTTAAGCCCCTTGTCGTACGCATCCTCCAGAGGGTCCAGGTAACGTTCCATATAAGGAAGATCAACAATACAGTCTGCCTGCGGATACAGGTCAATCAGCATATAGCTTCCTTTTACACTTTCCGCCCAGAATGAGGAATAGATTGGAAAAGCATAGTCATCATCAGGCCAGATACTTGTTGTATAGCACATGAGTTTATCTCGAAATGATTGCACACTGAAAATAATCTTTTCAATCTTGGGAGCGGTATAAAGATACTTATAGCTCCAGACAAGCCCCCCGCCCTTCATGTCCCACAGTTTTGTTATATCTTTTCCCTTGTAGGTTTCCATTTTTTCCAGCCCAAATTTGTCAATAACCTTCATCATTCTTTCTTCATATGCTGGAAATGTGAATTCTTCTGACATGATTAAAACTCCTTTATAAAGTTTTTAATTATTAAAGCTTAATAAACTGGTCGCCTCTGTCATCTCTAACCGTTGCTGCATCAATAACTTCAAAAGTTCTATTCTTCATTGCAGGGCGGGTTAAAGCATCTACACAGACTTTTGCGATCTGTTCTCTTCTTATCAGTCCGGAAAAATTTCCGCCCTCGCCAAAAGCTATTTCTCCTGACAGCTCTTTCTGAGAATACCCACCGGGCCGGATGATCGTATATTCTATCCCAAACGACGAAATAAATTCCTCTGATTTTTGTTTTGCCTTGAGAATAGGACCCATAAACATCTTATTCATAAAGGATATTACCCCCCGGCTATTACCCACACCAATAGACGATATAACAACAATGCGCTCCAGCCCTTTTGCCTTTGCCGCCCTTGCAAAGTTCTGGTTACCCATATTATCTATTTTATCATTTTCTTTACCGCTGAAAGGTTTTCTTGATCCAATGGCACTGATCAAATAATCAGCTCCCTCCAAAGCACTAGAAATAGACTCAACAGAAGTGAGATCTGTAAACGCAAGCTCTACCCCTGCAGACGTAAGTTTCGGCTGTTCCGGCTGATCAAAGGGCTTTATAAGAAGTGCTCTGACATTAAAACCCCTTTTCAGGGCCTCTTCTACTATAAGCCCGCCGGCCCTTCCTGTTGCTCCTGCAACAGCGACTGTTTTTTTATTTTCAGACATTCTTTCCCCTTTTTAAGTTCCAGTTTTCTTCTGCCAGTAAAACAACAGTATCAGATGAAAGGATAGGATTGTAAATAGGGGAAAACATGCATATAACCTTAGGGATTTCATGCATATAAGGCAATAAAGTCGCAAAAAATAAAGCGCCCCGAAAAGAGCAATGGATTTCCGCAAAAAACCCGGGTTAAAAAGTACGGCAACGGAAAAGTTTTAATGCCATCCCGCCATGGCGGGATTTACGAAGCGGTCAAAAGCTATTTTGTCCATAAATCAGGATCCACAATACCGAATTTAACAGCATACTTCACCATTTCTACAATATTGTTAACCTCCAGTTTTTTCATAATATTGGCACGGTGACGCTCTATCGTTTTTGGACTTAAAAAAAGAATTTCTGCAGCCTGATTAATGGAATTTCCCTCCACCGTAAGCCGGAATATCTGCTTTTCCCTTTCCGAAAGAAGGTCATACCCCGGACCTTCACTCTTATTATCATGACCTTTCAAATATGTCGTTATCACTTCCCGGCTGATCCCGGGACTTAAAAAATATTCTCCGGAATATACAGTTCTTATTGCCTTTACCAGATCAGAAGAAGGGGACGCCTTTAAAACGTATCCCATTGCACCGGAAGAAAGGACCTGATGCACATAGGCCTCTTTTTTATGCATGGAAAGAATGATTATTTTATTGTCAGGCGATGCCTCCCGTATAAGCGGTATCGCTTCAAGACCATTTAACCTGGGCATGGAAATATCAAGAAGGGTTACGTCAGGTTTTAAAGCCTTAACCTTTTCCACAGCTTCAATACCGTTTTTAGCCTCACCCGCAATATCAATATCCTCCTGTCTGCTGAGGACATGTACCAGCCCTTCCCTGACCACAGCATGGTCATCCGCTATCAGAACCCTGATCTTTTTCATCCTCTTCTCCCTGTGGCAGTTCTATTTCTACTTTGATTGAGGTCCCTATTCCCCTGTTTGAACGGATATAGGCTTTTCCCCCGACTGACAAAGCCCGTTCCTGAATGCTTATCAGGCCTATGCCTTTTGTCCTCAGACCTGACAACTCAAGAAAATCCAATATGATCTGTTCAAACCCGACACCATCATCTGATATGGTAAGACAAACCTTCGGCTTGTCATACGCCAGAACGATACTGACTTTTTTTGCTTTTGAATGTTTTACAATATTATTTAACGCTTCCTGCATAATACGATACAGAACCGTCTTGATTTCTGCATCCATATTTTCGGCCAGACAATACGGAAGAAACTCAACATCAAGACCCGGCTTTCTTTTTGTAAAATCCTTAACATACCATTCCATTGCCGGTACCAGACCAAGATCATCAAGCATATCAGGCCTCATCCTGGAGGATATATCCCTTATGGTATCTGCGGTCTGTTCAAGCATTCTTGTAAGCTCATTACATCTTTGCCGCACTTCTTTCAACTCTTCAGGAAGTAAATCATGGATACTTTCCGACATCAGGTGAAGCGCTGTCAGATTCTGGCCCAGTTCATCATGGAGATCCCGAGATATTTTCTTTCTCTCGTCTTCCATAGCACGGATAAACGTTCTCAAAAAGTGCCTGGCTTCGTTTTCTCTCAGCTTACGGGTGGTAATATCTTCAATCAGTCCATAAAAATAAAGAAGCTTTCCCTCTCTGTCATGAATTGACTGAATATTGGTGGCGCCGGTAAACTGGGTTCCATCCTTACGTGTGTAAGGTATCTCAAATCTGCCGCCGCCGCTGTTTTGGATCGATTCCTTCACGGACGCATACCGGTGAAACGGCCCGGTATCCGCTGTTAAAAGATGGACCGCTTCATGGGGCGAGTCATAACCGAACATACCGGCTAGAGCAGGGTTAACACTTACCAGCCTGCCTTTGGAGGTACACTCAAAAATGCCCACGGCAGATTTTTCATAAATAGTACGGTATTTTTCCTCATTCTTCCTGAAAGCCTCTTCAGCGTTTTTCCTGCTTGCTGCAAGTGTTTTCATACCGTCTATCTGGCGGCGCATTTCTTCAAGTTCATTTATGAGCTGGTCTTTTGTTTTGTCTTTGTCTTTGATCATATCTCAATTAACAATTCTTCATTGTAATTTAACACGCTAAGCACCTTTGCGGGTATACCGGTAAACGTGCTATCCAGAATATCAAAATCAACCTCGAACATATCCCCGGCTCCCAAATGACCTTCATGAATAAAACTTAGCCCGCCCCCGCTAAGGGTACACATCGTTGCCGTAAAACTTTCGCTCGCCTTTACTTCACCGTTATCACTCATGATAGATTTTTTTAAGACTTTTACAACCACCGGTTTTTCTATTTCAAGACGAAACTCATTCCTGGACTGACTTCGTTTTAAATCGGAGGAATGATACAGTTCAACAATACCGGAAGTTCCGGTCCCTGCAACAATTAAAGTTATTCTATACCTGACATCCCCCTCTCTTGAAAAGGAAAAACTTATTCTTTCTCCGGCCAGCCTTTTTTTCTTTTTTCTATTTTCTCCCTGCGGTCAAGCCAGACACGATAGATCAGAATTGAAAATGACACAATAATTATTCCCAATATCAGAACAAGGGTCGGGTCTTTCCTGCTTGGATCTCTCCACCCTATCTGATCAAGAATCCCTGCTGCCATGACAGGTTCTGACATTATTATCAAAATAAAAAGAGATAGCAGTTTGGATTTTAAAGCTATCATTTTTCTGTCCTTAATTAAATTGTATATAAACAGTATAAAAAATTAAAAATTTAGAAGTGATTTTTACAATATTTATACAATTTTTCTTTAGGTTTGTACAGCTGTCCTGTGCTTTACTCCGATTTATAACAAAACTTTAAGATAATCAACATATTAATATTCTTTAAAACAACTTCATTACAAACAGAAAAAAACAAAAAAACCTCTTTTTTTGTTTGACAACGGTATAAACATATTATAATACCTATTAATAGTATTTACGTTTTAACTATTTGTATTATTTTTCTGGTGTTTACGTTAATATAATTTTTATGGTTTAAATTATTATTATGGTAAAAAGAAAGACAGCTTCAGCATCGGATCCGGACAAGCCGGACGAAAAAACTGAAGATAACCCGCAGGGGACTCTCCGCAAAAAAGTCGGGAGGCCGAGGGAGATCCATTATGCCCTTGATAAGAAATTTACCCTGATGCTGCCGAAAGAAATCCATAAATCCTTAAAAATAAAATCAGCAGAGCTTGAAAAACCAATGACCACAATGATAATCGATGCAATAAAGGAGGCGTACAAAATTTAAGTATTCCCTTTGTAAAAAACAGATAATAACTTAATGAAAATCAAGTCTTATTAATGAACAAACAATAATCTTTAATCTTAATTATAAGTATCAGGGGGAGCAACCATGAGCTTTCAATTTGAGCAAAGCAACACAAGGGGAGCATGCATTAAAGTAATCGGCGTGGGAGGCGCGGGCTGCAACGCGGTCAATACAATGCTCACTTCAAACCTGAGCAGTATTGAATTCATTGTTGCAAATACGGACCGTCAGGCACTGGACAACAACAAATCACCGATAAAGATCCAGATCGGAACAAACATCACAAAAGGTCTGGGAGCAGGCGCAAAGCCTGAAATCGGCAGAGATGCGGCAAGTGAAAACATTGAAGAAATAAAACGTAATCTGGAAGGAACAGATATGCTGTTTATTGCCGCTGGCATGGGCGGAGGAACAGGAACCGGAGCCGCACCGGTTATAGCAGCAGCAGCAAAAGAAATAGGTGCTTTAACCGTCGGTGTCGTGACAAAGCCTTTTACATTCGAAGGAAGAACAAGAAGCCGTATTGCGGACGAAGGGCTGGAACAGCTCAAAAAACAGGTGGACTCTCTTATCGTCATCCCCAATGAAAAGCTTTTCGGCATATCCGGGAAATCGATATCCCTTCTGGAAGGTTTTAAAATGGCGGATCAAGTCCTGCTTCACGCCATAAAATCGATCTCTGACCTGATAAATGTTCCGGGACTCATCAACCTTGACTTTGCAGATGTGAAAACAATCATGTCCAACACAGGCATGGCCTTCATGGGAATCGGTGAACACAGCGGCGAAAACCGGGCAGCAGAAGCCGCGCAGAAAGCAATTTCAAATCCGCTGCTTGATGATATTTCCATCAAAGGGGCCAAAGGTATTCTGGTTAACATTACAGGAAGTAAATCACTGACCTTTACAGACCTCCAGGAAGCAACCGACTTTATCCAGATTAAAGCCCATGAGGATGCAAACATTATTTTCGGAGCTGTTATAGATGAAACCATGGCGGAAAATTTTCAGATAACCGTTATTGCCACCGCTTTTGAAGATATCAAAGCAGAAAAAGAAGTCCCCGTGAAAACGCCTGAAACAGCAAATGCTAAAACTGTTCCAAACGAAAAAAATCAGAACGCCACCAAAATAGGGACCATTATCAGCGAATTTGCAGAAGATGATGTTTATGACACACCCACTTTTGTAAGAAAACAGAAAGCCATGTAGGTACAAAAATTTTGCGCAAAGGAAAAAACGGTAAATATTCTTTGACTGGCGAGGATTACGTCCGTTAGAAAGGGCGGGGAGAAACCCCGTCGAAAGCAGTAAATGCTTTACATAATAAAAAGAGGATCGACATCAACAGCCAGCCTGACACCCTGCCCTTTGGCATAATGACTGCAATGTTCCAGCACCTTTGATACAAAAAGTCTATGGTACTTTAAATTAGAGCCTTTAATAAGCATCTGATATCTGTAGCGTCCTTTAATCTTTTCCCATAAGGCACTGGCCGGGCCAAGAATCTCAACCGTCTTATAAAAATCCCCGTTTGAAAGAAGCTGTCTTGCAAACTTTCCCGCATTTGATGCACACAACTCCACACGCTGTCTGCTTGTGCCGTCAAACCGAATATTAATTATCTTCTTATAGGGCGGATAACCCAGTTCTTTTCTAAACCCGGATTCTATCCTGTAGAATTTTTTGAAATCGTGATGCTTTGCACAGGACAGACTGTAATGTTCAGGATTATAGGTCTGGATAAAAACTTCGCCTTTCACCGCGCCTCTTCCGGCCCTTCCCGCAACCTGGGTCAAAAGCTGAAAGGTTCTCTCCCCGGCATGATAGTCCGGAAAGTTAAGCGACTGGTCTGCGCTGACAACACCGACAAGGGTAATATTCGGCAGATGATAACCTTTAACAATCATCTGTGTCCCCAAAAGAATATCAATTCGTCCCTCATAGACATCTCTAATAATATTGCCTGAAGCACCTTTTTTTGTGGTGGTATCCCTGTCCATACGCGCTGTCCTTGCTTCCGGAAAAATCCTGTTTATCTCTTTCTCCAGCCGTTCTGTTCCCCACCCTGTGGGCACAAGAAAATAGCTTTCACATTCAGGACACTCATCCGGAACCGGATGCGAAAAATCACAGTAGTGACAGCATAGTTTTTTTCTATTCAGATGATGAATAAGGGAAACATCACAGTTAGGACACTTGAAAGTATGGCCGCACTCCTGACAGATATACGCCGACGAAAATCCCCTGCGGTTCAAAAAGAGAAGACTCTGCTCACCGGCATCAAGCCTCTTTGATAAAGCCTCTTTCAAAACGGCTGAAAGAATACCCCCTTCTTTTTTCTTACGGTTATTTTCTATCCGCATATCAATTATCCTGACTTCGGGCAATGCTCTGTCTTCAACCCGTTCAGGGAGTACCCCCAGCATATACTTTTTCTTTAATGCATTATGATATGACTCAATTGACGGGGTGGCAGAACCTAAAATTACCACGGCGTCTGCAAATTTACCTTTCAAAAGGGACACGTCCCTTGCATTATATCGGAGTTTTTCATCCTGTTTATACGACGGGTCATGCTCTTCATCTACGATAATTACGCCCAGATCAAAAAAGGATGCAAAAATTGCCGAACGGGCGCCAAGCACTATCCTGATATCGCCCCTGGCGATCATCCTCCAGGCATCAAACCGCTCGGCATCAGTAAGGCTGCTGTGAAGCATTGCGATCGGTACATTTAGCCTGGAACTGATACGGTCCCAAAGCTGAGAGGTCAGGGCTATTTCAGGAACAAGATAAAGACACTGCCTTCCTGCTGTCAGCGCCTGTTCCATTACTTTTAGATAAACTTCAGTTTTCCCGCTACCGGTAACACCATAAAGCAAAAACGGAAAATATTTTTTTTCCCTTACCGCAGGTTCGATCTGATTTAAAACTGCTGACTGGTCAGCGGTAAGCCGGTTAACCGGTTCAATAATACTTTTATCTTTAAGGTCCGGTCTTCTGAAAATTTCCCGCTCTTCAACCGTTAAAAACCCTTTTTCCTCAAGAGCTTTTAACTGCGGAGTACAGTTTCCAAAAACCTCTTTTAAAAGAGCAGCCGGGGAAACACCTTTTTCTAAAACAAAGGAAAAAATTTCCTGCTGTTTTTTTGAACGGGGGCTAATATCGCTTAAACAGCCGGAAGCGGTGAACCATTTCTCTTTCTTTACGCTGACCCTTCCTTTCTGTTTTAAAGAACATTCAATCAGCCCCTGACTGCTCAGTGTACGGATATGATAGCTAAGTTTTTTTCTGCCGACCGTCTTTTCGAGATATTTAAATGAGGCCTCTTTCCTGTTTATCAGCTCACGTAAAACCATTATTCCCGGAAAGTCTTTCCGGGCCGTTTTTAAAAAGCACCTTCCCTTTTCAGTAATTGAAACGATATTTCTGAATTCTGTATTTATGCCGCCCGGAAGTGCGGTCTTTAGGGTCTCTCCCAGAGGATGGTAGTAGTAATCAGATATCCATCTATAGAACCTTAAGTCCTTTTCATTAAACAGCGGCTCATCATCCAGAAGGTCAGATATCTCCCGGATCTTATAATCCGGTACCTTTTGAGGAAAGCCGACAACATATCCGGTCAATCGCCGCCGTCCAAAGGGAACCAGCACACGCGTACCGATACGCACCTTTTCTGCAAACCCGGATGGATATTGATAGGTGAAACTGTTGTACAGGGGAAGGGGAACGGCAACATCGATAAGGTTCTTATCAGAAGAAGGAAGGGACATATGACAGGAGCTTCCACAAAAAATTAAATCTTTCACTTCCTGAATTTTACTCAATATAAATTGAAGCAGCAGAAGACTCGGGCAGAGAAACAAATCTGTCAGAAAACTCTTCTTTATCAAAAGCAAACATGGGGCTTATCTCAATATCAACACCTGCGGGAACCGAACCGCACTTCCCGGACGCTTCAATCCACTGAATACACCTTTCAACCATTGCTTTTCGGGCGGTTTCAGGAGAATCTTTTCCTTTACTGTTTTTTACCGGTGAAAACTCTTCTTCCCTTTCCACCTCCAGGGTCACTGCTTTTGTTGCAAAAGAAAATGCATCAAAAATAAACATCTCCGGTTTCATCCCTTTAATCTCTTCCAGGACAGGGTTCCCTGACTTGACCTCAAGGGCGGCCAGCTCTTTTACAGCAATATGGTAAGGAAGCCCTTCACTCTCTTCCTGGCTGATCTTCTCGACAAAACTTCTATTCAGCATATGGATTGCAATATTTCCGCTGTTAAAAAGAAGGCTTCCATCTTCTTTCCGCGCATTTACCTGTTCATCAGAAAGCTCACTGTATTCTATACAGCCAAGCTTTCCATCAACCTTTCCGAGAACACCGACCCGTTCTTCAGGGTCTGTCTTGCTGACCACCTTTGAGGAGATCTCCGCGCCGCCGGAAACATGCGCACCCACAAAAAGAGGGTCCGCAATTTTTACCAGGGGATTATCCACCTGAAAATAAAAGATCTCTTCAACACCGGCACTTTTCATCTCGCTTAAGGCACCGGAATCATAAAGCGCCTGAATGGATCCGCCATGACCATTGGGGTTTTTAAAAAGCCTTTTTTCCTTTGAAATGATAAGCTTTCCATTTCCATCAAAGGACGGTACCTGTTTTTGGATAAGAAACCGGACCTGTTCTTCAGAAAGTCCAAAAAAGCTGTTCTTCTTAAAAAAAGATGCAGTCGCATCATTATTCTCATCCGAAGTCATGATGTACCACAGAAGCTGTTTTTCATATCTTCTCTGAAGCCCGAGAATGTTTTCGGAAAAAAGCTGAAAAAGACTCTTATCTTCAACCGGCGAGACCGGATAACAGCCTTTCGGGCCGTTAAACCCAAGGCGGGTCCCCTGCCCCCCCGCAACCAGAAATATCGCAACTTTGCCCCGGCTTAAAAAATCCTCGCCGATCGCATACACTCTTTTTTTCTCTTTAAGAGAAGACGCTCCCTCATTAAAAGAAAGAACATCTGCTGCAGAAAAAACTTTTTTTTCTTTTTTTGAAACAGATGCCTTTTTATAGGTTTCAAACAGCCTGTTTAGAAGTTTAAAGTCAACCTGTTCAAGATCTTTCATCAGAGCATCCTTTTCCGCAACCGTCATCAAATCAAGATGCTCTAAAATATGCGCCTGTCCATTTTTAATTAATAATTCCGAAATTTCTTTGCTGAATTTCAAGCCTTCCCCCCGAAAATCCTATTTATTTTCTTTTTGTGACAAAAGTTTATTTACTTTTTCAAAAAGGCCTTCAAGATTAGAAGACTTTACAATGTACGCATCAGAAGCCCAGGTTTCGAGATTATGTTTATATTCGCCGTATGCTGTACACAGAATAGCAGGAACATCTCTTGATTTTTCCCTGATCTGCTTCAGAACCTCTATACCATCCATTCCAGGCATCTTAATATCAAGAACCACCAGATCAGGCCTGGCCGCCTCAAAGGTCTCAAGCGCTTCTTCCCCGTTAGACGCCAAAACAACGCTAAATCCCTTCTCCTCAAATTCCTCTTTGTAAAGAAGCCTTATACTCTCCTCATCATCAACAAACATTAATTTCTTCGTACCTTTACCCCCTTGGTCACAAGATATAAATTAAGGAAAACCTGCAGAACCGGCCAAAAATCACTCTATCACGGCTTCCCGCAAGTGTTGTGCGGCCTGCTCAGGCGGTGTCGGATTTATATAAAACCCGGTACCCCATTCAAAGCCGGCCACCTTTGTCAGTCTGGGTATAATCTCAAAATGCCAGTGATAAAAATCATTTTCACTGTTATCCGTCGGCGAACTGTGGAGAATATAATTATATGGCGGAAATCCTAAAGCCTTATTTATTTTTTTCAAAACAAGACTTAAACAATCCGCCATTGCACCGAACATATCATTGCCGGTATTTTCAAACGAAGAAATATGTTTTTTAGGAAGTACACATGTTTCAAACGGAAACCTGGGTGCATAAGGTTCAAATGCCAGGAAATAATCATTTTCAACAACCAGTCTTTCCCGCGTTTTAAGCTCCTGGGCCACAATATCACAGAAAATACATTTTTTATTTTTCAAATAATATGCTTCTGCGCCGTTCATCTCTTCAAGTGCTCTTTTGGGCGCAACCGGTAAAGCGATCACCTGGGAATGCGGATGCTCCATTGAAGCACCGGCTACTTCGCCATAATTTTTAAAGATCGAAATATATCTGAAACGTCCATCCTTTTTCAACTCATTTATCCGCTGTTCATATGCAAATAATATATTCTTAAAATCCATGGAAGAAAGGGTAGATGCATTTGCATTATGATCTGTGGTCTCAATAATGACTTCATGAGCCCCGATACCTTCCATTTTTTCATATAGACCCTCTTGCTGTTTATTCAGGTCTCCCTCTATTACAAGAGCCGGAAACTTGTTGGGCACAACTCGAAGTTTCCATCCCGGGCCATTAGAAGATGTATTGTCATCCCGAAGAGCGAAAACCTCTGACGGTGTCTTGTCCTCATTTCCAGGGCACAAGGGACAAAAACCTCCCCGCGCCCTGCTTTTTTCCAGCTGCAGGTCAGAAGGCCGTTTTGCTCTCTCGGTTGATATTATCACCCATCTGTCGATGATGGGATCTTTTCTTAACTCCGGCACCCATACCTCCCTAAAAGTTAATAATGCTGAAATTGATTTAGCATACCTGTATTTATCACTTTACACAAAGATTAAATCAGGCGTCTAAAGTGTTTTTTTCTTTTTGCCCAATAAAATCATAAGGGCATATCCTTATTGTTTTTTCCGAGATATCCCCGGGTTTTAATAATATTTTCCAGTGGACAAGAAAGGTTGTTCCCTGATATGTCTTTTCTAAACCATTTTCAGACCGGGAAACTGTTTCAATAGGAAAACTCCATACATCAGAACCGGAGGGCAGCATCATCTCTACGCCAAGTCCGGTCCACTCATCAATAAGTTCAAAACGTGAAATGTCCGTGACATCAGCCTTTGAATTTATCGGTACCCTCTCTTTTTTGTTTCCGGTAAAAAGACAATAATGAAGAGGGTTATCTGCCGCGAGAAATGAAAAATTAAACTCCACCCCGAACCAGAGCAGCATCTCCCGGCTGCTTAAATTTTCCAGAGTATATACCGCACTGACATCCATTAAGGAATCGTCTATGAAAAAATTCTTGGATAATCCAACCGGTTCCTGTTCAACATCATTTCTTGCATCCTGAAGCACAAATCCGTCTTTTTTAAGCATGAAAGAAAGCTTTGTATCATTCTCGGATTTTTCAATTTCGGAAAGAGAGTACTCTCCATCAACAAAATTTCCGATTTCAGAATACCGGGACATTGAAAAAGCTTCAAGCGTTGTCCCCTCTCCGAAAAAATGATCCAGAAAAGAATAGCGCGGATACCAGTCATAGATAAGCAGGTTCTGAAGCCCGTCCTCTTTTACTTTTAAAACATTATGTATTGATACGGGAAGGTCTTCATCTCCTGAGACCATGCCTTTTAAATCCTCTACTTTAAGCTTACGGTGATAACCTTCCATTCTTCGGGTGAGTATGTTTGAAAGATTAAAGGATACGGGTTTAAAATCAAACTCAAACAGACCGCCTCCGTCCTTCGGAGAAAAGTAAAGGTTAAGATTCCTGCCGGAAACAACAAGCTCTTCCGTCATGTTTTTCCGGAGATCAAAAACCCGATAGTCCACCCAGGACAGATCAGCATGAGTCAGCTCATCAATAATCTTTTCAGCATTAATAAGATGTTCATAAACGGCATGCCTGAGATAATTAAGATATATACCGCCGAACATGCCGTGCCAGTACGAACAGTTACACTGCCCCATATAAAGTTCTTTTTTGGCAGCTGCAATAAGATCTTTTTTTTCACCTTTTAATTTTTCTTCTGTCTCTTCAAGTTTTTCACTTATCATCAGCATCTTTTTATGCATCTGATTGCTTTCAGGATATTTAATCAAAAAATTATTCCAGTATCCGCCCTGGATAAACGGACTGTATTTATTTTTCAGGTCCAGTTCTTTTAGCTTATCCGCCATGTCCTCATACCGGATTACAGCATCAGACGGCAGCGCCCACACCATCATCTCTTCATAGGAAACAGTGGGAAGATATATCCTGCCCTCTGGCGGATAAGCAGCCTGATATTCAGAAAAGGTAAGCATTTCAACCATTTCCCGGTTCTTTTCAAGTTCACTGAAAAAAGCTTCGAGCCAGCCCTTCTCATAAACCCAGGAATATGTTCCCGGCCACATACCAAACTTTTCACCGTCATCCGCATATGTTATGGCAACATCCTTCATATCACTTGCACGATAGCGGAGATATTCTATTATTTTTTCCGGCTTCTCAAACGGGATCATATAGCGCAGCTTCATATCAATGGGAAAGATAGAAAGGGTTTTTCCTTCTCTTTCCGTCACAAAATACCCGGATACCTGTTCAGGGGAAAGACCGGCATGAAGAAAGTGCGTGGTGTCCAGCAATGTATATGAAAGCCCCGCCGAAGAAATAAGACGCGGCAGCACCGGGTCCCAGACTCTTTCCGGCAGCCAGCACCCTTTTGGCTTTATATTGAATTTCTCTTCTATAAACCCGTTCATCATCTTCAACTGCCCTTCAACGTCACGTTCCGGTAAAATAGAAAAAATCGGCTCATAAAATCCGCCGCCGACTATTTCCACCTGATTTCTTTCAACAAGGCGCTGAACGGTTTCCATGAATCCGGGATCTTTGTTTTCGATCCATTCTAAAAGTGAGCCTGAAAAATGAATCGAGGCCTTAATAAGAGGATGTTTTTCAAGAGCTGAAATAAAGGGTTTATATGAACAGGAGAACCCTCTTTCAAAGACATGATCAAAGTTTCCTACCGGCTGATGATTATGAACACCGAACAAAAAGCGGATCTTTTTCATAAACAGGTCCCCTGATAATTGAACTGCCGCCAACAACAAGCCGTATATTCATTTGATCTTTGTGCTTTGAAATTTGTTCTTTATCTGGTTTTTAGATTAAACTGTACCAGCCGTTGTGCTTAAATCATATGGCTACACTATTTATAAAAATGCTCTAAAATGCGCATAGATCCTGCCGACAGCAGTCATCGATGCATAAATAAAAAAACCTGCTATCGTCAGAATTCAGCCGGTTCAAAACCAGTGTTTCGCTTACACTTCTTTGCCTAAAACAGAAATTCCAGCAAAACAGATATTGCTGGAAATACTGGTGATAAACCTTATAATTTTTCATGACCTTTACATGCTGTTTATAACAGAATCATCAAACCGGAAAAATAAACAAATTATGCATCTTAGCCCTGTCTGGCTTTTTCTTTCTTTTCCTGCTCTTCTTTACAGTCAATACAAAGCGTTGTTACCGGTCTTGCCGTGAGTCTGCCATCTGATATATCTTCCCCGCATTCTTCACAAACCCCAAAGGTTCCGTCTTCAACACGCTCAAGTGCTTTTTCTATCTTGGAGATAAGCTTACGCTCTCTGTCCCTGATGCGAAGCGTCCGATTACGGTCACTTTCCAGTGTGGCTCTGTCATTTGGATCGGGAAAGGCCTCTTCCTCATCCGTCATTTCAGCCATAGTCTCTTTTGCTTCGTCCAACAGATCGCTTTTACGCTGAGTAAGACGTTCTTTATATTTTTCAAGTTTTTCTTTTTTCACGAAAAGGGTTCCTCCTCAAATACCTTTAACAGTTTGTCTGATGTTTTCGTCCAATACCTGTATTATATAGCATATATCCTGTCTGCTTTCAGCAGTAAAATACTCTTTCAGTTCTTGTATTTAACTAATATTACTTGCTTTATTCTCTGATGAAGGTCCCGCTTTTACCGCCGCTCTTCCTTAAAAGTCTGATGTCGGATATTTCCATCTCCCGGTCAATCGCTTTACACATGTCATAGATAGTAAGAGATGCTGCTGACACTGCAACCAGCGCCTCCATTTCAATTCCTGTTTTTCCCACCAGCTTTGCAGTCGCAATTACCTCGATCTGGCAGGTCTCTTTTTTGGATATAAAATCCATTTCAACCGAAGTAATATTAAGCGGATGACACATGGGTATCAGGTCCGATGTCTTTTTTGCAGCCATAATCCCTGCGACCTGGGCAACACCCAGAACATCCCCCTTCTTAATTTCACTTTCCATAATCCTTCGAAAGGTTTCCTGTTGCATTGAAACCGTAGCTGTCGCTGTTGCCTCCCGTGCAGTATCCTTCTTACCGCCCACATCCACCATTCTTGATCTGCCAGACTCATCAAAATGCGTTAACTCACTCATAATCTTCTAACTCTTTCTAGTTACATAAACTTTAAACAGCTTAATATATTTTTCCTATAGCAAAAACCCCAAAGCGTCAAGCTATAATTTAATGGTGTTTTTAAATGGGTTGACAATTTACCAATATATAATATATAATTTTCGATTATTTTATAGTTATTTAAAGTTATAATATCAATTACAGGACACTAATTATGGCACGTGCTTTAGACGGAATCAGGATTATAGACTTTTCAAAGGCCCTGGCAGGACCCTACGGTACCATGCTGCTGGCAGATCAGGGCGCAGAAGTAATAAAAGTCGAGATGCCCGGATCAGGTGATGACTCAAGAGGTTGGGGCCCTCCCTTTATTGAAGGTGAAGCAGCCTACTTTTTAAGCGTCAACCGCAATAAAAAAAGCATTACACTGAACCTTAAAGATCAAAAAGCAAAAGAAATCGCCTTGAAACTGATCGAAAAAGCAGACATCGTACTGGAGTCAAACAGACCCGGTGTCATGACAAAGCTGGGTCTGGATTATGAAACCGTTAAAAAATCAAATCCCGGAATTATTTACTGCTCTATCTCAGGATTTGGGCAGACAGGCCCCTATAGTAAACGGCCGGGTTTCGACCAGGTCATACAGGGATACGGCGGCATCATGGGCCTGACCGGTGAAAAAGGCGGCGGCCCCCTTAAGGTGGGCATCGCTGTAACGGATATCGCAACCGGAATGTTTGCCGTAACAGGAATTCTTACCGCTCTTTACCATAGGGAAAAAACCGGACAGGGACAGTTTGTTGACGCATCCATGCTGGACGGACAGGTGTCCTGGCTTACTTATCAGGCGGGAAGATACCTGGCATCAGGCAATGTCCCCCAGCGCATGGGTTCAGCCCATCCGCTGATCGTTCCTTATCAGGACTTTGAGGCCAGTGACGGATTCATAAATATTGCCGCCGGAAATGACAACCTGTGGAAGAAAATGTGCAAAGTTACCGGCCTGGCTGACATTGCAGATGACCCGAAATTTGCAACAAACCCAAAACGCGTTGAAAACCGGGATGAAGTCGAAAAGATAGTCAGCGACAAAATAAAGACAAAGACCATGGCGGAATGGCTCGACATACTCAATAAAGCAGGCGTTCCCTGCGGACCGATTTACACCGTAGACCAGATCTTTAAAGATCCTCAGGTCCTTGCACGCGACATGCTTGTTGAACTGGACCATCCCAAATGCGGAAAAATACAGGTAACCGGATCCCCGATCAAGCTCTCAGAAACTCCGGCTGAAATAACAACCCATCCGCCAATGCTGGGCGAGCACAACAGTTCGATCCTTCAGGAACTCGGATTCTCGGATGAAGACATCACGCAACTGAAAAAAGACGAAGTCATCTAATAATTAAGGCAGGCATAAAATGAAAATAAAAAGTGTACCGTCACAAAAATTTGGAAAAGGGTGGATATTCAATGTCAAATACTCGCCTGACGGAAAACAGGTGGCGGTTGCAACAACAACCGGCATTTATCTTTATGATACCGCCACCTACAGGCAAACGCTGTATTTGTCCGGACATGATGATTACGTTTCTTCCGTAAGTTTCAGCATGGATGGTAAACGGATCGCATCAGGTTCAGACGATAACACCATTAAGATCTGGGACCTTTCAACCGGTAAACACATAACAACTCTAAAAGGACATTCTAACTGTATCACCTCTTTACGCTATAGTTTTGACGGAAAATTTTTAGCATCCAGCTCAGACGACAACACCATCAAGATCTGGAAGGCAACAAGCGGAAAAGAACTGATGACTTTAAAAGGCCATACCAACAGCATAACTTCCGTACGCTTCAGTCCTGACGGAAAATACCTCGCCTCAGGATCTTATGATGATACGGTAAAACTCTGGGATGCTAAAACCGGTCAGGAGTTAAAGACTTTTAACAGCCATTCTAAAACCGTGGAATCCGTACACTTCAGTCCTGACAGCCGCCTGATTGCATCAGGATCAGATGACATGACCATAAAGATATGGGACATCGCTAAAGATGACCCGATACAAACCCTTAATGGACACCGTGATTTTGTTATCACGGTAAGCTTTACTTCTGACGGCAAACACGTATTATCCGGTTCTGATGATGGAACTATGAAAATGTGGAATGTGACAACCGGCAGAGAGACCCGGACATATACCGGACATACCAGTTTCATCTGGTCATTAAGCATCAGCCCCGACGATTCAAAGATCGTAACCGGATCAAGAGACAACACCATAAAATTCTGGGACATTAATAAAGGAAAAGCGATCCATACCATAGACGGCTTTATCCGGCCGGTATGGTCGGTTAAAACTGATCCTGCGGTAAAACATCTGGTGGCCGGATCAAAAAACAACAACATCAATGTTTGGGATATAAAAACCGGTAAACTGATCAACCGGCTCCACGGACACTCAGATGATGTGAACATTATCTGCTTCAGCCCTGACGGAAAGCTTATGGCTTCCGGATCAGATGATAACACCATTAAACTCTGGGACACTGCGCAGTGGAAAGAAATAAAGACCCTTATGGGTCATGACGACTATGTAGACAGTGTCTGTTTCAGCCCCGACGGAAAACTTCTGGCTTCCGGATCAGATGATAACACCATTCGCATCTGGGACATTGAAAAAGGAAAAGAAGTAAAAACCCTTAAAGGACATAACGGTTATGTGTGGGCCGTTGCTTTCTCCCCGTCAGGTAATCAGCTTGCCAGCGGTTCCTGGGACAACTGCATAAATATCTGGGATGTCGAGGAAGGCAAAATATTAAAAACACTGCGCGGACATAAAAGCTATGTATGGGCACTTGAATACATGCCTGACGGAAAACAACTGCTATCCGCATCAGACGACAATACGGTCCGCATCTGGGATATTGAAAAAAATAAAACCATTCAGACCTTAAGCGAAGACAAACTGCCCATCTGGTCACTGTCCCTGAGTACAAAAGGAAGATACCTGGCTGCAGGCTGCGGGAATAATTCAATATGCATATGGAACATGAAAGACGGCGCGCTCATGAAAAAATTGACGGCCCATACAAATATCGTTGAATCCGTACACTTCAGCAAAGATAACCAGTACCTTGCGTCAGGGTCCGATGACGGCACTTGTGCGCTATGGTCACTTAAGTAATAATTGTAATAGTATTTTAAATCATTACATAATATAATTAAAAGCAGTCCTAATAAAGGGACTGCTTTTTTATTATAAAAGATCGGTTCACAAAATGGGAACTATAAACGTAATCATTTTTGATACAGCCGGAGCAGGAGAAACGGAAGAACTTCTCAGCTCGCTTAAAGCAAACCCCTCCATTAATAAAATAGTCTCCACCAAAAATATTTTATCGGCAAACAAACCCAACCCGTCATCTCCCTACAACAGCGATGTCCTGGCAAAAGCGCTACAGGAAGCGTCGGGCACACCTTATGTCATGCTGATCCACAATCCGGATACAACTGAAATAGTCCTTGATGAAATCAAACTTTTTATTAACAGGGCAAAAGATGAGAAAGAGGGAAGCCTTTTTTATTCAGACTATTACATGGACAGCCGATCTGCGTCAAGCATTACACAGGTAATCGAATATCAGCAGGGAAGCATCCGGGACGACTTTGATTTCGGCCCTGTCCAGATTCTGTCAGCTGAACATGTAATGATTTCTTTTAAAAAGTTCGGGCCGCTTTCTGCCTCAAAATGGGCGGGGCTTTACGATTTAAAACTAAGGCTTTCACTAACTGGTAAAATAGTAAAACTTCAGAAACCGCTCTCGCTTTTAAAACAGCAAACCCAGGGGTCTCATTTTGGCTATCTTGACCCCGACCAAAAGGCGCTTCAGGCGGAAATGGAAAGAACAGCCTCTGCTCATCTTAAAAGGACAAAAGCTTTATGTACACACCGCTTCATGTCCGTTCCGGATGACCCAGACCCCTGCCCGGTTACGGCAAGCATCATTATCCCGGTAAAAAACAGGGAAAAAACAATATCTGATGCTGTAAAAAGCGCTTTAAACCAGAAAACAGATTTTAAGTTTAACGTACTGGTCGTTCAGAATCACTCCACAGATAAAACCGCCGAACAAATTGATTCAATCGCAAAAACAGACAGCCGTATCATCCATATCATTCCGGAGCGCAAAGACCTTGGGATCGGTGGATGCTGGAATGAAGCAATAAACTCTTCTCTTTGCGGCAGATTTGTTTGTCAGCTGGATTCGGATGACCTCTACATTAATGAGCACACCCTTGCTGCGGTTGTAGAGATGCTTAAAACCGGTCAATACGGAATGGTGGTCGGCTCATACAGAGTGGTCAATTTTAATCTTGAAGAGATACCTCCGGGCATTGTAGACCACAGTGAATGGACCGAAGAAAACGGCCGCAATAACCTTCTAAGAGTTAACGGAATCGGAGCACCAAGGGCATTTACAAGAATACTTTTAAGAGAAGTTCCTTTTCCAAATGTCAGCTACGGTGAAGACTATGCTGTATCCCTCAGAATATCAAGGGACTATAAAGTCGGCAGGATCTTTGAGCCCTTATACCTGTGCCGGCGCTGGGAAGAAAACAGTGACGCCATGCTCAGCAGGGAACAGGCTAACACATACGCCCTTTACAAGGACAAGCTGCGCACCGAAGAAATAATTGCACGCCAAAGCATGAATACCAAAACCATACAAACACAATAATGCAGACAAAAACAGCCGGAATAATTGATTGTAAAAGTGACCTCCTGAAACCATTTCTTAACAAGAGCAGCTCGGGAAATCTTGCGCCTGTCCTGAACGCATTCATAAAACAGCAGATAACATCCTGGCCCGGGCTTAAAACAGCATTGCAAAATCTGGATGCACAGATGATAAAACCTGTTTTTCTATCTGAGCTTCAAGTTCAGCTTCATCATACCCCCCATAGAATAAAAAGTTCTGCATCAAAAGTGGATAAAAAGTCGATCTCTGAAAGACCCTGCTTTCTATGCACAGATAATCTTTATGAAAAGCAGCTGGCCATGACCTATCATGAAAACTGGCTTATTTTAAACAACCCCTACCCCATTTTCAAAGACCACCTGGTCTTGTCACATAAAGACCATCTTCTGCAGGATATAAAGGATGCCCTTCCCGCAATGATAAACTTTGTCCAGGATACTGATTTTTCATTTTCGGCATTCTATAACGGCCCGGCCTGCGGTGCTTCAGCTCCGGACCATCTTCATTTCCAGGCCTGCAAAAAAAATGATCTGCCCATCATCGGGCAGCTTAAAAAAATATTTTCTGTTGATCCTTCACAAATCCAGATAATTGACCAGAACAGCTCAATTACTTCTTATACAGGAACCTTAGATAAACGCGGCATGTTTGTCTGTATCTCAGAAGAGAAAGAAGCGGTATTATCAAAACTTCATCAGGTTCTTTCCTATTTGAAAAGCCTTACCCACTCCCCGGAAGAACCCTTAATAAATATTATTATATCGGGAACCGGAAACACCTTTACTGCTATTCTGTTTCCCAGAAAAGCACACCGCCCGGAATGTTTTTTCAGGGAAGACTCTGGAAAGTTTCTGGTCAGTCCCGGTGCAGTTGATGTTGCCGGAGCAATCATTCTTCCTCTTAAAACGGATTACGACAGAATGGATAAAAACCTTCTTCTTAATATTTTTTCAGAAGTCTGCCTTGATCATTCAATCTTTCAAAATCTTACTTTTCAGGATATGTAATAAGTACCATTAACAATCTCATTTTCCATAAAGGAACAAATCCATGATTGCCTATAACAGTGAGCCCGTAATTTCTGTTGGACTTATGGAAAATGTTAACAAGGCCTGTTTTGAAACGGTCAACATCTTTCTATTAAACAGCAAAGAACTCCTGCCCGGAAAATACACTGCTCTGTGTGAACAGGATAAAATAACGCTTACCGATACAAGCGGTAAAAAAATCTTTAATTTAAAGGAAATAATACTTGTACCGAAGTCAATTGAAAATTCAGCTTTTTTTGTTCATGACATTAAGATCGGAATCGATTTTCACTGGGAACGTTATCAGAACCAGAAATTCCGCGGCAGTCTGAAGATCAAAGCATTAGGTTCCGGCACATTCACGGTCATAAACATTATTCCCCTTGAAATGTATCTTGAAGCTGTGATCTGCTCTGAAATGAGCGCATCGAGTCCGGATGAATTCTTAAAGTCACACTGTGTGATCTCCAGGAGCTGGCTTTTAGCACAGCTTGAAAAAAAGAAAACAGCCACAAAACAGAACAAACAGGGAAATAAGTCTTCCTGGACAGACGCGGGAAAGCATAAAGATTTTGACGTATGCGCTGATGACCACTGCCAGAGATATCACGGCATCGGCCCCATAAACACTGCTGTAAAAAAGGCCCTTCAAAAAACCAGGGGCACAGTACTTTTGTCAAACGATACCATATGTGATACCCGTTTTTCAAAATGCTGCGGAGGAATCACCGAGAGATTCTCTACCTGTTGGGAAGACACGGATTTTGACTACCTAACACCCGTTTTGGATACTTCTAAAAACACCTCGTGCTCTTCTTTAGAAACTGAAGAAAAGATAAAATCCTTCATCGAATCCGAGCCGGAAGCCTTTTGCAACGTAAAAGACAAAGCTCTTCTTTCCCGGATCCTTCCCGGCTTTGACCTTGAAACCCACCGTTTTTTCCGCTGGCAGATAAACTACTCCCAGAAAGAATTAAAGGAACTCCTTCTTGAAAAAACCGGAACGGACCTGGGAAACATCATAGGCCTTCGTCCTGTTTTACGCGGCGCATCCGGACGGATCATAAAATTAAAGATTACCGGGGATAAAGGAAAAATAGAGATCGGGAAAGAACTTGCTATCAGAAAAGCTCTGTCAAAATCCCATCTATACAGCTCTGCATTTACAGTCACCCCTTACGGAAAAGAAGGGGCCGTCCCTGATGGCTTTATTTTAAGGGGTGCGGGATGGGGACACGGTGTGGGTTTATGCCAGATCGGTGCTGCTGTTATGGCTGACAAAGGTTATGATTACCAGTCCATTCTTTATCATTATTTCAAAAACACCACTGTCAAAAAAATCTATTAACAAAAACAGGTATAATAAATACTTGTGAAGCAGTATCACCTACTTCTTCGGCAGTGTTGCCAAACGGGATAACCGCTCGGCCAGCGCATACTGGGGAGAAAGTGTAAACAGTCCCAGACAGACCGGATGAAGTTTGAACTGCGGCTGACACTGCTCAAAAAGGACACCCGATGTAAATTCACACCCGCTTTTGTGCCACGCAGCAGCAAGACGCTGCAGCACAACTACCGGAAGAAAATCACGGTACCGTTTTTTCAGCCAGCCTTCCTTATACAGCATAGATGTAATTGCATGTGAACAATTATTAAAAAGAAGGTTAAACCGGTACTGTCCTCGCTGAAAGCTGCGTTCAGTCTCTTCGAAATAGGTTTCATAATAGCGCTGTTTAGTTAGCGAAAACCCTTTTAATGAGAGATAATAAATATGGGTACGTTTTACCTCGGCACGTTCGTAAAGATGAACATGCCGGTACTTGTCCGAACCTGGATCCCAGTCGTGCCAGCAGCCGTCTTCATAAAGCCACGTTTCCAAAGGCATCCGTGAAACCAGGAAACGGGATTTGAGCTTTTTAGGATCATGCAGCTGATAAACAGTTCTTCCCAGGCAAACAGATAAATGCCCATGAAGAGAATATGTTTTTTTATAGGCTTTCAAATCCGGATAAAAGGGGAAAGAAAAAAAAATAATAAAATTGTATGCCGGATCCAACAAAACATTGTTTAGTTCAAACGGTTCCGCAGAGCTGTTTTCTGAAGCAGAAAGTAATCCGGAGTTGCTGTACATGACTTCCTCTGTTAAAATGCCTGCTACAAGCAGGCGATTATACCATAACCTCTAATTCGATAAACAATTCAGCTTGGACAACGAACCCCTAATATCCTCAGGTGAATATCCGAGGCTAAACGCTTTTGAACTGTTAAGTGAAACATCTGCCGGTCTGGGTGCTGCAAAATTTATTTCTTTTTGAAGTTTCGAAACAATTAATTTTTTGTCAAATTTTCCAATTTCTGCCAGCATCACACCAAAATCATATCTTGATATGCGCTGCCTTCCGCCAAGATGAACAACACCTGTTGTTTTTTCAAGCGCGAGAAGGATACCTTCTGAAGCAGAAGCGGCAGATATCGGCGACCTGAATTCATCCGTAAAAAGAGCTTGCTGAACGGAATTTTTAAAAGAATGAATCATCGGCTGAATAAAACTCTGCGCGCTGCCGCTTACAGCTCCAAACATGAGCGGCATCCTGCAGATAACGGCGTTTGGAAGCTGTTTGAGAATACCGTTTTCTGCTTTTACTTTCTGCTCACCGTAAAGACTGACCGGTGAAACCGGATCACTCTCCAAATAGTTTCCTTGACCTCCATCAAACACAAGGTCGGTGGAGATAAAGACCAGGGGAATTCTTTGCAGGCAGCATAGATCTGCAATGTGCAGAGAGGCCAAAACGTTTATTTTATTTGATTCTAAAGGATACTGCTGACACAGATCGGGAGCAGACATGGCAGCCGCATGAATGACTGCATCGGGTTTTATCCGGCTAAAAAGTTCTTTCAAACTTTTTATGTCACATAAATCAACAGACAAAATATTAATATTTTTCATGGATATCTTGTTTTTGTTTGAAAGGCCGAAAACAGTGTATTTGTCTGCTGCGGTTCTGCAAAGATATGGCCCTAAAAATCCGCTTGCGCCGGTTATCAGGAGTTTAGATTTATTCATAGCTGTATTTGAATGTGTATATTATAATTTATCAATCTCAAAACAAAACATACAGCAGTGGGATTTATCACAGTCTTTGTGTTCATGACGGCCAATCCGTCAACAATTCAGGTTAATATGTTTTAATCGCATGGTACTCCGTATTCCGCTGAACAGGGTCTTTACCCGCTTTTTTTATCAGCTCAACCATCTCATCCGCGGTTATCCTGTTTTTCACGCCTGCAGCCTTTACCACATTTTCCTCAAGCATGATACTGCCAAGATCATTTGCCCCGAACAAAAGACTTATCTGCCCGATGTCTTTTCCCTGGGTCACCCACGACCCCTGAATGTTTTTCACATTATCCAGATATATCCTGGAGACAGCAAGGGTCTTTAAATATTCAATTGATGATATCTCCTGCCCCCCGAGCTCGGTATTTCCCGAGGAAAACGTCCAGGGAATAAATGACCGAAAGCCCCCGGTCCTGTCCTGGAGATCTCTTATTCTTTTCAGATGTTCAATTCTCTCCGGCCGGGTCTCAATGCTGCCCATCATCATGGTGGCTGTCGATTCCAGCCCCACACCATGCGCCGTCTCCATAACAGCCAGCCATTTTTCTGTACTTATCTTGTTGGGGCTGATCTCCGCTCTGACCCTGTCAATGAGCATCTCCGCGCCACCGCCGGGCAGAGAATCAAGGCCGGCCTCCTTTAGACGGATCAGGACCTCTTTTATGGTCATCTTGGAATAATCAGACATGTGCCAAATTTCAGGGGGTGAAAAAGAGTGAATAAAGATCTTAAACCGGTTTTTTGTTTTTCTTAAAATATTTTCATAATAGTCTATTTTAAGCTCAGGGTTCAGCCCCCCCTGAAGCATGACCTGGGTCGCCCCCAGAGAAACCGCTTCTTCAACCTTTTTTACGATATCATCAGCTGACAAAACATATGCCTCGGGATCATCCTTTAATCGGTAAAACGCACAAAACCGGCACTTGCTTTCACAGATATTGGTATAGTTGATGTTCCGGTCAATACAAAAAGACACCCGGTCAGGAGAATGAAATTTTAGCAATCTGGTCTGCGCCAGCTGTCCGAGAACAAGAAGGTCACACTCAAGAAGAAGCTGCAACGCCTCTTCCTCATTGATCCTTTCACCCTTTTCAATCTTACTGCTGATATCTAACATTCTACTGTCTTTCAATTTAAGGGTTCATCAATGGCTCAAAGAACCGTCCCTTTGGCAGGCTTGAGACAGACCTTTTGTTTTTAGCACAAAGCATTTCTCTGCATACGTTGTGACTCAAGCCAAGCCCCGGTAAACCGGGACAAACGGGCGGTGATTTTTTTACCCGGATATTATGTTGAAGGCCCTATTTTATATTCACAAACTTAAGTTCCGGAACAGTTTCTATGGCCCCTATTTCTTTTGCCATCTGATAATATTGAATAAGTCCGGCTTGAAAACTTTCATCGAGATCAAACATCAATGAGCTGAAATATTCTTTCAGAAAAACTTCTGAAAATATTTCCAGCTTTGATATTTCTTTTACAATACTGCCCATTTGCTCAAGGCTTCTTTCCTTGGATATCTGAAAAGCCCTGAAAATTTCTGAAATTACGACAGGATTTTTTTCTGCATAGTCTCTGCGCACCGCCCAAACCGCATAAACCATTTTCTCATGGGTATACGCCTTCCACTGTTCTCCCAGATCATAAAGATGAAAACGCGAGGGTTTTACAAAAACACGAAGCGCATCATCACCAATAAGAAGCGCAGCTTCTGCTTCTCTTAACATCTCAGGAAGATCAGAAGGACATTCAAAATATTCCGGCTCAATATTATATTTTTTCTTAAGTATTATCTTTGCAAGGACCTGCGATGTGGCAGAGGTATTGGTCAGTGCAAAGGGTTTTTTGTCAAGTTCATTTATGGGTGACTTACTTACCACAATAATACTTAACACCTTTCCGTCCGAACATACCGCAAGGTCAGGTAAAAGAATCAGCTCATCTGCATGACGCGCATATTCTATTGCCGGCACCGGACTGATATCAAGGTCTCCGGAAACAAGCCTTTTACAAAGAGCGGTAGGCGTATCCTTGTGCAGATCAATGTCAGGCATAACATCCTGTTTCACCAGCATGTGGTAAAGCGGCAGACAGTTTAAAAACTGTATATGTCCGATTTGCGGCCGCATATCATCTCCTGTCAATAAGTCTTAATAACATTATAAAAAGTATCTCTTTGTACCGGAACTTTTCCCGCAGCTTTAACCAGGCCGGTAAGTTCTCCAACGGTCAGTCCTGTTGCAGTATCAGCACCGGCGGCATGCGTTATCTTTTCTTCTGTAACCGTTCCGTCAATATCATCCGCACCAAAATGGATGGCCAGCTGTGCATTTTTAAGTCCGGTCATGATCCAATAAGCCTTAATGTGTTCAAAATTATCCAGCATCAGACGGGATACAGCAAAAATTTTCAACTGTTCAAATGCGGTGGGTTTTTTAAAATGATCGATCATTGTATTTTGGGGATGGAATGGAAGCGGAATAAAAGTCTGAAATCCGCCGGTTTCATCCTGCAGACTTCGAAGGCTTAAAAGATGATCGATTCTCTCCTCATCCGTCTCAATATGCCCGTAAAGAAGGGTCGCATTTGATTTTAAACCCATAAGATGCGCTGTTTTCATAATTTCAAGCCAGTCATCAGCGGATGCTTTTTTCGGGCATAATTCCTGCCTGACCCTGCTGCTCAACACCTCAGCACCGCCCCCGGGCATTGACCCCAGACCCGCACTTTTCAACTGTGTAAGAACCTCTTTTATACTTTGGCCCGAAATATCAGAAAAATATTTTATCTCGACCGGTGTAAATGCTTTAATATGAATCGATGGGAATTCCCGGCTTATTTCATTTAAAACAGTAACATAAAATTCAAAAGGCTTATCCGGATGAAGGCCGCTTACAATATGAACTTCTGTTATTCCTGTATCTAAGGAAACCCTGATATTTTCAATTATTTCCGCAGGAGACAACTCGTAGGATTTACCCTCCCCCTTATCACAACTGAAAGCACAAAAAGAACACTTCGATATACAAATATTGGTAATATTTATATGACAGTTAATATTAAAAAAGACATTATCTTTTGTCCTTTTTCTCTTCTGCGCATCCGCAAGCCTGCCCATGGAAAGAAGGTCCTTTGAAGAAAGCAGAAAAAGCCCGTCTTCTTTTGAAAGCCTTTCACTGTTCAGGATCTTATTTTTTATTTTTTCCATGTTCATCATAAAATATTCCGGTCAATTTTTATCCGGCTTTGTTCACCCATTTTTCATCTCCAAATCCAGCTATACTTATCTGTAAAGATTACACTAAATTAAGTAAAAAGAGAAATTTTTTTCTAAAATTGATACTTCTAAACCTTATATGCCATATATTTTTTTAAATTATATATGCAAAAAGGATAAGACTTGACCTTAAGCTTGCATGATATACAATTATTATGAATAATAGTTTTATTAAACAAAAACTTCAATTAAAGAGGTGGCTAAAATGAAAATAAGAAGATTTAATCTGTCAAAACCAACAAAGCTCTTATTCATTTGCATGATAGTACTTCCAATTCTTTTCATCGGCACAAAAAGCATTGCTGATATCCGTCTGCCGGAGAAAGACGAGATAAAAAAAGACTGTGGAAATGACAACGGTACATACATACTTATAGCATATGACACCATACACGGCTCAACAGCTGAAGTTGCCGAACACATGGGTGATGATCTTTGCAGCAAGGGATTTAAGGTTGCTGTACGCTATGTAGCAAAAGTTACGGATATAAGCGCATACGATGCTGTAATTATAGGCACCCCGATTTACAAGTTTGCCTGGTTGGAGGGTGCAAAAAAGTTCCTGAGCCAAAACAAAGCAGTTCTTGCAAAGATACCCACCGCATATTTTATGCTGGGCGCCTCAATGTCAACTGACATTCCGGAAACACAGGCCGGCGCAAAAAAAATGTTTATGGATCCCGTGCTTTCAGAGTTTCCTGAAGTCGTGCCCTTAACCCTCGGCCTTTTCGGCGGAGAAGTAAATTTTGCTGAAAACCAGTACAATCTGTTCGAATGGATCGTATTGAAAATACTGGGCTTTATTATAGGATATGAAGATGCGAATGGAGCTGACTGGCGCAACTGGGACACCATTGACAGCTGGACTGAAAAATTTGTCACAGAACTGGAATCTGCCGACAGCTTGTCATCCGGGCGGTATCAGCTGGCGGATCATTAATATAACGTAACTTCCAGCAGCATCGGATAATATCGTCTTTACATAAACATGACTGAACAGAAATCAAAAACCGTACGTAAATATTTTGACAGTATCGCCTTTAGATACGACCTGATGAACACCCTTCTCAGTTTCGGCATCCATTATTTATGGAAACAAAAAACCATAAAGGCCGGAAACCTGCAAAACGGAGACAAGGTAATTGACCTTTGCGGCGGCACCGCAGACCTTTCAATTTCCGCTGGAAAGATCATTGGAAATTCAGGGGAAGTGGTGCTGTATGATTTCAGCCTGGAAATGATAGAATCCGGAATTGAAAAGATCAAAAGGAACAGACTTCCAAATATAAGACCGGTATGCGGCGATGCAGAAATCATCTCTTTTCCGGATAATACTTTTGATACCGCGTTCATCGGCTTTGGCCTTCGAAACCTGACAGAAATTGAAAAAGGCTTAAAAGATATCTACAGAGTCTTAAAACCCGGGAGCCGTCTGGTCTGCCTGGAATTCTCCCAGCCGGTCTCACCCGGATTTAGAAAGCTGTATGATTTTTATTCCTCCCGTCTTTTACCTTTAGCCGGAAAGATCATAACCGGATCTGAAGAGGCTTATAACTATCTTCATGATTCCATCAGAGACTTCCCGCTGCCGGAGCAGCTGAAAGACATGATGCTGAACGCGGGGTTTAAAAAAGTCTCTTACGAAAGACTCACAAATGGTATTGCAGCAATACATATTGCTACCAAATAATTAAAATCACAAAAGGAGATAAAAAATGGCTGATGTAATCGATCATAAAATATTTGGCGACGATATGCAGTTAGTCGAAATAGAGCTTGATCCAGGTGAAGGTGTAAGGGCTGAAGCAGGAGCAATGATGTACATGGAAAAAGATATTGAAATGCAGACCTCAACCGGAGGGGGTCTTTTTAAAGGTTTTAAAAGAATGATAACAGGGGAAAGCTTTTTTATTACGACCTTTCTATTTAACGGCAAAGGAAAGGGACATGTTGCTTTTGGCGCGCCCTTCCCCGGAAAAATAGTTCCTCTTGACCTTACAAAACTGGGCGGAAAATTTCTGTGCCAGAAAGATGCGTTCCTGTGCGCTGCACAGGGAATTGAAATCGAAGTTGCCTTTACGAAAAAGCTGGGTGCCGGACTTTTCGGCGGCGAGGGGTTCATCCTGCAAAAGCTGGAAGGAAACGGCATGGCTTTTATTCACGCCGGAGGAACTATCATAAAAAAGGAACTTGGCCCGGGTAAATCTCTCCGTGTGGACACTGGCTGCATTGCTGCTTTTTCAGTTTCTGTAGATTACGACATACAGTTTATTGGCGGATTTAAAAACTCACTTTTTGGCGGAGAAGGCATGTTTTTAGCAAAGCTTACCGGCCCCGGCACGGTATATCTTCAGAGCCTTCCCTTCTCACGTCTGGCTGACAGGGTTTTTGCCGCATCAAGATTTCAGGGACGGGGAGAACAAAAGGGAATCGCCGGAATCGGGGGGGGGCTCCTGGGAGGAATACTGGGCGGAGACAAAAATTATTAACAGTGCTCTATATTGGTTTTTGAAAATATGGCCTGTTAATGTTACGACAGATTAACAAAAATCTTCTGTGGCAGTATTTGTTCAAATTATCGCTAATGTTTACTTTTGGCTACTGCTAAAAGGTTAAAAATATCTGAAGTAATCTTTACCCTTATAGTGCTCGAAAATATTTTCTCTCAGGGCTGGAATTATTGAACGGAGGGGTTCAAAATCTTGGGGGTATGTTTGCTGCTTTACTTACAGACTGCCTCCATCGGAAAAACAAAAATAAGTCGGGACACCATTGAAAATCCCTTCAGTTAATGTTATAAGTCAAAGAATAAGGATTATCCTGTGACTGCGACATTTACGCTGAATAGCCGTAAGAGATAATATTCCCGCCTTAGAATACTAGAACTTACCGTTTATAATGTAAACTTCGAGCATTCATTAATAAAAGAATCCATGGATTATGAGTAGCAAACCGGACACGATTATAAAGTATTTAGAGAAAGAGCGGGGATTTGACTTTTCCGGCTACCGCCATTCCATGTTTGAGCGCCAGCTTGATCAACGCTTAAGCAAAACAGAAAGTAAAACCAACCAGAAATATTTTTCCTATTTAAAAACCCATCCCCGGGAACTTGACAATCTGGTTGATGCTTTGACTATCAATGTCAGTAGTTTTTTTCGTGACCCGCTTGCATTTGATTATCTGACCTGCAAAATCCTGCCAGGCTTGATTTCAGAAAAAACAATCTCCGGTGATAACCTGCTGCGGGTTTGGTCTGCAGGCTGTTCCGCAGGCGAGGAGCCCTATTCTATTGCCATGGGAATCAGCGAGCTAATCAAAGAAAACAACAGTTTCAACCTCAATATTTTTGCCACGGATATTGACGAAAAGATTCTCACTCAGGCACGTGATGCGGCGTACCCGGTACAAAGCCTTGAAAACATCAAATATGGGTATCTAAAATATTTTACAAAAAAGGGAAATCTGTATTATCTGAAAAACAAGATCAAACGGCTGGTCGAATTCTCAAAATATGATCTGCGGGACAAAAAAAGTTTTGCGCCGCCGGAAAGTATTTTTGCAGACTTTGACATCATTCTGTGCCGCAATGTTTTAATCTACTTTAACACACAGTTTCAGGACAAAATATTTAAAAAGCTATACCGATCACTTAGAAAAGATGGATACCTTGTTCTTGGAGAAGCCGAAGCACCATCAATAAAATATCAACCGTATTTTGAAAAAGCAAACGACTGCTGCCATATTTACCGGAAAAGTGCTTAAAGGCACAGGATGCAGATTTGAGCGGATAAACGCAGATAATAATTATTTCAATTTTTAATTCTGCTGATCAGCATCCTGCTGCGTCCCAAAATGAAATTATAATACGCATTAGTTAATAGGGGGTAAAATGCAATCAATTATCCGATTAAAAAACATTAGAACACGCCTCACCGTCTGGCTATTTTTGGTTGCCATGCTGCCCTTCAGTATTGCCTGCACTATTATTTACTTTCAGCGGATCGAGGTCATTAAAACATCTGAATTTCAAAAGCTGAGCACTATCCGGGACCTCAAAGTCGATAATTTGCAGGAGTGGATAAATGAGCGTAAAGGCGACGTTAGAATCGTTTCAGAAAACAAAGAGTTGAAAGCCCTTGGATTTATGGACATGCAAGAGTCCCTTAAACCTGAAAACAAACATCTGCTTGCAAACGCCCGGGAGATGTTAAGTCAATTCACACAGCATTATCACTCTTACTCGGAACTATTTTTTATTAACCCTCAGGGTAAAGTCATAATTTCAACCACCCCTGATAATGAAGGGCTTGATAAAAACCGTTTCCCGTATTTTACGGAACCTCTGCGTACAGGAAACCTTTTTATCCAGGACATTTATTATTCAAAAGAACTACGTAAAAACGCCATGACGTTTTCCAGGCCGGTTTTATGCCTGGCCCATGACGGGCAGCAGCATACCATCGGCATCGTGGTGACCCGCATTGACCTTGAACAATCTTTATACAGCCTGCTGCAGAAACGTTCAGGGATGGGTGATACGGGTGAAACCCTGATTGTAAATAAGGATGGAATTGCGCTCAGTGAGCTGAGATGGTCTGACAATGCGCCTCTGCGCTTAAAAATAAAGGCCGAGCCGGCCGTATTGGCCGCCATGGGTAAAACAGGCATTACTGAAACCAAAGACTACCGGGGCGAGCCGATTTTGGCGGCCTATACCCATATCCCGGATACGGGCTGGGGCTTTGTCGCAAAGCAGGATCAGAAAGAACTGTATGCCCGTATGCAGGAACTGCTGCGCAATATGATTACTATTCTGCTAATTTCAATAGCAGCGGTCTATCTGACGGCAATGGTGCTGGCCCGCAATTTTTCCAAGCCAGTGATTGAAGTTACTGACACTGCCCGCAAAATCCGGGCTGGTGACCTGTCAGTCCGCAGCAGGGTCGAAGGATATGATGAGTTTGGCGTACTGGCACAAACATTCAACGAAATGGCTGAATCCATGGAGATTCAGCAAAAAACCGAGCGGAGCATAAGTAGTTTAAACGAGATAATGGTGGCTGTAACAGAGCCGGCTGCTTTCTGCGAGCAAATCACTGAAAGGCTGCTTGAGATCACCGGTTCAGTCTTTGGAGCATTTTACGTGTTAAACCCGGACAAAAATAAATTTGAGCATATCTTTTCCATTGGATTTGACAGTGAACACTTAAAAGCCCTTGATGCCAAGATTATAGAGGGTGCCTTCAGCAGCGCCTGTACAACCAAAAAAATAACCTATATCAATGAAATCCCAAAAGATACGGTTTTTACGGTCAATACAATTGCAGGTGCTGCCCTTCCACGCTGCATGGTTACTATCCCCTTTGTCATAAGAAAAAAAGTCTCTGCTGTCATTTCTCTTGGCACCCTGGACGACTATTCTAAAGAAAGCTTGAAAATACTCGACCAGATTCAGGGTGGTATTAGCACGGTCCTTTCAAATATGCTGGCAGGGAAAGAGACCTTTAAGCTGGCCAAGGAGCTTAGCGGAAAAAACCAGGAGCTTGAAGCACAGACCGGGGAGCTGCAGGCCGCATCGGAGGAGCTGCAGAAACAAAATGATGAACTGGAAGCCCAGCGTGTGCAGGTCGAGGAAGCCAGTAAGCTTAAAAGTGAATTTCTCTCCAACATGAGCCACGAGCTGCGCACCCCCCTGAATTCGGTTATGGCCCTTTCAAATGTTTTAAAAATGCAGGCAAGCCATAAGCTGGACCCTGAGGAAGTCGGGTATCTCGACGTAATAGAGCGTAACGGCACACGCCTGCTGAACCTGATTAACGACATCCTCGACCTGGCAAAAATAGAATCCGGCCGCATGGATGTAACCCCTGAGGTTTTCTCCCTGAGTACAATGATCGAAAACATCACAGACAGCACAGCGCCGCTGGCCGAAAAAACAGGCCTCGAACTGCGCCTGAAAATTGCCGACGATCTGCCACAGATTGAAAGCGATGAAAAAAGGCTGCACCAGATCGTCATGAACCTGGTCGGAAATGCGGTTAAGTTTACGCAAGAAGGGCATGTGTCTGTTTCTGTCGATATGGACGGTAAAAAGTTCCATATAAAGGTTAAGGACACAGGCATTGGGATAGCTAAGCAGGATCTGCCCCATATTTTTGATGAGTTCAAGCAGGTTGACGGATCTACATCCAGAAGTTATGAAGGTACGGGCCTGGGACTGGCCATTGCCCACAAGGCGGCCGGCATACTGGGAGGCGACTTGACCGCCGAGAGCAAGCTCGGCCAAGGCTCAACATTCACCTTGACACTGCCCACAACCTGGCAAGGCCCTGTTTTAAAGCCTGAAAGCCTGCCTGAAAGGTCTGAGTTAGAGCCGGATAAAAAGACCGTGCTTGTAGTTGATGATGAGATAGAATCTGTGAATATGACTGCCGGTTTTCTTGCCCGGGAGGGCTACAATACCATTAGCGCAACATCCGGTGCAGAGGCCTTGAGGCTTGCCGAAACCCACCAGCCTTTTGCTATTACACTTGACCTGATTATGCCTGAGATGGACGGCTGGGAAGTGCTTCAAAAACTGAAAAAGAATCCCAGAACCGCAGATATTCCTGTGGTTGTGGTATCTGTATCCGAGGATCGCCAAACCGGATTTGCCCTGGGTGCGGTTGGGCATGTGACTAAGCCGGTTACGAGCGATGGATTAATATCAGAGATTAATAATGTCTGTAAACGGCCCTTTTTTATTATGGTAGCCGACGACAGCGAGCTTGATCGCAATGGCATGATAGGGATTATTAAACAGGCAAACATGCGGGCGGTTGCGGCTTTAGACGGCAGCGAGTGTCTTGAGCTACTAAAAGATTCTATCCCGGATGTTCTGGTACTGGATTTGATGATGCCGGAGCTGGATGGTTTTGAGGTGCTGGAAAGGCTTCGAAGAGATCCCCGGACCATGGCTCTGCCCGTCATAGTGGTAACGGCTAAAGACCTGACAGAAGCAGAAAAGACCCAGTTGAACCGGCAGGTGGTTTCTGTTCTTGAAAAAAGCAATTTGAGTTCGCAACGTCTATTGCAGGAGATAAAAAAGCACCTTCGTAAAATTGAAAAGCATAGTGTGCCTAAAGAAGTACTGAAAAAACCCAAAGGGAACAGGATTTTGGTGGTTGAAGACAATGAATCAGCGGTTATTCAAATTCAGAAAATCCTTGAAAGACAGGGTTATAGAGTGGATGTGGCACAGGGGGGAAAGCAAGCCGTAGATTTTGTCCAGCATACGATCCCGGACGGCATTATTCTTGATTTGATGATGCCGGAAGTGGACGGCTTTGAGGTACTGGAAAAAATCCGGGGTTCTAAAGCAACTGCAACTATCCCGGTCCTGATCCTTACTGCCAAAGACCTGACCCCAAAAGATTTTAAACGGCTTAGCGCCAATAACATTCAACAGCTTATTCAAAAAGGTGATGTGGAGAGCAAAGACCTGTTGCTGAAGGTTAAAATGATGCTTGGGGGAAAACCTGAAACGAAAGACGAAATTTCAGGTGATGCCGAAAAGACGCTAAAGCCCGATATGAAACAAAAAGAAGTTTCCAGACGAAGGGTCTGGAAATCTCTTCAGGGGCTGCCAAGGGTACTGGTCATCGAGGACAATCCAGACAATATGATTTCAATTAAAGCGATCCTGAAAGACAGGTACAAAATCATGGAGGCGACTGACGGCGAGCAAGGTCTGCAAATTACGCTGAAGGAACTACCGGACTTGGTACTGCTGGACATATCCCTTCCCGGCATGGACGGGTACGCAGTGGTCAAACAAATAAAATCAGATGAAAAAGCCGCACCGATACCTGTCATAGCACTTACGGCCCATGCAATGAAAGGTGACCGCGAACGAATCATTGCGGCCGGGTGCGATGATTATATTTCTAAGCCGATTAATCCAGCAGAAATACTTAACAAGTTAGAGGATTTTTTTAAAAAATAAACTATATTTCAATAGTAATTACGCTCTATCAGGGAAGGTAATAAAATGAGTACCATTCTGGTAATTGACGACAAACAGGATAACCTTTTAAGTATATCGTCATTGCTTAAAAATCTTATTCCCGGCTGCAGGGTGCTGACAGCCGGATCCGGCCCAGAGGGCATTGAAAAAGCAAATACCGAACCCGTTGATACTATACTGCTTGATATTCATATGCCCGGTATGGATGGGTTTGAAGCCTGTAAAATACTTAAATCCGATGAAGCAACAAAACACATACCCATTATTATGCTGACTGCCGTCATGAAGGATTCAGCGAGTTTTGTTAAGGGACTTGAACAGGGAGCCGACGCTTTTTTTACCAAGCCTATTGATAAGTCAGAACTTACGGCCCAGGTCAGGGCAATGCTGCGCATCAAAAAAGCGGAAGATCAGTTGCTCCGGGAAAAAAATTTGCTGGCTGAAACGGTACAAGTAAGAACCGCAGAATTAAAAGATTCAGAGACAAAATACCAGGACCTCTACGACAATGCTCCGGACATGTTTTGCTCTGTTGATGCCAAGACGGAAAAAATTATCCAGTGCAACCAGACTTTGGCACATCAAACAGGCTACACAAAAGAAGAAATCATCGGACGGCCAATTTTTGAGAGATACCACTCTGATTGTCTGGAAGAAGCAAAAAAAACGTTTCAGTTATTTTTGTCTTCAGGTGAAGCAGACAATGTGGAGCTTCAACTGAGAAAGAAAGATGGTGGTAAAATTGATGTTTGTTTAAATTCCTCGTCTGTCAGAGATAAACAGGGCAACATTCTTTATAGCAGATCGATCTGGCATGACGTCTCCGACCGCAAGGCTGCGGAAGAAAACCTGAAACAATCCCAAAAAATGGAATCAGTTGGTACCCTTGCAGGGGGTGTCGCCCATGAGTTTAATAATATTTTAGGCGGCATTTTGGGTTATACGGAAATTGCAATAGATGATGCTCCTGAAGGCAGTCCTGTGTGTGAAAGTCTGGATGAAATATTAAAGCTTAGCCTCCGTGCCAGAGAGGTTGTAAAGCAAATTCTCTCATTTAGCCGTAAAGGAAAAAAAGATCTGAAGCCTCTACATCCGCATCTCATTATTGAAGAGTCATTAAAGGTTTTACGATCCTCGATTCCAACAACTATTGAAATCAGGCAAAACATTAATGAACAATCGGGAACGATTTTAGCCGACCAGACACAAATCCATCAAATCAACATGAATCTGTGTATGAATGCAGCTCATGCCATGGAAGACAGCGGTGGTGTGCTTGAAATAGTGGTTTCCCCTGTTGTGTTGGATGCGGAAGATGTAAAGCCGTATCCAGACTTGAAAACAGGTGAATATATAAAACTGACAGTAAGCGATACAGGGACTGGCATTGATCCTAACAACATAGACAAGATATTTGATCCGTTTTTTACTACGAAAGGAGTTGGCAAAGGTACTGGAATGGGTCTATCAGTTGTGCATGGGATTATAAAAGATCATGGCGGGGTAATTAACGTTTCAAGCAAACTTGGTGAAGGAGCGACATTTACAATATTTTTGCCAAAGACTGAAGCAAGGATTAATAAAACAGAAAGTGATGATGCTTTACCGACCGGAACTGAGGATATTCTGGTAGTGGATGATGAAGAGCATCTGGTGTTTCTAATGAAAACAATTCTGGGGCGGCTAGGATACAAGGTCACTGCTTTGACCAACAGTCTTGAAGCACTGAACCTTTTCAAAAAAGACCCTCAGCGGTATGACCTTATCATTACTGACCTGACCATGCCTCATCTGACCGGAGATAGACTGGCTTCAGAGATCATTGCCATCCGTCCTGACATGCCTGTAATCATTGCTACAGGCTATGCTGATGCGGTTGATAGTGAAAAAGTGAAGCAAAGCGGCATAAAAGGATTCATTCCTAAACCCTGTAAAAAACAGGATCTTGCAAAGACCATCCGACTGATTTTAGATGAAAAGTGAAAAGAAATAACTGTTTCTTACTGTTTGCATCTTTGAGAATTCTAGACTGATAGATGCCTGTCTTAAGCACATCATTACCCAATACCTGACAGAAAATAAGATAACCATTCGTAACATTAACAAAGTGTAGAATTCAGGATACGTGCCATTGCCTTGACTCGGAACTCTCTAAAAATGATTCGAAGGTACTTCTGGTTAATTGAATAAATTCACAAAATAAGTCCTCCGAATAAATATATTCAAAATTACTTATGATTATGGTAGCAGTTTGAGAAGTAAAATATTTTAAGATCTTATCGCCTATGTTTACTTTTGAGGTGTGTTGAATTGTTAAAGATATCCGAAGTAATGTTGATTCTAAAATCCAGTCTGCCTTGAAGTTACCTATTTTTCATGTTAACTATAAATTATTGGTTTATCTAATTTTTTTAAGTGTTTTGGGCGATAAAGAAAGTTATCGTTAATCTGGGATTTCTGGTGATAATTTAAACATTCAAAAAAATCACAATCTGAAATACCTATCGCTAAACAACGCAACACATAAAGTTTTGAATATGATGATCTCAAACGAGCAGGGACAATCCGTAAACGAAAACCTGAGTAAGAAAGAACTCGATAAACAAAGTCACGATCTTACCGAACGAGTCAAGGAACTGCATTGCATTTATAGTTTTGGCACCTTAATAGAGACTCAAGATATTTCTATGGAAGGGATACTTCAGGGATCCGTTGATCTTATTCCTCCAGCGTGGCTGTATTCAGATATTACCTGTGCAAGAATAACTGCTTATGGGATGGAGTACACTACCCGCAAATTTAAGAAAACTGACTGGCAGCAGTCCAGCGACATAATTGTTCACAATAAATGTATCGGTAGACTGGAAATTTGGAATGAATGCAAAATGTCCAATAAATCTCCTTTTTTTTCACGCAAAGAGTGGAAAAAGTCATTGTGGGCGACATGCATATTAGAGAAAAAAACTATCATAAAAAATGGGTCATTTAAAGTACCTGAAGGGCATTTGGGTATTTCCAGAGCTATTGCCACACCCATTATCTACAGAGCAGAGGTTATCGGCAATTTAAGGGTTGGTGATAAAGCCACAGACTATGATAAGAATGATATTCAGAACATTGAAACCATCGCTGATCATGAAAAGGACATTGAGCAATTGAAAAATGGCGTTCGTGCTCTTCAACCGGCCTCTGATACCCTGCTGTCGAATTGGGCCTACATGGCAATCAGAATACCGTGCCTTGTGATCAAAACAGGGCGGCGCATTGTGTACAGATTTGTTGGGTATAATGCGAACCTGAAACATGTCATCAATTTTCCTCAGGCAATCAAGGCCGCCGGCTTTACATAAACAACATTTTGCGGTAGCCAGTGCATTGGGTGCTGGTAAGCCTTAAAGCGTAACAACAGGAGGTTTCTCTGAAGTAAAAACGAAAATCTACAGAAGATTAAAAAGACGCCGAAGTGTTTCAAAAAAAACTTCGTTTTACTTCTAGCTGTGCTTTTTAAAAGCCAGTGACCTAAAAAAAATTTGAAACTTCTTCGCCATTTAAATGGCGCTTGTTTTAGGGCTAAGAAGCAATGGTTCTTTCTGCTGGAGGATAATAAATAGTATTAGCGACACAAGTAATGAGGTTCACCATGAGATACTTGAGCATTTTCTTAACAGCAATCATTCTTTTCAGTGCATGCCAGACAACGACCTCGGAAAAATATGATCATGCTATGCTCAATTCAGTTTTATGGGTGCAGCATGCTGCAGAATACAAAGCTGCTTCCATTCAAGCCTATATGACAGCAAAAACAATGTTGGATTTAGCCCTTCTGGATAAAGAGTGGACTGCGGCTATTGAGCAGGCCTCTGACTATCAGACATTACCTCCAGCCATAATAATTGATGTGGACGAAACAGTTTTGGACAACTCACCATATGAAGCACAGCTCATTAAAAGCGGTAAGGCGTACAATAGCGATACCTGGACTGCCTGGAGCAAAGAGCAGCGCGCAAAACCTGTTCCGGGAGCTCTTGATTTTTGCACCTACGCACATCAGAACGGGGTTACCGTATTTTATATAACCAACCGGCGAGAGCAATTAAAAGAGGCAACGCGGGCAAATCTGCAAAGAATGGGTTTTCCACTTATAGCTGACATGGATACTGTGTTTCACAAAACTAACACTTCTGACAAAGGGGAGCGCCGAGCTGCCATTGCCAGGAATTTCAGGATTCTATTATTGATTGGTGACAATGCCGGGGATTTTTACAGCGGGTTCACCAAAGGAAGCAAGGTTAAAAGAGATTCACTGGTCTCAAGGTATAGACAAAATTTTGGCACAAAATGGATCATCCTTCCCAATCCCATGTATGGTGACTGGGAAAGCGCCTTGTTTGAATACAATCGCGGATTGCCAGAAGATGAACAAAAGAGAATAAAATATGAGCAATTGATGAACTGAGTCATAATGTTCACAATTGTTGTCCCGCTTATGTCCGGGCAGATTGACAGGATAGGGCCTTTTGCAGTCGATCTACTGCAATATAGAATCCGTATTTCGGAGAGAATAATGAACGTTTTGGCCATCGTCGGCGGTATGTTGGCAGGTCTCGGCCTGTTTTTCGTCGGCATCAGCACGATGATCCAGAGCCTTAGAGAAATGACTGGCCGCCGGTTTCGGATGCTGCTGAAGCGGTGGACCCAGAGTCCCCTTCTTTCCCTGTTTGGCGGGGGTTTGCTGGGCGCGACAATGCAGACCGGCAGCGCGATTACGTTCATTCTTGTGGGCATGGTCAGCGCCGGGGTGATTACTGTAAAGCGCTCGCTTCCTGTCCGCTTAGGCGCTGCGATTGGCACATCGACAGTGGTCCTGGTCGCCACGCTGAACATTCACACCATTGTTCTCTTTGCGCTGGGGATTGGTGGCATTATATTCACGCAGAGCCGTTCTTACAGGCCTCTTTTTAGAGCTTTTTTCGGGTTAGGCCTTATGCTCTTCGGGCTCAGGATGGTTGGAACATCTGCGGCCGTACTTACGAATTTAGAATGGTTCGCCGCCACCATTTCCAGTGTTAATGGTGAGCCTCTTGGGGCATTTATGCTGGGAATGGCGCTCAGCATTCTTGTGCAGTCACCTCAATCAGTTGCCATTCTGGCGATTGCAATGACCAGTTCAGACGTTCTTAACACCTGGACCACTATCGCGATCATCTACGGTAGCAACTTAGGAGGAGGCGTGAGCACCTATCTCCTGTCTGCCGGCTTTCGTGGCTCTGCGCGTCAGATCATGGTGTTTCAGGTCCTCTTCAATCTTATCACCGGTCTCGTTCTGCTGGGACTTTTCTTTGTCGAACGCTGGACGGGAATCCCGATTGTTCATGCGGCTGTCACACATTTAAGTGATGATGTGGCATACCAGATGGCTTTAGTATATCTCGTGTTTAACGTCTTCGGGGCATGCATGATGTATGCCCTTCGGGAGCCCATTCTCGGCTTTATTGAGCGGCGCTGGCCGCCTTTTCCCGAAGAAGACCTGGGGAAGCTGGCCTTTCTCAAAGATCACGCCTTTGATACACCGGATCTGGCGCTGGCTTTGGCGGACAAAGAGCAGAAACGCTTTTTTAAACTGCTTTGCGACCATTGCGATGCATTGCGCCTGCCGGCCGACAAGGACAAAGTCAAGGGAGAGACAATCGTCAAAGCCCTTGATTGCCTGAATGAGACAATGGGTGAAGCCCTTAGCGAACTGGGCAAGAATCACCTGAATATTGCAGAGTCTGAACAGCTCATTATCCTGATTAACCGGAATGGCCTCCTGGACACGCTCCACCACAGCCTGACAGAATTTTCTATTGCTGCCCGCTCGGCAAAATCGAGTCAGCAGCTTATGGATCTGGCCGAGATGGTCAATGAAGTGCTGGACACATTGCTTCTCACGATTTCGGACGCTTATGAGAGCGGTCAGGCAAAAGATCTTGCCGAGGTATGGGAAGCGACGCAGGATCGCAGCGAAAAGATGCGTAAGATTCGCCAAAAATTTATGGTGCTGGAGGTTCCGTTGCTGGAGCTTGAGCGCTCGGATCTGATTGGACTGACCAACGGATTTGAGCGAAGTGTCTGGATCATGCACAAATTTATCGGGGACCTTTCCAGGGTACCGAACCATATCGCGAGTTGAACAGCCTATCGCATGAACGCAGGTGAGGAGGTAGTATTTATGAAAAATACATGGCGAGCTACGGGCGGTTTCTTCTTCCTCCTTCTTCTTCTATCTGCAGGCTGCCAGGCCTCTTCCGGCATCGAGGCCTTTCGTCTCACCTTCCTCCTCCCCATGCAGGAGACGAAAGCCGAGCTCCAAAAGCTTTTCCCGCCAGAAAGGGGCTATGAATGCAAATGCCGTCTAAAAAAAACTGCAAACATGAAGGAGAAAGTCATAAGGAAGGGATACGCCGGGTTTGAAGATATCACCGATATCGCCGGCTGCCGCGTGGTCTTGCCTTGCTTCAGCGACATCCCGAAAGTTGATGCCGCCATAAAGCAGCATTTTCGCACGATCGAGAGGGAGAGCCTTTTGGAGGACAAGAGGGGCAGCGGCTACCGCGCGGTCCACTACCTCGTCGAAAAAAACGGAAAGATTGTGGAGATCCAGGTACAAACAATCCGTCAGACCATCTGGGGGAGACTCTCCCACCATTGGGTGTACAAGGGCCCCTACAGGGAGAGCGAGGGAGTGAAGCGCTATCTCCTGAACCTGAGCCGGGCGATTTATGCCCTGGACCTAGGCGAGGAGGCCGCTCTCCCCAAACCTTCTCCCGGTCTTCCCGGAGATTTCCTTGCCGCCGCGAACAAAAGCCTGGGCCAGCTACGGGCAGTGGGAATTGAGAAGACCGGCCCGTGCAGCAAAGGGGCGAGCTTGCTGTCGAGATAGGTAAGTGGGTCGGGCCAATATATATAGTTGTAATACCTACATATTATTTCCACAAATAGCCATTTTCAGATCCTATATCGCTCTTTTTGGTATCAAAATCAGCATTATAGGGCACTGGAGTTTCACGGAGTTGAAAAATATCTTTACTACAAACGACCTTTCTTCCTTTTGCGCTAAGGACAAGATCCTCTTTTATATTATCAATAAAATTCTCACTGCCCACCGCAATACTTTGAGTCCATTTACTATCCCGAATATTTTCCCCACTGTTAAGGGCCTCAGTAACCCAATCTCTGTGATTCTTTCTGAACTCCTCATAACTGTTACATTCTGCCAGATCATACAAGCGATCATACGATATTAAAATATTCTTTCTGCGGGGATTTTGTATCTCCCGGTATCCACCATATAACCATTCAGAAGGATGATTTATTTTTCCTGTTCTTGGCAAATTTCAGCAAAAACTCTCTCTTGTGGCATCGATGGGTTATATGCCAGATCTTTCCAGGTAGATAATGTCGTTTTGCACGTGCCATTTATTACTTTTTCTATTTCATGCATTTTGATACCAAAAAAGTGAATATAGGCTATTTCACAAATAATTTCAAATAGTTATCTCGGCCCGACCCCGTTACTAAAACGAAAACAAAAAGCGGATTTTTGAAGTAATAAAGAAGAACAAAGAAGTTAAGAAATTGTATCAGAGGGTTGAAAAAAAGCTTAAATCATAGATTTGTTTAATTTTAGGTTTGACCCCATTTCCTAACCCAAGCAGGTTTTTAGAAACAAAAAGGGGTTACCCGTAGTGGGTAACCCCTTGATTTTTCTGGTACCGACGGAGAGACTCGAACTCTCAAGGGAATTCACCCGGGGGATTTTGAATCCCCTGCGTCTACCAATTCCGCCACGTCGGCATATGTTTGCTGATTGATAAAAATAGATGAAATTTCTTTAATTGTCAAGATTTCAGTAACCATCCCCGGTTATTCAAACCAACTTAAGTCTAGAGCATTTCACTTTTTTATTATAGTCGTTGAGCAAAATCATTGGTCAAGTTTATCCGACGATGCAAGGTTAATTAGGTTAATTAGGTTAATTAGGGTTAATTAGGGTTAATTAGGGACACTTCCCTATTTATTGTTTTCTCATAGCCGGTCTACCTACCCTCTTTGCGATAAAGAAAATAATTGGATCCTGAAGAGACAAAAGCGGCAAAATTTTGATTAGTAATTAAGAGGATTGAGGTTAAACCTAAACAATAAACAATTGTCAAAAAATAAAGATCAAATATAGACCTGACCCAGAATATAATGGTAAACTGGAGTCTCTAAGAAAAAAGGGGGAGCAGTCTTAAAAATGAAAGATAGAGATCATAATACCAGACTTGTTTATTCAACAGAGTTCAGCGGGATGTGTCCGACCTGCGGAAAACAGCCCGGTAAATGTAAATGCGAAAAGAAAAAAAACAATCTCCCAAAAGGAGATGGAAATGTTCGCGTGACCCGATCTACCCGGGGAAGAAAAGGAAAAGGCGTTTCTCTAATCAGTGGACTTCCTCTTGAAGAGGCATCATTAAAAGAGCTTGCTAAAAAGCTCAAACAAAAATGCGGCGCCGGCGGTACCGTAAAAAACGGTGTGATTGAGATTCAGGGAGATTGCCGGGACCTTTTAGTTGAAGAACTAAATAATCTTGGTTTTAAAGCTAAAAAAGCCGGGGGATAGGGCAGACGCTTTCGGGAGGATTAATGTTGACATTTATAGCGGGTTTTCACATAATTGATTCTCTCAAAAACAACAAATGCTGATACGTCGCTTATGCCACCGCACTCATCAAACATAAACCGTCCCAAGGGCAGCTCGATAAAGCCTTTACGCGCAATTGTCCCGTTCATCCGGCCTTATCTGGGCACGCTAATTTTGGCCCTGGTTTCCTTATTGCTTGCTTCGGGTGCATTTTTAGCATTGCCGATCGCAGTGCGTTATGTGATTGATTTCGGTTTCAATGCAGAAAATGCCTCCGCCATCAACCGGTATTTCTATTTTTTCCTTGTTGTTGCCCTGCTGCTTGGACTTTTTGGCGCGGCCCGTACCTATTTTGTCAACTGGCTGGGAGAGCGGGTGGTAGCGGATAGAAGTGATGGGAAGCAGCAGTGACCACCTCATCCTGGAGTCCGACCACGACGACCTCTCTGTCGGCACAGAAGTGACCTTCCAACTGAACTACAGTGCTCTGGTCCGCTCGATGACATGCCCCTTTGTCACTAAGGTTATTAAGCCGGAACTGCAGGGGTCGCGTCTTCACTCTTGAGAAACAGCCAGGGTTGATGTGAATGATTAGAAAAATATTTTAAACAAAATTAAAGCAAATCACTTAGTGATAATTTCTTATTCTTAATCTTGTTATAGAGTTCGGGCTTTTCTCGCTGGATTTTTTCTTCGTGCCTGAGCATGGATGCCCACATAAGTTTAGGGGATTTGTACTGGCTGAAGGTCCCTTCCAGCACCTCATCCCCGGTCAGGGCAAAAAGATAATCCAGTTCATCGTCGCTGTAGGTCGGGACAAGGGCATAGCCCTGGGCAACCTGCAAATAAGCATCCGTGTTGAACTCAAAGGCATTCAGCCACCAGCGAGTGTAAGCCGCAAAACCGTTTTCTCCCGAGAGCTCTTTATGAACAGCATCTCCGGCATGAAAACCGCACATCAGCGCCCCCTGAGTTTCGACCTCTACAAATGCAGCGGCATCACCGATACAGAGGGAATTGCCTTGAGCGGGATAATGCATGGAACTGTAAGATTGCAGAGAACATCCGATTTTTTTCACCAGGCGGGCCTTTTTGAGCATGGCAGCAAGCGGGCTTTTGGCCATTGCATTTTGGAAAATCACCTGCGGCAGCATCTTTTTATTTCCCATAACAACCAGACAGGCCATCTCTTCATCCTCTAAGGATGGGCAGAGGATCAACGGTGCATGGGATTGATAGGTAAGTCCCATATGGGTTTGGAAGGCTGTGTGTTCATACCCCTTTAACCCTTTCAGGAGAAAGAGGGTGCAAAGCGCTGTGGTAAAATAGATCCGGTCTTTATTCATTCCCAGGGATGCCGCCGAGCGCGAATTAACGCCATCGGCAACGATGAGCTTTTTGGCTGTGAGCGTGGTGTGGTTCCCTTTGGCAGTCAGTTTAATTTCAACCTTTTGACCACTGTCGTTGACATCATAGGCAACCGTGGCGTTTCTGAATACAACCCCTTGCTGTTCACATTGTTCCCAAAGCCGCTGCAGGAGCAACCCTTTGTCGAATTTAATCACGATGGGACGCCTGTCCTTATAGGCAAAATGAATTTTATGGCCGCTGGGAGAGATATAATACTTGTCCGTAACATTTAGTGTGGGACCATTATAATCTACGGAAAATTTATTTTGGGTAAAAACTATTTTATCCTTTTCGTATTTGAGAGTTTCACCCGAAAAATTTTCGTCCATTATCAGCAGTTGACAACAGCAACGGGTAATCAGTGAGACCGAATCCCTTTTTTCAATGACCACGGTCTTCAGGCCTTTTTGGGCAGCTGTTTTAGCAGCCATCAGCCCTGCAGGTCCGGCACCGATAACGGCAACATCATATTCCATAGAAAGTTTCCATCTTATTGTGAAGGGTTCTCATTAAGTAGCCTGGCGCAGTGCTAATGGTTCTGAAGATAGAGAACTGCGCTAAGCCGTTAAAGCTCCTGTCGGACACATCTCAATACATTTTCTGCATTCTATGCAATGTTCCTGATACAAAACCGCTTTTACCTGTAGTTCTAATGCTCCAGCCATGCAGACATCGCTGCAGCATCCACACCCCACACAAACGGTCTCATTTAACTTGATCGCCATTGATCCTCCTTCACGGTTTGTACAACTTTACATTAAGGCAAAACAACGGAATCCGGACTATACACTTTTTTTGGACTTCCTTGCGAAACAGGCTGTCAATAACACCATAAGCAATATAAGAATAAGAGCAATTTTAAATTTTACAGTACCGGTTGCAAAAAGAGTACTTCCAAAAAAACCATAAGCAAATGCCCTTGGTGTAACGCCTAATACATGGGAAATAATATAAGGTCTGAACTTCATATCTGATAAACCCGCACCCATGTTAATTATGGTCACCGGCATAATAGGCAGCAGACTTAATAAAAAAACCATTGAAAAAGAAAATTTTTGATCATCAATAAAATATTTTTTATTTTTCAGTCTGCCGTAAACATAATCATGCCCCATTATTCTGGCAAATAAAAAACCGAGAGAACCGCCAATAGCCGCGCCAAAAGAAGCAAACAAAGGTCCCCAAAGCGGTCCAAAGGCCAATCCGCCGGCAATAAATAATGCGATTGAAGAAATTAAGAAGAAAGGACGTATAATAAAGATACCGATATAGATTGCCGGGCCAAGAAGCCCAAGAGACAAAATGAAGGCATTAAAGGTTTCAGGCGTTAAATCCATAAACCGGCGAAGCACTAACACGCCGGCCGCCCAGCCAATAAAAATGATTAGTAAGAATTTTAAAAAATTCTTCTTAGAAACAGGAATTTTAGATAAATTCATTTTTTTTATTAATTAAAATTGGGGCCCCATCTTGACCGAGCCGCAGTTATAAGTTTTTTTGTGGATCTAAGGCGACGCATGTCAGAGTCCCAGCTGTTTCAGTTTCTCTTCTTTTATCAAACCTTTCTCATCCCAGCCCCGATACCTGCAGAAATTTTGCTTCAAGTACAACGATCTTCAAGCCTTAGCGCTTCTTTCCTGCCCATGAATTACTTAGATAGTATTTTTAATATATCTTCCGCACCATTTGTCTCAAGAATTTTTGTTATGCTTTTTTGCTGTTTCAGAGAAAGACTCTTAAACAACTTAACCAGCTTCTTTTTATCATTATTATCAATACATAATCGTAACACTTCTAATCCTGCGCCAATATCTTTTTTTTGTTTCTCTTTGTCCTTGCGTCTTGGGGATACAATTAATTTATGCAGCCCAAAATTAACGGGGTGAGGCAATTTTATCCGTAACCCGTTAAAATTAACAATGATTGTATTATCTTCCAACAACCCTAAAAACCTTAACCTTTGAGCATTCATGGACAACTCAGGTAATGGATATGGTTTTTCCGTACCGCGTCCAATTTCAGGCACAAGGAATTCAATGATAAGTTCAGGATGGATCAGTTTCACATATCCCTCTGGAAAACTATGGTCTAGAATAAAACCTAAATCCTTTAATAACTCCGGAAGATCCGTATTTTTAGTGAACTTTGTCTTTCGAGAAATCAAAAAATCAATATCACGTGTCCGTAAAACTGACATTTCATAATCACAAAAATAAAAATCTCTATATAGAGGAAGACACCAGCTGCCGATTAATACAACTTTAGACAGAATTTTTGAATCATCCAGACGTTTTAATACTTCCAGGCAAATATCATATTGCTTTTTGTCCACGCAAAGTACCTCTTAAAAAAATTATTTGTTTCTTAACCTGAAACAGCAATTTTCGATATTTTTCACGCAGTTCCTTTGCTCTTGCATACTCTTCAATAAGTTCCTCGGACACATTCTTGCCTTTATACACAAACTTTACTTTCCCGTTTTCACGCATCACAATATAATAATACTCATGCCCCTTAATGTTCTTCTTAATCAGGCTGCCCTTAAGAAGTTTTTTCAGCTCTTTCTCGTAGTTTTCCTGCATTTTAATGGAGTTTTGCAACTCCTCTTTTAATACACCTTTTATTGCCATGACAAACTCCGTTACCATACAAGTTTAATATTAAAGTAGTGTGTATGGTAACTAAAGTCAACACAAAGATATCATACAAAAAGGCCATTATAGTAGTGTATATGATAACGATATAACGGAATTTCAACACAAAAACAAGCTGTGATTCTGTTGTACAAGTATGAATAAATGCTTTTTAAAAGATTTGACATTGCTGACTTCTGATAATCTGGCAATAAACAAATAAGCACGTATAACAATAAAAAAAGCGGCCAATATTTTTTGGCCGCTTTTTTTTGCAATTAGATATATAAAATTTACTTTACTCAGAGTCCCAGCTGTTTCAGTTTCTCTTCTTTTATCAAACCTTTCTCATCCCAGCCCCGATACTTACAATAGTCATCAACCAGTTTTTCAATCGGCGGATTATGGTCTTTTGCCGGACTGTTCTCCCGTTTAACCGTTGCCAGCCGCTCATGCAGTTTATTATCTTTCGGATCAAAGCCCAGTTTTAAATTGATCTGACGCTTAAGATTAAATATTCTTTCCCCGCACAGCATAAGTTTGTCAAAATCATAATCCATTCCCGTAACAAGCCTGAACCACTCGACAACTTCTCTGGCAGTAATCCCCAAAAACCCGTCCGCTGAATAATTCTGGGCATAGCCCGCATGGGAAAAAACACACAGAACCATACTGTTTAAAATACAGGCATAGTCCTGACCCCTGGCAACGGTTTCTGCGGTACCTTCAATTTTAAACCGCACATCCTCCATATTCATCAGGTCAAACCCCTCGATTTTGGGATCGGCCGCACCCGTATGAATCGCCCCTCTGTTTTCAGTGGCATACGTCAGGGCAAGAAAATTATGCGCACGGGGATCATGGGCCGGAACTTCAAGGCCCTTTCCTTCGATGGCAAACTTTTCGGCTCCCTTGCCGAGCTTTTCAGCCGCCTTTTTCACCCCATCTGCCAGAATATTTCCAATGCCTTCCCGTTTGCATATCTTTTCAAGCATGATAAGAGCTGCGTCCGTGTTTCCGAAAGTAAGCTCAATACCAGCGGTATCCTCTTTGGTTATGATCCCCTCCTCAAAACATTCCATGGCAAAAGAGATCACCCCTCCCGCTGAGATCGTATCCACCCCGTGACGGTTACAGATATCATTGGCTTTTTTCACCACTTCCATATCAATGATCCCGCACTGAGAGCCCATTGGCGCCATCACTTCCCACACGATCTGCCTGATTCCCTCATGATCTACCGTTGACTCTGAACATCCGGTGACACATCCCGCACAAAGATACGGCTTATCCTGCCTGGCGTGTTTTTCAAGCTCATCCAGAACCGCTTTTTTAAACCCGGCAAGTTCACTGTCCCGCCAGTTATTTACCCCGTGACGGTGATCATCGATGAACATGGAAAAAACCGCACGGGTTTTTTTAAGGCGGTGTTCCGGGTCTTTAATCAGCTCAGGCATAATTTTTTTAATTGAAGCACAAAGCGCCTCTTTTTTAAAAACTTCAGCCTTTCCGGTTCCTTTAACCGCAACAGCTTTTAAGTTTTTTGAGCCCATGACCGCACCCATTCCGCACCGTCCTGCGGCACGTGATGCTTTCCCATCATGCATCACAGATGCAAACCTGACGCAGTTCTCCCCTGCAATTCCGATTGCCGCTGTTCTGATTTTTTGCCCGAAACTCCTGTTTATAAGTTCATCTGTCTCCCAGACATCTTTGTCTTTAAGAAAGGCGGCATCCTCAATCGTTACGTTCTGGTCGTTGATCACAAGATACACAAGTTTGTCTGACCGGCCGGTTATAATAATCCCGTCAAAACCTGCTTTTTTGAGTTCTTTCCCCCAGGTTCCCCCGGCATAGGACTCCCCCCATATTCCGGTCAGGGGCGAAATTGAAGCAATACAGTGTCTGCCGCTCCAGGGGGCGATTGTTCCGCTCACAGGACCCGTCATAAATACCAGGGGATTCTTTTCACTCAAGGGATCCATCAGCGGTTCTATCCGGTCTGAAATGATCTTTGCGGCAAGCCCGACACCGCCGATATAATCTTCTGCCAGTTTTTCCGAAAGCATCACCGTTTCAACTCTCTTTCGGGTAAGATCAACATTCAAAAGCCTGCCCGCATATCCTTTATATTTCATCGTTCCCCCAAATTTTTTTTAACGTTTTTAAAAACCGGACCTATCCGGAACATAAAAAAAGAGTTATAACCTAATAAGCCATAACCCCATGTATAAAACAAGAGAATAAAAATAAGGATCTAAGTTACACCGTGAAATCTAAGATAGCGGTCAATCTCTCTTACTTCCCTTGCCAGATCATCCTCCAGTTTTTTATCAAAACCAACAAACTGAGCGACCACAAATTCAAACTGTTTAGACCCGATCTTATTTCCCTTCTCTTTTCTTATCACACGTGCATCAGGAACATACTCTTTTCCTCTTATAACAAGAGAAAGTATTATCTTCTGGTCTACTTCAAGTTTCTGTTCCTGCCTGTGACTGAATTTTATTCCTGATGCAGACAGATCAACCATCTCCAGCTGTTTATCTCTATCAATAAAAAGCTGAATATCATAATCTGCCGGAGGCCTGACTCTGTAGGAATACCTGAGGTTCAGACTTTTAATGCCGGAAATATTTTTCAGAAGTATTGCAGAAACCACCTGTTTCGAAGACGTCCGGTAATCGTTGATGATCTCTCCGACTTCGCCTGAAAGGCCAAGCCGCCGGGCCTCTTTTTTATTGATATAGGTAAGCGATATTTTTTTTCCTGTTGAGGAATGAACAAGCGGAGGGCTGGTCTGGGACACGATAATCTCATCATCTGTAGCATCAAAAATAAGGGCTTTTCTGACATCTACATTTTTGTCCAGATCATCGCCTGCAAGCGCACACTCAACTGTTGTTCCGGGTCTTAACATATCACTTTTCATTGGCAATTGTGACCTGCAGCTTAATTGTTTTTTTCGATTATATACTATATAAGTATAAAGCAATGCTCTTTATCTGTCAACTCAAACAAAGGCCTGCACTTGAGTTAAAATGACGCTGCAAGGGGTCAGTTCACTTCTAATATAGAAGTAATTTCCCGTTCATTACTCCAAATAAAAAAGGATGGCAAAGTAACGCTCTTTGCACATCCCGGGTATTAACCTTAAAAAGGATATCTATCCTTAACGATTTTCCTATTCCTGAAAAACCTCCACGCCCACAAAGACGGTAGGTTTGATCTCATAATCTATCATAAAATAACCCGCACCAAAAACAAAAGGCTTCATGCTGATACCAAAAGCCGCTACAGACTGGATATCAATACCGGATCTATTGGCAAAGTAAAAGTAAAAAAATCCAGGAAGAAGTTCATAGTACTCTCCGCTTCCATATGAAGCCATCTTTTTTATATCAAAGGATCCGTTTTCCTCAAAAGAAAAAACATCGTCATAAAACGGAATATCACCTGTTGAGAAACCCAGAACAAGAAACTGCTTTCCATTAAGGAGCTCGCTTGCGGATGCATCACCGGTAAAAATCCCTGCCATGACCATCATGCAGATAACCCTAAATCCTGTTTTTTTCAATAAATCCTTCATTGCCATTGCTTTCTTGAAAAATTTTTTAATACTTTTGACTGCACCTTTCAGCATAGGACGATTATCAGTTTAACCGACAGGCGCGTTTCCTAAAACTTCACATCAATGGTTCCAAAAAAGGCCCGTCCGGGAAGAGGATAACCGATCACATCTTCTTCGTTCTCATCAAGGATATTTTTAACCTCAAATGTTAAAGTGAGTTCTTTTTTCGGGCTGAAAGAGATTCCGGCATGATGAAAGAAGCGGTCATTGATCTTTCTGACATTTGCCCGATCAAGATAGCTCTCATCCATATATTCAAATTCATGAAATATCCTGAAACGCTCGGAGAAAACCTCTATGCGGTTGAAAAGCTCAAATTCCGGCCGTCCGGGAAGCTGATTGCCTTTCCAGTAGGCAATATCACTTTTGTCCTTTGTATCCTGTATGGTGTAATTACCGGAAATAATAATCGGCCAGAAAAACAAAATACGCCAGAAAAACTCATGGCCCTCAATTTCTGCTTTTGATATGTTTCGGGCCACGGATGTTCTCTGAGAATTCTGAATAAAAAGAATCAGATCATCAACCTCATTATTAAAGTACGCATATTCAAAGGTAGACGATTTAATCCATTTAAACGGCACATCCAGCCTGATAGAAAACCCCGCATCCCAGTTAAAACTCTCCTCCGGCTTTAAATCGGTATTGCCCACAATACCGCCTCTGTCGCCGAAGAGCTCATACAGTTTCGGCATTCTAAAATACTTCCCCGCATTACCTTTCAGCTCAAGCCAGCGGCACACCTTAAACACTGCACCGATCTTCCGGGTCACATAGGATTCAGAACTATTCTGAGAATTAGAAATCGCCATTGTGGAAAAGGGAACTTTTCCGCCAAAATCATCGTCATAATAATTATATTTTATAGATGGACTGAGAAGCAGTCTTTCATTAAAAAAATACATTTCATCTTCAAGGCCCAGCGCATAGGCATAGCGTTTTTGCTCATCTGTTTTTTTCTGAATACTTTTTTGTTCCTTTGCTTTTTCAGTAAAACCGTATAAATATCCGATTCTAAGGGTAGGGTCTGCATCTCCCAGGGATGCAAAACTGTCTCTGGACTGAAAAGTTTCTTCTGACCCTTCACACAAAAAAGTAACGATCTGAGACGTCCCCGGGAACCAGGTGAAAAGCATCCGGGCTTTTATATTCTCTGTTTCTTCCCGGTTGTTCTGCTGTCCAAGACCGATCTCACCTTTCAGGTCCTTAAATTTTTGTCTCTGATAAGAATGAGACAGGAACAGGTCAGCGTCAAGATCAGAGATGAACAACCCTTTTTTACTCAATTTTACCTGGGACAGAGACCGAAGGGTTTCAAGTTCAGCATCCCGGGACTGAAAATTTGCTATCCCGGGAATCCCCTGTTTTTTATTGAAAAAGTTAAAACTCGCATCTACTTTATAACCATTTAAAAAATCATAGCCGCCCTTGATCAAAAAGTCATCAGAGCGGAAGCGATTATTTTTACGGTGAACCCATTCATCATCATCCCGGTTATACTCCGTTCCTTTATTGTTTTTATATTCGAAATTGCCCTTGCTCTGGGTCCGGTTAAAAAAGAGTGCGTAATTCAGCTTATCAAGCCTGCGGGCAAAAGACGCACTCGCTTTGTGGGTATTAAAAGATCCAAATGAGTAACTCAGGTTTGTGCTTTGTGACTGCTTCGCCTTTTTGGTAATAATATTGACCACGCCGCCGATACCGGAAGCTGCAAATTTTGCCGGAGAGGTGCCGCGATAGACTTCGATCTTTTCCACATTATTCAGGGGAATATCAGCAAGGTTAACAGAACCGGAATTTGCCGAGTTCAGTAAAATTCCGTCAAGATAGATTGCCACCTGATCAGAGGAGGACCCCCGGATAGATACGGTACTGAAACTTCCCAGACCGCCATACTGCTTTACCGTAATTCCGGCAGACTGGTCAAGCACTTCTGAAATGGAGGTAACCTGCGAGGGAAGCATCTCCGGTTCAATGACCGTGACAAAGCTGGTCGAATCTTTTGATCCTTTCTTCAGCCCTTCCCTTTCTGCAGAAACTACAACCTCTCCAACATCATATTCTTCACCCGAAACGGTATGATTGAAAAATAAATGCACCGTACTGATTAAAACAAGATAGATAATAATCTTTTTTAAAAACAATTTATCTTCCCAGTTAAACAAGAAAACAGCAGCAGGAAAGCTTGCCTGCTGCTGTTTTTTCTCACAAGATTACCCCTGTAAAAGGGCTGTAATATAAGGCGCAAGCGAATAGTAAAGATCTATCAATGCCTGCCCTCCTTCTGTTTTAGACAGGATGTTATCCATAATATAGTGAAGCAGAAAGACAATCACGCTATCCTTCCCGAAAATCAGTTCAAGCGGGTCAGAGGTTTCCTGGATTTCAACCAGGCAGAATGGTGGAATACCAGTATAAATAGCCTCTGTTGTTATTTCGCTGTCACCTGATGTATTAAAAAGCCTGATTCCGGGATTTTCAGGATTTCTATCAGCCAGGATCAGCTGATCTCCCAGCACCAAGAGATCAGCATAGTCATAATCCGTTCCGTTTACAACTGACGTTACTGTCTTTGCTGAAAGGTCAAAACGAACTACATTTGTCGTCCAGAAGGCATCCGCAACAATCGCATATCCTTGTGTAGCGTTTATCATATCAAAGGCGCCGAACCCTCCGCCGAGATTTCCGCCCAGCTGTTCCTCTGTGATGAGAATTCCTTCTGCCGCATAAGTAGTTGGATTGATAAACTCCAGACCGCCGTCAACGGTACTATATGCGTTTGCCGATTCAGAGATAAGGATCTTACCCGCTTCTTTTATATATTTCATGTCATTAGGGTTGGTCCGGCTAAGTTCTATAGCCTGTACGCCTGAAGTATCCGGATCAACATCAAAGACCGTGTCTATTGAAGGATCAATAACAACTACCTGACTAAGATTTGTAGGAGAATAATTATACAGGCGCTGCAGACTCACAAAGACCTTTCCTCCGGTATAGACCATCAGGTCCATCTCAGGCCGTCCATCCTCATCAGCAAAATCGGACAGATCTATGGTGCCAAGCTGTGTTCCGTCAGCCGGGTTTACGATCAAAAGATCTGAAGAGTCATATAGTGTCACATATGCCTTGGTATCACTTAGGACAAGGATGTCATGGGGATTAGTTCCTGCACCCACGGAAAACTGGGTAAGCGGCGTACTTAGGTCGTCTATATCAAACACAGTAATCGCGGCATTGCCTCTATCAACCATATAGACCTTACCATTAAAAGAGCGGGCAACCGCATCTCCGCCGTCAATAGTAAACAAACTAGGCTGAATCGTACTTAAATTCGAGTCAAATACAGCATGACCACCGGTCTCGTAATCCGTTGTTGTAATGTACACCTCACTTGCCTGAGCAGAACAAACAATAAAAAGCATTGAAATAATAATCGCTAGTAAACTTTTTTTCATGGTACTCATATAAAATCTCCTTATCTTTTTCATTAATCGATATTTACCTCGGTACTCCTGAAAAACTTTCTTTTAATACAAAACCCTCAAATCACGAATGATCTGAGGGGAAGGACACTTATTATTACCACCTCCCTCCATTTTCCGCGAAACGGACAGTACGTTTTATTCATGCAGACAGGTCTTCTGACTTCCCTTGTCTTTTTCGTACCTTCCCATTCCAAAGATTCAAGAACAGTGGCTTTTTGTTTTGAAAAAGACTTCCCTTTAAACTGAAAGGGAACAAACAGGGTTACAGCGGCGGGACCGTGACGGACTTTCACCATCTTCCCTTTTCATCCATAAATGGATACCCGCATGAATTTATTTATTTAGTTAGTTTTTACAAATAACAAAAAACCTCCCTTAATTATTAAAATTTCCCTTCTTGAAAAAAGGACACAGTAAAAAGTTCAAATTCAAGGCGCGTAAATCCGAAGGAATGAAGCATACTTTCTGTAAGCTGGAGTGACTAAGGATGCAGCGCAACGCAATCCCGCCATGGCGGGATTGACGAAGTCCTCAATCCTCATACACCAACCTTTCCGACACCCGGCTCAATAACAGCCAGATAAAAAACGGGCCCCCAAGCAGTGCGGTGATAATCCCCACCGGCATTTCAACCGGTGCAAAAGCCGTACGGGCAATGGTATCGCAGATCACCAGAAATGCGCTTCCAAAAAGAATTGTTGCTGGCATTAAGTAACGGTGGTCCGGCCCGATTAAAAGGCGGCAGATATGGGGAACCATCATCCCCACGAATCCGATCGGTCCGCAGACCGCTACCACACCGCCCACCATAAGCGAGGTTGCGAAAAAAAGAAGTTTCTTTGTCTTTGAAGCATCCACCCCTCTGCTCACCGCGATCTCCTCACCCACGGACAGCAGGTTCAGCCCGTTAAGCTGAAAAAAGACAATGACACAGCCCAGGACAACAAAAGGAAACATGTTTACCGCAGGCTGAAAACCGACAGCTTCAAGACCTCCCATGAGCCAGCGCACGATCCTGAACGAATGGGTCATATCACACACATACTGGATCAGAAGAATAAGGCTTGAAAAGAAAAAGCTGATCGCAACACCGGCAAGAAGCATGGTTGCGGTTGAAAAGCCCCCCTTCATTTTTGTGATCCCGTAAACAAAGAGTATGGCAATCCCTGCGCCTGCAAATGAAAACAGGGAAACTCCGGGAATACCGGCAAAAGCAAAGGACAAGCCCGACCAGACATAGACTGACGCCCCCAGTGAAGCACCGCTGGATACCCCCAGGGTAAATGGCGTCGCAAGCGAGTTTCTGAACATGGACTGGAAGGTCATGCCGCTGACAGCAAGACCGGCTCCGGCCAGAGCGGCTGTTAAAACACGGGGCATCCTGATATTAAAGAATATATTGGCATCAACACTTCCTGCATCAGAATTAAAAAGGATACTAAACGGTATAAACTTCATTCCGATAAAGGGGGCAATAAGGACCACTGTAACGGCTGTTATCAAAAGGGTCAGAAGAACTGTTTTTTTACGCATCACAGGTCTCCTCCCGGAAGAATAATCGGAATGCCTGTTTCAGGATGATCAATCAGTGAAAACGTTTTGCCATACAGTTCACAAAGTTTATCATTATTCATAATACCTCCGGGGGACCCGCAGAAACATAATGCTCCCCCCTTTAATGCAATGATTTTTTTACTGTGAAGCACGGCACTGTTAATATCATGGGTTGCAGAAACGATGGTTATGCCCCGGTCATGGTTAATACTTTTTAAAATGGCATATATCTCATCCTGATAACCCGGGTCCAGAAAAGTAATCGGCTCATCAAGCAAAAGCACCTGAGCATCCTGTGCCAGAGCCGCTGCAATTAAAACCTTCTGCCTTTCGCCCCCGGAAAGCGTGGTAATCAGCCGGTCTGCCCATTTTTTTGTTCCGGTGATCTCAATTGCCCGATCAACCGATATCTCGTCTTCCGGACCCGTTGAAGAAAACGGACTGATATAGGGATAACGGCCCATCATGATAAATTCCCGTACCGTAAATGAAAAATGATGTCCATTGGCTTGGGGAACATAACTGGTGATCCGGGCAAGATCTTTCTGCCGGTATTCATCAATATTTTTTCCGGCAAGCTTAATCGTTCCGGTTCCGTTTCGTAAAATCCGGTTGAGACATTTTATAAGCGTTGTCTTCCCCGCACCATTGGGCCCCACGATGGATACATACTCACCCTGTTCTATTGAAAGTGAAATATCTTTCAAAATTCTTTTTCTGTTTATTGAAAAAGAAAATTTTTCTATTTCAATAATTTTTTCCATTACTTTTTCCACGGTTCCTCCGGATGCAGAACCTTTGACAGCGCCTCAAGGGTAAGCACAAACCTGGGCCCGGGTATTGCAGTAAAGTTATCGCCAAAAACATAGACCCGTTTGTTTTTAACCGCATCAACAGAGGAAAACCGGTTCCATTCTGCAGTAATACTCTCTTTTTTGAGTCCCTTTCGTTTAGAATCAGGAACAATGTCAATGATCACCTGAGGATTAAGCCTGATAATACCTTCTCCTGAAAGGACCGGATAGCGGATATTTTCACTGACGCACACATTTGTTCCACCGGCAAGTTCAATCAGTTCATCATAAAAGATGTTCTTTCCGGCAACATAGACATCGCTGAAAAGGCATGTACCGGTATTACGGTCAACTGAGATCATCACCTTTGGCCGGGAAAGCGTTGCTGTGGTTTTTTCAACAAGGTTAACTCTTTTTTTAATGCTTGAAAGCAGTGCTTCGGCTTTTTTTTCTGATCCGCAAAAGTTTCCGATCGTACGGATAGATCGATAGATGTCCTCGATTGTGTTGTTTTCAACCACCAGAATCTTTAAACCCAGCTTTTCAAGGTTTTCCTGTATGGCCTCATGGGATGCAACCAAAATAACCAGGTCCGGTTTTAAGGCAACAATTGTTTCATAGCTCGGGTCATAAAAACCGCCGACTTTTGTCCGGGTTTCAACTTCTGCAGGATAAGTACAGTACCGGGTCACGCCAACTACCGATCCGCCGAGCTCAAGAGCAAAAAGAGTCTCCGTCACTCCCGGCGACATTGAGACAATACGTTTATAGTGCTGGCCTTTTTCAGGAGCCTGTGACGCATGACACTTTTTTGTCTGCACACCCCAGAAAAAAACCAGCTGCAGCATGAGAAGAATTCTTAATATAAGTATATAATTGCTTTTATAATTATTCTTTTTCACAACAATGTTCCCTTAAAAATAAAAAAACCCCGGACCAAAATAATGGTCCGGGGATACCGTTTTTTATCCACCGTACTAGAAACAACAGTCCTTTAATTACGAAAAGTCTGTTTATGTAAAAATGTGGCAGGTCTTCTGGCTTCTCCGCCCTTTTGATCGCCTTCCCATCCCGAGACTTAAAGACAGTGGCTCAAGTGACCAAAGGGTTCCTTCTTCGAATAAATCGACAAGGACAGAGTTACAGCGGCGGTTCCGCAACGGATTTTAACCGTTTTCCCTATTAAAGCCCTTTCGGGCTGCCATTTTTGAAGTATACGCAGGTAATATTTATTTGTCAACAATGCTATTTTTATTGTTTTTTCGATAAAATCGCCATATTTCTTTAACAAACCCTTGCCATTAACAACTCTTAAATGTAAAATGCCACATAAAATATGCTAAATTAAATCTTGAAAGGACTGCTTATGGAAAATAGATTTCGTAGATACATTGTTTTTTTCATTGCTGTACTGGCGCTGCTCTGCATGACAGCCAGTGCTTCAGCTAAGATCGAGTGGGAATTTTTAAGCGACATTCCAGTTTCAGAAACACCAAAAGATATTGCTTTAAACAAGGACGGAAATACGATCTATATCCTTGGAACTGAAAATATTCATATTTATTCATTAAGAGAAAAGAAGATCACAGATACTATTCCTGTTAAAAATAATTTTTCAGAGATTGCCTTATCACCGGAAGGCAATCATATCTTTTTAACCCATACAAAAAACAAAAAAGTCTCCATCATTGAAATCTCCGAAATTTATGATCTTAAAATCGGAAATTCCGCTGTGATCGGAAACAGAAATGCAAAAGTAAGCGTGGTCGCATTTCTGGATTACCAGTGACCTTACTGTGCCAGGATTTATCCTGTACTTGAGCAGTTGCTCAAGAAATATCCAAAAGATATAAATATCGTCATTAAACAGTTTCCTTTAAGAATGCATAAAGCCGCTCAAAACGCAGCACAGGCATCCCTTGCTGCAGCAAAACAGAACAAATGTGCAGAACTGTCCGAGCTTATGGTTAAAGATTTTAAAAAGCTCAATGATAGTTTTATCAGGCAGCTTGCAGAAAAAGCCGGGCTTGACATGAAGACCTTTGATAAAGATTATAATGACCCCGCAATTAAAAAAACAATTAAAGAAGACCAGGACCAGGGTAAAAAGGCCAAAGTCCGAGGTGTCCCGGCACTATTTGTGAACGGAAAACCCACAAAAAGAGCCCGCTCATTAGGAGCCCTTTCAAAAATGGTAGAAAAAGCCCTTAATGAGGCCCAGTAAATCATCCTTAGCTTCATAGACTGACTAAAAAAGAGGTGCCATAAGGCATCTCTTTTTTTGGTTCTTCAACAGAATCTGTGGGTAAAAAAACAATTTACACCACTGATCCTTTTTAAGGCACAAACGGACGGGTTGAAAATAGATGAACATCGAACATCGAACGTTCAACCCTTCGACCAGGCTCAGGACAGGCATCGAATGATGAATGGGAAAAATGAAGAACCAAACGTATGATCTTGAAGAACGGTTGCTCAGCTTTTCGGTACGCATTATAAAATTAGTGGAGCACCTGCCAAGGACGGACCGGCAATCATGTGGCGGGTCAATTATTACGATCGGGCACATCCCCTTATCCAAACCACGGTGAAGCCCAGGCAGCAGAATCACCAAAGGATTTTATTCATAAGTTGCGGATTTTTCTCAAGAAACTCAGAGAAGCCCAGCGGTGGGTTCGGTTGATTGAAAAGGTTTCTTTGCTTAAAAATCCGAAATTGCTTAATGCACTTTTGCTGGAAACCGAAGAATTAATTAAGATTTTCGTGACAAGCATTAAAACAGCTGAAAAGAAGAAAAAATAACCATTTGATCTCTATGGGGTTGGTTTTTATTCGACGTTGGACGTTCGATGTTCTAATGGATGTTTATCTTTTAAATAAGGTTCTTCAATAAAAATTAACGCTAAGAAAAGTCGGCGTATTTATATTGATAACCAACTGTTTTAACTTTGTATTCTATAATAAATACTAAAAAGTTACCCACAGATTTTGTTGACGAAGCCTTTTTTTTATCTTCCGTTAAAAAGAACATCCCCCTTCTATCGTAACCCCTCTTGACAAGTCACCCATAAACAGCTATAAAACTAAATAGCTATTTGTCTATATACTTTAGGAGGAAAATCCGGGAATGAGAGATCTGATTATCGTACTCAAAGCTGTCGCTGACAAGAACCGTCTTCGAATCATAAAAATGCTTGAAAATAAAAAAATGTGCGTCTGTGAGCTTGCGGCTGTGCTTGAAATTACCCAGCCCAGTGTTTCCAAACATTTAAGCATCTTAAATAATGCGGGAATTTTAAAAGATGAACGAAACGGTCAGTGGATAGACTATTCATTAAACGATGAAAAGATCAATCAGTATGCACCGGTTATTAAAAACACCCTCAAGGAATGGCTCAATAATGACATTCGGATAAAAGATGACTTAAAAAAAGCAAAATTTGTTTCACGCAAAGAAATCTGTAAAAAATAATATCTATCTTTGACATGGAGAAAGCAATGGACGTCAGCCAAAAAAAGAAAATTCTTTTTTTATGTACAGGCAACTCTGCCCGAAGTCAAATGGCAGAAGGGCTGGTACGCCATTTCAAAGAAGAAGACTTTGAGAGTTACTCTGCCGGCATTGATCCTAAAGGCGTTCATCCTAAAGCGGTTCAGGTCATGCAGGAAATCGGTATTGATATAACAGGCCAGCATTCCAAGCATCTAAATGATATCAAAAACATTGAATTTGATTATGTCATAACACTTTGTGGTCATGCAGAAAAGAACTGTCCTCTTTTTTTCACCAAAGGAAAACGGATACATAAAGCCTTTAGCGACCCTGCTGCAGTTAAAGGAAAAGATAATGATATAACCGATTCCTTTAGAGTTGTCCGGGACCAGCTGAAAGAATATATTCTTGGTTTTGAAGAGAGCGAGGATGATATCGCATGAATTTAAAAAATGAGTGGAAACCATTAATCCTGATAACATGTGTTTTTCTTTTTTTCTTTTACCTGCCGGTCGGATCCGTTAGACTTGAAAATGCTTTTCTTGAGGCAATCTATCTTGCCAGAGGGTATGCAAGAGAACATGTGATCTTATGTCTCATCCCGGCCTTCTTTATCGCCGGCGCTATTTCAGTCTTTATCAGCCAAGCCTCTGTCATAAAATACCTGGGGCCAAAAGCGGGGAGACTCCTTGCCTACAGTGTTGCATCTGTTTCAGGCTCTGTTCTTGCGGTATGTTCCTGCACAGTCCTTCCTCTTTTTTCCGGCATCTATAAAATGGGTGCAGGACTTGGACCCGCCACCGCATTTCTTTATGCAGGCCCTGCCGTAAATATTCTAGCCATCATACTGACCGCAAGAATACTGGGGCCTGAACTGGGCATTGCCAGAGCCGTCGGCGCGGTCTCTTTCAGTATTATCATCGGGTTAATCATGCATTTTATCTTCAGAAAAGAAGAAGAAAAAAAAGCAGCCGCCCAGATGCAGTCACCGGAACCCGACAGCAAAAGGTCACTGTGGCAAAACGCGATCTACTTCCTTGCTATGATTCTGATTCTCATTTTCGCCAACTGGGGAAAGCCTGTAGAAACAGAGAGTCTGTGGAACTTAATATACACTTCAAAATGGGTAATAACTTCAGCCGCTGCAGTTCTTTTAGGCATTATCCTGATTGCATGGTTCGATATAAAGTGGTGGAAGATACTAATTGCAGGAATATTTACTTTTATTCTTTCACTTTTATTTCCGCAAAACCCGCTTATTCCTTTCTGTACAGGAATGGCCGGACTGGTCATCATAACCGCCACAAGCAAAAACGAAACAGCTGACTGGCTTGAATCAACCTGGGGATTTGCAAAACAGATCACACCGCTTCTGTTCTACGGTGTGCTTGCCGCAGGGCTGTGTTTAGGAAGACCCGGCCATGAAGGTCTCATCCCGTCATCCTGGGTACAGGGGCTGGTCGGCGGCAACTCCGTAAGCTCAAATTTATTTGCATCCGTTGTCGGTGCATTCATGTATTTTGCAACCTTAACAGAAGTCCCCATACTGCAGGGCCTGATGGGAAACGGAATGGGAAAAGGCCCTGCCCTTGCACTTCTCCTTTCAGGACCGGCCCTGTCCCTTCCCAACATGCTGGTCATCCGCTCTGTTCTTGGGACTAAAAAAACTTTTGTTTTCGTATTGCTGGTAATCGTCATGGCGACCCTTACAGGCATGATCTTTGGCGCTATGGTTCCCTAGTAAAAACCCTGATCCTGAATTAAACCAGGACAAGCGGCATTTCGCATTGAACACTTTTATGAAAAGGAAACAATTCCGTGATAAAGAAACATTTTTGTCTGTCTCTTATTTCCGTATTGGGAATCGGGATCACATTATTTCTAACCTATGGACCTGCTGCTGCAAAACAGCCGTTTAGTGATGTCTGCCCGCCGTTTTTTCTGCGGGATGACCTCGGAGCCCCCATTAATCCGGTTACCGGAGAAAACACAGCCGTCCCCTACAGCCCAAAACAGACCTGCGGCACCGCCGGATGTCATAACTATAAAAAAATTACGGAAGGATATCATTTTCAGCAGGGAAAAGATGAAAAGCCAAATAAAAATCTGACAGCCCTCTATCAATGGGTACTCAGCCCCGGACAGTACGGCGGGCGATGGTGAACCCCCGCACCGAACTTTCGCCAGTTGGCGAAAAAGGAAAACAGCTCAGCACAGGAAATTGACATGACTTCATTTGCATTTGCTGCCTCCTGCGGCAAGTGCCATCCGGGCGGAGGCGCTTTGGAATATGACCGAAAAGGTAACCGTTATGACCTTTTTGCAGCTGATCCGGAGAACAGAATCGTATCCGGGGATGACAATAGTTTTGACGGTGATTATTACAAAGCCCGCTGGGCCGAAACCGGTATCATTGAAGCCGATTGTTTGTTGTGCCACATGCCGCAGTATAAGATGGATGCACGTAACCGTCAGATTGCCGCACTCAACTTTAAATGGGCTGCGACGGCAGGCGCAGGTATTGCTAAGATAAATGGCTCCGTTAAAAAAGGCGGGAAGCCTGTAATACAGTACCGGACGGATGCCTTTGATGCCGCAGGGCACCTGAATCTCCCGATGATAAAGGAAGTACCGACAGAAAACTGCCTTTTTTGCCACCGTGAGACCGACTGGAAGAAAAAAGGCACCAGCTACAGCCATCGGTTTGACGTACATTTACGGGCAGACGTAAAATGCATCGAGTGTCACAGTGCCGGCAGTTCGGCATCCGATCCCCGGATAAATAGTTTTGAAGATCATAATTTTGGCAAGGGTGATGATCCCGGAAGCCTGGTTAGAGACGATCTTGACAATACTATGCCTACCTGTGCCAATTGTCATGCAGGAGGTCTGCATAATGCACCCGTAATGAAACACGCTATTTTTAAGGATAAGGATGTGCTGGCAAGCCACTTGGAATCAATTGCTTGCCAGACATGTCACATCCCGTTTAAGGCGGTCAAGGCAGCTCAGGTACAAGACAGTGTTGCCTTTGATCCCTTGCCGCGTGTACCGTCGCTTAAAAAAATCTGGTCTTTTTATGGTCCTGATATAAAACCCTGGAACTACTATGGCGAGGGCAGCCTTACAAAGGAAAGCGGTAAGCCCCTCTTCATGTACCGGCCACAGCTCAGGTGGTATAAAAAGAAGCTATCTCCCGTGGCAAACCTGTACTCTATATGGTTTGGACTTAAAACTCCCGGCAGACCCGGGCTTGACCAGATCTATATGCAGGATATCTACGATATGTGGACTCATGCAAAAGACTATCCTCTGCTTGGGTGTATTAAGGATGATAATGGGGACGGGTTTCATGAGATAAATCGGCCGGAGGAAATTGAGGCCGCCATTAAATCCATGACTTCTTATCTCAATAAAAAAGGTTCCTTAAAAAACAGACAGGTCGTCCTGGTTAACGGACCGGAAGTATACCTGTCGTCACAGGAGAAATATGCTCTTGAGAGTCAGCCTTACGAATATTCTCCATATGGTTCAGTTTTTAAGCTCAGCCACGATATTGCTCCGGCCGGTGCTGCTCTGGGAGCAGTCGGATGTACAGACTGTCATAGTAAAAAAGCATCCTTCTTTACCCGACCTTATATGGTGAAACCCTTTGATACGACGGGGTTCATGGTAACAGCGCCAGCATACGATGTTTTGCAGTACAGTGATGACGATCTAGAAGAATTGCAGATGGAACGTAAATAGAGATCGATTTAAGGTTGTCCAAAAAAGGGAATATGGCGGACTACTGCAATAGAACGGAAGGATACGAAACGCCAAAAAAACAGCAGCGGATTCCATTTTTAATGTCAAAAATGATTTTCCGCTATAAAAGTAAAAGGAGTAAAACACTATGAAGATGATAATCAAAATAATCGGTGTTGAACCTGCCTGCCCACGCTGTGACCGTATGTACACTCTGGCACGGAGAGCAGTAGAAGAACTGGGCGCAGAGGCTGAACTTAACAAAATCTCATTTGATTCTGAAGATGCCGGGGGATACGGACGTGTAGGTACCGCCCATGATATTGCCAGGTGGGCGGGGCATCAGATAGACTGGGACAAGGTCAAGGATATCGTAGCTGATGGCTGGTCACAGGAGCTTGACGACCTTCTAATGCCGTGCAAGAAAATAGCTGATGAACGTGGCTGGCTGATGACACCCGTGCTTCTTATTAATGATAAAGTCATATGTTCAGGGTATGTTCCTGAAAAAGCGTTTATTACCTTTGCAATACAAAATAAATTATAACGAGGGAGATGAAAGATGAAAATAGAAATACTCGGCACCGGCTGCCCAAAATGCAAAAAACTTTTTGAAAACACAAAACAGGCTGTGGAAGAATCCGGCATTGAAGCTGATGTATCAAAAGTACAGGACATTAATGAAATAACAAATTATGGTGTGATGATTACCCCTGCGCTTGCAATAGATGGTCAAGTGAAAAGCACCGGAAAACTGCTTTCACCAAATGAGATTAAAAATTTAATAGTTTAATGACAAAAGGAGAAAACATGAAAGTAAAAATATTTTCTATTCTACTTTTGATAACAGCCCTGTTCTTTTCCAGCAGCATGGCAGAACAAAAAGCAACAGGGAAAAAAGTCAACCGTGCCGACAAGGTAATGGCTTACTATTTTCATGGCAACTATCGCTGTGCCAGCTGTACAAAAATAGAAAAATATTCCCGGGATGTGATCACGAAATATTTTGACAAAGAGATTAAAGAGGGGTTTTTAACCTTTAAGACGGTAAACACTGACCTGAGTGAGAACAAACATTTTCTTCAGGACTATCAGCTCTACACCAAGTCACTTGTGCTGATATCCGTAAAAAACAACAAGGTCGTAAAATGGAAAAACCTGGACAAAGTCTGGAGGCATTTGAACAATCAAAATGATTTTTACAAATACGTTCAAACAGAGACCCGAAAGTTTTTAGAGGAAGCCTGATGGAAGCTCAAGCCGTATCCATTATTTCAGCCTTCTGGTTCGGAATCCTGACCTCCGTAAGCCCCTGTCCGCTGGCTTCAAACATTGCGGCTGTATCCTATATGGTTAAAGGTGTTGAAAAGACATCATCCGTACTCACCACAGGACTGATGTATACCCTGGGACGAATAATTACATACATAGCACTTGGCATCCTTATCAGCACCTCTCTTTTGAATATCCCGCAGGCTTCCCAGTTTATGCAGGATATGATGCCTAAAATTTTAGGGCCGGTGCTCGTCCTTACCGGTTTTTTTCTGCTGGGAATACTATCTTTTTCTTTACCGGGTTTTACGCTATCAGAAAAAACAACCGCAAAATTCAAAAAAAGCGGTGCCGTGGGTGCCTTAGCCCTGGGCATCCTTTTTGCGCTTTCCTTTTGCCCGGTTTCTGCCGCACTTTTTTTTGGCAGCTTAATACCGCTTACCGTACAGAATAATTCGCCAATAATATTGCCTTCTCTTTATGGACTCGGAACAGGCCTTCCGGTTCTTGTTTTTGCACTTATCATTGCATCCGGGACCAGAAATATAAGCCGAATATTTAACGCTATAACCAAAACAGAATACTGGGCAAGAAAGATAACCGCTGGGATTTTAATCGCTGTTGGGATCTACTATATTTTAACAAAAATTTTTCATATGAACTTATTTTAGGATTTTGATGGAACCCAAAAAAAACATCTATGCAGAAGTCGATAAAAACGGCCGAATCATAATTCCAAAGGAGCTGCTTGATCATTACGGGATCAAACAGGGAGACAAACTGCTGTTATCCGGTGAACTCTCAGAAATAAAAATACATCAGCCGGTAACGCATTTATCAAAAATATATATTGAGCCCACGAATAAATGCAACCTTGCCTGCAGTACCTGTATGCGAAATACCTGGGATGAACCCTTGGGCCAGATGGAGGAAAAAACCTTTGAAAAAATTGTCGATTCCGCAAGAACCCTGCCTTCTCCGCCGGACATTATGTTCGGATGCCTTGGTGAACCCTTAATGCATCCTGACATCATAAAGATGATAGCCCAAATGAAAAAGCTCGGTTCAAGGGTAGAGCTTATCACCAATGGAACGCTTTTATCGGAAGAACTCGCATTACAGCTGGTCAAAGCGGGTCTTGATATGCTCTGGGTTTCCATAGACGGCGCCAAACCCGAAAGTTATGCAGATGTGCGCCTTGGCGCAAAACTGTCCGAAGTCATTGAAAATGTTAAACGTCTGCGGGATCTGCGCTACATTCATCAAATTCGAATAGGGGTTGTATTTGTTGCGATGAAACAAAATATCCCGGATCTTCCGGATGTGATAACGCTTGGCAAACAGATCGGCGCGGAACAGTTTTTAATCACAAACATGATCCCTTACAGCGAAGATATGATTGATGATGTTCTGTTTACCGGAACCTCATGGTCAGATAGCGTCAAAGCCCCTTCCCCCCTTTCTCCCTTAATACAGTCAACCCGGATTCCCTTAAATGAGCTGACAATCCAACCACTGTACAGAGTGCTCAGAAACTGGGGGATCTCAAACACTTCGGGAGACACCTCGGGAAATCAAAATTTTTGTCCGTTTGTAGAAAGGGGCTCTGTTGCCATCGCATGGGACGGCAATGTCAGTCCCTGTATCCCCCTGATGAGAGACAATACCACCTACCGGGATGACAGAAGACGTTTCTCAAAAAAACACATCATTGGAAATATTTTAAAAGACCCACTGCAGGAGCTGTGGCAGAAAGACAATTATCTTTCTCTTCGTGAACGCATTCAAAAATTTGATTTTCCGCCATGTACCCACTGCGGGGGCTGCAAACTGTCACAGACAAACGAAGAGGACTGTTTTGGAAATGAATTCCCGACCTGCGGAGGATGTTTATGGGCTCAAGGGTTAGTGAGATGTCCGTAGATCATTCCATTTTTCCATCACCGGGATCGGGGTTACGGAATATCCCTTAACCCATGGCTGGCAAACGGCACAGGATGATTTATGCCAGAAAAAGATCCATGGCGCCTGATCTATTATTATCTCTTCAATTTTTTCATACATCAATGACCGCTTGTTAACATCCATCACCTTAACCGCCTGAGACAAAAGATCATCGACCCTGCCATCAGAGAACCTGCTTCTGTTTCCACCCGGCCCCCGATTTTTCGAATGAAAGGTGGGGAAAAGAAAGTTTTCAGCATCCGGATAATCTGCCCACCATGAAAGCCAGAAGGACTGTGCCTCTCCTTTTGTTACCGCGTCTAAAAAAGAGCTCCATTCAAGCTGTACAATATCAGCTTTTACATTTATCTTTTTTAAATAATTCTGAACAACCTGACACAGGTTAAGATTTTCAATATCTGAGGTCTGATATATCTTCATGGAAAAACCATCCGGGTATCCGGCCTCTTTTAAAAGCGCCCTGGCTTTCTCCGGATCATAGGAATATTTTTCACTGACCGTAAACTTTCTCAGTATCGGCGGTATGGGACCGGCGGCTGACAGCCCTCTCCCTTCCATTACGGCAGCAAGCATCTTTTCACGGTCCATAGCATAATTTAACGCTTTTCTGACTCTTACATCATTAAACGGTTTTTTCTCACAATTAAACCCCAGGTAATACGTATTCAGCCCCGGAGAAATTTTAAGATACGGCTTCCATTTTGGGTCATCTGCATATCTTTTATATTCTGAAAATATGACTTCCGGCAAAATATCGATGCCGCCTTTTTCAAAATCAACCATCGCCGTAAAATCTTCAGGAACGATTTTATAATAGATGCCCGCGATAGTCGGCCCCCCGCCAAAATATTTTTTATTGGCTTTAAAGACAATAAACTGATTATGATGCCATTCCTCAAGCACAAACGGCCCGGTACCTGATCCGTGGAATGAAAAATCTGCCCCCCATTTCACGACTTCCTCCCTGGGAATAACGTAAGCCGTGGTAAGGCCTAAAAAGCTGATGAACGGAGAAAAGGGTTCATTCAGCATAATTTCCATTTCATCATCAGCGGTTACGGATATCCCGGAAACATGAGAGGCCTTTCCATCCATAAATTCTTTTGCCCCTTTTACCCTTGACAAAACCCAGGTTCGGGGTGAACGGGTAGCCGGATCAAGTACACGTTCAAAAGAATATTTAAAATCAGAAGCGATGACCTCCCTGCCGTTAAAAAATCTGACGCCTTTTTTCAGTTTGAACCTATAGGCAAGTCCATCCGGAGAGACAGTCCAGGACTTTGCAATGTCCGGAACTGGCAGGAGTTTTTCATTAAAAGCAATAAGCCCGTTATAAAGCTTTGCAGCAATACGGGCGCCGTTAACATCAACAATCAGAGCAGGGTCAAGCGTTGTGGGATTTGACTTCAGGCGGACGCACAGATAATTCGAAAAGAGTCTCTCGTTTTTTTCGGTACAGGAAAATAAGGTCAGGATAAAAACGACCAGCAGGGACTTATATAACAAAGCGTTCTTCATCAGGTTTAAAGCCCTTTAATTGACTGCAGAAGGATAGTTTCCGTTTCATTGACAAGTTTTTCCCAGTTAAATTTTCCAACTGTTTCTTCCCCGTTTTTCACCAGTTTTTTCTGAAGCACATTATCGTGTATCAACCGATTGATAGAATTTTTAAGACCTTCCCGGTCTCCAGGTTGAACAAGAAGACCATTATACTCATTTTTTACAAGTTCTCCTGTTCCTCCGGTATCTGTGGCAATAACAGGAACGAAAACCAACATCGCTTCAAGAACAATATGAGGAAGGCCTTCATAGGAGGAGTTGAGAACAAATAGATCCGAAAATTTAAGACATGAAAAAACCGCATCTCTGGGCCGGGTACCCATTAGTTTTACTTTTTCATTTAAGTTTTTTTCTTTAATCAGTTTCTCCAGATCACCGCGTTCAGGTCCCTCACCGATTATAATTAAGCAAATATCCGGAATATCAGCAACGGCATGGATCAGCCCTTCAAAGCCCTTCCAGGAAACCAGCCTGCCCACAGAAACAATCTTTTTTTTATTTAAGGCAAATGAACTGAGCTCTTCAGAAACAGAACCTTCACCGGCCCCGCCTGGATCAACCGCATTATAAATAACTTTTATTTTTTCCGCATTCACGCCCCATCCCAAAACAATCTTTTTCAGATAGGAACTGGGTGTAATGATCATGCTGCTTTTTCTAACCCAGTATTTTCTTAATCTTTTTACGGTTTCAATCCTTATCCCATATTTTTTATCCTGGAAAACGTCGATGGTCTCTTTTATCCCCTCAAATGTCCGTGCCCGCTCCCAGGCAAGGTCTCCTACAACTTTCTGGACCAAGGGTTTTTTTATAATAAAATTTGCCAGCACAGCTTCAAGCGCAAGCCCGTGCACAAACAGCAGATCAGCGTTCCTCCCCAGCTCTATTATCTTAAGAACAGTTTTTAAAACTCTATTCGGCCGAAAAGAAGAACGGGGAATCCTTACCACAGGAAAAGAATAGATATCATCATGCTGACAGACGCTATCGCTTAAGGTAATGATCTGCAGGCTGTGTCCCCTCTCTTTAAGCGCTTCTGCAATTGAAGGAACATAGCTTGCCGGCCCGCCGATATCAGGAGGAAAAATTCCTGTTACAATTAAAATTTTCATGTTTTTTTATTTTACTGCTGTTTTGGATTCAAAAATATTAAATATTACCTAAACTTATATTACAAGATAAAACATTTTAAAACCTAAAATTAACGGGGAAGCTACCGTAGCTCAAATTAATTGACATATCAAAAAATTGTGATTACTCTGATAATTTAAGAACAGTACCTATTCTATCTGGGCATTATACTATAAGACATATTATTATAAAGGGACAAAATGACTAGAAAATTGTTTGGAACCGACGGGATAAGAGGAATCGCAAACAGCTATCCGATGACTGCTGAAGTCGCACTAAACATCGGCAGAGCTGTTGCCCATCTCTTTAAAAAGAAAAAATACAGGACAAAAATCATAATAGGGAAAGATACTCGAATATCCGGATATATGCTTGAAGAGGCTATCGTTTCCGGAATATGCTCTATGGGAGCTGATGCTTACATCATGGGACCGCTCCCGACTCCGGGGGTTTCTTTTATGGCGCAAAGCCAGAGGGCTGATGCCGGAATCGTAATTTCTGCCTCTCATAACCCCTACCAGGATAACGGTATAAAAATATTTTCGGGAGACGGGTTTAAACTGCCGGATGAAAGAGAAAAAGAGATCGAAAGCTTCTTTTTTAACGGTTATGAAGAACATCTGCCTGAACCGGAAAACCTGGGAAAAGCATACCGGATAGAAGATGCTGAAGGAAGATATATCGTTTTTCTGAAAAACACCTTTCCAAGAGAAGTCTCAATGGAAGGGATGAAAATCGTCCTTGACTGTGCAAACGGCGCAACCTACAAAGTCGCCCCCCATGTTTTCTGGGAACTGGGTGCGGATATAACAACAATCCACGCGGATCCAAATGGACTGAATATCAATGATGAATGCGGTTCACAGCACACAAAAGATCTTTCGGAAACCGTATTAAGAGAAAAAGCAGACCTTGGAATGGCCTTTGACGGTGACGGCGACAGGATCATTGTTGTTGATGAAAAAGGAAACACCATAACAGGTGACCAGATCGTAGCCATCTGTGCAAACACACTGAAAAAAGAGGGCCGTCTAAAAAACGACACCGTCGTTACTACGGTGATGTCAAATAAAGGCCTTTCAAACACTTTTAGAGACCTGAACATAAAACATTTGAAAACAGGTGTTGGAGACAGATATGTACTGGAAGAAATGCTTAAATCCGGCGCAATAATCGGCGGAGAAGATTCCGGTCATATTATATTTCTGGATCACCATACTTCCGGCGACGGAATAATATCAGGACTTCAGCTAGTTGCCACCATACTGAAAGAAAAAAAGCCTCTTTCTGAGCTGGCCAAGCTGGTCACTGTTTACCCCCAGGTCCTCATTAATGTTAAGGTAAAGACAAAACCTGAAATATCAACCATCCCTGAAATCATGGAAATAATAGATACTACCGAAAAAGAGCTGGGCGACAATGGAAGAGTCCTTGTTCGGTACTCAGGGACAGAACTCTTATGCAGAATAATGGTCGAAGGCCCGGATGAAAAAATCACAAAGATACATTGCAAAAATGTCTCAGAAGTTGTAAATAAAGTATTAAATTAAGAAAACATAGCTTTTGGTGAAAAAACGTTTAAAACAATTCAAATAAAGACTCTTTATCGTTAGAAAATAACAGCGAAATTGAAATTTGTGAAATTAAAATACTTGTTGTAACTGCTTTTGCAACAATCGAACATGCCGTTGAATCAATGAAAGCAGGCGCTTTTGACTTTATAACAAAGCCATTTAATTTTGATCAGATCAACCTGATCCTAAAAAAAGCTCTCGAAAATAAGCGGCTGCAAAAACTTGCAATGGAAGGGAAACACTACAAAAAGCTTTCAACCTGCGGCGATTTAACAGAGCTCTTTAATTACCGCTATTTTAATGAAGCCCTGGAAAAAGAGATTCGGCGAAAAAAACGCTACAACAGACCCCTGTCACTTATAATGATAGACATTGACAATTTCTCTCTGCCGGATAAATCAAAAGATAAAAGAGGGCTTATAAATACTGCTGACCATGCCATGTATCAGGATGGCGGTACCTTAAACAGAAATCTTCCTGAAAAAACATATTTGCTTCTTAAGAAAAAGTTGGGGGAAAACGGTCTTTCCGTTGCCGGGTTTGATCTTTTTAAACCTTGGTTTTGCGCAATGGCAATAAGTATCGCAGAGCTTAAAAAACTCGGGTTTGACCCGGCGTTTGGGATAGACACTTATTTTTTCAATAAGGCAAAACAGGACGGTAAAAAACGTTCCTTTTTTGAGACCCGGGAGTTCAAGTTAAACCTTTTTAGCGCAATGGAAGAATTAGATCAGAGCCTGTTTTTGGAACAGACCTTAAAAGACATTAAAGTCATAGAAACAATGTTTCCCGAAATAATCAAATGCTGGAAAAATGAAAACTCGGAAGAACTGGGAAATATCATTAACAGGAGCTTTAAAGATTATCCTGCAGTCTATGAAAGGTTTATCATAAACAGAAACAACAAATGGCTCCCTGAAATAGAAGCTCTCATCCGGCAGGATAAAAAGGTACTTATTGTTGTGGGTGTCGAACATCTTGTGGGAAAACAGGGGTTAATCAAAATGTTAAAAAATAAAGGCTGCAAAATAAAACAGCCTTAGCCGAATTTTATTGTTGATTTGACAATTTATGACGTTTTCTCTGAAGATTCAGTTTATTAACGGTTTATGGAAAAAAAAGCAAATAAAAATCAAAAGAAAGATATTCGCTGGACACTTTACAGGATCATCTTTGAATCGGATTCTCCTGTGGGCAAATGGTTTGATATCATCCTTATACTTTCCATTTTTATAAGCGTCATCGTTGTAATGCTGGACAGTGTAGAGTCTATAAATGCGGTTTACGGCGGCTTGTTTTTGTCCATGGAATGGTTTTTCACCGTTCTTTTTACCCTTGAATATCTGTTAAGAATTTTCTGTGCAAGGAAACCGGTTAAATATGCGGCAAGTTTTTTCGGTATCATCGATCTTTTGGCTGTCCTTCCCACATATTTGAGTCTTTTAATACCCGGCAGCCAGTATCTGCTGGTCATCAGGATACTGCGTGTGCTTCGGGTGTTCCGGGTGTTAAAACTTGCTAAATTTCTGGGGGAATCAGAGATGCTTTTGCAGGCGCTGCGGGCAAGCAGACGGAAGATCGCAATATTTCTTTTTACGGTTCTCACCCTGGTTGTGGTCCTCGGGTCACTGATGTATGTAATTGAAAGCCGTGAAAACGGTTTTACCAGTATTCCCCGAAGTATTTACTGGGCGATCGTGACCCTTACAACCGTTGGCTACGGAGATATTCACCCAAAAACAGGTCTTGGACAGGCCCTTGCCGCGGTTATTATGATCCTTGGCTACGGCTTGATCGCCGTACCCACCGGAATTATTACGGTGGAGGCCTCCACCCTTAGACAAAAATCGTCCCGCACCTGTGCCGGATGCGGTTCTAAAAATCATGAGAGCGACGCCGTGTTCTGCAAATACTGCGGTGAAAGGTTATAAAGGAGAAAGGGGTCTTCAACTAACGATAGCTAAAAAAACAATCTTCAGAACATCGCCACGGAGTACAGGGTTATGAAAGTACTTAAAATACTTAAAGTGTCTAAAGTACTTGAAGTATTTTAATTTTGGGGTGAAGATTTATGTGAAACTGACGATTAGCGTTTGACGACGGGTGCTTCATGTGTTCTGCTATTGGCCACAAATTATATTTACAAACCGGAGAAAGCTATTATGAAAATCCAGATCGTGTATTATTCAAGGTACGGCTCAACAAAAAAAATTGCCCATAAAATAAGGGACAGGCTGAACGCTGAATTCATCTCTGACATCACGGAATTAAACAGCATTGACGGAGACCTGCTAATCATCAGTTCTGCCATCTATTCCGAAACCCCGGACCCAAAGATCCTTGATCTTCTACGTGACAAAGAGGGAATTTTAAAGGACAAAAAGATCGCTCTTTTTGCAATCTGTCTTGCAAAGGAATTAAAAATCATAAGAGAAAAAGAAATCGGCGGTCCGGTTTACTTAAGAAAGATGGAAGAAGCCCTTAACCGGGGGCCCATTGCAAAACAGGTTTTTGGTGGAAAGCTTGTTGCTTCCCTTCTTTCTGATGAAGACTACAAAAGGCAGGAAGCCTTTTTTAAAATGCGCAACCTGCCTTTTGATGATGTTGATATGATCTCAGAAGAGGAAATAGTTGCGTTTGTTCGGGAGCTGAAATCGGCGGAAAATAGCACAGAGTATGGTGCATAGAGCAGAGATAAAAGGATTCAAGTGAAAAGCAGATTGTCAGTCGTTTGTTGTTCGTCGTCTGTATCTAGATAAACATTAAATTGAGAAAGTCTAGACTTAACCTGACAATTCTTATTGTTGGGATGAAATTTTATCTGCCGAAATTTTTAAGATTATCTAACCTTACTTGAACACTGGGCAGATTTAATTTTTTGGCACGAAAACTAAAATATAAACTTTGTTAAAGGTCGAGTAGACCGTGGGAATTTCACCCTCAGCCCCTCACGGATCCGGACTTGACAGTCTACCGTCATCCGGCTCCTATCGTCCAGCCGTCGGTTGAAAACCGTTCCGCCAGTGGGCAAACAGGTGTGGCTGACTAACCGGAATTCTTGCCAGCCAATAAGTTGCCTTCCGTCGGTAGCCTTTCAACTTTCTGTATTTCCTCATCGCCCATCTTATCAAGGCAATCTGCTAGGCTACAACGCACATAGCTATCGACTAAATGCCTCGATACGCTCCGCAATGTTGGCTTTGAGATTCATGAAAAAGAGCGAATAGTCAAAGGCATGGTAGACTCCTTCAGGGAAGTGGCTGCCTTTGACGGTTACCAACTCCACATTTTCAGGCTGGACAACCAAGCCCCCATCCACAATCTGGGCCGAGGTGAAATGCGGGTATGTTGTTGGCTTATCGTCAGAATCGAAGAAGACCGACCCGAGATTTTTTTCAGCAGGAACGAATGCCCCGTCCGTGGTCCAGGAGAGGGGGTTAACCGCTAAAGCGCCAACCTTGAGGGTCGGCGCAACAGACTGCTTACCATTTTCCATTGTATTGTACGAAATGACACATCCCGTCTGGTTTGGGTTGTCACACATGCGAATTGCCGGGTGGGTTGCAATATCTGCAGGAGTCAAAGACCAGCCGAGAAGGATTGCGGCGATGAGTTGCTTCTCTGCACGGGTAGAGCCCCAATGCTCAAGCATAAGATCAGTTAGAATCATAGAGCCTTGGCTGTGGCCTGCAAGGAAAAAAGGACGTCCATTGTTTTCGTATTTCAGGTAGTGGGTCAGAGCACGCCAGACGTCTTTGTGTACGATCTCCTGTAAGGGTGCGGCGTCCGCGTCGCTCAGTCTTAAACCAGCGAGGTTCATCTGGCGATACATGGGCGCGTAGATATTTGCCTGTCCTTCAAAGACCACAGCTTGAGTGTCTATCGTGGTTTGGGTCGCAGCTCGCATCTCTGGCTTGGTCGGGTCCATTATCCAGTCCGTATCATTGAACAGAACAGTCGGGTAGACAAAAAAGACATCTACTGGTGCTGTTGGTACTATGGGCTTTGCGAGCCAGGCTTCCGGCTGCGCATAATCCGGAGCATCCGGGAAAGTACTCGGGTTCAGCGGCGGCATAGCTTGACAGGGAGGCAAAAGAGCCATACCGAAAAACGTAATCAGCAATAAAATAACTAACAAAGTGCGATTTTTCATAATACTCTCCTTCTTAGTATATAGGTTTGGCTATTGGGCACACTTACATGTACTAATGATGCTTAAATCATCTTCTATAAATCTGCTTTTGAAGCGACCGTTGATTGCCGGTCATTGAGAATCGAATGAACTGTATATTGCGTAGAAAACAAAGAAATTAAGAAAAAACTGATGTACGATAATCAACGTACTCCTTAATAGATAAATATTTAACGTATGCAAAAACCTAACCGGAAGTTACTGGATAAATGTAACGTATATTAATTGAATGAGCAAATTTAATCCGTGTCAATTCAATTCGGTTTCCTGAGCCTTATTTATATTGACACATAAACAGGACTTTCTTATAATCTTTGTTTGCGTAATATCAGGGTTTGCCTGTTACGTGTTTACAATAATGTTCGGAGCTGACAATCATGAAACGATTCTCGACCTGTCTGCTGCTGCTTATGTTGCTGAATGCCGGGCCTTCGGTGGCCGAACTCCGCAAAGTGACTTTTATTCCTCAATGGATTCCTCAGGCCCAGTTTGCCGGATACTATATGGCATACGAAAAGGGCTTTTATCGTAAGCAGGGTATGGAGGTTACCATTTTGCGCGGCGGGCCGGATCGGTCTGCCTGCAAGGCTCTTGAGCAGGGAAAGGCCGATTTCAGCACAATGATGCTGTCCGACGCGTTGCAGGAGCGTGCGCGCGGGTTAAAGATGGTTAACCTTGCTCAGATTGTCCAGCGCTCGGCCTATATTCTGGTGGCCAAGCGTGAGCGTGGTATTGTTTCGCCCGCAGACTTGCAGGGTTGCACGGTCGGGCTTTGGGGTGAGGAATTTCAGGTCCAGGCCAGGACATTTTTCAATAAGTACAGTCTTAAGGTTCGTGTTGTACCCCAGTCCACCACGATGAACCTGTTTCTGCGGGACGGTGTCGACGCGGCATCGGCCATGTGGTATAACGGTTACCACGCCATTCTCAATTCTGGCTATGATCCCGAAGAGCTGACAACTTTTTTTCTTTTCGAACACGAACTGAATTTTCCCGAAGACGGTATTTACTGTCTGGAAAAAACCTTTCGCGCCGACCCGGCTCAGTGCCGTGCTTTTGCGTCCGCATCGATTGAAGGATGGCGCTATGCTTTTGCGCATCCCGAGGAAACCCTGGATATCGTCATGCGCTATGCCGAGCAAGGCGGAAATCCGACCAACCGGCCACACCAGAAGTGGATGCTGGCCCGCATGCGCGACATCTGTCTGCCCAAGGACATCAACCTTCCTATGGGCGCGCTAGCCCCAGCTGATTACGCGCGTGTTGAACGCCTTATGCTTGAGCACGGGGTCGTAGGGAATGTTCCACCGCTTGAACACTTTTTTAAAGGGGGGGGCGATGCGAAGTAATCGGTTCGGACTGGGGGCAAAACTTGCAACGTTTATCCTGAGCGGTACGGCCCTGATCTTTATCGCTGCTTTTTGCTATAACTATTACGCTTCTAAAGAAATAATTCTGGGCGACATTCAGGAAAATGCCCAGAGTCTGGCTTACGCAACTGCCCGTAAAATTGAGACCATTCTGCTGCCGGTTGAAAAAGTGCCCCGCAGTCTGGCCATTGGTCTGGAAAACTTTGATATGGGGAAAACTGAAGTCAATGGTTTACTCCAGGCCACGGTCAAAGCAAATACCGAAATTTTCGGAGCAGCCATTGCTTTTGAACCCTATGCTTTTGACCCGAAGCAGTATTATTATTGTACGTACAGTTACCGGGACGACGCTGGTATTGCGCTGGACTATCTGGGCAGCGAGGCCTATCGCTATTTTTTGCGGGACTGGTATCAGATTCCCCGTGAGCTTGGCCGTCCAGTCTGGAGCGAGCCCTACTTTGATGAAGGGGGCGGCAATATCATCATGTCGACCTACTCCGTGCCTTTTTATCGAAGGGTCCAGGGTGAGCGCCTGTTGTGGGGCATTGCCACGGCTGACGTTTCTCTGATGTGGCTGGATGAGGTCGTCGGAGCAGTTAACATTTGCAGGACAGGCTATGCTTTTCTGATATCCCAAAACGGTTATATAGTTACTCATCGAGACAAAGGCTTGATTATGCGTGAAAGCATTTTCAGTCTGGCTGAAGCCAAGGGAGACGATGCTTTGCGCCGTATCGGTCGTGACATGGTTCGGGGTGAAGAGGGCTTTGTGCCCCTTACCGATCCGGTCAGCGGCAAACGCTCCTGGATGTATTATACGGGCCTGCCTTCGGTGGGCTGGTCGCTCGGTATCATTTTTCCTGAGGACGAGCTGTTTGAAACCATCCGGAAACTGACCAACAAGACTGTCATTATCGCTATGTCCGGGATTCTGCTGCTGGCCATGGTCATCATTGTTGTTTCCGGTAACATTACACGTCCCTTGCGAATGCTGGCGCTGACCACGGCAGAAATTGCCAGGGGCAACCTTGACATCAGTGTGCCGCAGACTCAATCACGGGATGAAATCGGTCGGCTTTCGAACTCGTTCAGCGATATGCAGGTCGCCCTCAAAGAGTATATGGAAAACCTTGCCGCTACTACGGCTGCCAAGGAACGTATCGAGAGTGAACTTAAAATTGCCGCTACTATTCAGATGAACTTTCTGCCCAAGCGGTTCCCGCCTTTCCCTGACAAAACAGAGTTTGACATCTATGCTGTTCTTGTGCCGGCCAAACAGGTCGGCGGTGATCTGTACGATTTTTTCCTTCAGGATGAGCGTCACCTGTTTATTGCCATTGGCGATGTGTCGGACAAGGGGGTGCCGGCAGCCCTTTTTATGGCTGTGACCAAAACGCTCTTAAAGGGGATGGCCGAACCTGGTGATGACCTTGCCGAGGTGCTTGGCCGGGTCAACCGTGAGTTGTGTGTCGATAACGAGTCTATGATGTTCGTGACCCTCTTTTGTGCGGTGCTCGACATTGAGACCGGGGTGATGACCTACTCAAACGCGGGACATAATCCCCCGCTTATTCTGCGGCGCGCCAGTGGCCCTGAGTGGCTGGACCTGCCCCGTGGAGTCGTGCTCGGGGCTATGGAAGAGGCGGCCTACAGCACCAAACAGATAAGGCTGTATTCGGGCGACAAGCTCCTGGCTTACACTGACGGCGTTACCGAGGCCATGGACCGTGACCTGCAATTGTATTCTGAGGACCGTCTCCTTGCTACGGTCGGAGACCAGCCTGACGATTCGGTCGAGGCCCTGGCCGGTCGGGTCATGGAGTCGGTCAGCTCATTTTCAGACGGAAACGAGCAGTCCGACGATATAACACTTTTGACGCTGGCCTACAAAGGCCGGGAAGAGCGGAGTGTATAGAGCCGAGTGTCTTAACAGCGAATAATCGATTGACGAAATAAAGCAAAGACTTAAACATTCGTAATTCGATTTTCGATGTTGGACGTTCAGCTATTTAAAAAGGTTCCTCAACAAACGATGGGTAAAAAAGCAATTTTTATCCATCCCGTGAAATGTGAGCCCTTCGGCTACAGTTCCCGCGATCTTGAAAAATGGGATTTCCGCTGCGGAATATCAAGCTGCTCGGGACAGGCAGGACGGAGGGTGGATAGACAGGAGAGAAATTTGAATGATTGAATGGAATATCAGCGAAGAAACCGATGCGGTTTGGATTAATCTGCAGGGAAGGATCGACAGCATGACCTCACCCGACATACTACAGGAATTCACCCGCCTCATCCACCAGGGACACCGAGTCCTGGTGGCGAATCTTGCAGAGATCAACTATATCAGCAGCGCCGGGCTGCGCATTTTCATAACCGCTCAAAAAGAACTTAAAAAAGTCGGTGGCGAAGTGATAATCTACCAGTCAGCGCCCCAGGTATATGATGTGCTGAAAATGAGCGGTTTTGATACGGTTTTCTTTCTTTGTGCCGACAGGTCGGAAATTGAGCAGCATCTAAGAAAAGATGAGGTAAGTGAAGACTTTGTCCAGAAAGAGATTGACGGTGTTGCCCTGACAGTGCTTGAAAAACCGGCAGTTGTGCCGGATTCGCTCCGGGTCATCGGTTCACAGGCCGGTCTGTCACATTCCAAATATGAAGAGAGTGATGTAAAGACTGTCCCTGCCAATGAAATTCGCTTCGGTACCGGCCTGGCAACTCTGGGGGACAGCTATGCGGAGTATAAAAATTATTTTGGTGAAGCCCTTTTGCTGAATCAAAATTTTTTTTACTATCCTGCCGTGCACCGGCCGGCTGTTGATTTCATGTGCTGCACTGCGCAGCAGTCAAACATCAGTTATAAATTTTTGCACGGTTTCGGGTTTAACGGCAGTTACAGCCATGTGATCTCCTTTGAAAGCATTGATGCGCCAATACAGCTTGAGTCTCTGGTCGACATTCTGTTGCAGACGTCCGGCGCTGCCATGATCGGCATTGTGCTGCTGGCCGAGAGTAAGGGTTTTTGGGGTATGAACCTGAGGAAGGTTCCTCTGAGGGAAAACAGTCCGGCCAATGGCGGGGAGATATTTGACCCTGAAAATTTTACCGAGTGGATGAACTTTCCGGTGGAGCCAACAGATAACAATGCGATCATTGCCGGCTGCGGCATTGCTGTAAGTGATAAAGACCGGCTGTCGTCTGAGGTGAACAGCCTGTTTTCAGGGAAAAGTCGTTTCCACATCCATGCCGGTGTCTTTGAAGAGACGCCGTTGAACAAAAATGTGGAAAGTTTTGACCATGAGGTTAACCGCATTATCACGGAATGTGATGTCTGTAGGATTCAGCATGTTCAGGGGAAGACAAAATTCAGCGACGGTATGGTCGGCATTATTAGGCTTGCCTGACGGGCAGGGGGCATCTGCACTTCGTTTAAACTTCGGCCCCGCCAATCGGGCTACAACAAGGCAGGCAGGGTAAAGCTTAGAAGTACTTAGAAGACTTGAAGTGCCTGAAGTACTTAAAATATTTGAAGTAATGAGTAATCGAGTGACGAGAAACGAAGTAAAAAAATTTGCAATTTGATGTTCGGCTGTTTGTTGTTTTTGGACTCGTTAACGTTTAGATAAAAAAAGGCAGATTTTTATGGAACTCTGGATTGGCGCGTTAAACCTGGGTTTGTTATACGCTTTCATGACCATGGGGGTGTTCATCACCTTTCGTATTCATGATTTTCCAGACATTACGGTTGACGGCAGCTTTACTTCGGGGGCGGCGGCGGCAGCCGTGCTGATCGCAGCCGGCATAAACCCGATTCTGGCCTTACTGGCGGCCTTCCTGGTTGGTTCCGCAGCCGGCAGTGTCACGGCGCTCATCAACACCCGCTTTAAGATCGATGGACTTCTTGCCGGGATTCTGGTGATGACAGGTCTGTATTCTATAAATCTTCATATCATGGGACGTTCTAACATTCCTCTTCTCAACCAGACAACCCTCTTCAGCTATCTTGACACCTGTAACCCGGGAATGGCGAACGAGGTCTGGACCGCTATTATCCTAACGGCTGCCCTGGCTCTTTTCGGATTTTTAGCCGCTTTGTTTTTAACTACGGATCTGGGTATTGCAATGCGGGCGACCGGCAACAACTCTACCATGGCGGCTGCCAACGGCGTCAATGTGCGCAGAATGACCATTTTTGGAGTCGCGCTGGCAAATGGCTTTACCGGTGTTTCGGGCGGGCTGGTTGCCCAGTATCAGGGATTTGCCGATATCGGCATGGGGGTCGCGACTATCGTGATCGGCCTTGCTGCTGTGATTATTGGAGAATCAGTCTTCAAGGTACGTTCCATGTATGCTAAGGTTTTCAGCGTTATCCTGGGATCTGTCCTGTTCAGGTTTATGATTGCCTTTGCACTGTTTGCAGGCATGAACCCCATTGATCTGAAGTTGCTGACCGCTGTTTTTGTACTTCTCACGCTTATTATCTCAAAAAGTGTTGCTGCCCGAGGAGCTGACGAAGAAACGCAGCTGATACAGAGACTGAAATCATTATTTGTGTTTCGGAACGCGGGCTGGGCACTGATGGTTATTCTGATCACTGTTGCTGCCGGATCGGCCATATACAAGAAATACACCGCGCCGGTCCTGGATAAGCAGTTTCCCCGTATCGGTTTTTTGCAGGTGACCGACCATGGTCTACTGAATATCACCCGCGACAGTTTTCTTGAGGAAATGAAACGGCTCGGCTATGAGAATGGCCGCAACTGCCGCATCTATCTTGAGAATGCCAACGGCGACCTGCCTACAGTCATTACCATTCTAGACAAGTTTCTTCAGCAGGACGTCGACATTGTAGTTCCTATCTCGACTGCCTGCACCCAGGCAGCTGTCAACAAAATCAAGGATCGGCCAATCGTTTTTGCGACGGTGGCCAATCCTTTTATTATTGGCGCCGGAGAATCCGATACCGATCACCTGCCCAATGTCACCGGTATCTACGGCTGGGCCCCGATGGACAAGATGCTGGCAATCGCGCATCAGATTCTGCCGGGGCACTTAAAGGTGGGCGCTATCTGGGACCCTGCCCACGCAAACTCGGTTTTCAATGTTGAAAACCTCCAGATAGCTGTAAATGCGTCCGCTGATGTGAGTTTCAAGGGGGCAACCATCACCAGTTCCTCGGAAGTCTACCAGGCTGCTCTGTCGCTGGTTGAGAAAGACATTGACGCCTTTGTCCTCAGTCCGGACAACATTGTCTATTCTGCTTTTGAATCCGTGGTAAAAGCGGCGCGGCCAAAGAATATTCCAATATTTATCAGCGATGTGGAGCGGCTCAAAGACGGGGCGCTGGCCGCGCTGGGATACGACTATAGCATCAGCGGCATTCAGGCCGCCCGCCGGGTCGATCAGGTTCTCAAGGGCGCCGACCCTGCTAATCTTCCCTTTGAACGTTACCGTAAGCTCACCTTCGGTATCAATCTGGATACAGCAAAAAAATATGGCCTGACCATTCCTCAAGACCTTCTCGACGAGGCAAACATGATTCACCGCGGGAATGAGGAGCACAGCGCACAGCAGGTCTCTGCGTCCGGCTTTGAAACAGGTGTCAGGCCATTCCGAAAGCTCGCCCTTTTCTTCTTCAGCGACCTTGCCCTCATATATGAGGCCCGGAGGGGCGTTCTGGACGAACTGGAGCAAAGCGGTGTAATCGATCGCTATAACCTGAAGATCGACACAAAAAACGCGCAGAACGAATTTTCCATGGCCCAGTCAATTATTCAGGATATTGTGCGCCTGAAATATGATTATATAATTACCCTTTCCACGGCGGCGCTGCAAATTGCGGCCCAGGGCAACAAAAGCATTCCCCATGTTTTCGGGGTGGTAACGGACCCCTATCGTATGGGGGTCGCTAAAAACCAGCACGACCATTTGCCCCAGCTCACCGGCCTGGCCACCCTGCAGCCTGTAGAGACGACTTTCAAGGTCATGCGGGAAATCTTTCCTGTGGCCCGGAGGATCGGGATTGTCTGGAACACGGCTGAGGCCTGTTCAGAGACATGCACATACAAGGCGCGCGAAGCGGCCCGGCAATATGGCTTTGAACTTTTAGAGGCCAATGTCAGCAGCACAACGGAGGTGGTTGATGCGGTCCGCTCTTTGATCAGTCGCAAGATCGATATTTTTTTCACCTCCGGTGACAATACCGTGCTGACGGCCCTTGATTCCGTTGCCGCGATTATGCGCCAAAAGAAGATTCCCTACTTTACCAACGGGCCTTCTGATGTTGATAAGGGCGCTTTCCTGTCCATCGGGGCTGACTATTACGAGGTGGGGCGGGAAACAGGACGCATGGCCGTCAGAGTGATCAATGGCGAGGACCCTGCGCAGATTCCAATCAAGAATTATGCCCCGGAGACGATGTATATAAATCAGGCCCTGGCCGAAGAATACGGCATTGTACTGCCTGAACGTATTGTGCGCGCGGCAGCTAAAATAGTGAGGTAACAGAAATGATACGCATCAGCAAACTGAACAAAACCTTCAATCCCGGCACTGCCAACGAGGTAAAGGCATTGAGGGACATCAATTTGCACATTCATGAGGGTGAGTTCATAACGGTCATCGGAACCAACGGTTCCGGCAAGTCAACTCTACTCAATGCGGTCTCCGGCACCTTTTTGCCTGAGACGGGTCAGATCATGATCAACGCGGAAAACGTTACCCGTCGGCAGGACTTTCAGCGTTCTTCTCTGGTTTCACGTGTCTTTCAAAATCCGTTCACTGGGACCGCACCTGATATGTCCATTGCAGAAAATATCCACATGGCCTGTTTGCGGGGCTCGGCATGCTATCCCCGGCGCAGTCTGAACCGCAGACGGCTTGCAGACTATGCCGTTGAAGTGCGGCAGCTGGAAATGCAGCTTGAAACGCGGCTTGATTCCGTTATTGGCATACTCTCCGGAGGACAGCGTCAGGCACTGACGCTGTTGATGGCCATCATTACCCGACCGCAGGTGTTGTTGCTTGACGAACATACTGCTGCCCTGGACCCCAAGTCGGCTGCGCAGGTAATCAAACTGACCGAAAAATTTATCGAACGCGATCATTTGACGGCCATGATGGTCACCCACAGCATGCAGCAGGCCCTGGATCTGGGAAACCGTCTTATTATGATGCACAAAGGCCGAATCATTGACGATATTTCCGGCAGAGAGAAAGAGCGTCTGACCGTGGATGATCTTCTGGACAAGTTTGCCGAATTGCGCAAAACGGAAAAACTGACCGATGACATGATTGAGACCTTGAGGCGTGAATATGTATGAAATTTTGGTTTGAAGTTTTATGCGTGTAATCGAATAAAAAATTAAAGAGTAACATAGGACGGTTATACTCTATGCAGGTGAACTATCTCTTCTTCAACTGAATTGAAGAAGAACTGAATATAATAATCAACATAAAAGGAGAAGAATATGGAATGCACAACAACAAAACAGGATGGTGCTTTTATCATTAGTGTTAGTGGTCGTCTGGACGCTGTGACTGCTCCTGAATTCGAGCAGACCTGCGCACCCTTAATCGAGGCTGGCGAAAAACTTCTTATTGCCGACCTGGCAAAGCTTGAATACATCAGCAGCGCTGGCTTGCGCAGTATTTTATCAGCCGCAAAAAAACTAAAAGCTATTCAGGGAGAAATCAGGTTTTGCAATCCGAACAAAATGGTCAAGGAAGTCTTTTCCATGTCCGGTTTTGACACAATGTTTACCCTTTGTGGCTCCCTTGACGAAGCCCTCAAACAGTAAAGGATTTTTTATGGACACATTGCGATTACCCGCACAACTTAAATATCTGGAGCAGTTTCATTCCTTTGTGTTGCAAAAGGTTGAGCAATGGAACCTGCCGTTGTCCATGGTGATGAAACTGGAGCTGATCATGGAGGAAGTGTTGACCAATGTCTTTAAATACGCTTACCCGGGAACTGAGGGTGAGGTTGAGCTTGGGCTTGTGTATCGAAACATGGGGGCTGAAATGCTTATCACTGTATGCGACTGGGGCCTTGCTTTCAATCCTCTCGAAAAGACCGAGCCTGACCTTTTAGAGGACATTGAAAGCCGTAAAATCGGCGGTCTGGGAATCCATATGGTACGGCACATGGTAGAGCGGCTGGAATACCATCGCGAGGGTGATATGAACGTGCTGAGCATAACGCTTGCCGTTCCCCAGCCGGAATCCAGAGACGCGAAAGAATGAAAATAAAAACCGGATTTCAGTCGTAATAATCTCGTTTAAACTTCGGCCCCGCCAATCGGGATTTCCGCTACGCTACAACAAGCCAGGTAGAACATGGATGATCTTCCCTGAGATTGGAGGTGAAAACAAAAGTAGTCCTTTTTTGGAGCAAAGATAAACCTTAAGAATTGATGAACCGATAAAAACAACACGTTTAAGGTAAAGGAGCCTATGATGGAACCAGGAGCAGTGAAAACAACATTGATCATACCCAACAATCTAAACTTTCTTCCGATAATTCTTGCCTATGTCCGGGAGAACGCTCGTAAATGCGGATTTGACGATACAGATATTCAGCGCATTGAACTTGGCACCGAAGAGGCGGTGACTAATGTTATCGAACATGCCTTTGCCCCAGGTGAACATGAAACCTTCGATGTTATCTGCGAAGAGTCATCCCTGGCGCTGAAAATTATCATCAGGGAAAAGGGGCTGCCTTTTGATCCCGCTCAGTTGCCTGAATTTGACCGCCAAAAGCTTGTGCTCGAAATGGCGGACAGCGGTCTTGGTCTGCACATGATGAAACAGTGTCTGGATGAGGTTTCTTTTCAGAACCTGGGCCGCAGCGGTAAGGAAACGCACCTGGTAAAATACCTGCCGGCGAAGTCGGTCGTTGACTATCTTGACGACGGTGAACACACACCGCCTGATTCGGAAGCATCACAGAAGGCTCCGATTGAAAAAATCAACTATACGGTGCGTTTGATGCTGCCCGAAGAGGCGGTTGAGGTCTCAAAGTGCGCCTATATGTCCTACGGCTACAGTTATACCCATGAAAGTATCTATTATCCGGAGCGGATCCGCCAGCTCAATCAGGACGAACAGGTCATCTCTCTGCTTGCCGTGACTGAAGCCAATTCTATTATTGGGCACATGGCCCTGATTGTTGATGATCAGGACCCAAAGGTCGTTGAAGGCGGTATGGCTTTTGTTACGCCTCAAAGCCGGGGTCAGGGCTGCATGAAACGTTTGCTGGTGGCCATGATGGACGAGGGCGAGAAGCGTGGTCTGGTGGGTATCTACGGCAACGCGACCACCAGCCATCCCTATTCCCAGAAAGGCATTATTAGTATCGGTATGCAGGAGTGCGCTTTGATGCTTTCCAAACTGCCACCGGCTGAATACAAAGGTGGTTTACAGGAGGAAGGCGGAGGAAGGCGCAGCTCCATGTACTGTTTTAAATATTTTCAACAGCCGCCTCAGACACTTGTCTATGCCCCGGCAGATCATCACAATATGATAAAAAGTTTGTATGATGGTTTAGGCATCACTCCCGAGTTTCGTGAGGAAAGTACCGGGGAGGGGGAGAAGCAGCCTGCCACTACATCTCTCAGCGTCCATACTGACAGTTACATGACGGCCAATATCGATGTGCTTGCCGCAGGCCCGGATGTAGCTACGGAAGTTTCAGCTACCTTGAAGAACCTTTGTGCCGAACGGATTGAAACCGTGTACCTGCTGCTGAACCTGAGCGATCCTGCCACAGCAGTCACCACTACTGAACTTGAATCTCTGGGTTTTTTCTTCGCGGGCATAATGCCTGGATCGTCCGGCAGGGACCGTCTGGTTCTACAGTATTTTAATAATCAGATTTTTAATTATGACAGTGTTGTTGTTGTCTCAGAACTGGGCAAGGCTTTGCTGGAATATGTTAAGGGTCAGGATCCGGCGCGTTGTTAAATAATCACCGTGCTTTTCTTGAAGGGCTCCAAATATGCCGGTGTAATGATAGTTGGGTCGAGGGTTCGACTCTCCCTGGACCTTGAAGAGCAACCAATCATACGAAGAGAGGTTATGAGAAATATTTTCTGTACTGTTAAGATGGTGCTTGCAGCAATAATATGGTGTGTAATATTTTCCTGCGATAAGGACAACAATATTCCCTGTGCGGATAAAATAACTTTTCTATGCGCAGATATTCCTCCTTATATATATGAAAAAGACGGCCGGCTAACAGGTTCTGATATTGATATCTTTCGGGCTGCGTCTGAAATAGTCGGTATAAATCCAGCTATTGTAAAGCATGATGACTGGGATGACGCCTACTGCGCGCTTAAAGATGAGGGGATGAGCGCTATTTTAAGCACTTCTTATTTACCGGACCGGAAAAATCAATTTAAATGGGCTGGACCCTTTAATAGTAATTCGTTTTATATCCTCACTTCTAAAGATATAAATATCAACTCGCTTGATGAAGCTAAAGAGCTTGGTTCGATTGCTGTTGTAGAAGGATGGGAGGATATGTTAACTCTGGAAAAACTTGGATTCACAAATCTGATCTACTGCAATACTTTTGAAGAAACCATAAGAAAAGTTAACCACAATGAAGCTGACGCATTTGTCAGTTATGACAGAGGAAATAATATAGTTGTTGATGGCGCTGGATATCAGCTGGCATCTGATTTTAATGTTTTACTGGCATATCATACCGCGTACTATTATTTGGCCTTTTCTCTGGATGTTCCGGATAAAATTGTTCAAAGCTATCAGAATGCGATTGATCAGTTGATTGATAAGGGTACCGTCACCCGGTACAGAAATGAATACATCCCGGGCCATCTTTTATCTTTTGGTAAAATCCAGTTATTTACGGAATCGAGTCCTCCTTTAAATATGATGAATACCATAGCAGACGCAATCGCAAACGGGGGGCTTAAGTTTGATGGAAGTTCTGTTGAGGTAGTAAACGAAATCCAATCCCGACTGGGTGTTAATTTCCCTTTAATTCCCAGCCTCTGGTTTAATTCTTATGCTATCGTACAATATTTACCCTGTAGCGCCCTGTTTTCAACCATAAGGACCCGTGAAAGAGAAAAAATGTTTCAGTGGGTAGGGCCGATTGCCGAATCCGAATCACTTTTTTGCGTCTCCAAAGATTCAAACATCAGTTTGAATTCATTGGCGGACGCGAAGAATTACAAAACAGCTGTGGTCCGGGACTGGGCCGCAGAGACGACGCTGATAGAGCATGGTTTTACAAATCTGGTAAATGGAGATGACCCTCAAAGTACTTTTGAACTGTTTACAAATGGTGAGGCAGAGCTGCTTTTTATTGATGGAATTTCCATCCCCTCCCTTATGGAAGAAAATAAACTGGAGATGAAGGACTATGAAACTTTTAGTTTCTTTGACAGCTATTCTTACTTCATCGCGTTTTCGCTGGAAACACCGGCCTCTGTAGTTAACGACTGGCAAAACACTTTGGATCAAATGAAAGGGGATGGCTCTTTCAAAACTATCTGGGACAAATGGTATCCGGGCATTTCGGTGCCGTAATATTTTTGGCTTTTAAACAGAATTTGTGGATAAAAAAGCAATCAACTATTTTAACTTTTTATTCTCTAATTAATACCAAAAAGTTACCCTCAGAATTTATTAACAAACCTGATAAAAAAAGAATTGGGAACCGATGAAAAACTATTTATTCAAGTCTCTGACCGTGTTAATTTTATTTAGCCTGATAACAAGTTGTAATTACAATGATGAAGCATCAGATGTCACTTTTGCCTGTATTGATTTTCATCCATTCACCTATAAAGATAGTAAAGGGGATATTGTGGGAGCAGAAGCAGATATGCTCAGTGTTGCCTCCGCGAAACTGGGATTTAAACCCACCTTTGAGATGTTTGATTTATGGAGCGAGGCTTATGACACAACTTTGAATGGAAAAATGCGGGGATTGATTACCACAGCATATACTCCCGAAAGAAAAGACCTGTTTAAATGGGCCGGGCCATTAAATCGGGTGCCATTCTATATTGCTACATCTGCTGATTCCGGAATAGGGGTAAGCTCATTGAAGGAAGCAATGGAGCTTAGTTCAATAGCTGTAATTAAAGACTGGGCAGAAACAATTGAACTGGAAAAATTAGGGTTTACAAATCTGGATTACTGCAACAGCATGGAAGAGATGATTGCAAAGCTTATGAATGGAGAATGCCAGGCAATTAACTTTGCAATGCCTGGAAAAGACTTTAAAGTAAGTGTTGGCGTTGATGAATACATCCTTGAAGATTTTAAGATTGGCTTTAAATATCATACGGCTTTTTATTATATTGCATTTTCCAAAGATGTTCCTGACAGCATCGTAGATGAATACCAATTTGCAATAGATGAAATGCTTCTTAGCGGAACCGCCACGACAACGCGAAATAAATATTTTACCTACAACTTTATATCCTACGGAAAAATTCAGCTTTTAACTGAAGAGAACCCGCCATTTAATTACACAAATGGGGTGCAAAATGCTTTTGAAACAGGGAAGTTAGATTTTTTTGGAAGTTCTGTTGAAATCGTAGATGCAATACAGTCTTATCTTGGAGTGGATAATCCTATAATTCCCGTTCCCTGGTTTAGTGGCTTTGATATCGTTAAATATTTGCCCTACAGTGCAATTTTTACAACTGTCAGGAATGAGGGAAGAGAAAACATGTTTCAGTGGGTTGGGCCTATAGCAACCGGCGAACCGGTTTTTTGTTCGAGGAAATCCTCAGGGATTAATTTAACAAGTATTGATGACGCAAAGAATTATACAGTGGCAGTGGTAAAAGACTGGGCGGATGAAACGACTCTGAAAGAAAATGGTTTTACAGATTATGTTACCGGGGACGGTGTTGAAAGTACTTTTAAATTATTTGCCAATGGAGAAGCAGATTTACTTTTTATTAAAGATTTAAGCATCCCCTATTTGTCGGGGTTGTTTAAAATTGATATAGAAGATTTGGAAACGATTGGATTTTTTGATAGCAGGATTTATTATATCGCGTTTTCAAATGAAACCCCGGCCTATATTGTAGAGAACTGGCAAACTGCTTTAGACACGCTAAAAGTGAACGGCGCTTTTGGAACTATCTGGAATAAATGGTATCCTGGTATTTCGATGCCGTAATATATTTTTGATCTTTTCATCCCAATAAATCCCCGGCTTTTCTCTGGGTATTCTCGATTCTATTATATTCGTTCTTTAAAGTTTTTTTTTGGATCCAGATGGATGACTGAGCGGGATTGTTAACACCTGACTCAAAGAAAAGAAATAACTGGTGCAAAGTGAATAACCCCGCCTACAAGGCGGGGCATCTAAAATAATTTTAACTGCCTTGGAGATTTCTCTTGCTTGCGATGATATTCAATGTATTTTTTAATCACCTGGGCGGTTACTTTGTCTCCTACT
>Ga0222678_1000004_pt1 | contig 228992 bp, 190 predicted proteins | sample AntAcemetagen937_FD_179801 | JGI IMG/M metagenome (GOLD analysis project Ga0222678, IMG submission 179801) | Saline water microbial communities from Ace Lake, Antarctica - #937 | ecosystem: Environmental > Aquatic > Non-marine Saline and Alkaline > Saline | place: Antarctica: Ace Lake... | reverse complement strand
AGTTTCGGGTTGAATATGATTCCAATTACCGATGGAAGTATCATCGCAAATTTAGTTCCAGAATATGGCTCTGCCTACTCTGCTGGTCTGCGGTGTGGGGATGAGATCCTTTCCTGGAATAGTATTCCAATCTTGGAAGTTCCTAAAATGGAGGTGTATAACAATTTTTCGGGATTGTCTGCGAACTATGCTACTGAGGAAGGGCGGTTGCTAAGCCGTTACATTATGTTATGCAGAGATTCTGTTGGCGCAAATGTTAATGTTACTTTCAAATCCCATGAAACAGGAAGCCAGCAAACGATTTCCTTGACAGCCGTAGCAGATACATTTAACTTGTTGAGCCAGGCTAGACGCCTGACAGCTCCTGTACAAGAGACCAATAATAAAGTTATTTACAAGGTGCTTGATGGACAAATTGGATATTTGTTCGTTCAGGATGAGGATGCTTCGGATACTCTGACTATTGAAGAGCTTCGGCAGACAGAAATCTACCTCAAAGTAAAAGAGGCAATTACATACTTCAACGGACAAAATATTGAGAAACTGGTTTTTGACCTCAGATACAATAATGGGGGGCATGATCTTCTGGGTTCGTTAATCTCGGGATTTTTTATTCAGACACCCATGTTTTATGAATACGTTACAGGAAACAGCGATGATAATTATGCTATCATAGATTCAATTATTACTGTTCCGGAAACACCTTTGTTCAATGGAGAGGTCGTGGTAATGGTAAGTCCAAAGAACATCAGTACAGGTGAAGGAATTCCTATGATGTTGCAACGACTGGACAATGCACAGGTGGTCTCATTCTGGGGATCAAATGGGTCATTCGCGATTACCCCAAATGTTGTAATAATGCCCGACTCTATGCAATTTATTCTCTTTCCTTATTCACGGTCATTGGATCATAACCAAGCAATTCAATTGGATTCTGACTCAACCCTGGTTGGTGGAATACAACCGGATATCAGGATACCACTAACCGTTGAAAGAGTAATTGAACAATGGCAGGATGGTAAGGATGTGGAACTGGAATATGCAATAAGTATTTTGCTTGATATTCCTGAAAACATTGAAGGAAATGGAACTAAACTTTATCCAAATCCGGCAAATGACTTTTTTATTACTGATTATAAATCAAAAAATCCAGCCACTGTTAGCATTATTGATATTCACGGAAGGTTAGTTACAATATTAGAGAACTATAAATCAGGGCAAGTTATAAGTATCCGCGTACTACCACCGGGGGTATATTTTGTAAATGTTACAAATTTTGAGATAAATTTAACAAATAAGCTGATTATAGAAAGATAGATAATATTAATAAAAATAAGAGAATAAAACAAAAACATATTTGACAATACACAAATATAAGCCATCAAGAATTTGCTTATAACAAATTCTCATTGATTTATAAAAAGGTATTTAACTTCAATTTAAAAAATTAACAATGGATTTTGTCTTAAAGTTATGAACAATCGATTTTTTCATATATTTGATCCTTCTAACCTTTTCAGGAAGCGAAAAATAAAAAAAATGTATAAAACGCAAATTCGCGGATTTATAAGTAGTATAGTTCCATTTTCTGATAAAGATTGGGCTCTGTTTGATAAGCGCCTGAATTATAAAGAGTTTGATAAAAGTGAATTGTTACTGAGAGCAGGCGAAATTGAGAACTATTTGTACTTTTTGGTTGATGGAGTAACAAGAATATTTCAATATAAAAATGATATTGAATACACTCTGAGGTTTAATTTTCCTATATCTCCGTTTAACTCTTATGTTTCTTTTATTACAAAAACGCCATCATTAATAAATGTTGAAGCCTTAACCAGTGTAAAAGCTTTTAGGATATCCTACAATGACATGCAGAGCCTTTACGAAGAATCGAAAACCGGTGAGAGAGTTGGCAGAAGAATGGTTGAACTATTATATGTTCAACGCGAGCTGAAAGAACTGCAAATGCATAGTAAAACTGCTGAGGATTATTTTTGCGAAATGCTTAATGCTAATGATTCTCTTGTACAGCATATACCACAAAAATATCTGGCATCTTATCTTGGTATTACACCTGAAAGTTTAAGCAGAATAAAGAAGAAAATTACAAAGTATTAGACAATTTTTACACTTGGCGTATAATTTTTAACTTCACAGTATTCTCTCTCCCATCTTGATATGAAAACTTATTCTCAAAACATACTTTATCTCCTGCTGTTTCTACATTACATTTTAGAATTGTAAGGCTCATCCCTACTCCAGCCTGCCCATATTCATAACCACTCTAATGATTCATTTTGTCTGATGCATGTAAAATGGCTCAAAAATTCTTTTAATATCCTTCTCAGGAATAGCAATACCTTTATCCTCAATAAGTTTCTTTAATAACTTTTTTCCACTGCCTACGCTTAACCCATCAAGTAGCTATATTAAAGTATCACCGCTCCAGTATCCAATTTCATTTTGTAGAACATTATTATCGGAGAAAAATATAATTCCTTACACATAATACCAACTATAACCCCATATTACCGATATAAATTGTTTCTTTTTCCCTTTCTTTTTGTTAGAAAATATTTCCAGAGCTTTGGCTATTCAAATATTTTCTACCTCAATAAAGAAAAATATAATTCAATTTATTTATCGGTAATATGGAATCATAATTGGTATAACCATATGGGTGATTAAACAAAATACTAATTGTTGAGGATAAAAACACAATACTGCAAACTTTTTATTTGTTACATTTGTCTGTAAGAAATACATGCAGTAAAACAGATCTTATACATTGTATCAATTAATACATTTAATGATGGTAGAGATAATTGTAATAAAACGCACACCATGTGTAAAATATATTTACGCAAATTTTGAATTGCATGTGCATCAATACCTCTTATACAAATAGTGTTCAGACGGTTAGTATATATGGCATATGATTTGAGTATTCAACATCAATAAATATTTTTTTAGAACAATTGTGGATGAAATAGCCTCAAAAATTGGAAATAAAAAAATGAAATTATTGAGAATAAATATTAACACAATTTGTTACATTTTTGTCTTTATCATCGTATGAAAACAGGGGTTCATTTAAGAAATAACCTATACACTATCTTACTATATATAATAGGTTTTAATATGTACATTCTTACTACTTTTAATGCCTTTGGATATTATATAGGAAAAGAGGAAATTTTAATAATCATTCTTATTAATACAATAATAGTTGCTTTTATTCAAATATTGAATAATATCAATTTTGGTGAACAAAGTAAAATTTAAGTAATTAAGGTAAATAAAATAAACATTTCAGCAAAAAACAAACCTATGATTATTAATTTCATGCATCGTAATATACTTTTACTTCTTTTTGCCGGTACTCAGTTTATACCGTTATTTGTTTTTAGTCAGTCACTAAATACTGAAAAAGAACTAATCTCAATTATCGACTCAACACAAAAAATCTATGGAAATAATGATTTGCTGGTTAACGGTTCTGTGTATTATCAACCTAACCGATTAGCCTTAGGAACTCCGTATTTGCATTCACAAGAGTTAGAAAAGGGTGTAGTTTATACTAGAGGTAAAGCATTTAATGATGTCAATATAAATTATAACATAGAAAGTCAAAAACTGCTTCTGCTATACATTACACCCAACAGATCAAGATTATTAATTGATCTTAGTGATGTTCTCGTTGACTCCTTTTTAATTAAAGATTACTTATTCGTTTCTACGGCAAGCTTGAATGTTAAGAGTAAATACCCATATTTATTGGCTATTAATTCAAATAAATACGCAATGTATGTTGGTTTTAAAAAAGAATTTATAGCTCAATTTGATGAGAGATATCCCTTTGGCAGGCATAGCAAAACAAAGCGTACATTGTTTCTTATATCCGACAGTATACCTGTACGCATTAATTCTACAAAATCCTTCTTGAAAACATTTCCATCAGCACGAAAAGAACTCTCAGCATACTTTCGAAAGCATAAAATTGATTTATCAATAGCAACACTATCCGAATTAAAGCAATTAATGAAATTTTACAATCACCAAAGGGAATTAGCTAATGAATAATTCTAAATTAAATATAGGCATATTATTAGTGTTCACTTTGTTATATTCTGTTATTTCATTTGGACAAAAGCAGACGCATTTTATATCTGATAAATTAGATAATAGTAAATGGGCCGACTTCCAAAAAGAGACAGAAGCTGCATTTGGTGTTACATATTACTTACAACCTGACTCTATAGTTAATTTTAACATGAAAGTATCATCTGATACAATGTTACTAACGTCAGTTTTGAAAAGTAATTTCGAAAAACATGGCTATAAGGTAGCCACAGATGGAAACGGTTCATTTTTTATTACCAAAGGAGCCTCAATAAAAATGGAACTTCCTTTGGGATTTTTTACTGTACCTAATTTTATTTCTGAAGAAGAGCAAGAAACTCAATCCAAATCTAATGACGATGAGTTAACAACTAGTAAAGTTTATATTGCAAAGACAATCATTATAGGAAGCCAAAAGCTCAAGATTGCAAATAAAAGATGCCAGCTTTCGGGAATTGTGACCAGCTCATCTGATGGACAACCTATTATAGGCGGAACTATTTTTATAAATGAATTAAAATTAGGTACAGCTACCAATGAGTTTGGTTACTATCAACTGGATTTACTTCCTGGAAAATACACACTTACATTCAATAGTTTAGAAAGCATTGAGCGTAATGTAAAAATAAATCTACTATCTTCTGGTCAGCTTAATACAAAACTGGATCGGAATTTATACTTGTTACAAGAGGTTGAAATAAAATCTTCCCAAAATGATAATGTAAGAGGAACTCAAATGGGGTTTGAAAGAATATCAGCCAGGATGATTTCAGAAATTCCGGTTGTAATGGGCGAACGTGATATTATTAAAGTTGCGCTTCTTCTTCCGGGTGTTACAAGTGTTGGTGAAGGAGCTGCAGGTTTTAATGTTCGGGGAAGCCCTTCTGATCAAAATCTTTTCTATATTGAAAATGCACCTGTCTATAATACTGCCCATCTATTTGGTTTCTTTTCTGCTTTTAACCCCGATATGATTGATGATTTCACCATGTACAAAGGAAGTATTCCTGCAAAGTTTGGTGGTAGGTTGAGCTCCATTTTTGACATAAGCACTAAGACCGGTAATATGGAAAAGTTCTCCGCTCGTGGCGGTATCAGCCCCATAACTGCAAGATTGATGGTTGAAGGACCAATAGTAAAAGAAAAACTAAGCTTTATTGTTGGGGCTCGATCAACTTATTCTGATTGGGTATTACGGATGGTTGAGGATCCTGAAATTAGAGATTCCAAAGCATACTTTGGTGATGTAGTACTTGGGATGGATGCCATTATAAACAACAAGAATAAAGTTAAAATATTTGGTTATTACAGTGAAGACAGAATTAAATTATCCAATAGTACAAAGTATCAGTTTCAGAATCAGGGAGCTTCGATAGACTGGCTTCATGGATTTAGTAGTAATGACAACTTAAATATCTCTTTTGTTTATTCAGATTACAGGTTTGATGAAGAAAATTCAGAATTGGAATTTGCTGCCTACAAACAAAATTATCGATTAATCCATAATGAAGTAAAGGCTGATTTAAACCTTCGTCCATCTGACAAACATACTGTTAATGCAGGCATCTCAGGTATTCTATATCAACTTGACCGAGGTGAACATTTACCACTGGATAGCGTGTCATCTGAAGTGCCTATTAATTTTGGCTCAGAAAAGGCTGTGGAATCTGCCATTTATCTGAGTGATGAGTGGAAAATAACACCCCTTATTACCTTAGTTGCCGGGTTACGTTACAATCTGTATTCTTATCTTGGCCCTCAAACAGTTTATCAATATCAACCAAATGCACCACTAATTCCAATTAATATTGCCGATACTCTTTATTATGGAAATAACCAACCTGTAAAAACATATGGAGGACTTGATTATAGGTTATCATCAATCTTTCTGCTGAATCCCAACCTTTCTATAAAGGCTAGTTATAACCGTTTGCATCAATACATTTTTATGCTTAGTAATACTATCGCTCTTTCTCCAACAGATACATGGAAGCTGGCAGATTATAATATTAAACCAATGGTTGGCGACCAGTTTTCGGTAGGCATGTACACTAACTTTGGGAAGAATTATGAATTATCAGTGGAAGGCTATTATAAGATTGTTAATAACCTAGTTGAGTATAAGGATGGAGCAGATTTAGTTACAAGCCAGAATGTTGAGCAAGATGTATTACAAGGCAAACTTAATGCATATGGAATAGAGACCATGATTAAGAAGCCTTTTGGTAAATTAAATGGATGGATAAATTATACTTATGCAAATTCATCAGTGCTTGTGGATGATAAAATAAAAGGAGAAAGTATTAATTTTGGTAAGCGTTACCCATCAAACTACGATCATCCACATACATTGAACATTGTTGCTAATTATAAAGTATCCCGAAGAATTATTCTTTCCGGAAACCTTATTTATTCTACCGGCAGACCTATTACCTATCCTGCTGCAATTTATTATCTGAACGGACAAAAAATATTGCATTACACCCAGCGTAATGAATACCGTATCCCTGATTATTTTAGAATTGATGTTGCGTTAAAATTAGAAGGAAATTTAGTTGCAAAGAAACTTCTTCATGGAGTATTTATTTTCTCCGTTTATAATCTTACCGGACGAAAAAATGCATATTCGGTTTATTTCAAATCGGAAAATGGTCAAATTAACGGTTACAAAATGTCAATTTTTGGAACGCAAATATTCTCAATTACATATGACTTTAAGCTTGGGAATTATGCAGATTAAAAATATTATAATACTATTATTGATAATACCGGGATTGAACTCATGTGTGGAAAAATTCTGGCCTGAAGTTAATGAATATGAGAATGTAATTGTAGTTGATGGACTACTTACCAGTGGAGATGATCCTGGTGAAGTTAAGTTGTCAGTTTCGAGTTCTATTAATGATGGGGAATTAATTCCTTTTAGTGGTGCCTCCTTGTATATTTTGGATGATCAACAAATTGAAACACTGTTAATTGAAACAGATCCCGGAATCTATAGAATATCGGATCCTTCATTTAGAGCAATAATTGGTGCATCATATCAATTGCATATACTACTTCCAAATGGTAGCAGACTGGAGTCAGATATCTGTCAAATGAATGCACCAACACCCATTGATTCAGTTTATTGGCTGGCTGAAAAACAGGAGAACTTCAGTTATAATCATCTCATCGAAGGAATTCGGTTTTATATTGACAACCATAATGATAACTCTGACACTTGCTATTATCTATGGAAACTAATACAAACTTATGAATATCGTTCAACTTTTAGCATTGATTTCACTTGGGAAGGAGCATTTATTCCAAATCCAAACCCCGATTCATTGCGAACATGTTGGCGTACATCAACGGTAAGCAATATCTACACGTTTTCAACAAAAAGACTTGACAAGCCTGTTATAAAAGACTTTCCCTTAAACTATGTTTCTACCCAAAGAAAAGAGTTGAGCATCCGATATAGTTTACTTGTTAAACAGTTATCTATTTCAGAAAAATCTTTTAATTATTGGGATGAATTACGCGAACAGAATAGTAATCAAGGTAATTTTTATTCACGTCAACCATATCAAATGAAAGGAAATATTTATAATGTAAATAATCCTGAACAACTTGTTTTAGGATATTTTACAGTTGCCGGAATCACCGAAAAACGAATTTTTGTACGTCGGCCGGTATTGAAATATTATTATGTGATATGTGAACCTGATTTTAAAAGTATGCGATTTTTACAATATGAACCTCCGCGATACTGGCCAATTTATATTGTAGAAGTAGTTGGAGGTGCTAAAGCGATGGCAACTTTGGAACTTTGTTTTGATTGCCGAGAAGAAGGTGGTTCTTTAACTCGGCCAGATTTTTGGTAGTGATAAATTATGAATAGAATTGTTTTATATAAGGGTTTAAAATATGTCAGGTATTCAATTACCAACAATCATATAAAAAAAATTAATACAGATATGTTCTTAAGCACTTTTAATTCAAATCATTATTCAGTGTTGATTTATAAGAATATTATATTATTGCTGTTTTTACTAATTGGCATTACCTCATGTGTAGAAAAATTTTGGCCTGAAATTAATGACTATGAGAATATAATTGTAGTTGATGGACTACTTACCAATGAAGATAATCCTGGTGAAATAAAGTTGTCAGTTTCAAGTTCTATTGATGATGCCGAATTGATTCCTGTTTCTGGTGCAGATTTATATATTCTTGATAATCAACAAACAGAAATACATTTAATTGAGACAGATCCCGGACTTTATAGAATATCGGATTCTTCATTTAGAGCAATAGTTGGTGCTTCATATCAATTACATATCCTACTTCCAAATGGCAATAGATTAGAATCTGATTTTTGTCAATTAGCAGAAGCAGCACCAATCGATACAGTTTATGGGTTAATTGAATCACATGAGAACTTAAACTATAACCATGATATACAAGGAATTCAATTCTATATTGATAATCATAACAATAATTCAGACACTTGCAATTACCTTTGGAACTTATTCCAAACCTTTGAATATCGTTCTTCCTTTAATATCGATTATACCTGGGAAGGAGAATTTATTCGTTACCCAAACCCTGATTCATTAAGGACATGTTGGATTACAAGGCAGGTAAACAGTATTTTCACCTTCTCAACAAGATACCTCGATAAACCAGTCTTAACAAGATTCCCTTTAAATTATGTATCAACGCAAAGAAGAGAGTTATCCATTAGATATAGCTTACTTGTTAAACAGCTATCAATCTCCAATAAGGCGTACGATTACTGGAGTGAATTGCAACAACAGAATAGTAGTCAAGGGAATATATATTCACAACAGCCTGTCCAAATAAAGGGAAATGTTTATAATGTGAATAATCCAGAAGAGCTTGTATTAGGATATTTTACTGTTGCCGGTGTAAGTGAAAAACGAATTTACTTAAATCGTCCCGGGTTAGCCTTTTACTATGGAATATGTGAACCTGATTATCCAGCTATGCGATTTATACGATATGAACCTCCAAATTTATGGCCAATCTATATTGTTATAGTCCCTATTACTGGAGCCATGGCAAGAGGAGCTAATGCAGCATGTTTCGATTGCCGCGAGGATGGAGGTTCACTAACTCCACCTGATTTTTGGAAAAATTAAAATAATATTATGTCAACTAAAACTAAATACCTAGTTCTATCTTTATTAACTTTTCTGTTATTAAACGAAAGTACTTTTTCACAAAAAGCAGTATTTAAAAATATAGAGCAAGTATCGCTTGTAACCGATAGAAATTTATACCTAAGTGGTGAATCTATTTGGTTTAGTGCCTCATATACAATTCCTGCAGACACTTCTCTTACCCTAAGTAAAGTATTATATGTTGAATTATTTGGTATCGACAATAACGTGGTAGCATCACAAAAATTAATCATTAAAGAAGGTATTGCTAATGGAAATTTAAATATCCCTGAGCAAGCAATTACCGGTTATTATAAATTAAGAGCTTACACAAGATACCAAGAGAATTTTGAACCCTGGCAGTTAACAACAGTAATTCTTTCGGTAATTAATCCTTTCCATCCACTTCCTGTAATTACGTTATCACATAATGAAGAGCCAATTACTATAGCTAGTATGGCTAATGGAAACATAGCCTATAGAATTGAGGAAGCGATATATAATGAAGTAAGGTCTGTTGAATTGTTTGTTAACGAATCAACTATTTCTGAAAAAGGCATTTACTATTCCAACGGAATTGGAAGATTTAATCGTAAAGTTAATAAAGACGATCAATTTCATATATTGATCATGCTCAAATCAGGAGATACACTGAAAAGCCAAACGTTTTTGCAATCAAAAATACCTGTTGAGTTATCAACTACTAGGAAATCGAATGAACTTGAACTTAGCTTCAAAAATGTTTCACTTCCTGATCAAGAATTACAAATATCATTATTGAATATCACAAGCAGACAGTACTATTCTCAAAAAGTAAAAGTAATTGACAACCACATGTTGGCCAAATATCCTATAAATAAAATTGGAGCCGGTATGCTATTGATTTCTATAAAGGATACCAAAGACTCAATTTTTTTAGAAGAATTTTGCTATGTGGCACAAAAAAAAGAGAACGTAGACATAATGTTAACAGATAGTTTGGTAGTTCCTAATCAAACCTTATCTATTGACATGACAGAGTTCAAACCAGAAGATTTTCCACTTGCTGTATCTTTTGTATTAAAAGGAACGCATTTCGCAAAATCACAATTACTACCTAAGTATCTTATCAACAATCCTTTATATATTGATGATTATGTAACAAATAACATGTTAGCAAGCCAGGATGTATTAGATCAAATCGCTATTTCTGTTACTTTGTCTCGTGATAATTTGCTCCAGATACTTAACAAACAACGTCCAAATTCAGAATGGATTGTACCTGAAATAAACGGGTTAACTCTTCAGGGGGTATTATTAGATTCAGTTAGCCAACAACCTATGCAGGATGAATTAATTTATTGTTCTATACTGGGTCAGCAACATCAATTTCATGTGTCAAAATCATCTGCTGATGGAAGCTTTGTTATCCCTCTCTATTTACTAAGTAAACAACATGATATTTATCTTGCAATAAATAATAATGAAGGAGAAAGACCGGATATAAAAATTGTTAGCGGGTATAGCCCAATTCCTCCCCCATGGGTTACCTCCCCTTTTATTTTAGATAGCTCTAGCACAAACTTGATTACCAATATGTATTTGAACTACCAGGTTAATCAACTATTTAACTCTACCAGATCACAAATAGAGGAACACATAAGTTCTGGTCGTCCTGTATTTGGAAATAATCTTGAACAAATAATACTTGATGATTATATTCAGATGTCATCTATGCCGGAAATTTTTAATGAATTAGTTCCATTCGTTAGAGTAAGAAAAAAGGATGAACATTTTGAATTTATTATTTCTGACAATTATCTTAACATAAAGTATTACGATCCATTAATACTTGTGGATCAAATAGTTTATAACAATATTGACAAACTCATGGAGCTACAACCAACTGAAATTGAGAGAATTGATGTTGCCAGCAATGTTTATGCATATGGAAATCAATTTTTCAATAGCATTATTAACATCACAACAAATACAGGGAACTTTGCTGGGTTACCCCTATCCAATGACGGTGTTTTTGTTGAATACGAAACTTTAAAACCTGATATATGTTTTATTCCTTTTTCTTCATTACATAATACTTCCGGGGAAGCTAATTTTGCAAACACAGTTTACTGGAACATTTATGACAAGCACAACGATTCAAAAAAACTGTTAATTACTGCTCCTGACGGAATTGCCGAATATGAAATACTGCTTACCAGCTTAAAAAACAAATCTAAAATTATTGGAAAACAAAAGATTAGGGTTATCCCTGCTCAACTTTAACTGAATAACAATAGAATAATATATACTTCTGGTTAATTACTATTTGTGTGAAAAATAAATTATGAGAATTAAGAACATAATTATATTGCTATTCTTACTCATAGGCATTACTTCATGTATTGAAAAATACTGGCCACTTGTCGATAAATATGAAAATGTACTTGTTGTGGATGGAATGCTTACTAATGGAGTAGAACCTGTATATATTGAATTATCTTACTCAAGTCCAATCAATGACCTGGAAATGATACCTGCTATTGATGGTGAATTATATATTACTGATGAAAATCAAATCGAAACACCTCTGATTGAGTCTGAGCCGGGCACTTATATAGCTATGGATAGTTCCTTTAGAGGGCATATTGGAAGTTCTTACCAACTTCACATAAACATGCCCAACGGGAAAAAATATTTATCAGAGGTCTGCCGTTTAGCAACTCCCTCCCCTATTGATTCTGTTTATGGCTTTAAAGAAAGGCATAAGGCCAAAAATTCCAATAAAACGTTATTTGGAATTCAGTACTATATCGACAATCATTCTCCTAACATTAACGATACATGTTATTATCTATGGAGATTGACACAAACTTTTAAATATGAGGCAGCTTTTACCCTCGACTATACTTGGGAAGGCGAATTTATCCCCTACCCTAATCCTGATTCACTACGTACTTGTTGGTACACAGGCCAGATAAGCGATATTTATGTTTTCTCAACAAAATACTTTGGTAATTCTGAAATTAAAAAATTTCCTTTAGTATATGTTTCAACAGAATCAAAGTCACTTAGCATTAGGTACAGCCTGTTAATAAAACAGTTATCAATTTCTAAAGATGCTTTTGATTTCTATATTACTCTGGAACAGCAAAATATCGAACAAGGCAGTTTATATTCTGAACAACCTATTCAAGTGAGGGGAAATGTAAATAATATAGCAGATATTGAAGAACCAGTATTGGGATATTTTATGGTTGCCGGAGTTAGCGAAAAACGTATTTATACAGATCGCCCAAAATTACTTTTTTTCTATTATATCTGTCAGCCTGATTTTGAATCTATGCCGTGGATTCGGTTCATACCCGAAAGTCATTGGCCAATATATCTCACGCAAACTGAATATGGATTAGCCATGGGGAGACGCCTTATGTGTTTTGATTGTCGTGACGAAGGTGGTTCATTAACTCCCCCAGACTTTTGGGAGGAATAAACTAATGATATATCATATTTATTTAGATTGCTATTTAAACCTATAATAAATGTATTATTTTAAGAAAGTAATAACAATATTACTCTTATTTTTTGCTATAACTTCATGTGTAGAAAAATACTTTCCAATTGTGGATAAATACGAAGGTGTTCTTGTTGTTGATGGGATACTTTCCAATGTTACTGAATCCACTATTGTTAGGTTATCGATTTCAAGCCCTTTAACCGAAGAAGATTTTATGCCACTTAGTGGGGCGTCACTAAATATTTCTGATCAAAATAATGTTGAAATCCCTCTTATAGAAACTGAACCAGGATTATATCATGTTTTAGATAATTCTTTTTGTGGTGAGATAGGCAATTCATATCAACTTCGTATAAGTTTACCAGATGGTAGGAGTTATGAATCTGATCTTTGCATCTTAAAATCATCAGCGCAAATCGATTCGGTATATAGTATTGTTGAATCTCCTGAATATCAAAGTGGTACTCATTTAATTAAAGGGCTCCAGTTTTATATTGACAGCCACAGTAATAATATATCTGACACTAGTTATTACTTATGGAAGCTATCTCAAACCTTTAAATACAAATCAACATTTGATATTGACTGGGTATGGGAAGGTTATTTTTACCCCTTTCCTGATCCCGACTCGCTCCGTACTTGCTGGCATACATCTAATATAAGTGAAATGTATCTTTTTTCTACAAAATTTTTAGACCAGCCCATTATAACAAAATTCCCTTTAAACTATGCATCCACCGATTCAAAAGCATTAAGTATCAGATATAGCTTACTTGTTAACCAATTGTCAATTTCTGAAGATGCCTTTAATTTTTTTAACGGATTGAATCAACAAAATATCGAGCAGGGTGACTATTATTCACGGCAACCTATTCAAATAGTTGGGAATGTACATAATGTGACAAATAAAGAAGAATCGGTTTTGGGATATTTTATTGTAGCTGGAATAACTAAGAAACGAATTTATGTCAATCGTCCACCTATACCATTTCACTACGATATTTGCACACCTGATTTTGATTTACGATTTATTGAATTCTACCCCGAGTCTGTCTGGCCCATATATATAGACGACATAATGTTTAATGGCTGGGCTCTTGGCCCTGGTTATGAGTGTTTTGATTGCCGTAAGGACGGTGGGTCCATAACACCACCCGATTTTTGGGAAGATTAATATCTAATCTAGTACTTCCAGTTTAAAACCAATCCCATGAACATTACTTATCTTAACATTTGGATCGGGTTTTAGGTATTTTCTAAGTTTTGCAATAAACACATCCATACTTCGTCCGATAAAATAATCATTTTCTCCCCACACAATTTCCATTGCAACTTCTCTTGGCAGTAGGTTATTTATGTTTGCACAAAGTAACTTTAATAGTCCCGATTCTTTGCGTGTTAAAATTCTCTCTGAATTATCAATCGTTAACGTCATATTAAAACTATCAAAAACAAATTTCCCAATTGAAATTGGATTATTGAGCACCTCAACGGGCGATTGCCCCATAATAACACATCTTTTAAGAATAGCTTTAATCCTCAAACTAAGTTCCTCAGTACTAAAGGGTTTTGTTATGTAATCATCACACCCAACCTGAAAACCTTTAATACGATCTTCTTTAAGGTTTTTGGCCGTTAAAAAAATTATAGGAACCAGACTATCACTTTCCCTGATTTCTTTCGCAACAGTAAACCCATCTTTTTTTGGCATCATAATATCCAGAATAACAAGCTGATAAGAGTTACTAATAAATAATTCCAGCCCTTTGTTCCCATCAGCAGCATGGTCAACTGCATAGCCAATCATCTCAAGATAATCCTGCACTATCATACTTAGGTTTGGATCATCTTCAACAAATAATATTTTAACCTTATTATCTATCTCTTGCATAATTTTAAGTTTTTATTGCTACGGAAGGAAAAATCAATTCAAAATTTGATCCCTTCCCTAGTTCACTAGTCAATTCAATTTTACCATTCAACTGATCTACAATAGTTTTAACATAATACAAGCCCAATCCAAAACCCCTTATTTCATGGATATTACCTGTTGGTACCCGATATAAATTCTTGAAAATACTATGTTGATGCTCTTTTTTTATCCCAATACCATTATCTTTAATTGAGATAACAATATTATTGTTTTCATTCCATGTACAAACTTCAATTAACGGATTATCAGGTGTATATTTTATTGCATTATCAATTAGATTATAAAGTACATTTAGAATGTGAACATTATCACCCATAATGTATGGGTTTGGTGCATCATAAGTAAGCTCAAGTTTAATGTTTGCCTCTGCAATACGCAACTCAAAACTGTTAACCACAGCTTCTAATAGTTCATGAATATCAAGCCTTTTGATTTTAAATCGTTGGTTATTGCTTTCAAGTATAGCAACATGTAATACCTGCTCTACCTGATTTTGAAGACGATTGTTCTCATCTAAAATCACTGATGCATATTTCCGTATTTTTTCGGGATTAATTATTATTTCATCCCTTTGTATCATTTCAGCTGCTAGTGAAGATGTAGCAATGGGAGTTTTAAGTTCATGGGTCATATTATTGATGAAATCAGTCTTTATTTCTGACACCTTTTTTTGATGAAGTATAGTTAACATTGCAAATATAATGCTGATTATCAGAATTACTAAAAATAAAACCGAAAGGAGAACCCACAATTCCATGCGGTGTAAAAGAAGGTGTGTTTTATTTGTGAAGTAAATAGAAAGAAAATATTTACCAGGTTTATAAATGCTGGAAAGTGAAAATTGATATTGCGATTCAATTAACTGTTCTTCTTTGTTCTTATATTTTCCAAGTACAAATTTATCGTTATGGCTACTATAAACTCCATAATAGTATCCAATATTTATTCCCATGCATACCAGCTCACCTGATATTAGAGAGTCAAGTAGTGCGTAATCAATATAATCAATAATGCTAAGCCGGCTATTTCCGCATGAAAGACCAATTATTTTTTTTTGAAAAGCAGTATCATTATTATTTTTAAGCACCTGGTTAATTACGCTCTTAAGTGCAATGCGCACACTATTATCAAACTGCTCTTCCTTTAATTTAAATGCAGTATGAACCCAATATACTTGTGTAAGAAGCATACCTGCCAATGCCAACGATGTCACCAAATTAATTATTATAATTGTTTTCCTCTTCATTCAATTAGTTTGCATTTTTTGATATAAAAAATCAAAAATACTTTGAAAAAGTATAATAATACAAATTTAACATATTGTTAACAGTAATTAACATTGCATTAACAGGCTCTAACATATGATCTTTATAGTTTTGTTTCATAAAATAACTAATTAAATTAGGATTATGAAAATAAAGATATTAGCACTTACATTTAGCATGATGTTTTTTGGAAGTATTACAGCCACAAGTTACGCTCAGATAGTAAAAACAGGGAATTCAATAACTGTTGTTGATAATGGCGATGGCAAAGATAAGAAAAAGAAAAAAACAAAGAGCTCAAAAGAAACCATGGGTAAAAAATCCTGTGATGATGTGAAAAAAAGTTGCTGTGGTAGTGTTCAGTTGAAAGATGATGGATGTAAAGACAAAAAATCGAATATAGAAAAATCCGATAAGGATAAAAAATAGCTTTTTCATTAATTAATTTGGTTTGAGCCTTCTGATGAAAATCAGGAGGCTTTTTTTTTGCCAAATAACTTAAAGTATCCAAATGAAGTTGTTAAAATAAAAACGTAATCCTCAGCTTGGTCTGTTTCCACAGTATCAGCCCATGTTACATCCTAAATTAGCTATCAATTATTACAAACCAATTTCTATTGCACAATAGAAAAAACAAATTACTTTTGCATTTTATTTATATTTAAACTAAATAAGGAATTATGGAAGCTATAGGCCTCTTCTTTGGATCAACATATGGGATGACTAGTAAGTCGGCGTTAAAGATTAAAAAAGCATTTGGCAGTACAAAAGTTGATGTTTATGACTTAAAGAATACCTCTATTGAGGACATAACGAAATATACAAATCTCATTTTTGGAACCTCAGCCTGGGGAATAGGTGAAATGCAAGATGATTGGGAATTAACTATCGACAAACTATCAGCTATTGATTTCTCAGAAAAAAAGGTGGCATTATTCGGGCTTGGTGACCAAAAAGAATATCCGGAAAGTTTTGTTGATGGACTTGGAACACTATATTGTCGACTTCCTGATAAGTCATGCGTGGTTGGAACTTGGCCTGTTGACGGTTATAATTATTATTTTTCATTAGCCGAAAAAGATGGATCATTTGTTGGACTTGTTCTGGATGATCATAATCAAGCTGATTTGTCAGAAAGTAGAATATCTGATTGGGTTATGCAGCTAAAAAAAGAGTTTAAGTAGTGTTTGGCTCTAATGTCCGATTTCATCGTTATACTAATCTTTAAAACAGTCATTTACAAAAGTAAACTCCTTGATTTTAAAGTCTTAGCAAGCCTCGAACTCGAACATTATAAACTAAACACTTGAATTTATGAAAGGACAATAAGAAATGATTGTGAGAGATCATCAATAACTTTAGTAATTATCCTATTAAGCGCTTGACTCATTTCCTTATTTTTGCGCAAAATTAAATCTATGCTATTAGTTAATATTATTTGGAATATTCGTCCTGAAATATTCATACTACCTGATGATTTCCCATTAATTGGTGGCTTTTCGGTTAGATGGTATGGATTATTATTTGCATTGGGATTTATTTTGGGGTATTTGATATTGCAAAAAATGTTTAAGAAAGAAGGTGTCCCCATCAAAGTTTTAGATGACCTTTCAACTTATATGATAATTTTTACAATTATTGGAGCTCGCTTGGGACATTGTCTTTTTTATGAACCCGGATACTATTTATCGCATCCTATTGATATATTAAAAATTTGGGAAGGTGGATTAGCAAGTCATGGTGCCGCAGTTGGAATTATCGCCGGGCTATATTTCTTTGCAAAAAAATACCATAAACCTTATCTTTGGGTACTAGATCGAATAGCGATTGTTGTTGCTCTTGCCGGATTTTTAATTCGCATGGGTAATTTGATGAATTCAGAGATTTTTGGTGATGTAACCACACTCCCATGGGGGTTTGTATTTGTCAGGTATTTTGGTGAAGGATATACATTAGCGCATCATCCAACACAAATATATGAAGCAATAAGCTACTTACTCTTGTTTGTTTTCCTTTACAAATATTATTGTAAATATGAAGGTGCACCTCCTGAAGGATCAATATTTGGATATTTCCTTATAATTCTCTGGTCAATTAGATTCCTTATTGAGTTTATTAAATTACCCCAGGTTGATTTCGAGAATACTATGATGCTGAACATGGGACAGTTACTTAGCATACCATTAATAATTGCCGGTTTTGTTTTATTATGGATATCCAAAAAAGTACCAGGCAAGGTTAAATAATTAAGTTCATTAATAATAATCCATAAGTTTTAAAATTAAATAACGTTATTACCTATAATGGTTAAAACCAACTTCAATATAATTTTAGTAACAATACTATTGGCTGTTTTTTCAGGCTGCAGTAATACAACTACTTCAAATGATTCGAACACCACAGCAAATGTTGTGCAAGAAAAGCATATACCCAAAATTTCTTATGGTATAAACGTAGATTCATTGTTTATCTATAAAGATAAAGTAAAAAGAAATGAATTTTTATCTGACATACTTCTAAAATACGATGTAAATTATCGTGATATTGATTTTATTGCAAAGAAGACAAAGAATGTTTTTGATGTTAGAAAGATTAAATATGGTAATAGCTATTCTGTAATTTGTAAAGATGACTCATTGAAAAAAGCACTTTATTTTGCCTATGAGTTATCTCCCTCAAAGTATGTTATTTATAGTTTTTTCGACACAATAATTGCTAAACTTGGCGAAAAAGAGATTGTAACTACAGAAACAATTACATCAGGTACTATTAGTTCATCACTTTGGAATGCTATGGTTGATAATAATTCAGACCCTAACCTTGCAAATGAACTATCAGAAATTTATGCCTGGACAGTTGATTTTTTTGGTCTGCAAAAGGGAGATACATATAAAGCTTTGTTTGAAGAGCAATTTGTAGATACAAATTATATTGGTTTAGGAAATGTTGTAGCTACTTTGTTTTATCATGGTGGCGATAGTCTTTATGCGTTTTATTTTGAACAAGACGGCAAAGGTGACTATTTTGATGAAAATGGAAATAGTTTACAACGTACTTTTCTGAAAGCACCCTTACGTTTTACACGTATCAGCTCAGGGTTTTCAAACAGCAGGATGCATCCTGTACTTAAGATACGAAGACCTCACCATGGTGTTGATTATGCAGCTCCTTCCGGTACTCCGGTTTATTCAGTTGGCGATGGTACAGTAATAAAAAAGGGTTATCAAAAACGTGGTGGTGGCAACTACATTAAAATCAAGCATAACGGAACATATTCAACAACTTACATGCACCTACGGGGATATGCTAAAGGGATAAAAGTTGGTAACCACGTAAATCAGGGAGAGTTAATTGGTTATGTTGGTGCAACCGGTTTAGCAACAGGCCCTCATCTCGACTTTCGCTTCTATAGAAATGGACAACCCATAAATCCCTTAAAAGTAGAATCACCGCCTTCTTTACCTATCGATACAGCTAACCAATCAGCTTTCGACTCTGTGGTTGGTGTTTATATAGATAGACTAATATTAATTAATTAGTAGTTTATGATTTGTCCTTTCAGGTTCCCGATAATTATCGGGATTAGCTCCTGAAAGGACAAAATATACCATTGCATTTTATAAGTATATATGCCTCTATTTTCAACCTTTCAGGATGAAATAACCTGAAAGGTTAGTACATCCCATACCCATTTTTGCACTTGTTATAACCAATCTGTTTTATATATAAACATTTAGATATAGAAAATAAAAAACCCGTTGCAATTAAGCAACGGGTTTTTAAATTATAATAAACTAATTACTCTGATTAATGTTTGTCAAAGAAAAGTTTAGTTGTCAAGTCATCACCACCTATTGCAGCTGCAGCTTCGTTATAATTAGCTCCATTTAATGTTTGCTCAAATACAGGGTATGTGAATCTTGTAGGAATATCACTTTGTACCATTCCTGGAGGAGGAACTAAAATAGGCATGTCAAGACGTCTCCATGATGTCCAACCATTATATCCATTATTATAGTAAGCAATCCAAGCCTGTGTTCCAATAAGCTCTTTCCATACATCTTGATTATAAGCAACATCGTCTTTTAGAATATAGTCATCAGCACCGTCAACATTCCAATAATCAAATGATGCTTTAATACCTGCTTCATAATGATCTTTAGCAATACCATCTGTAAATCCTCTGGCCGCAGCTTCAGCTAAGTAAAACTCAACTTCAACATAACTAAGTACTGAACAAGGGAATGTAGGATCTTCAACAATAGCAGTAGCAGCATGTGAAAAGCCAACATAAGGGTTACTAGCACCATAAATTCCACCCAAATAAACATCAGTATCAGGTGCGAATGTAAAATAGGCAGGTAATCTTGGATCTTCCAATGGATTCATATAATCAGTAATTATAGTAGTTCCAACGAAATCTTGTCTTCCACTTAAAGTAAAATCAACATAAAGAGGATTTGTATTAGGTGTAACAGCTAAGAAAGCAAATTCTCCATTATCAGCATTTGAAGTAAAAGCACCATCCATTGCAGACTGAATAGTTGAGCCAGCTAAACCAGCATCAACATCTGACAATGTGATACCCATTTTAAGTTTTAGAGAGTTAGCAAACTTTTTCCAGGCACCTACGTCACCACCATAAATTAAGTCAGCAGCACCAAAACTACCATGAGCCACATTAAGATCTGCAATATCAGTATCGATACGAACGATAAGATCTTTATAAATCGTTAAAGCATCCTCATATGCTGGTGTTGTATTTTCGATATCCAAAGCTTGTGTATAAGGAACATTACCCCAAAGAGTAACTGCTCTTTCGTATACAAACACTTCCATAATATCGATAATTACTAATTGGTTAGCAGCATCTGCTTCTTCGTCAGCAGTTGCATATTCAGTTGCAGAAATAATAATACCGGCTTGTTTTAAGTCCATAAGTACATCACGGTACCACTCTTGCCATGCATTGTCGGCAATGGTTCTGTTAATGATATCGTAATTTGCTTCATCAGTGTAAGTAGTTTCTGTCCAATATTGTGCCCAAAGTTTAAAAACGTTCATGTTTACATTCATACTTGCCATTTGAGATGCAAGATTATTTTGAGCATTGGAGAACAGAGTTACTCCGGGAACCTCTGTCGGGTTCTTAACATCCTTATTTAGATCTTCCAGTTTTGTACAGGAAGCAATAACTAAGAATGTCATTAATATTATAAGTATTTTTTTCATATCTGTTTTTTTTAAAATTGTAGGTTAACACTAAATCCAAAATTACGTGTGGTAGGCATTACACCACTCTGCCATCCCTGAAGGTTACCAGCACCAAGACCAGCTTCAGGATCTGCGTAAGGAACATTCTTCATTAGAATAGCTACATTTGATGCTGAAAGGCTAAATGTTACCCCTCTTATGAAAGTTTTAGCTAACATACTTTGTGGCATACTATATGATAAAGTAATGTTTCTTAGTTTAATATATGAAGCATCATATACATAAGATGCATTTGGGTAACGTGCATAACCGAATGCAGCGTAGTTATTACCTTCAATTCTAATATCATTAGGAGTTCCATCAGGTTTAACACCAGGAAGAATTAATCCACCACCATCAGCGATAGTATTCCTTACAGGATTACCTAAATCATTGGTAAAATCAGTATCATCATATATTCCTGTAGCTTGTCCGTACCATTGGTCAAGTGAAAATACATCACCACCTTTTTGCCAATCGAATAGGAAACCAAACGACCAGTTTTTGTAAGTTAATGTATTTAACATACCACCGTTCCAATCAGCATTTTGATCACCAATAACGTTATCAGATGTACCTGAAACTTGATAGTAACCTGTACGTGAACCGGCATCATTTACAATTGGTTCATCATATGTTGCTGTTACATTACCAGCAGCATCAGTAACTTCATATACATAATCGGTACCCAGAATAGTACCAAATGGCTGACCTACAGTAGCATTAATTGAAACGCCACCTTGGAATTCATCAAGCACCATATTAGTTGCATCTTCATATAATGATATAACTTCATTTCTGTTTCTGCTCCAGTTAAGAGCAATGTCCCATCTAAAGTCTTTCATTACAACAGGTGCTACGTTAATAATAAGTTCAACACCTTGGTTTTGAATTTCACCTGCATTTACAAACTTAGTTGCATAACCTGTAGCAGATGAAACAGCTACCGGCATAATTTGATCGATTGTATTTGTCTTATAGTATGCAAAGTCAAACCCAACACGATTTTGTAAGAAATTCATAGCAAGTCCGGCTTCCATACTTTTTGTTCTTTCAGGACGTAAAAACTCATTGTTTTTAGTGTTAGGAACAGAAAATAATGTAACTGAACCAAATGATGCAGGTTTTGCATAAGTATCATAAAGACTAGCAAAAGGAGCATCACTACCCACTTCAGCATAGTTTAATCTCAATTTACCAAATTGCATCCAGTCAGCATCAACTAACTCTGAGAAAATAAAGCTAAACGCAACTGATGGATAAAAATAAACTGAATTATCTACAGGAAGTGTTGAAGAATGATCTCTTCTTATTGTAGCATCTAAATATAACATATTTCTCCAACCAAATGAAACACTGGCGAAAAGACCATCAACACCAACTTTATCAGCATGTTCAACAGGGGATAAAACAGGATTTATTGAGTTACTAATAGAATAGAGTTCAGGAACCACTAAACCTCCATTTGTGGAAGCAAAGATTGATCCAATATCTGTTCTTCTAATATTTAAACCAAGTAGACCTGTAAAATTTAGATCTTCAGTAATATGTTTGTTGAAATTAGCCATCAAGTCAATGTTTGTTTCAGTGAAGTTTCTGTTCATTCTTGAATAACCTGATTTAACTTCACTGCGGCTAATACCAAAACGAGTTGCAATACTTCCTACTGCACGTCTTTCTTCCTGAATCTCTGAATACGTATCAATTGATGCACGTCCCATTAAGCTAAACCAGTCAGTTACTTCATAATTAAGCATTACGTGACCAAATAACCTGTCTCTTTCATCTGTTTCAAAGTTTTGGTATCTCTGCCAATAAGGGTTGTCCCAGTATATAGGGAATGCATTATTAGTACCACTTCTATTCCATGTAACATTACGACCCGTAGCATCGTAAATATCTCTTTGCTCAGTAATATCAACATTAACTTGCCACCATTGTCTGAACATTGACATAATGTTTTGGCTGTAACCTGTTGAGTTACGACCTTTTCCCTTTGTGTTAACATAAGCTGCTGCAGCACTAACAGTAAGTTTTTCTGTTAAGTCAAATGATCCATTAAAAGTAAAATTATTCTTTTTAAGGGAACTGTTAGGCATAGCACCTGTTTGATCAAAATTTGTATATGATACTCTATAATTACTTCTCTCAGTTGCACCGTCAAATGCAATACTGTTTTGTAATGTCCATGCAGTTTCAAAGAAATCACTAGGACTTGTTGATCCGGCTACCCATGGTGTAGCTTGATTGAAAGTAGGTGAATCTTCGTCAAATGCGCCCCATTGATATACCATTAAGTTAGGATCAAAAGCCTGACCTTGTGAAGCATCTTCGGTAAATGGAACTACCCAGCTATCAACACCATTGATAGGTTCCCAATTTAGACCTGGTTTATCAGTACTACTATAATAAGGGCCATAACCGGCACCATAACCTGATTGATAAGAAGGTAGAGTGTTTTTGTCAACTTTACCCATCTGAACACTTGAATTGATTGTAATACCAACTCTGTCTTGTCCGCTATCAACATGGCTACTTCCTTTTTTTGTTGTGATCATAATCACACCATTTGCAGCACGTGAACCGTAAAGCGCAGTAGCAGCAGCACCTTTAAGGATGTTCATCGACTCAATGTCTTCAGGATTGAGGTCACTAGCAGTATTACCAAAGTCATAACCTGTACCACCACCTTCTTGAGCAACAGTATTAGTTGTTGAGTTGTTTACTGGAACACCATCAATTACAAACATAGCCTGGTTATTACCGGTAAGAGAGGTTGAACCCCTGATAATAACATTTGTTGATCCACCAAAGTTATTGTTAACTTTTAATGAAACACCGGCAGCTCTACCTTGTAAGTTGTTGATAAAGTTATCAGTCTTAATCTGATTAAGAGCATCTCCGTTAACTTCCTGAGTAGCGTAACCCAATGATTTCTTTTCACGGGAAACCCCAAGCGCAGTAACAACTACTTCGCCCATCATAACGGCATCTGCTTCCATAGTTACAAAAATTGAGGTTTGATCTCCGATAGTAATCATAACGGATTTCATTCCCACATATTTGTAAACTAACACCTCTGCTTCAGGTGATACTTCTAGCGAATAGTTACCATCAATATCGGTAACAGTACCAATTGTAGTACCCTGCACCTGTACAGTAACGCCCGGTATACCTGCTCCATCACTGGAACCTGTAACCTTACCGCTAATGGTCCTCGTTTGGGCATTGGCAAAATTTGCGCCAACAAAAAACAAGAACGCTAGCAAAATTGTAATTTTTCTCATAATGATAATTTTTGGTTAATGAATTAGTTAAACATATAATTTAATTTTAATTTACGATCAAATATCGTATTTTCCTTATCTGCATGCTGAAACAAAAGCACAAATTTAATAAAATATTAATCTAATATTAACAATTATTAACAAACATATATAAAATTTGAATATTCTCAAGAAAAAAATGAAATTATTATTAATAAATTTACTCATAGTACAGTTGAAAAAGAGCATATTATATTTAAGCTATAGCTATTTGAATCTACGATAGTATAAAATAATTATGAAAACTATGAAAAGACCACCAACTAAATAGTATAATATTAATTTATTATCAAAAATAAATTCGGTTACCACCATAGCGAAAAAAACAGATAAGAAAAGATATATACCAGTTCTTTTCAGCTTTATAATAAGGAGTGAACTAATAATTATACCAATATGTAATATTAGTAGTATTATAATGTACCAATTAAGATGTAAATATTTACCACTATCAGCACTAATACTTTTAAGAAATTCTGGATTATAATACTGATAGATGCCTACAAAAACAAAAAATAATAAGCCAACAATTCCCATAACCAATATTATTAAAGAGCTAATTCTAATTAGTATTGGTATTTTTTGTGATATGTTATTGTTAACTTCTGTCATAATCTATTTGAAACTTATGTTATCTTGATTAGGTTAACTAGCTCATAAACTGTAGGTTTTTAGCATATAATAAAACAAATATAGTTGATATTATTAGTTCAAATGTAGGAAAAGGCAGCCCTGGTAAAAATACTTGAGGTAATATAAGTAGAATTATTTGAGCTATAACATAAATGTGAAACCCAAGCTTTTTTAAGTTCCACATAGTATATGTTCCATAAATTGCTAATGAAAATACTAAAGCCTGCAATATAAAATAAGTTGAATTAATGCTAACTAATACATCCAGTACATTTAAGTCCATGTTTTCTTCTAGAAAATCAAACATACCATTTTGATAATATTCTCTAACAATGTCTATAGTCATAAACATCAACAAATTAGAAACTAATGATAGTCCACTACCTATAAACGAAAGTATGCAAAGAATCTTTAGAAAATCTGGTCGTGTATTTTCGTTGTTTTCAGTATTATCGGTTGTTGTCATTGGTTGTCAATTGTTGTTATCCTGAATGTAGCCTCCGGAATGATGGATCTTTAATTGCCATATTAGATTCTTCACTTTCTTTCCAACAAGGCTAACACAAATCTGTTCAGATGGACAAAAATCCTATTTATATTGCCATTTTCCAATTCATCATCCTAAAGATCCAATCTCATTTTCAACCTCTTTCAGTATTTCACATGAAACTACTAATTCTTTCATTGTATTATGATCTTTGTACAATGGTCTATCAATTTCTAGAAATTCAACATGCCGGCGGATTACTTCTTTTGCTTTTATTACTCCATCACCAAATTTATATTCTCTGAAATCAAGAGCCTGTGCAGCAGCCATTAATTCAATGCCAAGGATGCCATATGCATTATCAAGAATTTGAAAATTTTTGATAGCAGTATTCATTCCCATTGAAACAAAATCTTCCTGATCGGCGGCTGCCGGGATTGACTGCACCGAGGCAGGTGCTGACAAGATACGCTGTTCAACAATTTGCATATCAGCAGTATACTGACTAAGCATCAACCCGGAGAACATACCGGCACCCTTTGTAAGAAATGGAGGTAATCCAACACTTAAAGCAGGGTTATTAAGGCGGTTCATACGTCTTTCGGACATAACGCTAACCATAGTTACTGCAATTCCTGCCATATCCATGGGTAGTGACACCGGAGTTCCCTGGAAATTTGCACCTGATAACTGCATATTTTCTTCAGGAAAGAAGATAGGATTATCACCTACTCCATTTAATTCAATCTCAACTTGAGAGCGGGCATATGCAAAAGCATCATGCGCAGCACCAATAACCTGTGGTGTTGAACGCATTGAATAAGCATCTTGTACTTTATGATCGACCTTTCCTGTTTTCAAATCGCCGTTAGCAACCATGCTACCAATAGCACAAGCACTTCTTATAGCACCCTTAAATCCTCTTACTTCATGAAGCTTGGCAGTATATGGACCCATATTTGCTTTAAGTGCTTCAAGCGACATGGCAGCAGCTATTTCGGCTTGTTTAAGCCAGTTATTTGCGTCATAAAGAAATATAGCACTCATAGCCGTAAGTACGTTAGAGCCATTAATTGTTCCTAATCCGTCACGAGCCTCTAAACCTGGAATAGTAATACCAGCTATATCCATAGCCTCTTTACCTTCCAGAAGTTCTCCCTTGTAAAATGCTTTACCTTCACCCAAAAGTAATAATGCTATTTGCGACATTGGTGCAAGGTCACCTGATGCGCCAACCGATCCTTTTTCGCAAACATATGGAGTAACTCCTTTATTTAGCATTTCCACGAGCGTTAGGGTTATTTCCGGGCGAATGCCAGAATTGCCATGAGCATGGACATTTATTCTACCGAGCATTGCTCCTCGTACATATTCTTCCTTCATGGCATCGCCAATTCCTGCAGCATGGTTGTAAATCAAGTATTTCTGAAAATCTTTAACCTGATCGTCAGCAAGGACAACTTCCGAAAACTCACCTATTCCGGTATTTACACCATACATAATTTCGTGAGATTCAATTTTTTTCTCAAGCATGGCACGGCATACTTTAATGCGTGATAATGCATCTTTGTGTAGTTCAACTTTTACATTATTACGTGCAACATCAACTACGTTTTCAATGGTTAACCCAGAACCTTTTATTTCTATTATCATTGTTTAATTATTAAAAGAAGCGAAATTAAGGAAAAATATATGAGATAAAGGTTATTATTATGAGTTATTTGCTTCAGTAAAATGAGTATCTCAATAAACAGTAATTTACAACCATAAAACAAAAAGCAGGAACCTGAACAGTTAGAACTTATTACACATTAGTTCATAGTATCAAACATCTTTATTCCATCAATTAATTACTACTTTTGCAGCCTAAAAATATTTTGATTTGAAAAAAAAGATAAAGCACATATTTTTTGATTTAGACCGAACTCTGTGGGATTTTGAGAAAAGTGCAGAACAGGCATTTGAAGAAATTTATGATCATCATAAGCTGTTTGAAAAAGGTATACCTTCTGTTAAAGAGTTTCATAATAACTATACTATTCATAATAATAAGCTTTGGGATCAATATCGAAAGGGAGAGATAAAGAAGGAAATTCTTAGAGGATTACGCTTTAGATTAACACTTAATGATTTTGGTATTGTTGACGAAGAACTTGGTGAAAAGATTGGTGACGATTATGTCCGCCTTAGCCCACTGAAAGTTAATTTGTTTCCTTACTCAATAGAAATATTGGAATACTTGTATCCGAAATATAAACTGCATATTATTACTAATGGTTTTAGTGAAGTACAGTATACTAAATTGAAAACATCAGGGATGGATAAGTACTTTCTTGAAGTAATTACCTCGGAAGAGGCCGGTGTAAAAAAGCCCAATTCAGAAATATTTGAGTTTGCTTTTAAAAAAGCAGGGGCTCTGGCTAAAGAAAGTATAATGATTGGCGATGACTATGAAGTAGATATTATTGGGGCACGAAATGTTGATATGAAGCAAATATTTTTTGATCCTGATAAAAAGACTGGGAAAAACGGCAGCACGTACTACATAAATTGCCTAAGGGAGATAGAGTCTATACTTTAGGATAGAAGTAAAAAAAAGCCTATATTGTACAGATACTTAACGATATAAAATTTTTGGTTTTGCATAGAATGACAACATCCTATTAGTTTTGCATAGATCTCAGTAATTTGTAATTTTACTCAAAATAAGCAATAACAGTTTTCTGAGCCTTTACTTTCTGACCCATCTTTACATTAACTTTCGACTCTATTGGAAGGAAAAAGTCAACCCGTGATCCAAACTGTATTATTCCAAACTCCTGACCCTGAACAGCTGTATCTCCTTTCTTCGCATAGCTGATAATTCTTCGCGCCATAATACCGGCAATTTGCCTTATAAGCACTGCCTTACCTGGTTCTTTTTCAAGTACTAAGGAATTTCTTTCATTATCAATTGACGATTTGGGGTTGTATGCTACAAGAAATTTGCCCTTGTGATATTTGGTGTAAATAACCTTTCCATCAAACGGATACCAGTTTACATGGATATCAAATGGTGACATAAAAACCGATATCATAATTCTTCTATCATTAAAATATTCAGTTTCATCCACCTCCTCAATAGCTACAATTTTACCATAGGCAGATGATATTATATGATTTTCGTTAGAGATCACAACTCTTTTTGGCACACGGAAAAAGCTCATAGTCCAAATAAATTCAACAAAAAAGCCAAAATAAATCAGTATCTGTAATATTTTCCATGGAATAAAATACCATGTGGCGAATGACAGCAATGCCAATACAAAAAATGTTATAAGTATTATATTATATCCTTTTTTGTGAAGTCTCATAATCAAATCAAATTAATAAAAACAAACACCATAGGTGTTGCAAAAATTACAGCATCGAATCTATCGAGCACACCACCATGTCCGGGGAATAAAGTTCCTGAATCCTTAACCCCTGCATTTCGCTTAAGCAACGATTCAGCTAGATCACCAATAGTTCCGCTAATGACAATAACAATAGTTAAAGCCATCCACTCAATAAGGCTTAACTGAGGAACTAGTATCGACAAAATATATGCTGCCATAAGTGCAAAAAATACTCCCCCCATACTACCTTCCCATGTTTTTTTTGGTGAAATACGTTCATGAAGCTTATGTTTACCAATCAGGTTCCCAGTGAGGTAGGCAAATACATCGCTTGTCCAGATAAGTACAAACATACCAATTAATATACCTATACGTGGCTGATCAATGGCTCCTGAATAAAACAATGAATTCATCAGACCAAAAGGGATTGAAATATAAATATATCCTGTTAGATAGGTAGCAATATTTTTCCAATTTGGATCAGTTTTCCTGAAAAGCTCAACAGCAATTTGAATAAAAAATATCACAAAAATAATTGCTGAAAAACGCACATCAATATAACCCAGCCCTGATAATCCAATAATAGCATAAATTAAAACACCAAAAATGTAATACTCAGGACTTAGTTTGTGATTAGACGATGGATTGGCTAGCTTTATAAACTCTTTAAGTCCAATAAAACTAAAAATAGAAAACACTCCAAAAAAAGCCAACGGATCAAGTACTATGGATCCTATAACTATTATTAGAAAAACAATTCCCGTTAAGGTTCTAATGTAAATATCTTTCAAATTACGAAAGTTAAGTAACTGATTTCAGCTGCAAAATTAATAAAATGATTGGAACTGGGGTTTTATTGTTTGATTGTTCGATGGTTCAATTGTTCGATGGTTCAATGGTTCAATGATTCAATTGTTCGATGGTTTGATTGTTGGGTAATGAACACTTAATGCATTTTTAGCAAATGAACCAACTAACAATATAGCCCCTACATATCATCAATCATGAAAACATAAAGGCTTTTTGGGCCATGCGCTCCCATAACAAGGGTTTTCTCAATATCAGCTGTACGGCTAGGGCCCGTAATAACAGTTATTTGAGAAGGGAAATTATCAACATACTTCTTTTTCATTCCAATAAGTGCATCCTTTATTTCGGGGACAACTTGAGATGCTTTTGCAATAACAATATGTATTTCAGGAAAAGCAAATATTTTTCTACCTAAGCCAAGCCCGGAAGACACCATAACACTACCAAACCTTGAAATTAAAAAATCGCAGGTTGTAATACCGACACCTATTTTATTAAATTCATTTGGATTATTAATGATCTCTATTTCAGTGTCCAATAACAATCCAGATACCATCTCATCGGTGCAGTAAATGTTTTTCCAGCCTTCCTGTTCAATTAATGCAAAAAGATTAGTTCCAACATCTTTTTCATTAGCACAATAAATAAAAGTTCCACCGCTTTCGTTAAGCTTAAAAGCAAATTGAACCTCAGGAACCTCTTCCTGTTTGCTTAATACAGGACTATAAAAATCAACATTCTTGAATGGGTTTTCAAGTTTATTGATTAAAGCATTACGAACACTTTTAAGTACTTTTTCCTTACTGGTGCTTTCTTTCATACCAAGTGTATTTCATCTTATTGTTAAGATTCAGTTGGTTTTTTCTTTTTTGATACTGACCGCTTTCTTTTCGTAGTTCTACTTTCCATTTCTTGAAGTAAGTTAGTAGTAACACCCCAAGGTCTTTTTCCAAATACTGCTTCAAGATCATTACTAAAAATTACTTCCTTTTCTAATAGTAGGGCTGCAAGTTTTTCCAACCCCTCCTTATTATCAGTAAGTATTTTAATTGCTCTGGTGTATGATTCTTCAACAATTCTACTTATTTCACTATCAATTGCTTCAGCAGTTTTCTCACTGAAAGGTTTATTGAAAGAATACTCTTGCTGTCCTGTTGAATCATAATAGCTAAGATTTCCAATCTTATCACTTAATCCATAGTAAGAAACCATCGCGTATGCTTGTTTGGTTACCTTTTCAAGATCATTTAAAGCGCCAGTTGATATTTTTCCAAATATTACTTTTTCAGCAGCACGACCACCAAGAGCGGCAGTCATTTCATCAAACATTTGGTCATAAGTAGTAATTTGCCTTTCTTCAGGAAGATACCATGCAGCACCAAGAGCTTTACCCCTTGGAACTATTGTAACCTTAACCAGTGGGTGCGCATGTTCGAGCAACCAACTTATTGATGCGTGCCCTGCTTCATGATATGCAACTACCTTTTTCTCTTTTGGCGAAACAATTTTATTCTTTTTCTCTAAACCACCAATAATCCTATCAATAGCATCCATAAAATCCTGGTTTGAAATACTTTTGTGATTTGAACGTGCAGCAATCAAAGCCGATTCATTACAAACATTAGCGATATCAGCACCGGAAAAACCTGGTGTTTGTTTTGCAAGGAAATCGTTATTTACTGTTCGTGCAAGTTTTAATGGCTTCATATGTACTCCAAAAATCTGCTTTCTTTCTTCAAGGTCAGGAAGTTCTACATGAATTTGCCTATCAAATCTACCTGCTCTCATAAGAGCTTTGTCAAGAATATCAGCCCTATTAGTAGCCGCAATTATAATTACTCCCGAATTTGGCGTAAAGCCATCCATCTCGGTAAGCAACTGATTAAGAGTGTTCTCTCGCTCATCGTTAGCTCCTGTAATTTGGTTTTTACCTCTTGCCCTGCCGATAGCATCAATTTCATCAATAAAAATAATGCTGGGCGATTTTTCTTTTGCTTGTTTAAATAAATCACGAACGCGTGATGCTCCAACTCCAACAAACATTTCTACAAAATCTGACCCGGAAATTGAAAAGAATGGTACATCAGCTTCACCTGCTACAGATTTTGCAAGTAATGTTTTTCCTGTTCCCGGAGGACCTACAAGCAGCACTCCTCTTGGTATTTTACCACCAAGTTTTGTATATTTTTCAGGTCTTTTCAAGAAATCTACTATCTCGGTGATTTCAACTTTTGCTTCTGCAAGCCCTGCAACATCTTTAAATGATATATTCACACTGGTTTTCTTATCATAAACCTGTGCTTTTGACTTGCCTATGTTAAATATCTGGCCACCGGCACCTCCTCCTCCTTTACTCATCATTCGCATAAAGAAAAACCAAACCCCAACAAGCAGAGCTATTGGAAATACCCAGCTTAATATTTCGCCACCCCAATTGTGCCTGGTTTCTATATCAAGGTATATTTTGTTGGAATCAGGAATATTTATCTGTGCATTTTCAAGTCTATTTTCAAATTTCTCAACGGATCCAATAGAGTAGTAATAGTGTGGAGAATTTTTATTGAGACCTGATTTACTTTCAAGATCTTTATGCATTTCTTTTGAGAAATTATCAGGATTGATGAATATTTCTGCTGTTTCTTTATTTACAAGGACTATTTTGGATACATCATTATCTTCAAGCATTATCTTTAAATCACGCCAATTTGTTTGCTTGCCATCATCATTTAATCCAATAAATTGTACTCCAAAAAGTATAACGGCAAGAATACCATAAATCCAATAAAAATTGAATTTCGATTTACCATTAGCACCTTTACCTTTTAAGTTACTAAAAGGATTTCCTCCCGAAGATTTTTCCTTCGGTTTTTTATTTATATCTTTTTCTGCCATTCTGTCGTAAAATTAATAATTCAAAACCTAGTCGTCGCTTTCATATTCTTTCAACACCGCGTCGGCCCACAGTTCTTCTAATTTGTAAAATTCTCTGATGTCCTCACGAAAGATGTGTACAACAACGTCGAAATAGTCTATCAAAATCCATTCCGAATTTTCATAACCTTCAAGGTGGAATGGTTTAAGATCGCAATTCTTTAGTACCAGCTCAATAACGTTTTTATATATTGCATCCACCTGGGTAGTTGATCGTGCATGACACACTACAAAATACTGTGATACAGAGTCAGTAATCTTCCTTAAGTCAAGGCTTATAATCTTATTGGCCTTTTTATCCTGCATTGCTGCTATAACCTGCTTTAGTATATTTTTTGCATCATCTTTTACAGCTTTACTCCGCATACGATCAATTATAGTTATAACTGCAAAAGTACAAAATATATGGTAATTAATTGGTTAAAAGTGAATTGTTAACCATTAACTAGCTGTTGCTGAAGAATGAGTATTTTTGCATTAATAGCAGCCCCTTAGTTAATGCATTTTATTGCTTATGAAATTTAACATTATAAATATTCAAGAACTTGACTCAACGGTAAGTTATGCTCAACGACAAATTGAAAATGGAAAACTACATGAGGGTGATGTAGTTTTTACATTAACTCAGGAGCAAGGAAGAGGCCAGGGAGATAACTTTTGGGAAAGCGAACCTGATAGCAACCTGTTAATTAGCATTATTCTGGAGCCAAAAATGATAAATGCTTCTCAACAGTTTATTCTCACTCAATTAGTATCTAACTCTATTATTGAACTAATTAAAGAGTATGTTAATAATGAGTTGGTTAAAATAAAATGGCCCAATGATATTTATATTAATAATAAAAAAATTGCAGGCATATTATTTCAGAACTTTATTAAAGGAGATAGAATTGAGTATTCAATTGCAGGTATCGGAATAAATGTTAATCAAAAAAAATTCTTTTCTGACGCTCCAAATCCTATCTCACTAATTCATTATACTCAGAAACAGATAAATCTAGTTAAATTGTTAACTAAGTTACTTGACAAAATCGGTAATAACTACGATAAATTTATATTCGAGAATAATCACTCGCAATTAAAATCAGTATATATTGATAATCTTTACAGATTTGGTGAATGGGCAATTTTTTCAGATTTAAACAGCAAATTTAATGGCAAAATAATTGATATTGACAACTATGGCAGATTAATAGTAGAATTAATAAGCGGTGAAAAAAGAAAGTATATGTTTAAGGAGATTGAGTTTACAAATGATCAGTAATAACTGTGAAAGCTTGACATGATGTCGAGTTACCAAATTATCAGGCTAATCTGTTAATTATCTTACGTGCACGCAATGACAACACGATAATTAACAATACCAAATATACCCCATAATGTCGCATATAAATTGATCCTTCATGCCTGCGGAAGGCAGATTTCCCATATTCTTCAGCTAAAAATATTTCCATAACTATGGCTATGCAAAGATTTTTGACTTCGTATATGAAAAAAATCACCCAATTTCTTATACGTCATTATGAAATATAATTGGTGTAATTCCTACTTCCCGATAGCTTCATTAATATTTCCCGCCATTACATTAACAAGATTTTCAAGGGGGCGTTTTGCCATCATTGCCATCATTGGATTTAAATTAGCATCAACATCAACTTTAGCAACAGTACTTTCGTTTTGCTCATCAAGTTTTATTACAAGCCCAAATTTAAATGGGGTTTTTCCTTCAGGTACAATATTTATTATAGAATGAGGTGTTTTTTCAGCAAAAGTTAAACTAATACTAGCCATTCCCTGTATTGTAAATGAGCACGAATCATTGCTAGACTTCCAATTAGTAATTTGCTCAGGCATTAAGTCCTTAAAATTATTAAAGTCAGTTAAGAAATTATAAACACTAACTATGTCTTTATTAATTGTGGCAGGTTTTCCTTCTATTCTCATGTTTTTTTATTTTTGATGAGTGAATGTGGAATGGGTAAATCCGTATAAACTAAATATTATTTACTCCTTTGATTATTTAATCATTTACTCATTATCTTCACTCCATTTTTTTGGATCTTTCCTCCAATCTAATAATGATAATTCATCTTCTTTAGTTACATAATTATCAGTAACTGCTTTTTGTATCATTTCATTATAATTGGATAGGGCAACTAGTTTACAGTTTTTTTCTGCAAAGTTTCTTTCTGCAATATTAAGCCCATAAGTAAATATTGCAACCATTCCAGCTACTATAGCACCTGAATCTCTGAGGGCATCAACTGCTGCAAGACTACTTTTTCCTGTCGAAATAAGATCCTCCACTACAACAACTGTCTGACCTTTTTCAAGGTGACCTTCAATTTTATTAGTCATTCCGTGAGCCTTATTTGAGGATCTGACATACACAAATGGTAATCCAAGCTCTTCAGCAACCAAAGCACCTTGCGGAATACCTGCTGTGGCAACGCCTGCAATTACATCCACATTGCTAAAATTATCTTTAATACAATCTGTAAGTTGCATTTTGATAAACGTTCTTATTTTGGGGAATGAAAGGGCAATGCGATTATCACAATAAATTGGCGACCTTAACCCTGAAGCCCAGGTAAAAGGGTTTGTATTATTAAGTTTTATAGCCTTTATATCAAGCAAATGTGAGGCTATTGTTTCTGCAATTTCTTTTTTGTAGAGCATGCGGCAAACGTACGAAAAGTTTGAATTGAAAAATAAGTATAAAAAAATTAAGGTATATCAACATCTTAATAATAGTCAGCTCTAGCTATGCAATCGCATCAGCCTAGAAAAGACTTGAACTAGTTTGGAATAGGTTGTTGTGATATATAAACTATTCAATCACAGATCTATATCATTAAGCGCTTTACTCTAATTTATCAGGGTTATTTTAATAGTTTCTGATGATGATCCGGCCGTAAGTCTGCAAAAATAAACTCCTCTGGCAATACCACTTACGTTAAATACAGTATTATGCATCCCTGCTTCCTTTACTTGATTTGTAATGACATCAACTGTATTTCCATAAATATCAAAAAGTTCAATAACTACCATGGTACTTTCGCGAAGCTCGTATCTTAATGTAGTTTTATCGCTTACAGGGTTAGGGTAATTAATAAATGATAGGTGAGTATTGTTTTCGGTTTTATCTTCAATCCCAACAAGCAAAGGGTTAATAAATCCATAATACACATCCTGCTCACCATTAATTGTATTTGCCCATGCCAGGTGTGCACCGATATTATCACTCACCATGTCAAAGTAATCACCCATCTTATCTTGATTTGGCCATCCCACATGTGGGTTAAATGCCTCAGAAAGTCTCTCGTTTTCAGACCATGTAACACCCTGATCCATTGAATAGGAATAATATAGTTCGGACATAACACTATTACCAACCGGGGCATCACGAGTATCCAGCCATACTGCATCTATTCGTCCGTTTGGGGCAACCGACATTGTTCCAAACCACTGATATGCATATGGATATGTATCAATATCTGTATTTATTCTGGTAGGATATTCCCATGATAGTCCACCATCAATACTTCTTGAAAACATAACATCACCGGGATCATAGTTGCTATATCGGTTAACGGAGGCAAGTACATAAACATTACCTCTACCCGGGCCATCCGATCTGTCAACATCAACCCATGCTTGCCCTAACAACCCTGCAGGATTAACCTGTGACCAGCCACTTAGCCCACCGTCAAGAGCAACATAAACACTATTTCTCCATATAATTGATGAATCAGGATGTTGTGCTGTTATTGATTTCAACACAACTAATCCGGCACTGTTACCAGCTCCAACAACATAAACTTCACCATCAGGTCCTACAGTAAGTGTTCCCCAAATAGGATTTCCAGCAAGAATTCCACAATCTTGATAACTAGCACCTTCATCAGTTGATCGAGTAAAAGAACCGGGCCAGCATATCGAGTAAGATGCATTCCACGCAGCATAAATATTTCCATTACCTACTCCACCTGAATGATCTACTTGCATCCATTGTTTATCACCTCCTTGTGCAAAAGTGCCACCATCCCAATCAAAACTAGCTTCTTCTGTTTTAAAAACATGACACCAGAAATCATCATTGTCATTTGCCGTAAGACTATTATAATAAAAGTTTCCATTATTATCAACCCCAAGAACGGGGTCGGAACGAAATACTCCTTCATCAATCGATCCGGGAAATTCCCATGTTTGCCCACCATCTTCTGAAAAACCATAACCAGCTTGCCTGAAGTTACTACTTACATTATCAAACTGTCTCCACCCTATAACTATTCTATTGGGATCCGTAGGATCTATAGCTATAGAAGGTTCGTTTGCGGCATCACCCAATATGTTATAACCATCCTCATCTACATTAACCTGAGTTGTAAAAAACCCGTTAACCCTACTTTGGTATGCCGGAGATGTTTGCATATCCTCTGGTAACATTGGAAGATATGGATCATCTGGTACTTCCTTATGCATATAACTATTATTCTCATTGCGTTCTTGCGCAATTGAAGAAACAGGTATTGATATTAATATTGCTAAAAATACAGATATCGAAATGCTTATTAATAACAAATTAATTTGATGGGTATTTTTATTCATAACATTGATTTTTATAATTACACAAACTAGTTTCAGCTACAAAGTTACTTAAAAAGACATTCAAAGCTATTAATTGGTTGTAACAAACTACTGGTTTTTTGGATTGGCCAAATCTTCATATTTGCTTTCAAGTTTTGATATTTTACTATTACCAACATAAATTTATAAATTTAATACAGCAGATGGTTATCTAAAATGATTGCCATTATATAACCGAAAAATGAAAATATTTTTAAAGTCCAGGTAATAATTAAATGAGATGTAAAATTAAATTATCAGGATTATAAAAAACTTGTTAATAGCCTAAATTAGCACAACTTAGATTGAAAAGTAATTCGCAAAAAATATACTCTGATATTATAGTGCTATTTGATTAACGTTAGTTTGATGATCTCAGATTTTGATCCAACAGTAAGTCTGCAAAAGTATATTCCTCTGCTAAGACTACTTGCATCAAACACAGTATTATGTGTCCCTACTTCTTTTATATCGTTTGTAATAACTTTGACAATATTTCCATAGATATCGGAAATCTCAATTACAACCATATTCTTTTCGTGAAGTTCGTATCTAAGTGTAGTTCTATCACTTACAGGATTAGGATAATTGAAAAATGAAATGTTGTTATTGCTTACTGTTTCATCATCAATGCCAACAAACCATGGATTAATATATCCATAATATACATCCTGCTCACCGTTTAGTGTATTTGCCCATGCAAGATGTGCGCCATTATTATCTGAAACCATATGAAAGTAGTCACCCATCTTTTCTTGATTTGGCCACCCAATATGCGGATCAAACGCATTTGAAAGCCTCTCATTTTGTGACCATGTAATCCCCTGATCAATTGAATAGGAGTAGTAGAGCTCTGACATATAAATATTTGAACTTAATGAATTACGTGTATCAAGCCATACTGCATCAATACGCCCATTAGGCGCAACCGACATAGTGCCAAACCATTGATATGAACTAAGTGATAAATCAGTATTTATTCTAACCGGATCATCCCATGTTGTTCCCCCATCAGTACTTCTTGCAAACATTACATCACATGGGTCTCCATTATTGCGTTTAACTGAAGCAAGTACATAAACATTTCCTCTTCCTTCACCATCCGATATATCAACATCAATATAAGCCTGACCTAGCAAACCAGCAGGATTAACTGGCATCCATCCATCTAGATACCCCTTTAAATCAACAATTGTTGACTGCTCCCAAGTAGTTGAATGTAAAGGATTCTGAGCAGTAGTGGATTTTGATACAGCTATATTTGACCAACTATATGCTCCAACTGTATAAAGTTCTCCATCAGGTCCAACTGCCAATGTACCCCAAACAAGATCTCCTAGAACTTCATCACAATCTTCATAGCTGGCACCTTCGTCAGTTGAACGTGTAAATGAACCGGGTTCGCATGATGAATAGCTTGGATTCCAAAAAGCGTATATATTTCCATTACCAATTCCATCCGTCCGGTCTATTCGCATCCATTGTTTATCTCCCCCATAAGCATAAGTTCCATTATCCCACTCTGCCCCGCCATCATCACTTTTGTAAACATCACACCAATAGTTGCTATTAGCATCTTTTGTAAGACTATTGTAATAGAAGTTTCCATAAACATCAAAATCCAATACAGGATCGGAACGAAACACACCTGCATCAATAGGATCAGGAGCTGTCCATGTTTGTCCACCATCAGTTGAATAGCCATAACCGGCTTGTCTGAAGTTGCTTAGCACATTATCGAACTGTCTCCAACCAATAACAATCCTGTCAGGATTCGTAGGGTCAATTGCAATTGAAGGTTCATTTGCCGCATCACCAAGTATATTTTCTCCATTTTCGTCAACATTAACCTGAGCAGTAAAGAAGTTACTACTCCTATAGCAATACGCTGGAGATGTTTTGGTATCCTCGGGTAGCATTGGAAGATAAGGGTCGTCAGGAGTTTCGTTATGCATATACTTAAGATCACCATTTTGCTTTTGCGCAAATAATGATGATGGAATTATAATTAGTGCAATCAGAAGAGTTAATATTATTGAACTCACTGATATTGATTTGATTTGAGTAATATTTCTATTCATACATATTGTTTTAAGGCACTATTTATTACAAACTATAGTACAAAGTAAAGTAAAAAATACATTCAAAAGTTATTAATTGGTTGTAACTAATTACTGGTTTTTTCGGATATCTGATATTTTATAAATTTGCTATTTTAATATAAGATATTACTGACGAAATATGACTACCGCTTATTTTAATGACCTTGCAATTAGTTTTAACAATAAGCTTGTGGATGCTACTACAAGTTCAGTAAATATTGAAGTAACCAATAAAACTGATATAGTCAAGCTGGTGGGATCACTACACAATAATGGTTATGATTATGATATTTATTTGCATGGATATAACATTGAAACCATGTTTAAAGATTTTTGCAACGAACATACATTTATTGAAGCAGCAGGAGGTGTTGTAAAAAACCAAAAATCAGAATATTTATTAATAAAGCGACTTGGAATCTGGGATTTGCCTAAAGGAAAGATTGATAAAGGAGAAACAACTTCCGAAGCTGCAGTACGTGAAGTTCGTGAAGAAACGGGCTTAAAGAATATTGAAATTATTGGTCAATTACCTGATACTTTTCACATTTATAACCAAAAAGGCAAGTGGTTACTTAAAAAGACTTATTGGTTTTTTATGAATACCAAGGAGAATACTATTCCTATTCCACAGATTGAAGAAGATATTAGCGATGCTGTATGGATGAATAAGGTTAATGCAAGCAAGGCGGTATCCAAGTCGTATAGGTCAATAAAAGATGGTTTTGGATATTTATTTGTATAGTTTAGGTTTTTGCTCCCTTGCCCCTTTAGCTTTTCAAATTTTGAGTTTGTTATTCATTAATCGGTTGTAACCTGTCATCTGTTGCAGGATAGAAAATATGATTTATTGGATCATAGCGCCAATAATTTTTGCTTCGCACACTGGAGTCTATCTTTTTGTCCAACTCTTCATTCAGCAATAAATCATAAGTATAAGCTGCATATTCTTTTCCAAGCCGATATGCAAAATCATACAGCACATCTAGCTTTAAGGAATCAATATTGTACATATATCTAACTTTATTGCTAAAAATATCATAATCAAATGCTCCATCAGCAATATCCGTAATCATGTCAGAAGTAAAATAGAGATGTTGTTTTGAAGTATTATCATCAAAGCTGTTTATCTCAAGCCATGAATTAACATAAACTGCATTTAGGTTATGGTCATGATAGAAATATTTATCATAAATCATTTCTTCATCACGATAAGTGTATAGAGTTTCTTCCAACTCAATTTGTGCTATATTAACCTGATAACTGTTAGAATCAATCCTTAAAAACTGCTCAGTCTCATCTTGTTCAAAAACCCTTATCCCAAATTTACCTAGTGCTTTAGTATATCCCAATACATAGTTTGCAATAAATAATGAATCATTTAGATCAACTAAAAAATAGCTATGAAGCAATAATAGTGAATCTTTTTTTTCATCATCGGCAATACCAAGCGAATCCATTATATAAGTTTTGAGATTTGTTTTATACAAATAATCAGGAGTTAAAACTAGTATGCTCTTTGTTTTTGCTTTTGTAACAAACTCCATGGCCAACTTTTTTTCAGGGCTACAAGAAGCTGCCAAAACAAGTAAGATTATGTAAATGGCTATTTTTATCGAATTATAAGGTTGGTTCATATTATCAGAGATCGTAATATTTTACAAAAATATAAAGATTATATTTAAACTGAATAAAATGCAAATTATTCTATAACCATGCCAAAATATCAATATTATTATGTCAAATAATGGGTAAGATATAATTTAGATTGAAAATAAATTATTCACTTTTTACAACTTTAATCCTTCACCCAGCAGCATACTGTTTGTAACCAGCTTGTTACTATGAAAGAAGATTATTGACAAGTTAATCTTATATTTAGAAATATCCGTAAATTAGCATTTTTATTTTAAACAATTAATTATGAATACTTCTAAAAATATTGACTGGGAAAATCTTCCTTTCGGATATAGAAAAACAGATTATAATGTTCGTTGTTACTATAGAAATGGTAGCTGGGGTGAGTTGGAAATAACCTCGGAGGAAACTATTAATATTCATATGGCTGCAACGGCTTTACATTACGGACAAGAAGCTTTTGAGGGTTTGAAAGCATATCGTGGAAAAGACGGGAAAGTTCGTTTGTTCAGATGGGAAGAGAATGCAAAACGCATGGCTCGTTCAGCCGACGGCATTATGATGGCTAAAGTACCTGAAAAAATATTTAAGGAGGCTATAACAAAAGCAATTGAACTCAATGCAAAATATATTCCACCATATGGAACAGGTGCAACACTTTATTTACGCCCATTGTTATTTGGTAGTGGACCTCAAGTTGGTGTAAAACCCGCCGAAGAATATATGTTTATGGTATTTACAACTCCTGTTGGCCCATACTTTAAGGAAGGTTTTAAACCCGTACCCATTGAAGTTGTAAGAGATTATGACCGTGCCGCACCACTGGGAACAGGAAGTATTAAGGTAGGTGGTAATTATGCTGCCAGTATGGTTCCGGCTATAAGAGCTCATAAGGATGGATTTGCGTCTGTATTATTTTTAGATGCTCTTGAGAAAAAATATATCGATGAGGCTGGCCCAGCCAATTTCTTTGGTATTAAAGATGGTAAATACATTACACCACAATCTGATAGTATATTGCCCTCAATTACAAATATGAGTCTTGAGAAAATTGCAGAAGACATAGGTCTGAAAGTTGAACGGCGTAGAGTACCAATTGAAGAGCTGGCAACATTTGAAGAAGCTGGTGCATGTGGTACAGCTGCCATAATTAGCCCAATTTCAAAAATTTACGACAGAGTTAATGATGTAACATACGAATATGGAGACGTAGCCGGACCTTACTCAACAAAACTATATATTACCTTAAGGGGAATTCAGGAAGCTGAATTAGAAGATAAATATGGTTGGACAACTGTGATTGAGGGGGTTTAATAAACCTTCCAGAGTCCTTTTGGACATGGAAGAGTTTCTTTGATAATGATTATTTAATTTTAACTCTTCCAGGTCATCTTGACTCTGGAAGGATAAAATTAAATCAAGCCAAAGCTCTTCAGGTGAATTTCCATTTGCTGCTGTAATTCAACAGCTTTTTCACCTGCAACAATTGCAAAATCTTTTCCTTGGGAAGCGTAAATAATTCCACGTGATGAGTTTACGAGTAAGCCGCAATGGTTATTCATTCCGTATTTTGCTACTTCTTCAAGACTACCACCTTGTGCTCCAACACCGGGAACAAGCAGAAAATTATCAGGAACAATTTTGCGAATGCCCTGCAGAGCTTCAGCCTTAGTGGCTCCAACAACAAACATAATCTGATCGTTTGTTCCCCAATTCTTAGCCGTTTTTAATACGTTCTCAAAAAGTGGCTTATTATTTTTATCCTCAATATATTGAAAGTCGGATGCGCTTTTGTTAGATGTAAGAGCAAGTATTATCGACCACTTTTCTTTAAACTCAAGAAATGGAGAAACTGTATCAAGTCCCATGTAAGGAGCAAGTGTTACTCCATCAAAATCATATGTATCGAAAAAAGTTTGGGCATACATGGCCGAAGTATTTCCAATATCACCACGCTTTGCATCAGCAATGATAAATATATCCGAAGTAATAGATCTGATATAATTTACAGTTTTTTCAAGACTTACCCAACCCTTTGCACCAAGTGATTCATAAAACGCAAGATTAGGTTTATAAGCAACCACAGCCTCATGTGTTGCATCAACAATTTGTTTGTTAAATTCAAAAACAGGATCTTCTGCTGAGTGCAAATGTGCCGGAATCTTATTGATATCAGTGTCAAGACCCACACAAAGGAATGACTTCTTTTTTTGGATTATCCTGAAAAGCTCTTTACGGTTCATATTATGGGTAGTTTTGAGTTTGGAGTTGAAAGTTTAGAGTAGAAAGTTTAAAGTTTAGAGTAGAAAGTTGAAAGTTTAAAGTTTAGAGTTGAAAGTTGAATATTGTATGATTTAACCATTCAATCATTCAACCATTCAATCATTTAATCATTTAATCATTTAATCATTGGTAACTAAACCTCTTCTTTCAACTTCTCCGCATTCTCAGCCATCTGTAATTTTTCAATAATATTCTGAATATCACCATCAACAATTGCAGGCAAATTATAAAGAGTAAGGTTGATTCTATGATCGGTAACCCGCCCTTGCGGCCAGTTGTATGTTCTAATTTTTGCTGAACGATCGCCGGTTGAAACCATGGTTTTACGTTTCCCCGACATTTCTTCGAGATATTTTGTATACTCCAGATCGTAGAGTCTGTTCCGTAGCTCCTTAGTTGCTTTGGCAAGGTTTTTTATCTGTGATTTTTCATCCTGACAGGTGACAACAATTCCGGTAGGAATATGTGTAAGCCGTATTGCTGAATATGTTGTGTTAACCGACTGACCACCTGGGCCAGATGAGCAATAAGTATCTCTTTTAATGTCTTTATCAAGGAGTTCAACGTCAAAATCTTCTGCCTCAGGCAATACCACAACTGATGCTGCTGAAGTATGAACCCTTCCTTGTGTTTCAGTTTTAGGAACTCGTTGTACCCTATGTACACCCGATTCAAATTTCATTATTCCATAAGCACCATTTCCGGTAATGGCAAAAACTATCTCCTTATATCCACCTGCTGTACCTTCGTTAACTTTTGTAATATTTAATTTCCACTTTTTGCTTTCGCAGAATTTCTGATACATTCTAAAAAGGTCACCTGCAAAAATGCTTGCTTCATCACCACCTGTTCCTGCCCTCACTTCCATAATTGCATTCTTCGAATCCTGAGGATCTTTGGGAATTAGCAACATTCTTATTTTTTCTTCGAGCTCTTCTTTTTGAGGACCTAATTCATCCAATTCTTCCTTGGCCATTTCCCTAAAATCAGCATCTTTCTCTGTATCAAGTATTTCTTTGGCATTTTCAATATTGGCAATAATTGATTTATACTTCTTATAAGCAGTTACCAGAGGTTCGAGTTCTTTATAATCCTTGTTGAGTTTAACAAATCGTTTCATATCTGAAATTACATTAGGATCACTCATCTGCTCAGCGATTCCCTCCCAACGATTTTTAATAACCTCTAATTTATCTACAATTTCCACGTACCAAATATTTATTTGCAAAGGTATAAAAAAAGAGCGAGTGGGCTAAGGGGGAATAGGTTTCTCATTTTCACCTTTTCGCCCCTTCGCTCTCTCGCCCTTTTGCTAATTATCATCATTTTACCAGCTACCGCCGGCACCACCGCCACCGAAGCTGCCACCACCAAAACCTCCGAAGCCGCCGCCACCACCGAAGCCGGAATCTCCTCCTGAAAAATTGCCCCAACTTCCTGAACTTGAACCACTATTACTCATCATGCTTCCAAGCCATAAAGCCGTCCATAATGAATTATTCGATCTACCAATTCCCTGCGACTTTCCTCCACTCTTTCTAATCAAAACAATGATTATAATAATTATTACGAAGGGGATAAGTGAAAATATGCCAGGCGCTCCTGTTTGTTTTTTGTAACCATCAGCCGATATTTCTCCTGAGGCAAGTTTCATCAATACATTTGTAGCTTGATTTATTCCTCCATAATAATCATCATTCCTGAAATATGGAATCATTTCATTGTCTACAATTCTTTTAGTAATTGCATCAGGAATAGCCGGTTCAAGCCCATAACCTACTGCAATATATACTTTACCTTTATCAGATGAGCTTAACTTAGGTTTAACAAGCACAACTATTCCATTATCAAATCTTTTTTGTCCTACACTCCATTTTGCTCCTATTTCGTAAGCAAACATAGAGGGAGTTAATCCATCGAGTGAATTAACTGTTACAATCGTAATTTGATTTGATGTGGTATCGTTAAACCTTACTAATTTTTGTTCTAGAGTAGCTACTTCTTGTTGAGTGAGTATTTTTGCAAAATCGTTAACAAGACGTGGTGGAACAGGTCTATCAGGTATTGATTGTCCCAAGACATTTGTTAAAACAAAAGAATATAGGAGCAAAAAGGTTATTAGGGATATTCCAGCATGTTTATTCATTATCATAATCACATACAATTTACTATTATTTACCAAACGAAATTTCATCAGGTAACTCATTAATATCATTAATATGATGGGGGAAATGTTTCTTTAATTTTTCTCCCGCCTTTGAAATTCCTTCAGTTAAGCCTTCAATATATGCACCTCTTATAAACTTTTCCGTTATTGAAGATTTTATTTCTTCCCAAAAATTTTCAGGTAATTCTTTATTAATCCCTGAATCACCTATAATAGCAAACTTCTTGCTATAAATTGCTAAATAAAAAAGCACACCATTATGGAGTTCTGTTTTATCCATATTTAATTTGCTGAATAAGAACGATGCCCTATCGAGAACCTCATTTTTACAATCATTTTCAATATGTACTCTTATTTCTCCTGAAGTATCAAGCTCAGCATTTAATATGGCTCTTCTAATCTCCATCTTTTCTTCTTTGTTAAAGAAGTTTTTTGCAGAAGTTTTCATGAGGTTAAATTAAGTTATAACAAATTAGATGACTATAAATGAAAGCAACTAGAATTCAACTTTTGGAGCTGTTTCAGCCCCTTTTTGCGCCTCAAAATATGGTTTCTTTTCAAAGCCAAACATATTGGCAAGCATATTTTTAGGGAATAATTTAATATATGTATTATAGCTTCTGGCTGATTCGTTAAACTTGCGTCTTTCAACGGCAATACGGTTTTCAGTACCTTCAAGCTGTGCCTGAAGCTCCAAAAAGTTTTGATTTGCTTTAAGTTCCGGATAACGTTCCACAACAACCATCAACTTAGAGAGTGCACTGCTCAGCCCATCTTGTGCCTGCTGGAATGCTGCTATCTTATCAGGAGATAATTCCCCTGCATTTATTGTAGTACTTGTAGCTTTGGCGCGTGCGTTAATTACGCCTTCAAGAGTTTCTTTCTCATGTGAAGCATAACCCTTAACAGTTGAAACAAGATTAGGGATAAGGTCAGCACGTCGTTGATATACGTTTTCAACATCCGCCCATTGTTTGTCAACCGATTCACCTAGAGTTATCATATTGTTATATGTGCCCTTAACCCAGCTATAAGTCAAAAAACCAATCAATACAATTATTATTATTACTATCCAACTTTTTTTCATTTTTCTAATTTTTGGAAGGCTAATGTAACCTTAATTTTTAGAATAACTTAAATTATTGATAATTTTTGTTCACGCACTCAAGGTTTGGCTTTACTTTAAGTGCCGACTTTTATATCAAAAACCTACCAATAAGCCAATAACGCCAACAATTAAACCAACCGCTATATTTATACCCTTAATTATTAAAAACCCTTTCCGTGTTTCGGCGAGTAATGGCAGACTTCCATGTCCATCCTGAACAATTGAATTCGCAAGTAGTATGCTTAACGGTAAGTTACCTGATGCAAATAGAATAACAAAAAACAAGTGGGGCCCCGATTCAGGAATAACGCCAACTAAAACTGCGATAAGTAATACAACGTATACATTGTCTCCAATTATTTTTTCAATATCCAGATATTGATTTACAAAATGCAATATCAGCAAGGTAAAAAATGTCCAGGCAAATATTCGTATAAAATGCTTTTTAATAATATGATCATGTATATGTCCTGCTATAAAATGATCGTTTACTGTTAACACCATAAATAATGTTATACTTAACACTACTATGAAAGTTATTCTAATCCATTCAGGGTGTGCATGCTCTAATACAGGCATCGACAATATTTCTACATGTTGCTCGTGACCATGTCCGGTAAAAAATAGTATGGCTACCAAAGCACTACCCAGAATTAAAATCAGCCATACTCTTAATGCACTTATGGGGTTAAAGTTGGCAATAATATCTTTTTTACTGAAACAAAAGCACTCTGCCTCGTCGGCATGTACCTCCATGTGCTTTTCGGGGTAGTTTACAATGCCTCTATCTTTTTTCAAAAAAATATTTATAACAAACCCTGATGCAATTGCAATAAAGAATATAATAATGTTAATCCAAATAGCTGTTTCAGGAATAATTGAGAACATGAAAAAAGCTTCATCACCCGAAGTGGCAATCATAGCTGTAGCCAATGCCGCTGTTCCAATAACATTATGAATATAAAGTGAAACTGCTGTATATGCTCCTAAACATCCGGGTATTATACCAAGTAGTGCAGCCAACAGTATTTGTTTCCACACACTGGTACTAAGCTTATTACTCCAAATACCCTTTGAAAACACATTAAGGTATTCAATAATAAGCATCATCGACAATACGAAAAGTGTTATCGTAAGCGATTGACGGATTATAGAAAATACATCATGCATGATGAAAGAATATAGATAAGTGAAAAAAATCAAATAACAATTAGCAAAACTCCAACTAGTATTTATTTTAGAATTTGAACTTTGAAGATTGAAATTTATTTGCTAATTGTTTTTTGTGATTTGTTATTTTTCAAACATCTTTACAAAACTAATCAAATACAATCTTAGTAATTATTCTCTTTAATCTCAAAATACGATTGCGGGTGCAAACAAGCCGGGCATTTTTGAGGTGCTTTTTTACCTTCATGCAGGTATCCGCAATTACGACATTTCCAAACTATTTTTTCACCTCTTTCAAAAACATGTCCTTCGTCAAGGTTATTATATAGTTTTGTAAACCTGTTCTCATGTGCTTTTTCAACCTTGGCAATCATCTTAAATGCAACTGCTACTTCTTTAAACCCTTCTTCTTCAGCAATACGCGCAAACTCAGGGTAAAGCTCAGTCCATTCTTCATTTTCTCCTTCAGCAGATGCTTTTAAATTTTCCATAGTAGTGCCAATTTTACCAGCCGGATAAGTTGCTGTTATTTCAACAGGTCTTCCCTCAAGAAATTTAAAAAATCGCTTAGCATGTTCTTTTTCATTTAAAGCTGTCTCAGTAAATATTGCTGCTATTTGTTCAACACCTTCTTTTTTTGCCTGACTTGCAAAATAATCATAGCGCATACGTGCCTGAGATTCACCTGCAAATGCTTTGAGAAGATTTTGTTCCGTTTTCGATCCTTCTAATGAATTCATATGTTCTTAAATTTATTTTTTTGTTGAGTTCAAATTTAGTGAATTTTTAGGTACAATATTCATCTGATAAAATATTTTATCATTGATAGCTGTCTATCATATTTACTTTACTTAGATTTGTAAACATAAAAAGAGTAATAAAACAAACATGTAAATAATCATTATTTATTAACACCAGAAAATGATTATTTTTTTCATGAGAGTTAAACCACACCAATAAAAACATAAATTTTAAACACATGAAAAAAAGTATATTAATTATTATAATTGTTATGATTATCAATTCGTTTGGTTTTGGACAATCAGAATTGTTAACAGTTGCAGAAAATTCAAATTATAGTTCCACATCAACCTATTCTGATGTTATGGATTTTATAGCTAAACTTGATAACGATTCTCCGTATATTAAGATAGATACAATAGCCCGATCTTTTGAGGGTAGAGATATCCCTTTGATGATTATTGCAAACCCATTACCACAAAACCCTAGTCAAGTTGGAAATCGTATTGTGGTTTATATTCAAGCTAATATTCATGCCGGAGAAGTTGAAGGAAAAGAAGCTACACAAATGCTTGCCAGAGAACTTCTTAAAAACCCTACATCTGACATTATGGAAAATGTAGTTTTACTAATTGTACCAATACTTAACCCTGATGGAAATGAGAAGTTCAGCACAAAAAACAGAACTAATCAGAATGGACCAATTAATGGAGTAGGTGTTAGATATAATGGTCAGCACCTTGACCTTAACAGGGATGCCATGAAACTAGAAACACCCGAAATTATAGGTGTTGTTGAAAACATATTGAATTACTGGGATCCGGCTATTACTGTTGACCTCCACACGACTAATGGTTCATTTCACGAAGAGCCAATTACATATACATGGATGATGAATCCAAATGGAGACAGGAGCTTAATTAATTATATGAAGGATGATATGATGCCTGAAGTCCATAGGAAACTATGGGGTAAATATGATGTGGAAAATATTTTTTATGGAGAATTTATTGACAGGTTGAATATGGAGAAAGGATGGATTTCTTATGCTAGCGAACCCCGCTATATTGTAAATTATATAGGCATTAGAAACCGTTTGGCAATTCTAGATGAAAACTACGTTTATGCTGATTTCAAAACTAGGGTTTGGGGATGTTATTATTTGCTGAACACAATATTGGAATTTGCATCAGATAACAAAACTGAAATTGATGACCTGCTAACAAAAGCAGATCAAGCTACAATAGATCGTGGGCGTTCACCTGCTTTAGCAGACTCTTTTGCCATTGAATACGAGGGCAAACCCATTCCCAAGTCAATCACCATAAAGGCGTTCGAAACAGATACAATTCCCGGTGTAAAGGGATATTGGCGGTATAAGAAAAGCGATCGTAAGAAAACGGTAACCATTCCATATATTGCTGACTATTACGCTACAAAAAGCACAAAATTTCCGTATGCCTACTTGATTACAGTTTCAGACCCCCAGTTAATCTCAACACTAAAAAAACATGGAATAAGGATTTCAAAACTGGAAGAAAACACCAGGTTACAGGTGGAGAGATTCAAAATAGATGAACTAAAAGGCTCAAAAAGGCTCAATCAGGGACACTACACTAATAATATCAAAGGTAATTATATTCCAGAAGAAAAAGAATTCGATGCAGGAACTTATATAGTTTTTACCGGGCAAAAACTTGGAACGTTAGTTGCCTCACTTCTTGAACCAAAAGCTAATGATGGTTTGCTAAAATGGAATTATTTTGATCGTTATTTGGCTCCTCAATGGGGATCAGCATATTACCCATATCCAGTTTACAGACTTATGAATAAGACCAATATCAAGTTGCTAGAAGATTAATAATGAGTTTATCTGAAATTATAATGGCAGAGCATTCGCGTGCTCAGGCAGTATTGATTGCTGATATTATTATCCAAAAGCCCAGTTTGCTTGATGAATTAATGAAAATAATATTTGCCGAGGAAGAACCCCTTTCACGACGAGCTGCCTGGCCATTACGGTTTATTCATGAAAAAGAAAAATGTCTATTCGACGATTATTTCCAAATTATAATAACAAAACTCCCTGAAATTAAGAGTGTTGCTATTCAGCGTAATTTATTATACATTCTTGCATATTCTCATGTTCCTGAGTCCTATTATGGGAGTCTATTGGATTTTACATCCAAAATATTACTAAACACAAGTTCATCTGTTGCTTCTATAATTTATTCCATTGATATTTTTTATAATCTTTCAAAAAACGAACCCGAGTTGCTGAATGAATTAAAACTTATGATTGAATTGTTGCTACCAAATGCTACTGCTGGTGTAAGATCCAAATCATTGAGAACCTTGAAGAAGATCGAGAAATTAGCTTTAGTATCCACATAACTTTCTAATGAAATAACACTAATTTTGCCATCTACTTCTCACAAAGATATATTGCAATGAAAATAGGAGAGTTTAATTTATTATCAGCTAAACGAAGAACTTTAAATGGTTACTATCTTATTGATAATGAGAATACCGAAATATTGTTACCCAACAAATATGTTCCTACAGGGATGAAACCGGGCGACGAAATATCAGTATTTGTATTTAAAGATTCCGAGGATAGATTAACTGCCACTACTGAACAGCCATATGTGTTGTTAAATGAATTTGCTGTATTAGAGGTTATAGATGTAAACCCTGTTGGAGCATTTTTAGATTGGGGTCTTGAAAAAGACTTATTGGTTCCGTATTCAGAACAAGCTTCAAAAATGAAGGTAGGGAGTAGCTATCCTGTTTATCTATATTTAGATGAGAAAACACAAAGGCTGGCAGCTACCAGTAAAACAAATCGCGTATTAGAAAAAAACGAGATATCAGTTAAAGAAGGAGAGGAAGTTGATTTGTTAATTTGTAATTCGACCGACATCGGCATAAATGTTATTATCAACAATATACACGAAGGACTATTATATGATAATGAACTTTTTCAGGCAGTTACACCGGGCGAAAGAATTACAGGATATATTAAAAATATAAGACCGGATAATAAGATTGATGTAAGTCTGCAAAAGCAAGGCTACAGTAATGTTGAGCCCAATACAAAAAAGATTCTGGATAGTTTGAAGGATAATAATGGATTCTTAAATCTCACCGATAAAAGCGATCCAATAGTAATATTGGCGAAACTGGAAATGAGTAAAAAAACCTTTAAAAAGGCTATTGGCTCATTATACAAACAAAAACTAATTAGGATTGAAGATGATGGGATTTATTTAATTAGTGAAAGTAAATAAGTTAAGGGTTATCAACTATTTATTTGTCAACAATTCAGAATATATATTGTAGTTTTCATCATCAAAACAAACAAACGTTACTTGCTCAGGTAACCTTTGATTTTCAAGAAATTCACTAACAGCAGCAATTGCAATTTTAGCAGCCTTATCTTTAGGGAAACCATAAATACCAGTACTTATATTTGGAAATGCAATGGTTTTGATATTATTTTGTTTAGCTATTTCAAGGCTTGTACGATAACAACTCTCCAGAAGGTGCACCTCATTTGAATTGCCACCCCTCCAAACAGGACCAACTGTGTGAATTATAAATTTTGCAGGTAACTTAAATCCCGATGTTATTTTTGCTGAACCGGTTAGGCATCCATTGAGTTTTCTGCAAGCTACAGGAAGATCAGTCCCGGCAGCACGGTGAATAGCCCCATCTACTCCTCCCCCTCCGGCAAGCTTGCTGTTAGCAGCATTTACAATGGCATCAACTTTTAGTTTTGTGATGTCATCTTGGACAAGACATATTCGGTTGCTATTAGTCATTGGACATTAGATAATTAGTCATTCATGGTCATTGGTTGTGATTCATGGTCATTGATGGTCATTCATGGTCATTGATGGTTATGCAAACTTAGGGATCAAAACTAGCTAAACCCTATCAACAATCAGCTGTGCGTTTTGATATCCAAAAACAGTAATCTCCTCTCCTTTTTCAATCATCCCTGATCTGGCAGTGGCATCAAAAAGCTCATCATTAATCATTATCTTACCTGCAGGCCGAAGCACAGTATAAGCAACTCCACTTTTTCCTACCATACTAGTGTACTGCTTTGACGCAGATGTGTATCCTTCCTTAGCATCCTGTACTTTATCAAGGGCAAGATGACCAAAGGCATTTGTTGTAAATACTTGCTTGCTTAATATTAATGAGCCAGATACAGCCAGGAAGAAAGCAATAATAACCACCAGAAATGCTCCAACAATACCGGTAGTATCAATGTCAAAAAATCCAGGGCCAACATTCCCTACCATACTAAGAGTAAGCCCTGTAATTATAAAAATAATTCCTAGTAATCCTATCACTCCAAAACCGGGTACTGCAAAAATTTCAACAGCAAGCAATATTAGCCCAACAACAAAAAGTAATATTTCCCAATTATTGGCTAACCCTTCTAAATAAAGTGGGGCAAAATATAGTAATGCTGCTAATATGGATGCTGCAATAGGAAACCCAATACCCGGTGATTGGAATTCAAAATAAATCCCGCCTATAATTACCATTATCAACACTCCGCTTATCATAGGATTAATAAGCCATCCTATTGCTTTATCGGTTGCTGAAATCTTATGATCAATAAATTCATAATCCTCATAACCTGCATGTTGCATAAGTTCGTTCATGTCGATAACTTCAGCTCTACAAAAGTTATTTTCAATAGCCTCAGATACAGTAAAGGTCAACACCTGACCTGTATCACTTATTCCGGCAACATATAATTTTGGATCAACCATAGCCTGAGCAATTTCAGGATCACGACCTTTTGCCTCTGCTGTAGATCTCATCATCGATCGCATATACGATTGGTATTTATCAGGCAAAACTTTACCTTCCTGATCAACAACGGTAGCTGCTCCTATACTTGCTCCGGGAGCCATATAAATACTGTCGCAAGCAATAGAAATAAGAGCTCCGGCTGATGCTGCATTTTTGTCGATAAATACATATACCGGAATTTGTGAATCAAGAATTTTTGTTCTAATTGAATCGGCAGCATCCAACATTCCACCATATGTATTCATGTGGATTATTATCAAATCAGCATCATGCTCTTTTGCATTTTCAATGGCAATTTTAGTAGTTCGCCACACCGGAGGAGCAATCATCTCATCAATATTAAAACGATATACTTTTATTATTTGGTTATTAACTATAGAGTCAGCAAATAATCCGAGGGATGCAAATAATAATAAGAAAAATGTTAGTATGGATATTTCCTTACTGGTTTTCATGATATTGATCTTTTTGCTTTTTCTTTTTTATGTTTCTTTAATTTGAGAATTAAAGCTTGCCTTCTCCAGTATTTACCCCAAACAATATTTGTCCACAATCTTTCGTGCAGGTAATACAAAATAAGCTTTACAACAATATCTACGGCAGTAATAAGCGAAACAGCTCCAATAATATCTTTAAAAGCAGTTTCTGTTGCCTGAGTAAAAATAGTAAAGCTTACAATAAAGGTAGCTCCAGAGGCTATAAGTCGCCAGCTAATTGCCTTAAACAGACTACGATACGGACTATCTTTTTCTATATCTTTTTGCTTGCTTTTTGCCATAAATATATTTCTCTATTAACTTACAATTATACAAAAAATAAGTGTGTGATTTTCACTTTGACTAATAGCTGAGATAAAACTTGCTGATTTAAAGTTCAAGATTAGCCCCAAAAAAAATATTAATCTTTTTCATGAATTCATTGTGGGTAAGTTCGTTGGAAGCAACTAACTGCTTACCAAAAATATAGTTGTCATTATTTCTAAAGTCACTTACTTTACCACCTGCCTGTTTAACTAACAATGATCCGGCTGCAACATCCCACGATTGCAAACCATATTCATAAAATAGCTCAAACCGCCCACAGGCAACATATGCCAGATCAACAGCTGCTGAACCAAGTCTTCGTACTCCACGGCTGGTACGCATTAGATCTTTAAACAAATTTAGATAAGGATCAAGTAATGAATAATCGTAATATGGAAACCCGGTTGCCAGAAGAGAATTATCCAGTTTATCAGTATTAGAAACATGGATTTCTTTTCCATCTAAAAAGGCAGGGCTATTCTTCCATGCATAAAAACACTCGTTCAAATTTATTTCGTAAACAACACCTAGTACTACTTCATCCTTATTCATTAAAGCAATTGATATGGCATAAAGAGGAATACGATGAATGAAATTTGTAGTTCCATCAAGTGGATCAATTACCCAGTTAAACTGTTCTGATTTTGCTAAACTAGCATCTTCTTCAGCAATAAAACCTGCTTCTGGCAATATTATTCCCAATTCCTTTACAAGTCGTTTTTCCGACTCTTTATCTACGTAAGTAACAAGATTGTGGATTCCTTTTTCTTCAATATCAACCTTATCAAGTTTATCTACTTCCTGTTTAATAAAATCACCAACAACCTTAGTTAGGCTTACTACTTTTTTAGTTATGAGTTCAAGATTCATTTTTTAAGGTATGAATGGGGGAATGAGTAAATGATTAAATGAGTGAATGTATGACAGTTGTTTATTTCATTTATTATAGTATTTATACATCTATCATTCAATCATTTTTCTCTTATTGTTAACATTTAGATAAATTAGAAATATAAGACCTATTATAAAAATTAAAACAGAAATAACTTCAGCCTGAGTAACCTTCATTCCAATAAAGTCGAAAATATTGTTAACTCTGATTTTCTCAATTAAAAATCGTTCGGCTCCGTTAAACATAAGATAAATTGCAAAAAGGGAACCAGGTATCCTTAACTTTTTTCTTAAAGACCATAGTATTGCAAATATTATTAGCGACATGGTTGTTTCGTAAATTGGTGTTGGGAAAACCGGCTCAGCAAGCTGAAAACAATGTGGTCCGGCACAACCTACAATTGGAATACCCTGATTTAGGATATTGTGAGGATAATTATAAGCCCAAACCCACTCAGGTAAAAAAGATAACCAGCCTGGTTGCATCATATTATTTACTATCCCCCAGTCACCATCACCAGAAACCTGACAGCCAATTCTTCCAATACCATATGCTATAATCAATGATGGAGCTAAACTATCAGCAATATGTTGCCATGCAATATTGCGCTTTTGTGCGTAAATACCTACTGCAAAAGCTGCAACAATAAACCCACCATAAAAAGTAAGGCCACTGAACGACATAATAGAACCCATGGGATCACGCATAAACTCATCCAGATTTTCAAGCTGGTGGAATATTTTTGCTCCAACAATGCCAAAAATAACTGCAATAAAAACAATAGGCCATACCTGTTCTTTTGCATGAACTTCAACCTCCTTCCATTCAGGAACAGGAAGTTTTTGTTTGTTCTTGAAATAATATTGATAGATAGTGAATATTACTGCTAATATTAACCCTCCTACTAACGATCCTTCGGATGAAAAGATAAAATCTTGAGGGTTAGCCACCATTAAATCGTAATCGAGAACTATACCACTTATTTTGTATCCTACAAAAAAACTTATAATAAATGTTATTATTAGTTCAGATATAGATGCCGGTTTACCGACAAGAGTTTTTTTAATTGTTGATTTTATTAATCCAGCTTTCTCTTTTCTGGCTAATTCATAACTCAATAGCATAGCTGCTACAAGAAAGGCCGTCGCAAGGAAGAAACCATAACTTTGGATTGGTAAATTAATATCTGTTCCGAAAACATCATTAAAAAAATCACTTATTCGAGGGTACATTTATTTTGTTTTTTGAAAAAATAAAAGTAAAGAAAATTTGTTACTTGTCATTGATATTTATCAATGAAAATTTAACAAGAAATAGAAAATATAATGAAATCAGGAAAATACTTAATTTATTAGTTAGATCACCCTACACCTAAATTTACCTTAAATGTTATTTCGTACTTATACTCTCTTCCTCGTAAACTGCTGAAGCAATATTCCGCCAACAATGAAAATCAAACCAATAAAAGTAGAAAAATGAATTTCTTCACCAACAGTAAACCTAATGAAAAACAAGGCAATAAATGGTGATAAATAAATAAGGTTACTGACTTTTGCTGTATTTTCTGAATTTGTTAATGCTAATAACCAAATAACAAACGTAAGACTCATTTCAAATATTCCAATGTAAATACTGCCAATCAAAGCATAACCGGTAGGAAATGAAATTTGTTCAGATGTAAACAATGAATACGTTAAAATATAAACAAAACCAAAAACAAGGTTTAAGAATATTTTTCCTGTTTCTTCCCTACTATCCTTCATATTCAATATCCAGTAATAAGCCCAGAACAGTGCACTACCAACGGCAAGCACAATTCCTAAGGTGCTGGAAGATTCCCCAAGTGCTATGAAGTTACCATGAGTACTAATTGTTACTATTCCAAAAAAACTAATTAAAATTGCTACTATGCTCCAGGTACTGATTCGCTGTTTCAATAAAAATATAGATAAAATCACAAGTACAATTGGCCATGTATAGTTAAGAGTTCCTGCAATTTGAGCCTCGAGTAGTTCGTATGCTTTAAAGAGGACCAGATAATATAAAAATGGATTAAAAAACCCCATTACCGCCGATGCTAATAATTCTTTTCTGGAAATGCATTTAAAAATTAATGGTTTTTTGCCCAATTGGTTTACTAATACTAAAGTAATAGCTCCGAATAAGGAAGACCATAGTAGTAGTTGGTCGAATGCAATATAGCGTAAAGTTATTTTAAATGCTGAACTCATTGTAGACCAGAATAACACTGCCAACAATGCAAATAAATAAGCTTTATTTTGATTAGTTAATTTTTTCAAAATCGTTCTATTATAAGTCTGTTCTATTTTTGGGAGTTATAATCTCTAGCAGTCAACTACTTTGTTAGAAACTGGCAACCAAACTACTACTGACCCATAACAGCCCACGATGGCATAACACCAAGCTCGATTCCAAACACCCAGGATCCCCAAAAATATGTTACTAATGTAATAACTATAACGCCTAGTAAATTTAAGACAATTCCTGTCTTAGCCATCTCCATTACAGTTATTTTATTTGATCCAAAAACTATAGCATTTGGTGGAGTTGCAACCGGAAGCATAAAGGCCATCGATGCGCTGATAGTGGCAGGTAACATAAATAATAGTGGGTTTACGTTAATAGTTACAGATAGACCAGCAAGAACCGGCAATAGCATTTCAGTAGTAGCAGTATTTGATGTTAGCTCAGTTAAAAAAGTCATAGTCATGGCAATAACTGCAATTATTACTATCGGGTGCAAACCACCTACACTACTCAGTTGTTCACCTACCCAAATTGACAACCCCGATTCTTTAAACGCACTTGCCAAAGCAAATCCTCCACCAAAAAGCAGTACAATATTCCATGGAACTTTTGATGCAGTTACCCAGTCCATAATCCGTTTTCCTTTTTTATTTTTTGATGGAATTACAAATAGTATTATAGACAATGCAATTGCAACAGTGCCATCATTAATATATGATGGAGATGAAAATAAACTACTCCAACCAGGAATATTAAAACCTCCAATAGCTATACCTGCTCTGGTTAACCATAATAATGCTAAAGCTATAAAAATTACACCTACAACCTTTTGCTCATATGTTGCTAAACCCAATTCTTTATACTGCTGCTTAAAATTAACTTGCTTTAACGTCTTAAGCGATTTCTTAGGTCTGTATATCATGTATAAATATCCCCATGTAATTATAAAAAAGATAAAGCTAATTGGTAGCGCGTAAATAAACCATGTTGAAAAGCTTATTTCAGGAGCTGAAGGAAACATGATCTGAAAAATTCGAGCAAAGGATAAGTTAGGAGGCGTACCAACTAATGTTGCAATTCCACCTATTGATGCACTATAAGCAACACCAAGCAGCAACCCTACTGAATATTTTTTTAGTTCTTTTGCTTTAATAAATTCCTCCATCTTTTTTGTTATCGAAAGCAATATTGGAACCATCATCATTGCTGTTGCTGTATTTGATATCCACATCGATAAAAATGAAGTAGCTAACATAAAACCTAATAATATTCGTGCCGGACTTGAGCCTGTTATAAGCAATATTCGAATGGCAATGCGTTTGTGCAAATCCCATTTCTGCATAGCAAGAGCAACCAAAAAGCCACCAATAAATAAAAATATCACATGATTAAAATAGGTAGAAGAAACATCTTTACCGTTCATTACACCAAATATTGGGAATAATACTACAGGTAGTAATGCCGTAATTGCAAGAGGCACAACCTCTGTTACCCACCAAATTGCCATTAGTACTGCAACACCCAGAGTATATGTTACGGCCGGTTTACCGGGTTCCAAATCCATAAACAAAGTAATCCAGATAAACAACAGAGGAGCAATAACAAAACCAATTATGTTTTTAAAGTTAATATTTCCTAGGTTAAGCATAAGCACAAAATTTAGATAGCTTCTAAGCAGGCTAAATTATGGTAATTTAAACAATATACAATAGTTCAATTATATAATAGTACAATTATTCAATAGTTATAGGCAAGTTTGACTTATGCAAAAACATTTAGCCATTTAACATGAAAGGTTCTCAGGAATAAATAAGTTCTACTGCTACTTTTTTATAAAATTATGTGGATAATTTGGCATGCGATTTTGTAAAGTTAAAACAGAGTCCTTTAAAACTACACCATCCATAACATTTATTGCTTTCTGAATTGTAATGTTTTCCATCCAACTTTTACGACCTTCCAGAATAGTTGATATATAAACAATTAATGCAGCAGAAATTGACCTTGAAGCACTTTCCCAAAGATAACTTGGAGTATGGTCTACTGCATAGTAATGGATTTTATCGATATCCAAAATTGGTTTTTTGAAAGTTGTAGGCTTTGCAAAATAGAAACCCATACCTTCATCGCAACTAACATCTATAATTAAGCATCCTGGTTTTAAGTTATCTTTCTCTTCTTCAGTCACAAAATTGAAAGGATGATTAATATCCTGATAAGTACCATTAATAATGATTTCCGATTCGTTTATTAATTCAGATAAAGGCCGCACTTTTCCATCATGTTCTATCGTAACAATTCTTGCTTCTTTTCCAATCCCTTCGCGAACACGAACATAGTGAACATCCAAAACTTCTTCACGCACCATATGATCTGGTCGTTGAATACAAATTGTTATATCCCTAAATCCATGAGCTTTAAGTGCATAAATAGCCCCACGACTTACGGCTCCAAAACTAAAAATAATTACCTTGCGCTGGTTGCCATAATGACCATCGATACCCCTGAGTTGTAATGCATGGAGAACAGCACAATAACCTGCCAGTTCATTATTTTTATAAAATGTATGTCTACCCATTTGACCAACTGGAGACCAAACAAACATATCTTCGAAGGCAATGAGTGTTAATTTTCGGTCTATTGCAGTTTGTGTAATTTCAGGTTGCTGAGCGCAATGCGGATAACCCCATATTAAACCTCCCTCACGTATTTCTTGTAAATCAGCCAATATCGGTTTTGCAATAATCACAGAACCTATTTCAGTTAGCAATTTGTGACGAGAAGCAACTCCTCCTGTTTGAGAAATAAAAAATTCATCATCTAAACCAAAAGGCAAACCATATCCCTTTTCAAAAATTAATTGTTTACGAATATCTTTTGGAAGACGTATTAGATGATCCGGATGTATTGGAACACGTTTTTCATCTTCTTTTTTTGAAGTACCAATTACTCCTAACATGAGCTTTCTCATAAGTTCTTAAGTATAAATTTTATTGAAAAGCGAATTAGTTCCTGCTCAATTATAACAAATCAAAGAGTAATCATTTGCCGTAGTGAGAGATTATATTGTTTAAGCAGCAACAAGTATTAATGATTGATTGTAATCAAAAGTGATATAAACCAATTGCAAAGGTACTCAATTTTCTAAGAAAATCTTAAATTTGAAAATAGATAGTCATCTATCAAATAATAACCAACCTTTACATTTTGTATAAATAACGGCAGTGAAAGTGCTAACTATCAATGCTTATAGCCCGCTTTAACATCATCATGGTTTAACAGGAAAGTACAATGCAATCTGCCACTAATCATACAGTTTAACATTAGGTTATACTATTTTTTGCGTTATTAAATAAATATATAATTGAATAATTCTATATCTTTGTCCTCTTTTTTTAAAATAATTATTGATTATGAGGAAGTTAGCAGTTGTAGCATTTGGCGGAAATGCATTATTAAAAGCAGGGCAAAAAGGTACCGTTAATGAGCAGGAGTTGAATGCTTACAAAGCAAGTCAGAATTTAGTTAAACTCTTGAATAGGGGTTATAATCTTGTTCTTACACATGGTAATGGCCCACAAGTTGGAAATATACTTATGGCTAATACTGCTGGCAATAAATTATATGGTATTCCTGATATGCCTTTGGATATAAGTGTTGCATATTCGCAAGGATTTATAGCATACATGCTTGAACAGCAATTACGTAATGTATTAATGGAAAATGATATGGATCCTGATGTAATTTCTATAATTACACAAGTACTAGTTAATAAAGATGATCCGGCTTTTTTGAATCCGACTAAACCTGTTGGTCCTTATTTTACTAAAGAAGAAGCACATAAATTCATGTCTGAAACTAATTCGGTATTTAAAGAGGATAAAGCACGGGGAGGATGGAGAAAAGTTGTTGCCTCACCGATTCCGTTAGCTATTTTTAATATGCGATCTATTGAGAAGCTTGCAAATGAAGGTCATATAGCAATTGCAGTTGGAGGAGGTGGAATTCCGTGTTATTATAAAAAGGAAAATATACTTGAAGGTATTGATGCTGTAATTGATAAAGATCTTGCATCATCATTATTGGCTTCGCAGATACATGCTCACAAATTATTTATACTAACAGACGTACCTAAGGTTTGCCTCAATTTTAATACACCTCAGGAAAAAACAATCGATAAAATGAATATTGCAGAGGCTAAACAATATATTCAAGATGGTCAATTTGGAGCTGGGAGTATGGGTCCAAAAATTCAAGCTGCAATTAACTTTGTAATCAGAAGTGGGAAAGATGCTATTATTACAGTACCCGAATTACTTGGTATTGATAATGGAGGTACACGGGTTACTATTGTTTAGTTTGAAGGGGATTTAGCATTAGTCCTTTCTCGCTTTTCCTCATTTTCCATTTTCACATAAAAAGCAACCTTTTCCAGTGTTGTAATCATGTCATACTCTTCAAGATAAATGCCTTCGGGTACATCAACCGGTTTTGGAGTATAATTTAATATTCCTTTTATTCCTGCATCAACAAGCTGATTTGCTGTTTCAGTAGCTTGTACTGCAGGAACTGTGATTATCCCTATTTCAATATTTTCTTTTTGGATAATTTTATTCATCCTATTTAAGTTGTAACAAGGAACTTCATTTATCGTACTTCCTATCTTATCAGGATTTATATCAAAACCAGCTACTATCGAAAGCTTATGTCGTTTACCTGAAAAGTAGTTTATAAGTGCCCTGCCAAGGTTTCCCATTCCAACAATTGCGACTTTTATACCTTCTTCACTGTCAATTATTTCAGCAATTAAATCTATTAACTCTTGAATATTATATCCCCTTCGTAATGTTCCTGAGTATCCAATTAACATTAAATCGCGCCTTACCTGTACAGGTGTAATATGTTGGATTTTGGCAATCTCATGTGAGAATATATGATCCTTATCGTTATCAAGACAAATTAGAAGAGCCCTACGGTATTGACTTAGTCGTTCAATTGTTTTGTGTGGTAGTTGTTTAAATGTTTCTAGTGCATTCATCAAAATAGTTTCTTTTGTTAATTTATTAACAGTGCAAATATATATGTGATGTATATAAATTGCAACTATTTGTTAATAAAATAACAGATAAGATAATAAATAGAAATTAATTAACCTATAATCAATTAAGTACAGGATTTAAAACAGTGAACAATACATATTACCGAAATAAATGTATTTTCGCAAGCAAATATAAATTCATGAAAAAACTAATTACTATTTTTTCCATTACTTTAATGTTGTCATCTTGCAGTTCATTGAAAGTTAATTATGACATGGATCAAAAAGTTAATTTTAATCAATTTGACACCTTTAGCTTCTATCCATGGGATTATAAAAACGGTTTTCAAATCAATGATTATGACAAGCAAACAATTTTGGTGGCAATACAGGATGATATGGAAAAGAAAGGCTACAAATACGTGAAAGAAGGAGGCGATCTCGTTATTTCCATTTTTATTACACTCAAAGGCAAAACCAGTTACGAGGCTTATAACAACCATTATGGTGGATGGGCAGGATATGGTGGTGGCTGGGGTTATTCAGGATTTGGCTATGGCTACGGATATGGACCTGGTTATAATACAACTACAGTAACTGAACACAATTATACAGAAGGAACACTAATTATTGATGCTTTCAATGCTAATACTAAAAAATTAATTTGGCAAGGAACCGGCTCACGTCCGGTTGAACAAAACCTAGATAAGCGAGATAGAGAATTGCCTAAGAATGTTATCCATATGTTGAAGCACTTTCCTGTTAATAAGAAAAACAAATAATACAATAATAACATGAAATGAACATGTTCATTAATAATCATAAATAATACACAATTGTATGATTAAAAAGAATATATGATCCAGATAATTATCGGGAATGAATATGCAATAACTCTCTTGCATTTTCAGCAAACAAAAAAAATTAAACAATGAAAAAAATTATACTACCCATACTTTTAATTACATTTCTTTCTTCTTGCAATTCGTGGAAATTCATTAGTGAATATGACCATGACACAGATTTTAGCAAGTACAAAACTTTTGGTCTTTTAAGTTGGGATCCTGTTAATGACAAAGAAGTAAGTCCACAAACAAAACAATATATTCTTATGTCCATTAAAGATGAAATGGAGTCTCGTGGATATATATATCAAAAAGATAATGCTGCTTTACAGATCTCAATATTTATTGTTGTACAAGAGGAAACAAGCTATTCTGCTTATTCTAACCATTATGCCGGATACAGTGGTTATGGATCCATAGGTGTTGGTGTTGGAGTGGGAACAGGTGGAACAAGTGTTGGTGTTGTGGGTTATGGTATGCCCAGCATGTATCCTTACACTGCTGTAAAGCATGATTATAATATAGGAACCGTAGTGATTGACTTATTGGATCATTCTAAGAAAAAAATTGTTTGGCAAGGAGTAGCCACAGGAAGAATTGCAAACGAAGAAGCTAAAGAGAGTAATGTTAAAAAAGATATTGAGCGCCTCTTTCAAAAGCTCCCAGTTAAGAAAGTTAAAAAATAATGGATATTAACTAGAATCTGAAGTCATACCCAAATGAAATTTGCTTCCGTTCAAAGAAGCCGGCTTCTAGTACAAGGTGATGACGGTTATTTAGTACCAACGAACCTCCAATTACAAAATTCCATCGTTGTTTTGCCGATATTTTTCCTGAATAAGTAGCCTCTTCTCCAAGTAAAAAAACAAGCTCTGGGTTAATTTCATCAACACTTATTTTTCCTTTAAACGACTGGTCGTTATGAATATACATTGCTCCAAGCCATATTGCTCCAAAAGATTTTCTTTTTTTATTTCCTAACAATATTCCAACTTTAGGGCTTAAAAAATGATTATGAAGATTATTTTCAACATCTACAGGATTGGTAATTGAATAATTGTAATCTACCATAATAAAATAATTACTAATTCCCATTGAAAATGTTGCACCAAAACCATAGGTTGGACCAACATATCCAATTTCATCAACTATTTGGAATGTTGAGTCAATAATTAAAGAGTCGATAATGGGGATGTTCTCGACAACAATATATGGAACAACAAGTTTTGGCGATATTACCCCCTTTGTATATCCAAATATTCCATAAATATTTAGGAATGGAAATAACCAAAAGTTTGGTCTAACCTGAGTTTTGAACTCATAAGCAGTTGTGTTCTGATAAACAGTATCAGCTCTGGCTACAAGTGAAGATGAATCGGGTATTAACCTTAGATCGTCTGCTGTGTATCCCTGACTATAGTATATTGAATAAATTCCTATTCCAAATGGTAGAGGAAGGCTTCTTCCTTTTGTTCTTGCACTCTTTCCAAAAATTGGAGGTACACTACATATAGGATTAACACTTGATCTCTGAATGAGAGAGTCCGAGTTGTAGCTTGTTTTATCTCCTGAAAACGATTTATATTGATGATTAAGTATGCACCCAAACCCTTGTTGTTGGGCAACCAAACCTAACTGAAGAGATGTTAAAAGAAATATTGCAAATAGGATATTAAAATTTTTCATTAAGGAAATCAGCAATTTTGTAGTTGAGCAAAACTAAGAAAATATCGTCATGAATAAAAACACAAAATAGCCCATTGCAAGTAGTATGCCTTCTAGCCTGGTAATTGTTCGATTTGTTTTTCCAAACCTGATAACAAACATTAAAAATAGAGACGCTCCAATTAAAAGAAGAATCTCAAAATTTAAACTACTGTCAAAATTAATGGGATGTATAAGAGCACTAGCTCCTAATACCAGAAAGAGGTTAAAAATATTCGACCCCAATGCGTTGCCAATTGCAATGGCAGTATTCTTTTTTAATGCGGCAACTATTGAAGTAACAAGCTCTGGTAATGATGTTGCTATGGCAACTAGAGTTAACCCAATAGTTGATTCTGAAACTCCCATATTACTTGATATAACTGTTGCTCCTTCAACAATCCATTTACCACCAAAAAACAAACCTAATATTCCAATAAGTATAAAAATAATAGATACCAGATATGAAAATACTTTAGCTTCATTAACATCGGAATCATTAGTTGCATCTTGTTTAGAAAATAGTACGTAAAGCATAATAATAAAAAACACCAATAGTATTATTCCATCAATAGTATCAAGTGTATTTATTGATTTACCAAAAATAAAGTCGTTAGCCAGTAAAGCAACTAGTAGTATTGCTATCAGGTTTATCCATGAATCTCTTTTACATACACTACTTTCAACTTTTATTGGATAAATTATTGCAGCAACACCTACAATGAGTAGTGTATTCATTATATTGCTTCCCAACACATTACCTATGGCAAGTTGTGAACTGCCTTGCATACTTGCAAATATATTTATAACTAATTCGGGTAATGAAGTACCCAGTGCAACTATTGTTAAACCTATTAGAAGTTGAGAAAGTCCTGCCTTCACTCCTATTGAAGATGCACCATCCACTAAAAATTTGGCTCCTAAAATTAGAATTGCAAAGCCTAATACAAATAGTATATAAGTGATCATCATTTGGGTTTCGGGTTTCGGGTTTTAGATTAATATGACAATTTGCACTTTCGCCCTTTTAAGTTTTAGGTACTAAGTTTTCGATATTTAGAAATTAATAATTCCGTTCACCAAATATCTTTGTTCCAATTCTAATCATTGTACTGCCTTCTTCGATGGCAATTTTGTAGTCTCCTGACATGCCCATTGATACTTCTTTAAAATACGCTTTGTTGTGAAAGAAATCTTTTTTTAAGGAAACAAAATTTTCATGCAGATGTTTAAACTCACTTCTAATTAAATGCAAATCATTAGTGTATGTTGCCATCCCCATTACTCCAACTATTCGAATATTTTCAAGATTATTAAGTTCATTACTAACTAAAATATCCTCAGCTTCATTTATATTAAGGCCAAACTTTGTGGATTCTTCAGCTATATGGAATTGTAATAAGCACTCTATAGTACGATTGTGTTTTACAGCTTGCTTATTTATTTCTTTTAGAAGCTTTAGACTGTCAACAGCATGTATCATTTTCACAAATGGAGCAATATATTTTACCTTATTAGTTTGCATATGGCCTATAAAATGCCAATTGATATCATTAGGAAGTTGTTGTGCTTTCGCTGTCAAATCTTGCACCTTATTCTCACCAAAAACACGCTGCCCTGCGTTATATGCTTCCATTACTGCCACATTGGGCTTAGTTTTTGAAACAGCCACCAGTAATACATTTTCAGGTATTGTTGGTAAAAACTCTAATAGATTTTTCTTAACATCCATTTTACATTTTTTTGCAAAGGTAGAATTTATATTATTTCTATCGCTTTCTAATTACTCAATTATACTATTAATAATGGAGGCTGATTCAGTATTAGATATTCGTTCTTTCAATAAGAATTGTTTAATATCATTTGATAGGCTGGTAAGATTTCTAACTGATTTTGTAAGTTCATATATTTCAGTTGGCAATAACCATTCTTCAGGATAACTGGTAAGCAATTGGTCCCAAATTTCAGGTAGCTTATCTATGCTCATTGTCATTTGTCTAATATCTCTAACATTTTCATAGAGTTTATGAAGTTTGACAGTCTTCTGATCATATACTATTTAATGTGTTCTTTCTTTTGGTAGTTCATAATTAAGCCCAAAACTGTCAGCATCAGCGGGCCCACTAAAAGCACTTACTATGTTTTCACCTATGGCCATGTCATAGTGGGCTTTAAATGACTTGGTAACTTATCTATTATAGAGTCTGTGGTCATATTACTTATTTAGAAACGTTATAAATTAGCTCAAAAATAGAAATTTTTCAATTAGTAAATAATTATTTTAACAGAATATATGATTTTTGCCTTTTATGATAGACAGCCCCAGAATATATATTGCACTACCAATATTAAATGAATCAGCAAATATTAATTCGTTATTAGATTGTTTGAATTCACAAAATATTAGCGAGCTTCAGGTAGTAGCATGTGTAAATCAATATGATGACTGGTGGGAAAACAATGAGAAGGTGCTTATTTGTGAAGACAATTTAAAAAGTATTGAATTCCTTGAAAATGAGACCAATTTAAATATTCATATAATTGATAGTTGTACAAAAGGGAATGGATGGCCCGCAAAAAAAGGTGGTGTTGGATGGGCTCGTAAAATAATCATGGATTATATTGTTTCCAAAGCCAACAAAAACGATATAATTGTCAGCATTGATGCAGATACATATTATCCTGTAGATTACATCCGGCAAATTCTTAACTTTTTCAATTCAAATAAAGAGGTTGTGGGATTATCATTGCCTTATTATCACAGGCTAAACAACGATATTACTGATAGGTTAATATTGCGCTATGAGATCTACATGCGGTATTATTTATTAAATATGATCAGGATTAGAAATCCATATGCATTTACAGCTCTTGGTTCGGCAATGGCATTTCCTGTTTGGGCTTATAATAAGACCGGTGGATTAACACCTGTCCCTGCCGGTGAGGATTTTTACTTTCTTCAAAAATTGACAAAACTGGGCAAAATAGTAACATATAGTTCTTCTATAGCTTACCCCTCTCCAAGGTTTTCTGACAGGGTTGTATTCGGGACTGGTCCTGCGCTTATTAAAGGTAATGATGGTGATTGGATGTCATATCCTCATTATCATTTCAACTTATTTGACGAAGTAAGGGAAACCTATAAATTATTTGGCCAACTATATACTAAGGACATTCCATCTCCAATGGATCAATTTCTTAAAGAACAAACTAAATCAGAAAATATTTGGGAACCTTTTAGGAAAAATTATAGGGATCAGAATAATTTTATTAATGCTTGTATTACTAAAGTTGATGGATTACGGATACTACAATTTCTGCGAAAGCAGCAAAAAACTATACATTTGACAGATGAAAAAATCATTTATTATTTCCTTGCTACTTATCATAAAAATGAAATTGATAGTAATCTGTTAAGTGAACTAAAAGAATTGGATTATGAAAATTCACCAATTAAATTATTAAATAAACTTCGCGATTTCTTATTTACTAAAGAAATGGAATTAAGAAAATTGAGTTTATGACCAACCTTATTACAATACTTGGTGCAACTGCAACAGGCAAAACAACTCTTGCTGCCAACCTTGGCTCTCTTATTGGCGGAGAAATAATTAGTGCCGATTCGAGGCAAATATACAAGGGTATGGATATAGGAACCGGGAAAGATTTAAACGATTATATTGTGAATGGTAAAAAAATTCCAACTCATTTAATTGACATTGCTGACCCCGGATCGCGTTACAGTGTTTTTGAATATCTTGTTGATTTTACAACTGCTTTTAACAAGGTTGTTGATAATGGCAATATACCAATAATGTGTGGTGGAAGCGGAATGTATCTTGATGCTGTTTTAAGGGGCTACCAGTTGGGCAAGGTTCATACTAACAATGAATTACGTGAACAACTCAATAAATTAAGTCATAATGAACTGGTTAATAAGTTAAGATCGTACGGCTCTCTTCACAACGTTTCTGACATATCTGATGAAGAAAGGTTAATCCGCTCAATTGAAATTGCAGATTATCAATTAAAATATTCTGAATTATCGTTGAAGCTACCTAAGTTTAACTCATTTAATTTTGGTATCGCTTTTGACAGACAAATAATCCGATCCAGAATTACTGAACGACTTGAAATACGATTAAAAGAAGGATTAATAAATGAAGTAGAGAAATTGCTAGAGGAAGGCATAATGCCTGATGACCTGATTTATTATGGACTTGAATATAAGTTTGTAACAATGTTTGTAACCAAACAAATATCATATAATGATATGTTTACAAAGCTCAATATCGCCATCCATCAGTTTGCAAAAAGACAAATGACATGGTATCGACGGATGGAAAAGAATGGCGTAAAAATACATTGGTTAGATGGTGGTATTGATTTAAACGATAAATTAGCAGTTATTCTGAGTAAAATTAATTTTTAATTATGTAATAAATCAAATATAGTTTTGAAGAATCTGATTATTATAATATTAATTTTTTTCTCTTATTTATCTATTGCCCAACATCCTGTAATTTTTGATAAACCTTTTATTGAAGATTCACAGGTTAATTTCATACGACTAACTACTGATAACGGCCTGAGTCATAACCGTGTTACAGATATTATCCAGGATATTCATGGTTTTGTTTGGATAGCTACTCTTGATGGTTTGAACAGGTATGATGGAAAACAGTTTGAAATATTTAAAAATAATAAAGATAATTTCACAAGTATATCCTCTAGTTATATTTCATGTCTGGCTGAAGGAAAAAACGGTGATCTGTACGTAGGAACCGACCATGGTCTAAATAAATATAACAGACTGACAAATAGCTTTTCTTTAATTAACCTTAACTCTAGCGGATACAAGAAACAAAATCCACACATTCGGCAATTATTGTTTGATAATGACAGTTTACTGTGGATTGAAACCTTAGATGGCTATTTGATTAGCTATGATGTGAAAAATATGGTGATAGTTAAGTATTATAAGCATCCAACTGTATATCAAACATATTATTTATACCATTCATTGTATAAAGATAAGTCTGGTACTCTATGGGTTGGCACAAGAAATATGCCACCGATGTATCTTGATGAAATAGCTGACAAGTTAATAGTTATTCCACCTGATGAATTTGATCACTCAAAAAAAAGAGATCCTGATATGGCTTGTTATTATGAAGATTCCAATAATAATTTTTGGATTACTGCTCTTGATGGAATATATCTTTTCGATAAAGAAACCGAGGTTTTTACAAAGTTTCTATCTACCTCAACTTATGATGTAAAGGAAGATTTTATGGGTAATATTTGGTTTGCCTCCGGAAGTGGGGTGTTAAAATATAATCCGCAAACTAACATAATTACCCAGTTTGAAAATGAAAAAGATAATGCTAATTCCATAAGCAACAATAGTATACATAATATACTGGAAGACAATATGGGTAACCTTTGGTTTTCCACAAGTGAAGGTGTAAATATTTATAGTCATTCAGCTTATTCTTTCCAGCATTTCACACATATTCCAGGGATATCTAATAGTCCTGAAGGATATTCAGTTACAGCTGTTGCTGAAGATAAAGAGAATAATTTATGGATTGGATATAAGAAAGATGGGCTAGACTATTTTAATCGTAAAACCGGCAAGTTTATTCATTTTTTACATGATCATACAAAACCAAACACCTTGGCAAGCAATAAAGTGTCAGCACTTTATCTGGATAAGAAAGATAGACTTTGGATTGGACTTTGGAGAGGTATTGGTTTCAATATGTTTGATACTAGAAGTGAACAATTTTCATTGTTTACATATAATCCGGAATCGATGAAACAGGATTGGTATAACGACTTTACAGAAGATAAAAGCGGAAACTTTTATATTGGTTTCTGGGGCGCTGATGGATTAACAGGGTTTAATAGAGAAACTAAACAATTCCTTAGCTCATTTAAAAATAAATTTGACAGAATAATATGTTCAAGGTTAATTACTAAGTTATTACTTGACTCGAAGGGATCAATATGGTTTGGAACAACTAATTGTGGACTTCATCGATATTTTCCGGAAACAGACTCTGCTATAAGTTATTTTAGTGACGATAGTATTTCAGTTGGTTTATCATCTAATAAGATTAATGATATTACAGAGGATAGTTTTGGTAATATATGGTTGATAAACGATGTGCTTCAGAAATATATTCCTGAAAATGACACATTTATATCGTATGGATTTAGTAATGGCCTTACAACAAAAGAACTCGCAGCTCTATTGTCAGATAATGAGGGTAACATTTGGGTAAGTACTCATAACCAGGGTCTATATAAGTTTAACACAAAAGATTGTATATTCAGTCAATTTGTAAAGCAAGATGGCCTAAAGAGCAACTCATTTACAGCAGCCAGGAAGAAATTGAACAACGGGGATCTGTTTTTTGGAAATAAAAAGGGGTTCAACATATTTAACCCAAATGAAATAGTTGAAAATACTGTAATACCTGTTCCTTATTTTGGCAGACTATATGTTTCTGATCATATTGTAAGTCATGATTTGAATCAGCAGAGTGAGATAGTTTTAACGCCTGATGAAAATGTTTTTACCGTTGAATTACTTAGCTCGGACATAGTTAATCCTGAAAGATATTCGTACCAATGCATGTTGGATGGTTACGATGAAGGTTGGGTGGATATTGATAATAAACAACGTGTCGTAAGATATACTGCAGTTCCTCCGGGCAACTACAAACTCAGTTATAGAATTGGAAACAGGAAAGGAATCTGGTCTGCCGAAACTTCTGATATTTGGTTTAAGATAAAAAAACCATTCTACATTACATGGTGGTTTATAACTTTCGTAATAAGTTTTGTAATTCTATTATTGTTCCTCTATATAAAACGAAGAGAATTTGACTTAAAAAATAAGCATCGAAATTTAGAATTACAGCAACGGCTTTTCCGTCTTCAAATGAATCCTCATTTTATGTTTAATTCGCTTCTTGCCATTCAAAATTTCATTTTTCTTCACAACAGCAAAGACGCAGGAAATTATTTATCAGATTTTGCACATTTATTTCGATTAATTCTTAACAATAGTAAGTCAGAGTTTATTACTATAGAAAAAGAGGTTGAGACACTTAACTTGTACCTTAAATTGCAAAAGTTGAGGTATCCTGATAAATTTATTTACAATATTATTATTGACCCTGAAATTGATACTGAACATATGATGATTCCTCCAATGTTAGCCCAACCTATGATTGAAAATGCGCTTGAACATGGTATTTTTTATAAAAAGGGAAAAGGGAATATTGATATTAGGTTTAAGTATTATGGTAACCACTTACTTTTTGAAGTTGAGGATAATGGGATAGGATTAGTAGCAGCTAAGAAAAAAGTAATTTCTAAGCCTCACCATCAATCTTCAGCCCTGAAGATAACACACGAACGTATAAAAGTACTTGGAAAACGTCATAGTTTTTATGCAATTTTTGAAATAAATGAGTTGAAGGATATAGATGGGAATGTTGCCGGCACAAAGGTAATATTTACAATACCGTATAAAATGTTAGGTAAACACTTTTAATAAAATAACTTTATGTTAAAGACAATTGTAATTGATGATGAACCTAATGCCAGACAGGTTGTAAAGAATATTATAGAACTATATTGTAGTACGGCTGAGGTAATAGGTGAAGCTGAAAATGTAGAGACAGGAGTAAAGATAATAAATAAGCTTAACCCCGACCTTGTTTTGCTTGACATTAAAATGCCTGATGGTACTGGTTTTGATATACTTAAAAAGGTTAAGAACGTAAATTTCCATTTCATTTTTATTACTGCTTATGAACAGTATGCCATTAAAGCCATTAAACAAAGTGCATTAGATTATATTGTTAAGCCAATAAATACTAACGAACTTATAGCAGCAATTGAAAAAGCTCAGCTAACCAACCTAAAAGAAACTGACCAAATATCAAAGATTGAGACCTTATCTCATAATCAAGGTAGTAACCCAAATGATATGCGTATCGTATTGAATACTCAGGATTCGATATATGTAGTTAAAGTTAATAAAATTATTTCCTGCAAAGCTGATAAAAATTACACGGAAGTCAATATTAACGGTAGCAAAATGCTTATAATCTCAAAAACCCTTAAAGAATTTGAAGAAATGCTGGCTGGATGTGGATTTTTCAGAACACATCAATCACACCTCATCAATATAAAATACATAAGCCATTATGAAAAAGGACTTGGAGGAACAATAGTTATGAAAGATTCTTCCAGAATACCAGTTTCATCCAGAAAGAAAGATCTTTTTCTGCAAGTCATGTCGAAGATTTAGTATTAATGAAGAGAATTTATTACTATTTTTTAATTCCTACTCGGTAATTCCAAATCATATTCTACTGACGAATATTCATATTCTACTGACGAATATATGTAAAACACTAGCGAATATTCATTCTTGTTGCTTCAACACTTTCGTATAACTACATTTACAATAAATTTTTAACCCGTTTGCTATAAGGCAAACACAAAACTTAAAATTATGAACACTAAAAATTTATTAAAATTTGCTGTTGTTATGCTGGTGAGTGTATCAATGGTTTTTATGTCATGTACAAAGGACGATGATCCTGCACCAACACCTGTAGCTTATGTGCCAAGCTTCTCGGCTACTTATATTTCATATCCTGCCGGAGGAGTAGATTGGCTTAGTTTTGCTATTACATGTGTTTCTGATGACTGGGAATTGATAAAATGTGATATTATTTATCCAGGTGGCCTTGGAAATGATATGATCCCCGGCGCTGGATTGTTAGTTCTTCGTGGTCAACCATTTGGATTCACTTCCGATTATCTCAAAATGGGAGGCACATGGACATTTACTATTACAGGCACTATCAAATCCGGTACTCACGTTGGAGAAAGTTTTGCTGCAAATACAACGCTTAATATTTCAGGAAAATAATAATCTAAATTATAAAGAAAAGTCGTTGATAACAAGGGCTTTTCTTCATAATTTTTTGTAATCCTGATAGTTTATTGGGTAAAAACTTCCTTGCCAGTTGGTGAGGAAGTTTTTATTTTTGGATAGCTGCTTAGTGGCTTTAAGAAAACACACCATTTCTTAAGTGGCTCTAAGAAAGCGTCAAGAACGAGGCTTGTGAAATGTTTAAAATAAGGAGTTTACTTTTGTAAATGACGGAGTTTAAACATAAGCGTAACGAAGTTATTAATGTTTTCTTAGATCTACTATTGTTCGCCAATAAATCTTTCAGACTCCATAGCAGCCATACATCCAGTTCCTGCTGCTGTAATAGCCTGACGATAATGCTTATCCTGAACATCACCTGCCGCAAAAATCCCTGGAACATTGGTAGCAGTTGAATCAGGTTTTGTAATTAAGTAGCCTGTTTCGTCCATATCAAGTTTGTCAATAAACAATTCTGTATTAGGTTTGTGTCCAATGGCAACAAAAAAACCATCAATATCAATTTTTCGTTCCTTGCCTGTTTTCTTATTAAAGACGATTGCACCATTCAATGCTTTCATGAAACCTTGTTCTGTTCCAACAATTTCTTTAACTTCACTATCCCACAACACCTCAATATTTGGAGTATTCATTACCCGGTTAACCATAGCCTTTGAAGCTCTTAACTCATCCCTACGGTGAATTAAATAAACTTTATTTACAATGTTTGCCAGATAAGTAGCTTCTTCAGCAGCGGTATCACCTCCACCAACAACTGCAACATCTTTTCCTTTGTAGAAAAAACCATCACAGGTTGCGCATGCAGAAACTCCACCACCTTTAAATTTTTCTTCCGACTCCAGTCCAAGATATTGAGCTGTAGCTCCTGTTGCAATAATAATAGTATCAGCAAGTAATTCGTTACCATCATCAATACTCACCTTAAAAGGCCTTTGCGAAGTATTGACATTTGAAGCCATTCCCCATCTAACTTCACTACCAAATCGCTCAGCTTGTTTTTTCAGATCTTCCATCATTTTCGGTCCATCAATGCCGTCAGGATAACCAGGAAAATTATCTACTTCAGTGGTTGTTGTAAGCTGTCCACCCGGTTGCATTCCTTCGTAAACAATTGGTTTAAGATCAGCGCGCGCTGCATATATAGCAGCAGTATATCCGGCAGGCCCGGAACCTATTATTAAACATTTAGTTTTTTCCATTATATACTAATTACAATTTTTAAATTTATAGTCAATTAAAATGCCAAGATACTTATTTCCATAGATTTTAATACTATGCAATAAAATATGTGACATCTTGTCCTGTTATTCGTTAAAAATCTTGGTCATGCAAACTGTTAAATTATCAAGAGTGGCTTAGTTCAGACAATTTGTAATTGAAAAAATAACCTGACAAAATAATCACATACAATGATATTAAATTTATGTATATTTGGGAGTTAATAAAATCAATATTTGATTATGAAAAAATATCTATCTCTTTTTATGATTTTCTGTAGTTCATTTATTTTAATTAATATAACCAGCTGTAGAAAATCTGACAAACCTCAAAATGCATTTCCTGAACCCAACCCGGCATGTTGTTATTTCAGCAATGATTATTCTTTACCGCACACTCAGTCGGAGCAGCAATTGGCAGAATACATAGCTTCAGAACATTTTGAACATGATCTGGATGGTTGGTTCTTTTTCGGAAGTTTGATCGATAGTAATAACCCTACTGACACTTGTGTTTTCTTCATCGAAGTACAACGTCAGGATCAATCTTCAAATGGATATGTTATTCCTGTTATCCCTGCAGCAATGGGATTTAACAGCAAAACTCTCGGGCATTATGAAGTAAGGGGATTCCTTACTATTGATACAGATCCTTTTATGACTGTAATACCTAGCCCATGGGTTGTAACATTGAATACTCCATTTCAGGAAAAACCACTTATTAAAATGAGCCTACTCTCAGGTACTATGGGAGCCAAAGGTGCTGTATACAAAATTGAAGCCGATATTCCGAGTGATATTTATAATGAAAAAAGGATGGTAGTAGATTTGCAGCTTAGTGATCCTTATGGTACAATTAATGAAGGAGATGGCACGGCTTCTTTTTTCCCTCAATACCTCACTGTTGATCAACGGGATGCTATCATGAGCTCTTCCCCACGTACAATTTCGCATTATCTTGAATCTCAGGGGGATCCTATGAATTGCCAGGGTTCTTATTATTATTCTTTTCCTATGTTGAACGTAGACCAATTCTCAATTAGCATTGATGACAGTATCAATATAATTGGAGATCAGGGACTAATGTGGATGGATTATGTTGTAGAAAGCTACGATCAAAAAGCTATGGATGTTTATGATGGAGGCTCCTGGGGTTTTTATGCCATTCAATTTCCTGAGATAAATACTGCACTTATGGTTCTTCAAGTTGAAAGCAAAACCGGTACGCTCTCAATAGCCAAAATGTACAATGATAATAGTGAATTTACTGCTAATGGTGCACGAAAGGCTGATTACACCTGGGCTATTGATGCTATTAATGTAGAGCCCATTCCGGGTTCTGTTTGGACAAGCCCCCAAAGTGGAAGACAATATCCTATGCAACTTCATATTCAACTTTCTTCTGCAGAATTACCAGCTGATTTATACCTTACGATGATTATCGAAAACCAAGAGATAATGATCAACGAGGATAACATCCAATATGAAGGGCTAACAAAGGTTGAGGGTACTATAGGCGGCACTCCGGTAGTTGGTCAAGCATTTGTTGAAATTAAAGCTGTAGGAGGGTTTTAATAACCATAATACTAATTTTGAGAGTAATCTTTATGTTAATTTTTCTGGAAAAAGAATTATCTTTGCAGAAGTATTATTTGATTTTATTGTTTAAGATTATATGGCAAAACACTTACTGTTCTCTTTATTATCAATAAACAATTTTTAATATTTTTTTTAGAATGCATAAAAATCTCTATGCCTGAAATATAGTGATTTTTAATATTGCAAATCGGGGTGTGGCGCAGTTGGTAGCGTGCTTGACTGGGGGTCAAGAGGTCGCAAGTTCAAGTCTTGTCACTCCGACTTGATTACAAGGCAGTTACAAAGTTTATTTTGTAGCTGCTTTTTTTATGTACAAGTAAATGTACAAGTAATTTAAGCTTTATTGCAGATAACTCATTAAGGTATTAATCCTGATGAATTCATTCATATATTAATCTGTATTATAAAATTATATTGACACAAAAATAAAAAAAAAGATTAGTTCTTTTTACTTAGGGATTGAAAAATATACTCAAATATCAGGTATTGAAAACGGGGAGAGCCTGTTATGAGTGTTTGTATAGTCCTCTCATTCAACACCTGTCTTATTCTAGTTCAATCACTTACATTATATTACCTTAGCTTATTTGCTTGAATTGCGCATAAATATTTCTTTAATTCAAATTTTACAAGTCACAATTTTGACCTGATATATATCACAGATAAAAACTACTTTATATATTGAAATACTGGATACTACTTCATTGAAGATTGTTATCAGTAAAAGGTTAGGATGAGGAAGTAGCACAAGTAGTTTGCATTTTTTATGTTAAAAATGAATTGGATATTCGATTAAAAAAAAAGTCATATCCAGAATTAATGTATTCAGTGATTATGTTCGGTCCTCTTTAATTAATCTTATATAAGAGAAAAATCAAGCCAATAATAGCATCTATTGTAATCAATACTATAACTACAGCCATGAAGAGCATCAATGTGATCTTTTCTATTCTCTAGAGTTAGAGTGGTACACGTGCATTAATACAACAAAGCTATTGATTATCTATCATTAGATCTATTATTAGGAAAGAGATTAACTACGATTCAATATACTGTCATAGTAGAGTTACAGTTTTATTCTTTGTTTGGAATCTGAGTTATGGTTGAATTGTGATTCTTTTGCCTACAAAACACTAACTATACTAAATCATCTAGGACACCTGATTTACAAAAACTAAATCTTCTCAATTTCCAGTGCTTCTTTAATAAAATCAACTGTATGATGTAGCTATGTTTTGTTAGTATATGTTGGATATGGTAATGATTGGCAACACACTTCTAAACCTCTGTCTTTATTTCTCATAAACATCTTTTAATAATTCTCAGAAAGGTTTGTCAAGGGCGCTGCCATTAGGTAGGCTTGTGTGATGGACAGCGTTTATATACCCTTTATAAATCTTTTTGAGATATTACTTTTGTGCGTGAGAAGTAAAGACACTAATACTTACTATATTTCACTAACCCTTCGTTATCAAATGAGAGATCTACTTCACAGGCATGGATTCTATAGTCAGGTATTAAAAGTTCGTTAAATGCAGAATGGTTTGCTAAGGATAATGTAAATATCATTAGTTGCTGGATAAACAATATGATTATGAAATTATTCAATATTACCTTAGAGTTAAAAAAAGCATGCTTAGAATAGAATGTATAAAAAAACCAAATGTTATAATGTGGGTCAACTCAATAAAATTGTGAGTTCTCTTTTATTTATTCATATAAAGGGTAAGACCCTAATCCGACAAGTTATTATACAGGTCAATACTATACAATAGTTAATAAGAGAGATGAAAAGGATGTATACATTCTTTGGTAGGTAGTCTTCTCGTAAGACCTTTGAATAAAGAAACACTAGTTAATGTTAAGTGATTAATCCATCATCAGCAAATGAGAAATATGCTTCTGACGTCAGGATTATGTGGTCTAGGACTCGCAACTCTAGAAATTTACCAGCCTTAACGATTCTCTTAGTAAGTTCTAGATCCTGCTCACTTGGTTCAAGATTACCGGATGGATGGTTGTGAGCCATGATGAAATTAGCAGCATTTGCTTTTAGTGCAATCTGAAATAAAACCTTAGGATCAACCACAGTTCCCGACATACCTCCAAGAGATATCCTAGACCAGCCCATGATCCTATTCGATCGATTCAGATAGATAACCATGAATTGTTCGACATGGTCAATCTTACGTTTACCCCAATATTCTCGAAAGTAACCCGCCGCATCAGATGATGAGGAAACTTTAGTCATAGTGTGATATTCAACTTGCCGTTTGTAGTAAACCTCAATCTCTGAAACTTGCGAATGAATCCTGCGCTTGTCAAATGGTTTGCTCTTTGTTACTGTTGACATAAATGATTGCTCTTTGCCCAAGAGACTTGTAATGGTATCTGGCGCACCGTTAAATAAAACAAAGGCTGGCCAGCCGAGAATAATTAGTGTAGCTACAGAAAGAACCTGATAATTAACAAGGACTAGTGAAAGGTTATATACTAAGTCATTCTTTTAAGAAAAGAGATGAAGTATTAGTCTGTCACACTCTTGTAATCATCGAACACGGGGGGAGGTTCTATAGGGATACCTGGTACAGGTGCACACATTATATTTCGACTATTGTGTGTTATATACAATGCTAAGTGTAAATGATATTATAATGGACTATAATTGTATAGGACTTCATTATAATTAGGGGGCGGGGGGTCTTATTAGAAGAGTAAAAAAAATATAATATTATTAGCAACTACTCTCCTTACTGCTACAATAGCCTTAATATATGCCTGAGAGACACAGAATAAGCATATCACTTAAAAATGGTACTATGGATATGGATTATGGAGCACTTTTAATCCATGACCCAATAAAGGAATAAACAAAAACACATGAATAATTTATTGATTTTAAATATAGAATCTGTATATTTGGGGATTAGCATTAACTAATCTAAAACCACAGACATGTATACAAATGTTGCAGAAACAGATTTTAGTAGGTTCAAGAACCCTTTAGATGAAATGTATGAAAACTAGATTTCATAGCAAAAGCACACAATACATGCCAATATGGGGTAATAAACGTACCTTTGAGTGTTTGGATAATGAAGAAATTGGATAATGAAGAAATAAGTGTAAGAGTACATATACACTATTGTTAGCAATAATTTAAAAAAAATATGAACATCAATAATACAATTAAAGCAAAGGTTTATGACTTCATAGGAGAATATGGAGTTTCAAATTGGGAATTGGAAGAATTTTTATCCTTACATCCAGGATCTACCGAAAGAAGAGATTATTCAATCGACCTTATTCGAGATATAATGACTGCGCATGGTAAAGAAAGTTTACATAAATATTTAAGCGAACTAGGTAGAATAGAGGCTGGAATTCAGGAACTTGAACCTTGGGTTCGAGACCACGTTTCACACGCCGTGCATTGTTTTGTATTAGGAATATTTATTAATGAGTTTTATTTGAAGGACAATTTCAATATCCAGATTGATAGCTTTCAATGGAAATTAGCTGGACTTTTTCATGATATTGGCTATCCGGTTGAAATAGCACAAAACCTATTGACTCCATACAATAATAAGATTGATGAAATAGGAACTGAACTTGGTATTGCACCGGAGGAAGAACCAATATTTAAAATTGCATATAACAAATTAGTAACTCTATCGCATGATAAAAATAGCTTAGTACTAATTCAGAATCAATTGTCTAATTGGGACTTAAATATAGATGTAGAATATGAATATGCTAGCCGACAAAAAAATGGCAAAATATGTCATGGCATAATAAGCTCATTATTACTATTAAAAGTATTAGACAAAATGTATGAAGCTTTTAATCCCGAAAGAGAATATATAGATATATATAAAGATGACACAAGTATTAATTGGAATCAAAATTATTTTGAAAATGATATAATTCAGGCTTGTTCTGCAATTTTCATACATAATTTACCTTCCCAATCTTTTAATGGAACTAGAATCGATCCACAAAAAGCGCCATTGGCTTTTCTATTAAAACTAGCTGATACTTTGCAAGATTGGGAGAGAGCATCAAAAGAACTACCTGCCGGATTACCATCAAATTTATTTGAGCTCGTATATGAAAACAACTCAATAATTATAAGAACCTTGATAGAACAAAATAGAGTCGACAAAATAAATACTGAATTGACAGATTTTTTAGAAGTAAATAATATATTAATTGAGAAAATCTAAAAAAACTATTGCTAACAATGTATATAAAAAATAAGCGAAATAGTAGTAGCATCAAGGCTTGTAGCCCATCTGAACTTTCTTGTAAGTTGAAAGATTTGTGCTTCTAAATCGCTTACTTTTCATATACTTAACGTTACCAGCTAATGGGTACGATAAAGGGACATGGAAAAATGAACTACAGAATAGATACGTATAAAAATAATAGAGAAAATTCATTGAGATTTTTGTTAGGAAAATCAGGAACAAATCCTTTATTCGTCATGGGGCTAAATCCGAGTACAGCTGATGAAAACAAACCTGACCAAACAATAACTAAAATAATGAGATTTGCTAATTTAAACGGTTTCGATGGATTTATTATGTTGAATCTATATCCACAACGGACACCTTTTCCTGCGAACCTTGATAAGGAATTGAATTGTGAATATCATAGTGAGAACATTGAAATAATAAAAGAATATACAAAAGACTTTAAAGAATTGAATGTTCTTGCAGCATGGGGAGAACCGATTAAGATGAGGGAATATTTGACAAAATGCTTGAGAGATTTAAAGAATGTTTTTGATAAAGTAAATACGGACTGGATACAAATAGGTGATTTTACCAAAAATGGACACCCGAGACATCCTTCAAGAGCATCATATGGTTTAGGATTAAAACCGATGGACTTAAACCAATATTTGAAAAATTTGACAGCAAAATGAAAACAATTTACGATTCGGATTTTAACATCGAAGAAAAAGACCATTATTTTGATTATCAAAATAATCTAACAAGAATATTGGATAAATATTCTCAAACTTTTAATCAACAAACTATAAATGAGATCGTTTTATGGAAAGTTAATAGATATTCAGAACTTTCAGAAAATACGTTTTTACTGATAAATAAAATTGGAGAACAATGGAACCTAAAATTGACTAAAGATGTTTTGAGTTCATTAATAAGAGAAAGTGGGATTCAATTACCAATGGCCTCAACAATTCTAAGATTTAAAAATCCGCAAAATTATCAAATAATAGATCAACGAGTTTATCGAATTTTATATGGCATTGATTTGAAATTAAATCTATATAAATCTGAAAGAAACATTGAAAACCAGATTGATCTATATCTGAAATATTTAAAGGACTTAAGAATTAGTTGTTCAAAGTTAAATATCCCTTTTGACCAAGCTGACAGAATCTTATATAACGCAGATAAAAGATTAAATAAAACTGAGAGATTAAAGAATTATTAATGAAAATACTGGCGGTAACGCTCATAAATAATTGCCGTGTCAATTATAAATTCAACATTTGTTGTACGTTTCAAATCTGGCAAAACCAGACAAGAAACTGCTTCGTAAGCGGCAACTATTCATAGCGTAATCCATTAACATTAAAATAATTATTTAAATGATAAAACGAATTAAAGAATTAAAGAAAGGGACTCAGAGATTACTACTCATTATATCTTTTATTCCTGCAATAATTGTGCAGTCTTCATTTGGTTTTCTTAACGAAGACTTTTGGGCTCCACTATTTATTAGTTGGATTGGGTATTGGATCATAGTAAGAGTTATTTTATGGATTATTGATGGATATAGGAAGTAGACTTGCTTAGAATACTTATTTTAACATCGAAATGACCCCTATAGGCTATCATCTCCTTAAAATAGTACTTTGCCCTGTTTGAGGTGGAGCACCAATTGTATAGCATAGGTTATTATTATTATCAAAAACCATTAAGCTGAACATGTACTTATATTTTTATTCACACTTATCGCTACAATAGAATATCCATAATCCTCATTAGGTTTAGTTGTATAGCACTATCTCTCTATAAATGACATTACCTTAGGTAAGTGAAACACTCTTGTGTATGACATACTATAAGGTTTGTTGGCATATAATACCTTATTATGTAATTTAGCTTGGTTGTCTAATTCTGGTTTATTTGTGATTACTATTACTACCTCCGTTGCTCTTTGACAGAGTGGATGAATTGAGTTGGCAAAAGGGGGTATTTGCATTATAGTTAAGAAATTGTTTAGAATTATGAGAAATTATTTAGAAACTGAAACCAAATTTTTTTAAATTTGGGTTTTTAATACCCAATCAATAATCTGCCTGTGACCTGTAAACCTGCTATTAGTTGGCATCAAATTACTCAACTTTCTTTAATATTATTTCTAACCCTATTAAGTTTTAATTCATTAGCACAGCATTTTCAGGTTATTACTACAAACAACCCCTATATGCCAATGAACATAATTGTTAATTCTGCTTCTTTGGATGGATTATTGTTACAATCTGGCGATGAAATTGCAGTTTTTGATGTAAATGGTTCAGAGCAAGAAATTTGTGTAGGGATGGTTACTGTTATCAGTGAGTTCACTTCAGATACAAATTACATTATTGTAGCAACTGCAGATGATCCAACTACAGAGGTTCAGGACGGCTTTATTACCGGTAATGAAATAATTTTTAGGTATTGGGATTCAAGTGAGACTATAGAAATCATCCTTATTTCTGATTCATTTAGCTCCTCATATAATGATGATTATCAACCACAAGGTACTGCTTTGGTAGAATTAGATGGTTATAGTTATCAAACCTGGACAGGAGCAGTAAGTACCGACTGGAATAATGTAGCAAACTGGAATTTTGGGTGTTTACCTAGTTTATTATTTGATGTTCTTATTCCTGCTAATCCAATCGGCAATTATTTCCCAACAATAACAGGCCTGGATGCAAAATGTGAAAATCTTACAATAGAAGAAAATGCAATTATTACTATAACTGGTAAATTAACTTTAGGATATACAGGACCACCATATAATTAGAAATATTTTAATAAAAATCTAAATCAATTGTCATGAAAATAAAATTTATTATTTTTCCAATCTTATACTTTTCTATATCAAGTGCATTCTCCCAATGGAATACGCAAACAGTTACTAACTCAGGGGATGTAGGTAGACAATCACATATTGCTGTTGATTCTGAAGGATTTCAGCATATTGTACACAGCAATAGTTCGGGAGATCTTTTGCATTCATATTGGACAGGGACGACATGGAGTACAGAAGACCTAAACAATAATCAAAGTGCTTATTCATTTGATATAAATATTGATGAATCTAATATTATTTATATTGTTTACAGTGATTCGCAAAAAAATATAAGAATTCTGACGAAACACCCAGGTGGCTCTTGGACGAATATATATACCGGATTAACTAGCCAAACATATGACATTTCTATATCAATGGCTATAACTTATGATTCATCTCCTGTGGACACAATAATTTATTTAGCCTATAACAAGAATGATAATCTGTATTGTAGTACGTATAAAATAAATACAGGTACAGCAACCGAAAATTTAGTTGATGGTAATCTTAAAGTAGGGGCATATAATGATATTGTTATTGATAATAATGATCATGTTCATATCAGCTATCAGGATTATAATAATTCAGGTAAAGATTTAAAATATGCGTTTTACAATGGAAACGAATGGCTTACAACAATTGTAGATGGTTTAGGAAGTGCTGTTGGACAATATACCTCAATAGATGTAGATAGTAACAATGAAGCACATATTTCCTATTACGATTTTACAAATGGTCAATTATTACATGTGAAAATATCTCAATAATTACCATTTATTAATATGATGAACTTTTGTACAGTTTGATTTAGAAAAAAACTCTAAATCTTTAAATATGAAAATGCTATACATTAAATTTATAATCTTATTTATTATAACAAACTTAGGTTATTCAATTGGATTTGCCCAATGGAATACACAAATAGTAAGTAATACTGGTAATACAGGAATAATTTCTGAGTCTGTAATAGACTCGGATGGGAATTCGCACATTTTTTTTATTGAAAGTGGGAATCACATAATGCGCTCAGAGTGGACTGGAAATGGATGGGTTACCGAAGAAATCTTTGAATCATCTGAATCCATTAAAGGCTGCGTCTTGACAATTGATGAATTAGACAAGTTGCACTTTGCATATTACTACAAGTATGATTATCAGAGTTGGTACAAGATTTCTTAAGTCTATAAATCAAAGAAGAAAGGGGGCAACAGGGTGAATATAGTACAATTAGAAGACTTATTTTGGGAAAATTATATTACTTATGATTTTATTTCAATTTGTTCAGTTTAATAATTCAACTTTAACACTTAACAATTGGATTGTTGAAACTAATAATAATGTAGGGGGCATATAATGATATGGTTGTAGATAATATTTGTAAAATTCATATTTGTTACTATGAAGCAATTGGTGCGGATCTCAACTATGCTCATTATGATGGTAACAAATGGTCAACAATAGTTGTTGATGGTATTAATTCAAATGTTGGTAAATATAGTTCAATTGATATTGATAGTAATAATGATATTCACATATCTTATTATGCTTAAGACATAGGTAATTAGCTTTATGCAGCTCTTTCTAATAATTAAATCAGTAATTAAATCAGAATGAAAAAATTATTTGTTTTTATTGCTATAATTTCTCAATTTGCCATAATAAATGATATTCATGGACAATTCAACTGGACTATTGACACCATAGATGCTTATGGTGATGTTGGATTGCACACTTCAATTAAAGTTGATAATTATGATAATGTACACATTACTTATTACGATATTACAAACGCACAATTAAAATATAGTAACTGGAATGGAAGCACATGGAATACAGAAGTTGTCGATTCTAATAATGATGTAGGCAAATACTCATCAATAATTATTGATAATTTGGGAAGAAAGAACATTTCATATTACAATTCAACCAATAAATCATTAAAATATGCTGGTTGGCTCGATAACAATATTTGGAATATAGAGAAAGAAATAGTTGATAACTCAGATAATGTTGGACTATACACATCCATAGTTATTGACGCCTCTGATCAACTTAACATAAGTCATTATGATATTACAAACGCACAATTAAAATATAGTAACTGGAATGGAAGCACATGGAATACAGAAGTTGTCGATTCTAATAATGATGTAGGCAAATACTCATCAATAATTATTGATAATTTGGGAAGAAAGAACATTTCATATTACAATTCAACCAATAAATCATTAAAATATGCTGGTTGGCTCGATAATAATATTTGGAATATAGAGAAAGAAATAGTTGATAATGATGGAAATGTTGGTCAGCATTCATCTTTAATAATTTTAAATGGAGACAAACCGTGTATTAGTTATTATGATGTTGATAATAAGCAACTAAAAGTTGCCCGATCAATAGAGAATGAATGGCAAAAAGAAACAGTTGACATCAATACTGATGTTGGACAATATACCTCAATATCATATAGTAATATATTTAATATTGGGGTATCTTATTATGATATTACAAATACAGCTTTAAAGTACACTAACTATAATGGAAGTTTAGAAACCGGTTTGGTGTCGGGTGTTGTTATAGATGAAGAAACAGGGCTACCTATAGAAGGAGCTATTATTACATTAACCGGAAACATCAAGTCAACTGCTCCCACCAATTCGTTTGGTGAATATAGAATTTATAATATACCATTTGGTACAGGTTACCACCTTTTTGTTGCCGCAAATGATTATATTTCTAAGGAATTGGAGGATTTTGATATTTTAGAATCAAATCGATCAATTACTATAGATGTAGAATTATTTCAAAGTAATATTATACCTGGTTTATTTGATTTAGACCCTAATCCAAACCCAATAATTTCTGAAATAGGTGTGGGAGGCACAGTTCACAGATATTATTATGTAAAAGACCAAGCAACCGGTGAGCCAGCCCCACTAGTAGAGGTAATTATTGAGTATAATAATGATCAATACAAATTTAAAAGTGAACCTGATGGCATTGTGGATGTGTTCATTTTTGCTGATAGTATTGGTGATGGAAATGTTGGAGACTCTTTTAACTACAGCATAACAGAGCTTGATGGTGAACCAATAATTCCACCGATAGACTTTACCTGTGAAGTGGTCGATAGGGAATATAGTAAATATTGGGATAGCAATGAATTTGGAAAATTAGGAATTTCTTTCGTATCTGTTGATTTTGCTCGTGGAAGTTCTGTGGTACTTACAGAAAACGATGCAAGTATAGCAGGTGCTGAAACACTTTATGTTACCCGACAGGGACGAGCAGGAGTCGGAGTCGATTTTAGTTATGGAGTAGGTGCTAGTGTAACTTGTGGTGAAATTGTAACTGGTGGTGGTGCTTCAGCTGGGGTAGGTATAAGCCGTAGTGGAATTACAGAGGATTATTATCAGTTTCCTCATCAAAATTATTCTAATAACGAAGCTCTGGTCCAGTATTTATTGTTTGCAGATGGAAATTATCATATATTGGACAACACCCTTATAAGGCTATTAAGTAAAGTTGAAGAAATATTTGGTCAGCAATCAACACTCGAGGCGGCTTATCTTGGAGACAAAAAAGGGATTGATGTTATGATAGGTGCATCAGCTTATGCAAATTTTGGAACTCCAGTTTTAGGTGGTTTAGTTGATGTTGGAGCTGATGTCAGTTTAGGTGCAGAAGGACACGTGCTATTTAATACTATTCACAATGACCAATTGAGTGAAAATGAATTTAATTTTGGTGTTTCAGGTAGTTATAATGCATCAGCTTATGGTGGGTTAACTTTTAACCTTCCTAAATATGAGAATCCCGAACCAATATATAATTGGCCGCAAGAATATGAAGACAAATTAAATCTTATTGACGAAGGTGGTACCAGAGGATTTGAGTTTTCAATCGTTAAAGATGCTATAACGAGTGATTTTGTAAAATACAAGATAAAATTCTTAAAGCGAAATGATGTCAGCGGTTGGGAAGAAGTCATGATATATGAAATTGAAGGTAGTGAAGTGTATGATGCAACTCAATCATTTAGGGAACAATTTATACAAGTTAATGTTTTAAACGACATCTCATCATCAATTGGTAATATTAGAATATCCAATGATTTATTTTCTCAACTGACTTTTGCCTTGTTCAATACGCTTTATGATTTGCAGACCAACGATCAAGGAGATGCTACTATTACCTATCAAAAGGACATTAAGGGAATGACGAATATTTCAGGATTTCCCATTAATATAAAAGGATTACTTGGCCACAGTCTTTTGTCGGTAGAAGTAGGAGGTGGGACTAGTTTTGAGGAAGGAAAAATGATGTTAAGTGAAAAAGGTAAATGGGTCTGGGGCCATCATTTAGCTTTGGAAAACTATGGAAATGATATACCGGAAATTAATACGGAGTATCAAGATGTTATTCAGGATATTGTAGATGAAATACCATTGTGGATACGTATTGGTCTTGGAGTCATTAATGCCATTGTTCCAGGAAAGGATAATGAAACTACGTTTTACATTATGGATAGCCTTGGGGTTGATACAGCAGCCTACATTATATTTCCAACAGGTTCATTTCCAACAACTATTGATTCAGTCTATTGTGTTTCGTGGGGATGGTACGGGTCAGATACAAAACAAAAGGTTAGCGACCTAAATCCTAAATTGAAAAGAATATACAAAACAAATCGGCAACGGGCAGAAGAAAGCTTCGGTATGAAGTATGGAATAGGAGGTATGTTCCAGTTAGAGCCTCTAGATACTTTATTAGTTGATACGGCTTATATGACAATAATATATAATGATAGTATGGTGGTTGATATTGACGAAAAAAGGCTTGGTATGTATAAAGAAGATAAAGGAAACCATAGTTGGATACATGTTGGTGGTGTTGTAGATACATTAAATAATATGGTAACAGCACCAATCACTGATTTATCGTTATATACACTTGCACCAACAATGCCAATTGGCACTTTTAGTTTATCACCTTCCACGGATAGTATTTATGCCGATAGTATATCAACAGCTGTTATAACGAGTGAGATTATATGTTACAATAATACCGATACCGTTGACAATGGAGAGTTATTTACAATCAATACAGAGGCAGGTACAATAATTGCGACTGATATTGATTCAGAAACGGATGGAATTCAGATAGAAGCACTAAACGGGATAATAAGTTTTACTATAAAGTCAAGTTATATTGCTGGTCAGCCCAAAATTTCAGCCTTTAGCGTTTATGGATCAGCAAAAGCGGATACAAATATTGTGTACTACGATACAATACCTCCTATGTCACCAATAGGTTTAATAGGTATCGCCAAAAATGAGAAAGTAACTCTAACATGGCAACAGAATCCTGAAGAAGATATTTCAGGATATATTATATATTTTGATTCAGATACAGCTGCACCCTACGAAGGGGTTGCTACCGTATATGGATTCCCATCACCAATTATCATTGGTAAAGATACAAGCTTCACTGTAACTGGTTTGTTTAATGACTCTACTTATCATTTTGCAATAACTGCATATGATATTAGTGGAAACGAAAGTGATTATTCAGATTTGTTAACAGTAGTCCTAACAATTGTTTATGAACAACAGATTAGTCTTAATACAGGTTGGAATATCGCTTCATTCAATGTTATCCCTGATTACCCTCAAATAGATTCAGTATTTCAAATACTAATTGATTCAAACTCACTTTTAAAAGTAATGAATGAATCTGGGGGGTTCATGCAATATATCACAGGATCTGGATGGACAAATACCATCGGGAACATAACTAACACCGAAGGCTATTACATAAAAGTAAACTCTAATGACACCCTGCTGTTAATTGGTGCGAAAGTCCCGTTACCAATTGAAATCCCCCTCCAAACAGGTTGGAATATTATGGGATACCCATTAGTTAATGAGCAGGATGCGCTACAAGGATTACAACCTTTAGTTAACAATGGAACATTATACAAAATAATGGATGAACAAGGAGGGTTTATACAAAATATTGAAGGATTGGGATGGTTAAATACTATCGGTGATTTTAAACCGGGAGAAGGTTATTATATAAAGGTAAATTCAACTACTTCTCTTACATTAAATGAGTCTTCATCAAGAAGTAATTTTATGATAATTCAGCAAGAGCCATTGGTTTATTTTGACCCAATTCAAGGAGAAGTTATTTATAACCCAATGAATTTTATTCTTACACTTCAAAATGAAGTCAATAGCATCCTAACCCCAGGAGATGAAATAGCAATATTTGATGGTGCATTTTGTGTAGGAGCAACAGTCATAGTTGACAATAACCATGATTACATATCAATTGTTATCTCCATGAATGAAAATGCTTCTGAGGCAATTAATGGGTATAGTGTGGGCAACTATTTTAGTTTTAAGTTCTGGGATAATGAAACAAATGAACTTTACACAAATGTTATACCTGATAATTTGAATAGCACTAATTTCTTTCAACCACTTGAAACCTATGTTGGAATTCTTTCAACTAATGCATTGGGGATTAAAGAAACTAATATTAACAAAGAAGATGACCTTAGTATTATTGTGGCACCAAACCCGGTTAAAAATAAGTTGAAACTTTACTTTTTGTTATCAAATGAGGGTTATGTACGAGTCCATATTTATGATGCTGCAGGAAATGAATTACTATCAAATAAGTATGAGGAACAAAAGATTGGTTGGAATTCAACAATAATTAGCACTGATGCTCTAAAATCAGGACTTTTCGTTGGTAAAATAATATTTACAACCAATGATAATAAAATAGGTACTGGGCATTTTAAATTTGTTAAGATGTAAGTATACTAATCAATGTCCTTTAATATGAAACCCTTTTGTTAATTAGAAACTTTTAACACTAACTTAGTATATTACTATGATAAGCCCATTAAATTAGTTTCTGCCTATAAGGGTTTCGCAACATTACCTCGTCAAGTGTGTAAGTTTAAAATATCAGTATAGTTGCTGAAGCAGTTTTTATGCACAAGGATGAGTAACAACAAATAATATTTTCCTAAAGCCTCTCACTTGGATATAAGAATGCTGTGTTAACATCAAATCGCTCTGTTTAGAGCATTATCTCTCTATTAATGATACATTCTCCCACTATATATTGTGTTGCACTGTGATTATATGACATACTTATTAAGATTGTCATATTTATTCCTTATTCTCATCATTACCGTTTCTTGAGTATTATTAAACATATTAAGATTGAACGGTAGATGAATTAAATATTATTAGTTCGCAGAATTGACGAGATGGCGAGGTCGTGGCTATTTTACATAATAACATTATAGGACATGAGCCGGTTATGGTGGGTTTTGTGTGTTTGTACTATAATACTTTATTATGTTACTTAGCTTGGTTGGCTAATCTATCTATTCTTTAATTCTACAGGGGTTGTCCATGAAAACGGAAACGTAGTTATTGTCTTTTAGCCGCTTTGTAAACAGTATTTTATTTTTCTATTATCTTTTTCAGTTCAGAGAATTCACATTCAGTAGGTCTTAATTCCAAAAGTGAATTTAGTCTGATTGTTTTTTGTTCAGATTTATATTTGTTTAATATTTCAGTTTTTAAAACAAAGAAAGTCCATTGGTTTACATCCAAAGGATTAATTGTTTTTTGGTCTTTATTTTTTAGTAAGCAGAAAACATAGAAGTCAGACCAGCGTCTTTTAATTCCATCATATTCCGGATTGTCTTTCGTTCCAACAGTTGGTGAAATTCCGAAATTTATTACAGAGTATTTTTTCTGTTCCCAGCTTTGTATATATGCTGCTGACTTAATTTCTAATCTTTTGCCTTTATTTGTTATCAAGTCAAAATTATCCCACTCAATTCGTTTGTCTGATTCTATTTCGAGTGCTTTTTTAACAATAAATTCAGCTAAAATTCCTCGAGTTCTGTTTTCAATTAAATCCGATTGATTCCAACTCCAAAAATCAGACAAATTAAAATTCAAAGGTTGGCTTTTATTCAGAAATATTTCTGTTCCGTTTTTCTTTTTTACAATGATTTCTGGTAATGTCACAGTGTTCTTTTAATATTGTTTTACAATGATTGAGTATGTGTAAGATTACGTTAATTTCTTCATTATTTAAATGTGGCAAAATACATTTACTATTTCATATTGGTGTGAAAAGCTTACTTTTTCAAATTTAATAAATATTTTATTTAAAAGACTGGTTTTATTGTTTTTCTAGTTTCTGAGAATAAGGCATAGGATATGCTGACAGATGGTGGTAATTGGAATCCAGGGCTATCTGAGATATGAAATCGTAGTTACAAACTACGCTGAGGAGGAGATTAACCAGGCACAAGTTATTTTGCACCAGAGTTATGTTTTAACGATAAGTATATGGTTTTGTGGCGGTTTTTGAAACACAAATCTTTCAACTTACACCAATGTTTATTTATATCTAAAATGTTCATGATTAACACTTCACCCGCCATAAACTATATACATTGTTACCCAACGTAATTTCTTCTGTCTGTGTGTGTTGGACAGAAATATCTTTGGTAGGTTTTGGTTGTGCGGTTGCCTTTTTAGCGACTTGGCAATGTGTATGGCTTAGCGTTGGCATATATTTCTGTTTTAAAAAGGCAAAATGCAGTTGAAAATATTCATTTAGAGGTATTAGATAAAACTGAATATTGTCTAATTTCCTACAAATAAACTTCGCTTTTTTTCCAAAGAGGCATAGAAATAAAATAATGATTTTTTATTATTAAATTGAGGCTTAACAATCCAATCACCTTGTTTACTTATGCATCCCCACTTCCCATCTTGTTTTACAACTGCACAACTATTTGTGAATCCACTAGCATCTTCAAATTGAGGTTTGATAACCCAATTCCCTTCTTTGTTTATATATCCATACTTCCCATTTTGTATAACAGCTGCCAAACCTTCATTAAAATTATATACTCTACCAAATTGAGGTTTGATAATCCAATCCCCTTCTTTGTTTATATATCCCCATTTCCCATTTTGTCTAGTGGCTGCCAAACTTTCACTAAACCCCCATGAATATTCAAATCTTGGTTTTATAACAAAGTTTCCTATTTTATCACTAAATCCCCACTTCCCATCTTGTTTGGCAACTGCCAAACCTTCACTAAATGCCCATGTCTGTTCAAATCTTGGTTTTATAACAAAGTTTCCTATTTTATCAATAAACCCCCACTTCCCATTTTGTTCAGCCTCTGCCAACCCTTCATTAAAAATGTATACTCTGTCAAATTGAGGTTTGATAACCCAATTCCCTTCTTTGTTTATATATCCCCACTTTCCATTTTGTTTGGCAGCTGCCAAACCTTCACTAAACCCTAATGCATCTTCAAATCTTGGATTGATGATAAAGTCGCCTTTTTTATCAATGATACCATATTGTCCATTTTGTTTCACTATTGCCACCTCATCTTCATTAAAATAATATGCTTTCTGAAATTGTTGTTTAATTACACTTTCACCATATCTATTACAGTATATCATCATTCCTTTTTCATCATATTTAGTAAAAAGTCTGTCAAATTTTATTTCCTCATCTGTTTTTGAAGAATGAATGTTAAAAAGAGGTGTGATTTTATATAATTCTACTTTAACATCTTTTATTTTAGATATAGTTCTAATGCTTATACTACCTCCTGAATTCTGGATGTTTCCTTGCTCGGTGCTACCTAACACATTAAATGACCTTGATTCACCTGGTTTTAAGTTGCTAACAACCGTTTCTTTAACTTCATACTCTGTGCTTCTATTTGTCTTTGAAAAACCAAACATACTAGCTCTTACTGATGTTTCAATAGTAAAAATTACGCTAACTATAATACTAATTGTTAAAGTATTAGATGAATTAGATAAATATCCCTCTTGCTCAGTTCCTATAGACCAAGAATTTTTACTTGAAGCAAGCATTCTTTGTAATAAATCACCTGCATCTCTTGAATCAGTGGTTAGTTGTGGTTTATCTTTCGTTATACTAACAAAATTCAAAATATCTTCTTCCAGCAGTACACTTTCGACATAATATTCCCAATCCTCTTTACTAAATAGGTTTTTCGATGATTCTAATAATCGTTTAGCAGTTAAATATTCTCCTTGTTCTGTATATGAACTAATAGCTATAAGTGCAAGGTCGGAATCTTTTAGAATATCATTATAACTTTTATCATAAAGTCTATATGAAATATTATAATCTAGCTTAACGTATTGCTTAAGGCGAAATTTTTCATTTTCTGTGATTAAATCCTTGTGTTGAAATTCATTAATTGTAGTAAGGAAATCAATATCATTATACTTTTTATCTAATGGGCCGCTGCATCTTATTAATAAAATTACTATGGGCATGAACATAATAAATTTGAAACTTTTCATGTTGTCTAATATTTAATTGAAAGTTATAAAAGATTAAGCATTATCTATTTTTACAAAAAATATTTGCTGATTTTTTTAGTCCTTCTTCTCCCTTTGTTGATGAATAATCACAATACACGCTTGATGTTTTCATCCAACAACGTTTTTGAAGATTGTAATAAATGTGTCCAAAATCTCCATCTGGACAAATAACTTTGTATTTAATTGATTTGTAAGAACCATAAATATAAAATCCATCCTCATAAAACTTAGTCTGAGAACTTTTACTTTCATTATTAGATATAGAATTACTTTCCCGTTCATTTGAAGTAGAATTATTGGATTCAAATGAACTAGAGGTGAAAGAATTAAATAACTCATTTAATGAAAAAGAAAAAGTAGATGGTGGATTAATTTGCCTATTTACTTCTCTCTCTATCCCAGCTATCATTGTTTCAAGTTCTATAAAAACTTCATTATCGGTAATTTTTCTCTTGCGACACTCATTCACAAGTCTTTTGGAATACTCAATAGCATAACTACACTTCCTATATTCATCATTCATATAGTAATAGCCAGCTATCCATAAAGAAAACATCATCGAGCTTAGAGAATATGATTCACCAGTCTCATCACACAACCGAAGTCCCTTAGTACATGCTTCTTTAAGGCCGTATTTATTATCATTAATTGCCTTTTCTTCTGCTATTTTAAAATAGCAAGCTATTTTTTGTTGCTTTAATAATTTTGTAAGATTACTGTTATTAGTAAGTTCTGTATAGTCAATAATTTGATTAAATAAGGAGAGCGCATTATCGTATTGTCCACTTTTCTTATAATCTGTTGCTTTAATAAATTTATCTTTTATATGCTGAGGGATTTCTTGAGTATAAGCTGTGGTAACTATAAATATCAAGAATGCTAGAATTTGAGTAATTTTTTTCATATTAGTAATTATTTAAATTCATTTGTATTTTTTTTTGTTGCTTAATAATAAATTTGTAAAAATTTTATTACATCTACCCTGCACTTATTTCTAAGATCAATTTGGGGCTTGCGCAATAGAAATTACTGGACTCAACAAACACATTGTTACTAGAAATAAAGTTATCTTTTTCATAGAATTTGTCTTTAAATCTAAATTGAGTCAATCCTGTGAGTTGGCAAGAAATAACTCTTTTGGTTTTTCCAGATTGGCTTTTTGCGCATTGGCAAAAACCAAATGTGTTATTTATGCTGTGGCTTTTCATTTCAATTCACTATTGTTTCTCATCTGGATTATTTGCGTGTTGCCCAACGTAATTTTTGATTTCTTTACTTGATAATCTTTTATTCTCTTTAGATTTGATAAAGAAGGAAACAAATAAAGATATTTAAAAAGTCTTCGTTATGTAGCAATATAATATGATAATCTGTTTTAGGATTTCTTTATCTTTATGTAAAAAATCGGTTGCCAATTCAGTCCTTTATGCAACGAACACTAAAGCCGTCCGTCCCATCGTCGCTGCGTCCATCCAACTCGCTGTCGCTGTAATTCATGAAACGGCAAGATCCACTATTATATCTCCAATGCTTTGACCACCAGTAACCGTATTCGCCAAGTCCACGGAACAATCCACTTCGGCTGGGGCGGTAGCCCGCTGGAAGGGCAGTAAACCCACTACTGTTTGTCGCTCCTGTATTTGGAGACTCCCACCACGTGCCAACTTCTTTCATTTTACCTCCTGCAACATATTTCCCGCCCAAATAATTAGCAAGGATTGTCCATTCATCAGAACTTGGTAAGTGCCAGCCTATCGGACAAATCTTTTTTGCAGTTTCAAAATTATATAAACGACCAAATACATTGATGTTTGATTCGTCATTATTGTATGCCCAACTTCCTTTCCCGGCATCTTTTGACATGTTTTCTGCCATCCAAATTTGCGTACCAATTCTTACCCACTCATAAAACAGCCCATCACTAGGAAAATATTCAATTTTATATTCACCCGTAGTACATAAGCTAAAGAGATATCCATTATAAATAAATTTAGGGAAACTATCAGGAAATTTTAATATTTCTATATCAAGAAAGTTGCTTTTAAATTCAGGAGCAAATGCTATTGGCATGTACAGCCAATAGGTCTTGCCATTAAATTCTAAAGTAAACGACTCTTCTTCGCTGTTGTATTTACTTATTGATGTAAATTTTTCATTATAAACCGTTGCTGGCTTTAACTTTGTGATATAGGTTTTCAATGAAGCAATCTCATTTTTTAGAATATTTCCTTCACCATCAAGTGATTCCAGGGAAGAGACCGACTCATTAATTTTTTTAAGAGTTTCTTTATATTTGACCTCTCTCTTTTTATAGTCTTCTTGATTTTCAAACTCACCTTTTTCAGTTAATGTTAAATCTTCTCCTTGATTAATAACCTTTTTGTGTTCATTCTGTTGATTAATATTGTTAGAAAGTTTCGTTTCTAATAATGATAACAATTCTTTACTTGGTTTTGCAAAGTTATTTTCATAATAGAGAAGCGCGTCACTTTTTCTTGCTAATTTGCCATCTTTATTTGTATCAAAACCTTTAGCCAACTGCTTACCATTTTCATAATAGACTATAGCATCACTTCTTCTTACCAATTTGTCATCTTTGTAATAACCTTTACTTTTCACCTTGCCATTACTATTATAGAACTCCCAATGTCCATTTCTCTTGCCATCTTTATAAGAACCTTTAGATTCAAGCTCACCATAGAAATTATAAGATTCATATTCAATTCGTTCGCCATCTTTGAAAATTTCTTTAGTCTTTAGTTTACCATAAGGCTCACTATAAGTTTTCCATTCTCCATCCTCTTTGCCATCTTTGAAAAAACCTTTAGATGTCAGCTTACCCGTTTCACTATAAAACGTCCATTCTCCGTTCTTTTTTCCATCTTTGAAAAGTCCTCTAGACTTCACGTCGCTATAATGAGAATATATACGTTCACGATAGAATATCCATTCTCCATCTGCTTTGCCATCTTTATAAGAACCTTTAGAACTCAGCACTCCACTTTCATAACGTTTAATCAAAGTTCCATTAAATGGAGAATCCTTATAATAAAGAACATTTTGCCTCTCATCAAAACGTTTCATTTTAATATTATATTCAACGGTTTGTCCATGTCCAGTGAATACAATCAAGAAAATAATGCTAGTTAATAATACAAACTTTTTCATAGCTTAAATAATTTATGTTAATAATTTAATGTGATAAATTGCATAATCAGCTTATAGTAAATTAGTTTTATTGAAATAGAGTTATTGCATTTAAAAAACATTGTTGTTAATTTGTTAATACTGTATGATTTTCTGCTTTGTCATATAGTTTCATTCTTGCATTTATTATGTTGGGTAACAACTGAGTAAGTGTACAAGTGCATATATTTTATTTATATCTGTTTGTTAAAAGTACACATACTTGTCAATATAAGTAAGCATTGTGTACTTATTTAGTTATGATGTATTTATTTTGTGTAGGTGTTTTTAGTGATTTTTTTTATTTTGTAAATGTAGGGAAAAAAGTTAGATATCTATTTGTTTTCGATATGTATTTATAGGTTCTATACCTTTTGGTTGGGAGACGGGAGTTATGAGTTGGGTTTTGGAGGAAAGTGGTTAAATCTGTTTTTCTTGTAATTGCTATCAGCTATACTCTTCTAATTTCGATGCTCCAGATACTCCACCTAATTCCTTTTCTTTTTTCCAGTCCTTTATTGCATTTGGAATATCTCCTTTTTGTTCATGGAAATTTCCACGATAGAGGTACATAAATGACCGTGATGGGTCTAGCTTAATTGCCGTATTAATATCAACTATAGCCTCTTCTATCTTTTCATCAGAACTATATGCTACAGCGCGAAATGATAATAACATCCAACTGTCTGGAAATATTTTGAGTCCTCTACTAAAAATAGTAATGGCTTTTTCTTCTTCTAATGACTGTAAATAATAGAAACCAATTTTGTAATAGTGAATTTCATTTTCAGGAAATATACTCAAACCTTTATCGAAGTATTCTGCTTGGTCAATTGTGTTAGTACATAAATATCCTAAATCTATGTAGGCATCAGCAAAATCAGGGTCGAGTTCAATTGCTTTTTTGTACAACCTAACCACTTCTTCTTTAGCTTCTTCTTCGCTTCCACTAAACTTACTTATTGCTTCGAAATATTCCTCTTCGGAAATTCCAAAATCTGAGTAATTATCTCGTAATTTATTTGCCTCGTTATAATAATACTGTGCTGTTTTCATAGTGGTTTATTTTATGATCATATTGTAAAATTATCCTAATAATGAATACATTATAATTTTTTATCTTCTGGTAATCTTCCTTCTTCTTTTCGCTTTTGGTAAGTTTCATTTTCGTTACAACGGTTTATAATATTTTCCATATGCCAATATGTGAAACCATTGTAATTGAAGTAGGTTAGTTGCATTTCGTAAAAATAAACTTGATATCCGAATTTGTCTATGTGGTTTGCGAGTTCTAAAAACATATCGTTATCTACACTTTGCTGCACAATATATTCGTGGGGCCATGTTTTAGCATATGTTTTTGCGAAAACCCAGACTTGATTTTCAATAAATATCTTTAATTTATCAGGTAGTTGCATTTATTGGTTTGTTCAATTATTATTTATCTTCTTTGTTGCTAAAAAATCTAGTATATGTTTTTGATAATGAATTACCAACAAACTGTGTAGCATTTTTGATTTTGCCTGATGATTTTTGATAAATATTTTCTTCAATAATAATTTTGTATTCTTTTGATTGTTCTTCTACTTCATCAATATCAATACTTACTTCCAATATGTTTGCAGCTCTTTTTAGTAAATCCCTTTCTTCTAGTGCAAGTTCTCCATCATAAATTGCCATTAAAGCCATTACTTTTATTAGGGTTTCTCTAATAGAAATATCTTCGATATCATACATGGCTTCAAGAATATTTTCTTCTTTTGACAGGAGTCTTTGAAAATCAGCCTGTTCGTAATCTTCAAGATTTAATCTTGATAATACTGCTTTGTATAACTCCTTTTCTTCGGCTTTAAACTTACCGTCAGCATAGGCCATAAACAATATTGCAGCGGGAAATATAATGTGGTAATTATTTTTTTTTGAGATTAAAAGCCTTAATTCATCAGTTACTTTCCCTCTGCTCCTTAAGTGTGACTTAGATATTTGACCTATTGTTTTAGTTGTAAAGTAATTATAAGTACTACCCATAGCAGCAGACACAATAGGGACAGCGTATTTAATAATACTTCGCTGTAATATCTTCATCCCAATTCGTTTGCCAAAAGCTTGAAAGGCTTTTAATGTTCCCTTGCTTACATACTTTGTAATTGCTTGTTGAGTACCTGCAGCGGCAACTTTTTGCAAACCTTTACCAACTAGTTCTGTTGGTACAATACCAAGAGCGTAGCCAAACACCATTAAGATATCTTCAGGATCATTTGGGTCAAGTTGGAGATCATATAATACTGAAATATCCAGCACAAGACGCATTTGAATCCTTGCAAGGTATATCATCTCACCACCTATTGAACCAGCCATCAAGGCTGCAGTTGCACCGGCAGTGCTTAATAATGCTATTTGATTTGCCGTTATTGCTGCTCCTGCAACACCTCCTGCAATTGTTGCATATTTAACAGTAACACCAATAAGGATATCTGCTATTTCATCTGGAGATAAACCAGGATATTTTTTTTGGAAATATTCTGCTCTTACATTTCGGTCGTAAGTACTTGCAACCTTTGATATTAGCGATATAAACCATTGACCACTTTTTACATCATCTATTTTTGTCGCTTTAGCAAATTCTTTTGCCTGAGATAATTCAGTAGATACTTGTTTTTCTATGTTTTCTTTTGTTTCCATATTTCAACTATCTCTTTGTGCGTTTTACTACAAGTAAGTTTATTTCATGACAATTAAATCTCTTTAAAACATTTAGAACTTATTGTTGCGAATAAGTAAATATTTATATTAAGGGTTTAGAGGTGTAAATGTAGTTATAAAAAAGTAATTTGAATATTATGAAACCATTTTTTATATGCTTACACTGTCGGGATTATATAATATTGTTTTATATTACTAACGAAATATTGATTATTAAATAATCATGAATAAAAGGGAAGCAGATACAATATTACTCGCATGTAAGAAGCATGGGGTTTCTTTAACGATGCGTAAAGAGGGGGATGTTTATTTGGTGACTTTTATTGATAGAATTGAGATTAAGAGTTTTGAGGGGGCAAAACTTATTACTAATGGTTTGGTGATTGAAGGGAGACTTAAAAAAGAGGTTAAGGAGCGTATTAATACTATTGAATTACATACTGAACTTGATTTCTCAAATAGACATAAGAGGAAAATAAAAGGTGGTAGTGGTATTACGCTTGGTGAGCGTAAGGGTTTTATTGAGGGTGATTAGTGTGATATATAGGGTATTAAGTTAATAGTCAGCAGATGTACCACTATAAGTATAAATAATATTGAATTTGGATTATTAATTAAAATAGTATATTTGCACAATTAATTTGGCCTTAATAAATATTTTACAATTTTAGGCACTTTTGAAACATTTTAAGTAAATTAGACGCTTAATCTTTAGAAAAAGCTGTATTATTATTGACATCTGAACAAAAAAAACGTACCTTAGCCAAAAATACAAATAGTATTTACCCATTTAATCATATGCTAATAAGAGAAAATAAAATAACTCATTCAATTATTTTTTTTGCTGCAAAATCAAACAACAAAGTTATAAATCGTTTAAAACTTATGAAATTGTTATGGTTAGCGGATAGGATTCATATTAACAGATATGGACGATTAATATTGAAAGATAAATACAATGCATTGCCGCACGGGTCTGTTCCTTCTTACACTATGGATTTATCTAAGGAAACATTGGAGGGGTACTTTGAAGTAGTTGGATACAATATAAAAGCTTTGATTGAGTTTGATGAAAAATATTTTTCAAAGTCTGATATTGAAGTAATGGAAGAGGTTTGGAAAACTTACGGTAAAAAAGGTAAATTTGAATTAAGGGATTTATCACACAAATTTCCTGAGTGGATTCGTTTTGAAGATTATATTAATAATAAGAATTTACCTAATAGCTATCCGGAAAATGTTGCTGATTTTTTCGACAAGCCTCTTATTGATAATTTCCCATTTGATGAAAATAGAGTTAATATTTCAAAATCTATTTACCATTCATTTAGTACAATACAGACAAGTCTCACTGAATAATGGTTGATGTTCCTGCAGAATTAGTATTAGCTAGTACTTTATGTATTGGAACCATTTACAAGTTTTCAGCGCCAGAATTAATTGATATTAATATTCCACACTACTTTATTGTTGTTGCTATTGAAGATGATAATAATTATATGGTAGTTTGTACTACTCAGTTAGATAATAAGATAAAATATTTTGATAATTTAGGGTTGGATTTTAATGGATTAGTATATATAAAACCTGATAATACTAATGGGCTTACGAAAGATTCATATGTAAATTGTAATCAATACCATACTATTACAAGGCAAGAACTTATTATAAAAATCGAGTCAGAAGTATTTGAATGTACAGGGGGAATATCATTAGGACATTATATGCAAATAAAGACAGGTATCGTGGAAAGTCATATTAATGATTTACCAGAATATTTACTTATTCATCCAGACGAATAGAAATATTTTTTAATTCCACAATAAAATACATTGTTTAGTTTAGTTTTCATCTCCATTTATTGTTTCCATAATTTCCCTGAAACTGTTTAATCCTGCTTCGATATTTTCAATTATCTCATTTGCTAATATATCAGGGTCGGGTAAGTTATCTAAGTCGGTTAGGCTTTTGTCTTTAATCCAGAAAATGTCTAGGTTGGTTTTGTCTCTTTCAATTATTTGAGCATAGGTATATTTGCGCCATCTGCCATCTGGGTTTTCTTCGTTCCAAGTTTCCTTTCGTTTATGTCTGTTTTCAGGGTTGTAAAGTATTATAAAGTCTTGTAAATGCTCAAATCGCATTGGGTTTTTCTTTGGTGTATGATGTACATTATTTCTGTAATCATAAATCCAGATGTCTTTTGTCCAATTTTCTTTTGATGCAGGTTTATTGTCGAAAAAAATAACATTTGCTTTGACACCCTGAGCATAAAATATTCCTGTTGGAAGTCTTAAAATTGTGTGTAAGTCAGTTGTTTTTAAAAGCTCTTTCCGTACTGTTTCGCCAGCCCCACCTTCAAATAGAACATTATCGGGAAGTACAACCGCAGCTTCGCCAGTAATTTTTAATTGCGATTTTATGTGTTGCAAAAAGTTAAGTTGCTTATTGGAAGTTGTCGCCCAGAAATCTTGACGGTTATAACTTAAATCTTGCTTTTCTTGTTTTCCCTCTTCGTTGGTAATAGTCATACTGCTTTTTTTACCAAAAGGGGGATTTGCCAATACATAATCGTAACGTTCTCCATTGTCTGAAACCAAAGCATCTGCCGAAGAAATTAAAGTGTCGCCATCAATTTCGCCGATGTTATGTAAAAACATATTCATTAACGCCATTCGCCGTGTGTTGGCAACAATTTCGTTACCGTAGAAAGTCTTGTTTTTCAAGAATTCTTTTTCTTCCTGGTCTAGTTCCTGACTTTTTATATAATCGTATGCAGCCAAAAAGAATCCACCTGTACCACATGCAGGGTCAATTATGCTTTTCATTGGTTTTGGACGAATACAAGCTACCATTGTTTTAATTAATGCACGAGGCGTAAAATATTGCCCTGCACCACTTTTGGTATCTTCTGCATTTTTCTCTAAAAGACCTTCGTATATCTTACCTTTTACATCTGTTCCCATTAAGCTCCATTGCTCTTTATCAATCATATCAATGATTTTTAAGAGCTTGGATGGGTCTTGTATTTTGTTTTGACTTTTAATGAAGATTTGTCCTAAAATCCCTTTTTCGCTTGACAAACTGCGAAGTAATTGATTATAGAATGTTTCCAATTCAATACCTCGTTTTTGAGATAAAGTGCCCCAATCGCAAGTGTCGCCATCTTTGATTTCTTCGCCCTGAGCATTTTTTACTTTGGGGAATTTTAAACCTTTACTGTATGGTGGTTTGTTTAGTTCGTCTGCCATTTTAAGAAATAGCAAGTAGGTAATTTGTTCTAAATAATCGCCATAACCAACACCATCATCTCTTAATACATTGGCGAAGTTCCATACTTTTGATATTATACCTGATTCAGTCATATTTTAATTACGAATTATTAATTACGAATTACGATTTATTAATTACGAATTACGATTTATTAATTACGAATTACGAATTTTGATCTTCATTGTTTTTTGAATGCTGCCAATAATTTTCAGTAATTCCTCAACATCTGTTATTAAACTTTTACTTTCATTATTAGTAAGGTATTCAGTATCTGTTAAAAGTCTTAACCAATAATGTGTTTCTCTTGCTTCTTTGTATGAGATTGTAAGTTTTGCAAAGAAATCTTTTTCACTTTGCCCTCCGATAGCCTCTTCTATATTTGCTCCTATTGATGTACCACATCTCAATAATTGCTTACTTAATACAAATTCTTTTTTTTCTTCATACAAATATTTATACAATTTTACGATACGAATTGCAAACTGATATGATTTTTCTTGAACTATATTATTTTGTTTCATCTTCTTTTGGTAATTCTTCATTTCCCATTCGTAATTCTTTAGCATTCTTGCCTGAAACAATTGGCTTTCCGGTTTGTTTTTCAATTTCTAATCGTGCTTTTTTTGCAGCAGTACCTCCTTTTCGAGCAACTTTCTTATTTTGAATTATACCTTTTGGTTTTTTAACTTTCGATATTTCTGTGGTTGAGGCTTCGGCAAGCATATTTAAAACCAATTCCAAATTGGTCATATTATCTCGCAGGTTTTCTTTTTTTAAACCTTTTAATTTTTTGTATGCTTTCACATCCCTGTCAGCCCAGGCTTTTGTTATTTCGTTAGTTAGAATGGCATATTCCAAACCTTCTTTCATCCCTCGTTCTTGCCATTCATCCGTCAGCTCTTTTCTTACCTCAATACTTTTTAGTCGCTGATTAATCCATTCTTTCGAGTATCCTTTTGCAAGATATGTTTTCATGGCACGGTCGAAAGCCAATTCCGGATCATCGGTTTCCTCAACTCTTTCGGCTCCTACTTTAGCCAACCAGCGTTTAAAGGGTTCGGCTTTAGGTGATGGAATTGATTGAATAATACGAAATAAGCCCTCAGTATCGGCTGCTTGTATTTTACGCATTTTACCATCGGCAGCTAACATTTTAAGGGGGGTACAAATTGTACCCCAGTTGGAATTAAGTTCCCCATCGCGAGAACGCATTCGTTTTATGTATTGTTTTACATCTTTACTTTCGGAAAGGATTTGAACCACATCCTGAACAGAAAAATACCATTTCTCTTGCTCTTCATCCCAATGGGTGCGTACTTTTTGTTCTTGAAATAATTGAATTTTTTTTGGCTTTTTGTTTTCCATTATTTCTTACTTTTCTTTTTAGTATTCTTTTTCTTCTTCTCTTTCTCTTTTTCCTCTTTCTCTGCTTTTATTTTCTTTAGCAGTTCACTTGCAGGTTCGTAATCATTTTCCTTTTTACAGGCTTCAATTTCTGCCTTGCTCAATAAACTACCTTCAAAAGCTTCTTTAAGAATGCTTTGGCGAAGGGCTTTGGCTTTTTCAAGACTTTCAGTAATGCTTTGCTCTACTTTATCACAAACAGATAAGCGGGTTTCTATTTCCTGAACTATTTGGTTTTGTTCTTGGATTGAGCAAAGAGAAAGAAAAGAATTATTTAGCTTAATTAATGTTAGTCTAGTAATAGCTACTCCTGCAATATTACTCAACATTCTATTCTTTGTTACTTGAGAATTTAGAAAATATTCTAAATATTGGGGTAAGATTAATTTGTGAGCAGTACGAAATACTGCTACACTTGATAATAATGAGAACTCTTCATTCAAATTATTTATAGCTGCTCTTCCAGTTGTTGCACCATCTTTAATATATAAAACATCACCTTTTTTGACGTCACACCGAGAAAATATTTCTAAATGATCAGCACTAGTTACGTAAGAAATATTATCTAAAAGTATACGCCCTTCTTTTATATTCTTTGCAGTAATATATTTAAAATCACCAACATCTGTATTTTTGGGTGAAAAATGAGTGCCATCCATAATCTTCAAACAAACATTACCTAATTTGTCCCAAAACCAATTGCTAGGTAATTTAGGTAACATGTTTAGTTCATCTACCGACAAAACAGCAAAGTACTTATTCTTTTGAGGCTTACTTGGCTTCTTGCCCTCTTTCACATTTATCTCCCACTCTTTAACCGCTTTTTTCCAATCTTTAATTTGTTGGTCGTAGTGGTTTTGGCGTTCTTCTTTTATTTGCTTTAAAAGTTCTTCGGCAGTTGGAAGATTGCTTTGTTTTGCTCTCCATTCTTTTGTGAGTTCGCCTTCAAATGCTTTTTTAAGAACCGCTTGCCTGTATATTTTTAACTGCTCTTGTGCTTTTTTAAAACTTGCGATTCCGTTATGTAAATCGGAAAAAAAGGTTTCTATTTTTGAAACTATTGCTCGTTGGATGGGAAGAGGGGCAAGATTTGTATTTAATGCTTCAATTTTGGATGAAGAGATATTTGGCTGGGCGCCACCATATGCGTCTTCTTCAATTTTTCTTTTTAAAGAATATAGTAGATAAAAAACAAATTGCTTATTTGTGAATTTTTCAGAATACAGTTTTAAATTACCAACTCGTTGATTTTGATATGCCTTTTTCTCAGAATTATATATACCAAATTTACCTGTTGTAGCGCCAGACATCGCGATTAAAATATCGCCATTTTCAACAATATAATCATCATAAACTTCACTTTCCTTAATTCGTTTAGCATTATATTCTGAAACAATCCAATCATTTATATTACCAATTCTAAAAACAGGTATCCCATCTTCAATGTAATCTTTAGCTTTAAATGCAAAACCATTTTTTAGTTTGAGAATTTCACCTAATTCAACTTCTATCCAATCTTCTCTCATTATGCTGCTAATACCTCGTTAAGTTCATTAATAATTTCCGTCATTTCATTTCCGAAAAGCTGATACATACGACCTCTACCGCCTTTTTCATCGAATGGCGTAAAATCAAGGTCTTCTACCTCTATGTGGTAAGAATTTACAACGTGGTTTTTCAATTCACGTAACCACTCCATTTGTTCGTTAGTAAAACGATTATGCTTTCCAGCATTTTGTTTGAAAATCCAAGTTTTAAAGTTATAGTCAATGGTACTATCAAAAGGTACTAATTCTTTATCAATTCCACACGCACGACGTATTAAAGAAACCAATGCTGTAAGCTCATCTGTTGGCTGTTTGCTTTTTACTTCTTCAAGCGTACTGTAAGCATCCCAAACATAATCGGGTGCAAGCATTGGCTTATCCAATTTTAATTTATCAAAAACATCTTTTATCATACTAAAAGTAATATTTCTGCGATTGTATGGCTGTTTGTAAAATATGCTTAGTGCTATAATTTCATCTTTGTTAGCTTCAAGATAAGCGTTAAAGTCTGTTACAATTTCGTTTGCTTTATCTACAGAGGTTGTATCCCATTCTGCTTTTGTTACTTCGTCAATATTAACCGAGTCAATAATCTGTTCGTGTTCTAAGCGGACATTTTCTATATAATCGTTCAGCTTTCCGTTGAAAGTTGAAGCTGCTTGATTAATGAGTTCTTTTTGTGCTTCTTTTCTGGCTTGTTCTTCTTTATCGGGAGTTCGGTCTTGAATAGGAATTGCCTCTATCTTAGATTTTGCTTTTTCTTCAATTTCATCTTTATCAAAAGCAGAAAGTAATTCTTTGCTAATTTGTTTAAGGTTTTTCCCTTTAGAATATTCCAGTAATTTTTCTTTCTCCTTGTCGGTAATTTGCTTTTCTAAGCGTATTAATCGGTTGGCAAGCGAAAGAAACAAATCTTCTTCGGTAACACCCATTGTTACCGCACCAAGCAAATCTTTAAGAGCAACAGTAGGTTTTCTTTCCAATGGTCGGCTGTCCGTCTTTTTTGATTTTGTAACCCCAACAGCATCAACGATAACAAAATGAGTTTTGTTTTTTGCTGTTTTTGAAACCAACTGCAAACTATCGCTGTTAATTGTTCGAGTTCCTCTACCTTTCATCTGCTCAAAATAACCTGAACTTTTTACGTCGCGCATAAAAAGTAAAACCTCCAAAGGCTTTACATCGGTTCCTGTGGCAATCATATCTACCGTAACGGCTATTCGTGGGTAGTAAGAATTTCTAAAACGGTTTAAAACAGATTTTGGATCTTCTATTGATTTGTAAGTTACTTTCTTACAAAAATCGTCTCCTTCGTCAAATTCTTTTCTTATGATTTTTATAATATCATCTGCGTGGCTGTCGGTTTTGGCAAACACTAAAGTTTTTGGTACTTCGTATTCTCCATTTTCGTCTTTTCTGTTTGGGAAAATTTCTGTTTCCAATGCTTTTTTGTACTGACGAATAATGTTTCGTATTTGACTTGGATTCACAACCTTTTTATCCAAATCGTTTCTATGGTATTCTGTATCTTCGTCCTCTTGTTGCCATCGTGTTTTCCGTGTTAGTTTATCTCGTCTGTCAACAAACCAACCAGCTTTTACAACATCTCCATTTTGTGATATTTTTGTTTCTATATTGTAAACATCATACGGAACATTTACACCATCTAATACAGATTCTTCATAAGTATATTCACTTACAACATTTTCTTCAAAAAAGCCAAAAGTTCGTTTGTCGGGGGTTGCAGTTAAACCAATAAGAAAAGAATCAAAGTAATCTAACACTTGTTTCCAAAGATTATAAATGGAGCGATGACACTCGTCAATTACAATAAAGTCAAACATTTCGATTGGAACTTGAGCCGAATATTCAACCGGCATTGCCTGTTTTTTATTTTGTTGATTTTGCATCCAAGTTGATTCATTTGGATTTGTATCTTCTGCGCCTTCTTCCAATTCTTCGCCTTTTAGTATGGCATACATACGCTGTATTGTAGAAATGCAAACCTGACTGTCAGTTGGAATATACCTTGATGTTAAACGCTGTACATTATATAATTCGGTGAATTTTCGATTAACGTCATTGGGCTGAAAACTCATAAATTCTTGTTCAGCCTGTTCGCCTAAGTTTTTTGTATCAACTAAAAATAATATTCTCTTGGCGTCGGCATATTTTAAAAGTCGATAAACAAAAGTGGCAGCTGTAAAAGTTTTTCCTGCGCCCGTAGCCATTTGTATTAAAGCTTTCGGTTTGTTTTTTTTAAAAGACTTTTCAAGATTTTTTATTGCTTTTTTTTGGGCTGGTCGTAATCCTGCTTCATTTAATTGAGGAATATCAAGTAATCGACCTCTTAGGCTACTATCTTTTTTTAGCCATTCAGCAATAGTTTCAGGTTTGAAAAAACTAAAAACTGTTCTTCCTCTTGGTTTAGGGTCTCTGTAATCTCTAAATCTTGTAATAATTCCAGTACTTTCATAAACAAATGGCAGAGGGTCATTATCCAAATATTTAAGTTTTGCTTTTGCATATCCTAATGACTGATCTTCAGTAGATGTTAGGTGAAAGCCTTCATCCTCTCGTTTTGCTTCAATAATTCCTACAGGATTTCTATCCACAAAAAGTACATAATCAGCAGGTCCAACATCTGTTTGATACTCTCTAACTGCAACACCTTTACTTGCTCCTATATCTACTTCTTTTTTAGACTGTACAACCCAACCAGCATCAATCAACATTTGGTCGATTTTATCTCTGGCAATTTGTTCAGGGTTTTGGTTTATATTTTGTGACATATGAATAATTTTCAGATGAAGGTTGACAAATAATGAGTATCTCTTTTTGCTTTTTCCGATTAGTTTTTTTGTTTGCTTATTGTGTAGTTTTTTTAAATTGTTGAATATCCTAGTATTGCCACTGCCCGTTTGTATAAGAATAATAGCCGATTTAGTGGTGTTTTTGTATCAAGCTACACGAATATGTAAGCGGGCTACAACCATTGAATTTTATGCTGACTTGGTTATTATTTTTATACATTGTGTGTGCAGTCGGCTTTATTGTTCAAATTTCTCTTTATTCTCAATTACTTTTTGCTCAACTTCATTGATTAATTCTTTATTTTCTCGCAATAATTTTTGAATTAATGATTTTATCTCTCCACTATCTTCATATTTATCATTCATAAAATTAACTTTTCTTGCGTCACTATAAAGAGTCCACCATTTTTTTCCAGCCGCCTTTTTGTTTTTTGGAAGGGATTTCATGATGTCTGCGAGAACTTGTCTGTTTTTCTCATTGCCAGGTGAAATCACAAATTTTAGTGACAAACCTTTTTCCCAGTAAGCCATTTCAAATAGAAAACTTTCACTTCCTTTCCACCCCAAAATGCCTGTCTTAGGTATTATTGGAGATAAATTTTTAGTTAAGAACCGAGCATAATATTTATTGCAAGTTTCTAGTACATAACCTTCTTCAAGAATTGTTTCTTCAATTATCTCGCGTATTTCTGCAATTTTATCAGGAATATTTTCGATAATAAAGTCAATCGCTTCCTTATGATTTTTATAAAGTTGTAATGCTAAATCTACTGATTCGTGTTCTTTCATAATGTACCTATTTAAAATTAGGAGATAATCTTCTATGTAGTACTGTATTCTTTGGGATAATGAGTTTTTATAAACTGATAATACAATTTCTATTAGTGATTTTATTAGCCCATAGTCAATAGATATATATTGATTTGCATCTTCTTCATCATTTGGATTTAGACCATCAATTGTTAAAAATACAAAAGCCTTTTTCAAATCAGGAAATGAGTCATTTATTATATTAGAGTATCTTTTCAGCTGCCTTGAATGTTCCGATGAGTCAACTTTATTTTCGATTGCAATAATAAACTCTTCGTGCAAAATTATAATATCAATATTTTGCCACTCTCGATAAATCTTTATGTTGTTTAAATTCAAAGAATCTATTGAAAACTCATTTGCCCAATCAATTTTCTCAGATGAGAATATGTCTTTTAAAAACCATTTCAGAAATATCGCATTCAAATTATGACTTTCATTTGGTGACATTAACCAAGCCAGAAAATTTGAATGTCTAATTTCTGTTTTTGTTACATTTAATATGTTGAAGAAATTAGGTGTGTGAAGACTTAATGACAATTCTTCTAATTTTGGGTCTTTAACCAAATTACTTAATTCTATTTTTATATTGTCATTCATTTGTTTATGTGTCTTTTAGCTACATAACGGTTTGAATATTATGCGTGCCGCATTTTATTCAATAATCTTTCTTTTATTTCTATATCGTCAAATTTACAAATCATTTTCTATGAATGACTTAACTGCGGTATGCATTATATTTTTTATTATGGGCTGGTTTTATTTTTTTGATTTAATCCACCATTGAATAATACCAATATTTCCATGTACATTTTCACTTCCTTTTTTATTTGTCTTTTCAATGTTGAAAATATCCATGTTTCTACTTAAATGTAATGCAATCATTTGATGCACTGTTTGGAACGCCCGTCCTGAGTTTTTGTAATTTACCAACATTTCAATATAGTCTTCCTCATGTTTTTGACAAAACTTTTCAATGAAATCATGAGAACTAAATTCTGTATTAAATTCACTTATAATATTATTGATCTCATTTTGGTGTTCTTGTAGGTATGTATTAATTTCAATCATAATGGTATTATTAAAAGTTATAATCAGATTTTGGGGTTACAATTCCTTTAGGAAACTTAAACATATAATTTCTTTTAGAAACATTTAACTGATCGAATTTAATAGAATTATCTACCCAAAAGAATATTGCTTTAGCTATTTTATCCAGTCCTTTTGAGTCTATTTGGTTATCACTTAATAATATCTCACCAGTTGCTGTATTTCTTTCGATCATTTTAATTATGTGTCCATTTTCGTATTCACAAATATTCTCAAATTCGATTCCATTATTTACCCATTTTGTGATCCATTTTCCATCTATGGCCCCGTTTTGGTTAAATTGTCCATTAACGTAATTCTTTTCATCCATTTTATATAAGAAGCTGCCAACTAAGTGGTTGTCTTTAAACGAAACGGCGCTGTTAATTGGTGAATCATGATTTCCAAGTTCATATAATTGTTCTCCAGAAGAAGTTTCCTTAAAAGTCCACATGCCTTCTAATTTACCAGCGACATATTGACCAGTTAGAGTTGAGCTATATGTTTGACAAACCTCAGTAGTACCAGTATTTACAGCTTTCTTTAGAACTTGAATTTGTTCTTTTGTTAAATCACCTGAACTAGTTGCTAGAAGGAGTTGAAATAGTGCCTTATCTTTTTGATTTAATGTACGTAAAACAGGTGATTTTACATCTTCGACAGAAAATATCCATTTTCCTTCTTTTAGGTTATTTGCAAAGTCACCACTAATATTAAAAACTAATCCAACATAGTCCTCGACATTTCCAGTATACTCAAAGTCACCATTGTAGATTCTTTCATATTCATTATTTTCATAATAAGAATATGTCGCCTTACCTCCTTCAAAGTTTCCCGAATAAGTCTGCGTTGATTTATTTTGACCCAAAAGCCAATACGAATACGAAAAAATAGCGATTAAAAATAAATATCTCATGTTTTCTTCTATTTAATTGTTAGTAGTAGTTTCTTGTTTTCAACTTGCCCATACCAATTGGCAAAGTGTACAAGTGCTTTTATTTTATTTATCTCTGTATGTAGAAAGGTAAACATATTTGTTGGTCTTGGTGTGTAATGTGTACTTTTTTAGTTATGATGATTTTCATTTTTATGTGGGTGTTTTTAGCAGATTTCAAATGTAGGGAAAAATATTAGATATTCATTTATTTTCAATATGTATTTATAAATTCGATTTTGGGTGGGAGACGGGAGACAGAAGTCGGGTTACTGCATTAATAGAATTTCCAGTTGTGAATATTCTCGTTTTTGGAGTTTATCATTTATTTTGATTGAGTGGAGGCAGTTGAGCATGCAAGGACGGCAAGGTCTGTTTTTCTTATCGTGAGCCTTCCAGTTACCACAATCGCCAAAATCTCTAATACCAACGAGTTCAATTTTGTCACCGTTGGGCGAGGTAAATATTCGGTTTTTTACTATTAATTCAGATCCTTTAAGTTTTGGGGGATTTTCGATTTTGCTATCGATGATTGCAACTGGGGAAGGGGTATTGTATGGGATTTGAGGGGTAGATTGAGATTGAGGTTGAGGCTGAGATTGAGGTTGAGGTTCCCTCCTTCGCATTTGCTTCGGCGGGCAGGGAGGTTGGGGTTGGGTTGCTTTTAGGGGTTTGTTTTCATTTTTTAGGAAATCGGCAACATCTACTCCCTTGGCTTTCTGTTCCTCATTAGTGTATTGTTCGAGATAATCAGATGTTTGAAAACCAAACTTATTGCCTTTTTCTTTCCATTTTAGATAAATACTACCGTCTTTTGAAGCATCGGGGAACAGTATTACATTTCTACCTCTTAAAGGTATCACTTTTTCCTTATTTAAATTTTCGACTCCACCAGTTGCCAACCAAAGTAAATCAGTAAGGAAAACGCTTGCAATAATTGCAGTTTTTTCGCTTTCGACAATACCAATGGTCTTATTTGGAAATTGACTTAATAAATGTTCGCCAAAAAGACATTGCTTGAGATTGAAATTTTCAATATTTAATACAGAATGCACCCAGTTATTATGGTTCTTAATACGGTGGCCATTGTTATCGTATTTAATTAGTTTGCCTGTTCTGACTTTGTTATTTGTATCTATCTGCCAAAAAATTGTTGTTCCACCATTCCATCGGGAGGAAGTTCCAATATTATACATATTTATAGCTTTATCGACCTGCTCGGTGCTAAGTATGGAATATAGAAATTTAATAAGGTTGTTATTATTGTATTCTTTTAGAGATGCTTTAAAAATTGAATGGGAGATATAGCTTGGCTCTATAGCTTTGCTCAGTATTTCTGGTAGTGAGTTTGACCCCTCTGTCATGCGGACATCTCCCCTATTGGGGAGAGCATTATTTACGGAGAAGTATTGTTTGGGAGTGTAATGATAGCCACATTTATCAACCCTGTTGCATTTGCCTACATCATTAGCTAATATTTCATTTGAATCAGTAGATATATATCTGCTGAATTGATATGGCTTTTTGCATTCAGGACAAGTATGCCGTGAAGTACGACCAGTATAAGGTTGTAATATGTATTGGAATTTGTTCATAATTATTTTTCGATATATTCAGTATTTAATGCTGTATTGAATTTTATTTTGGTATTTCCTTGCTTTAAGATTCCACTGCCTGTGATTGTAATGGGTAGCATAATGTCGATTTGAGAAATTGATTCATTAAGTTTGTAGTAGTCATTCTCGTTGTAGATTATGCACTGGGTTACAATTTCATTATTCAATAGCAATAAGTAGTAAACGTCGCCATCAAAATCGTAACCACACCCAATGAGCAAACCCGAATAGGTTTTTAATTCTTCCAGCTTATAATGTATTGCGTCTGCGACTTTAGAATTTAATGTGTTGTTACTATTATCTAACGCTACATCAATGGCGCATTCAAGTGCACCAATTGTTTTTATTTCATTAATTAGTTTTATAAATTCAGTCATGATATTTTGTTTAAGAAAATTAATATTAACAATCAGACAGGAAACGGTGGAAACGGTATTGTAGGTATGTTATAGTATTGATATACAGCACTAAATAGGTAATTAAGGGTCGTTTCCATCGTTTCGATGTGTATTAGTTTTATTTTTTGTTCAGCCATTTATGAATAGTGCCTTTATGATTTCCATTACCAAAGATTATTTTAGATATCTCACCGTAACTTTTATCCTCTTTAAATAGCATCGATGCCAGACTTTTTTTCTCCGGTTGGCCATCGAGGTAATCATAAACTGATTTTGCATGTTTTTCTAAACGGTCAACAATTGCTAAAGCGTTATTGAAGTCGGTATCACTACATCTTATAGAATTATTTAATGTTCCGGCTTCGTGTGCCCGGAGTGCGCTAAAAATCATCATTACGCGAAATGCTATAATACCTAATCGATTAGCTGTTCCGCTCATAGTGATATCAATTTCATCGATAAGTTTAGATTTCTTTTCATCGAATAATTCAACAAATGTTTTCTTTTGAAGATCAGTTAACCAGAACCAAATTGGGGTTTCCAATTGATTTAATTCATTAAACAAATCATTAAAAAGGATACCTGAGTTTTCAAAATACTGTTGGTACTCTTTTTTTCTATCATCAAATACATTAATGAATTTGTTGTTTTGTTTTAATTCGTAGAAAAGGAAACGACTATACAAACCGTTTTCGATTGACGGTATAAGTGTTTTTAGCTGGTTGAATGTACTAGAAAGCACAACAGAAATTTCGGGATTATTAATCTCGATTAGCTCGTTGTTCATTCGCCTGAACAAGCTAATTGTTTCGTGGTGAAATCCTTGCCGTAATGTATCAGAAAATCCACCATAATCTTGTTTTAATGCATCGGCAAGTGTGTCGCCTTCACTTTCAAACATTATGCCTTTTCCCTTGTTCTCCTGAAGTAGTTGATAAACCCCGCTTTTTGAATTGTTAGCTGGAATATAGAGCATTAAAGTTGGTGGTTTGACTGGTTTTTTTGGAGGCTTAGCATCATCATCTTTACTTTTATTGAATTGCTTCATATCTTTTTTATATACTTCCAAAGCCTTGAGGTATTCGTTAATGAGGTTTTGGGCTTCTTCCCTTTTGAACTGGTGGATTTGTTTTCCGAGAGCCCTTGCATAATCTAAACTACCTTTGCCACCGCCATAACCTGCCAGAACATACACAAAAAGATTTGGAGCAATCCATTTACCAGAATACAAACCTTTAATATTTGGGAGTAACCCACTTATAACACCAATTGCGCCAATTAGGAAAACTTCTTTTTCGGTTTCATCAACAAGGAAATCACATGGTTTTTTCAGCATGTTTGGTAGTTCATTGATTATTGTATCAATTGAAAAGTTACTGATGTGGTTTTGTAGGCCGGCAAGGAAATTATTGTTTATCATAATAGATTCCTTTCCATTACGCAATTTTTTGGGGTTTGTGACCACTTATATGCTAAATCGTAGTGTGTTATTCGTTTTCTTTTAGTATTTTTACCTTTATTAATATTCATACAGATATTGCCCGTATCACCTGCCAGGGTGGTCGGGCTCTTTGTTTTTTGACTCATATTAAACCTCCTTTCTTGTTAGAGGTTAATTTTTCAAAAGCATTTGCTTTGAGTTCGTTAGCTGTTGGCCTCCGGTGGTCGGAGATGAATTGGTCGAGGTCGGCCTCCAGGAATAACCATGCCTTTCCGAATTTTGTTCCAGCGACTTTACGCCTATAGATATAGGTACGGAAAGTTGGGTCGGCCATGCCGCAGTATTTGGCGGCTTGGGAGAGGGAATACTTTTTTTTGGATGTTTGTTGGGGAGGTTGCTCCACATTTAAGAGGTCCTCAATTCTCTCTAATTGTTCTGCCATTATTCCAACAGCTTGAGGTAAGGAATCAAAATTTAATTTTGTCATAATGCAAATAATTAATGTTAATATTTGCTGACAAATGTAATATGTTATCTAACTGATATAGAGGGTTGTAGGGTGCGTTATGGTTTGCGCACGATAATAAACGATTGCAAACTATGCCAAACTATTTGAAATTTTAACTATACGTTTTGATACTTCTAAGATTTCTTCTTCGGTTAATGTACCTTTATTATTATAGTTATGGTCTAAATGGTCGTTTAAGGTTTTTGGAGTACCTATACTAGTGCCGAAATAGTTTTTTATGGATTTGTGCAATGTGGCTCTTTTTGTAGTGCCATGTTTAAGATAGTTATTGACTTTAAGACAATAAACGAATAATGCAATACTTTTTCCTGATTCATTTGAGAATACTTCTTTTAATGATTCGGCAAATTTAACAGGATTATTATGTTTAATGTAAGTTGAAAAATCCAAATCCAGAGTTGGTTTTTTAGTTGATTTGTTAATAGGACTTGGGATTTCTTGATGTAAACATTTGTGTTATCAATATATTCAACTACTTTTTCACTAATTGAAGGTTCCACCTCTATTACTAAAGGCTCTAATGTTTTTAGTGCATCTTCAGTTTCCAATATATTTGTAAAAGTAAAATTACCAAAAGCAGCAATATAGTATCCTTTGAATTTTATTACTTCTTCAAATAGTAACCTGAAAAGGGGAGATGCAACATAGTTAAATTGAGTTCTGTGTAAACTTTTAAGATCATTAATAAATAGTTCAATGAATAGGAACATACTATTAATAATATCCTTGTTTTTATTAGCTGTTTCTATTGTAATGCTCCTATTTAAGTTTTGTTTGTATTCATTAAATTTACCCTCTGCAAACCCTAATTTACTATTTAAGTATTTGTATCTATAATAAATTCTTTTATGTTCAGGTAAAACCTCGGCGTGTTTTAAATAAGCTTCGATAAGGTACTTAGGTTGTTTTATTATTTTTGGACATAGGCTGCTAAAGGGTATGGTAATTTGCATATCCTTTGAGTCAGCATAGAAGCGGTCTAAAGAAGTTTCAATTGAATTGGCATAACGAAGGCATGTATCTATTATTTCATCATGCAAGTCAGCCATATTAATGAAAGGCATATCTATCAAACCATACAAATCATTGAGCACTTGTTTTTGTTCTATTAAACTATCGGTACTGAGATAGTGCCATTCTTCAATTTTTACCATCTGTTCATTTTTTATCCATTTTGTGAGGTTGTTGTTGTTTTTGCTATTCCAATCTCGGATTGCTATTTCATAGTTTTTTTTGTTGAAGGATATTGCCGGAGGAACCTTTGATTTAGTTTTTGGTAGCAGTGATGAGTTTTTGTTTTCCTTTGTTTTCAACTGTAGCCATTCTAAGAACTCATCGCTTTTCTTCAAGAACATGAATTGTATTGCTTCATCAGTAACAATATAGGAAATGTATTTTTTGAAAATTACTAAATTCTCTTTCTCTTTGTTGTATAGATACTCTTTAAAATCTTTTTCATTTAATCTGAATAAGGTTTTTGTTTTTTTTAGGTATTCGGAGAAAGTCCTTTGAAAATATTCTTCAAAGATATTTCTAAAAGGATCATTATTTAAATCGAGGTTTGAATTGACAAAATAGTCTTCTGCTCTTTCTATCTTGGCAAGATAAACAGGGAAACCCTCAATATTACAAATGGTATTCAATCTAATGTTATCAAGATTAAAATCTTCATGAGATGTATGCTCAGATATTTCTGCTTTGTTGAAGTTTGAATAGTTTACTTTTACAGTTGGAGTTATGTACTGTTTGTAATAAATGTGATTTGCATAGATAATAACTGTTGTATTTCCAATTGTGTTAACATTAGGCAGAGCATTCGTTTTGTAGTAATTATGTTTGATTCTAAGCCATTCAATTTCTTGACAATAATCAAATTCAAATTCAGGGTTGTTTATATCGACTATGTCATTTATTAGTAATTCTTCTGCTGATTTTTCGAAGTCATCAAACTTATCCAAAAGAGCCTTTGTTTTTTCCTTTCCTAATCGGGGATTATTTGTCTTGATATTATATGTGGTTTCAAAGTATTTTTTTGCATTGTATTTTAGGAGCCAGAATGTAAATTCAGGATTATTAAGCCCGTCTTTAAAGTGTTCATTATAAATGGATTTGGGAATTGGAAAAAATGGTGTGTTAGTATAATCATTGAAGAGTTGGGTAAGTAATTTGTCTTTGATACGTGCAAGGTCGTGACTATTTTGGTCTACAGTTCTAATTTTTTCTGCTGGCTCATCAATATATGTGGTTAATATTTTGTGCCAATAATCGAGTTTTGCAGTGACAGATGGTTGCTTTCTAATTTCTATTTCAAATCTTTTTATGTCAAACGCACTGTTCGTAATTGAAGTAGTTTCAGGAAAGTATTTTAATATTTCCTTTTTAGTGCTTTCAATAATTGAGAGCATTAACTCATAAGGGTTGTAAGGGTCAAATTTTTTGATTTCTGTTTCGTTTTCAGAATACCAATTAATATACTGGTTTAGCATTTTTAAAAAGCGGTCTTCGAGGTCTAACTCAACGGCTTTCCAGTTTTGGATTGACATGAGTTTTTTGTTGAGTTGATCAGCGAATAAATCAAAATTAGTTCTTGCAACCTTAATGTCGTCGGTAAATATTGAATAAGGGCGTTCTTTGGTGCTATTTTTATTGATTGCATCTATAGACCAACGAGTTGCCATATCAATAAATTGGCGTAGTTCGTATTCGGAATACCAAACTTCAATTTCGTTATTCATTTTTACCAGTCTTTTAGTTTGTCGATATTATCCTTGCGTTGCTCGCTTTCAAAACTACCAAGATAACTTTCTGTAGTTTTTAATGAAGAATGCCCCATGCTTTCACCTATGAATGAAGGTGACACTCCTGCATTTTTTAAGATGGTAGCAAAGGAGTGGCGTGCTGTGTATGTGGATACGTTTGCTTCTATTTTAAGGGCTTTGGCAACTCTTCGGATATATTTATTCGTTTGTTTGGTTGCTTGTTTAATAGCTGCCATTTCTTCTTCTTTATTCATTTTGGGTTTTAGGAATGTAAAGATATAATTTTCTTTAATTACCGGCTTAGTTCCATATTCATTTATTATTCTATTCAAGTCATCAGTAAGGACTATCGTAATGGGTTTTGAGTTTTTGTTTGATCGTTCTGTTTTTGCTCTTCTAAACTCGATAGAGTTACCTTTGATATTTTTGTATCGGAGTTTGCATATATCCTTCATGTTGATGCCATTAGCAAAGTATGAGAATAGCCAAATATCTTTATAATATGCTTCAGGACTATCAGCTATGGCCCCATATTCATAAATACTTTTTACCTCTACTTTGGTTAATGCCTTTTTGATATTCCTGGGAGAAGGGATTTTATATTTATTGGTTTCATGGCTCCTTCTTTTAAAAGGATAATCATTGATAAAATTACTATGGTGGTCTAATGCCAGGTTGAAAATATGCCTTAATGGCCTTAGATAAATGCCAACTGTTGTGGGGTTGCTCATTTGGCTTTCGTATTTTTCAAGAAATTTAGGGGTTATCTTGTCAAAAGTTAATATTTCAGTATTGGTAAAGTTTTGTAGTGACTTCTTAGAATATTCATATGTTAATGCTGTTCCAATTTGCCCGTTTGACTTGAGTTCTTTTATTTTGTCATCGTACCAATAATAAATATTATGCTTGTCGTTATTCTGCTTGTTTAAATATACTTCATTAAATCTTGCAAAGCTGAAAGGGTCAATATCTTGGATAATTTTATATGCTCTTTCTAAAAGTGCAAGCACTTCAATTTTAATATCAGCTGCGTTACCTCTTGGATGTCCATTTGTTATTTTTATGAACTCATCAATACTGGCATTTTGTTTAGTGCCATAATCCCGGTATAGGCTGTTAAGCATTATTCTAATCCTGATAGGAAAAGTGCCTTTCTTATTTGGTCTCCTTTGGTCAAGTAGTGCATACATTGATATTCCTTTATTTGAAAGTTTAATGTCAGCTTCTTGTAACCGAATTACTTTTAATTTTGGGGTTTTTGTTTTCATGGCTACTTGTACATTTTGCGTTTGTACAAGCAAATGTACAAGTAAAAACTATTAAAAACAAGTTATTAACGATTAATATTTATCAACAATATTGATTCAAACAGCTTTGTATATGCTTATTAGAGCAGTATTTGGGCATTATCTAGAAACAACGGAATAGTTTAATATTATGACTGGGGGTCAAGAGGTCGCAAGTTCAAGTCTTGTCACTCCGACTTGATAATCAAGGTCTTACAGAGATGTGAGACCTTCTTTTTTTACTGGAGTGTCCTTCTGGAGTGTCTTTTTATCCTGTAATTTGAATATTCTAAAGCCATTTTTCACCATTTCTTTTGCTACTTCCTTTTTGTTAACATAGTGTTTTGAAGTTTTTCCCATTCAATGTAGTCTGCCTTTGTTTTTTGTCCTGAAAGTGCCATTTGACGACGTTTTTAATAGTTATGGCTAGGGTACGGACTATAGGTTTCAAAAACAAGGTCTTTAGAGTAAAAGTGAATCTTATTTTAATGGCGAATTTGCTTGACTTATGTAAGGAGTTGAGGTTGTGGGTATTGTGGTTTTTCTGGAGTTTCACTTTGGTTAAAAGTGAAACTAAATGGAAAAACCAATTATCACATGACTAGTCCGACTTATACCATATATAATGTGAATGTTAAGGTTTAGTGGTTCTATTTTAATGTATGTTAAGAAACCTTTGTTTAATACATATACCGACCCTAATCATTGAAGTATATTTATTATAATTTAACAACCCTTCTGCGTATCCATTATAATACTGTATGAATAAAAATTGATTTGCATTTTTATTAATTTTAAAGCTAATATCCAATGTTGTATTAATAGCATATTTAGCAGGATTTAAAATTATAGATACTCTTATTCTACCTGATCTATTCTGACTATTTACAGCAATAAATCCCAAACCTTTGTAATCTATTAAATCAGTATTATCTGAACCAACAAATGGAATCCAAACTTTAGCTTGAAAATGTATCATGGAATTAAAAAAATAAACACCTGATAATGAAATGTAATCCCAGCTACGAGAGTATATTGAATCTCTCCCATTAGATTCGTGTTCATACATTAATGATAAAAATCCTGATAAGTTGTTGTTTAAAAATACCAGTTTACCAAAACCAATAGTTGGATTGTAATTGATGTCCTTAAAAGGTGACGAATCCTCGTATATATTCCAAAATGCCTTTTGATTATATATAAATAATAAATATGTATAGAATGGCAAAACTGTTTTTGTTAATCGTTGACGAACACTAACTTGATATTTAATATCTGAATTAAACTTTGTTGGCTCTGTGTTTGTAGGTATTCCAGCTAAAAAATAATTATCCTTACCAAGGCCAAAACTTGGTGATTCGTTTAATTGTTTTAGAAAATCATTTTTGCTAATTTTTGGTTTATATGGTTTGAAAAAAGCTTGTTTTACTAACGAGTCTTCAACCTGTTGTTCACGTGACCCTGTATTATTTTGAGATTTAGCCACAATACATATAAAAAGTACAAATATTAAGTTTAAAATTCGATAGTTAAACATTATTTCAAAATTTATAAGGTTAAATTCAATTTCCTTCGTCTAATATATTGTCATGTTATTTGAACCCTCATATATGATAAAGAATGGTAGATTGTGAAGATTTATTAATATCCCCAATCTAGCTGTGATTATTGTATAAGATGAATATAAGTGTTACAAAAATTCGTGTATTATTCCTGACGTACTTCTAAAACACAATAGTCTCAAATGCATTTATCAAGGATTCTTTTGCTGTGGTGGAAACTATGTTGATCCCTTATTTAAATGTGTTCATATTTAAATACTAAATATTGACAATACAGATTGACTTGATTGTCAAGCCATCTCAAAAAAAACCAAACTACCAACTATCTATTTTAAGAATAGTACTGGAAATTCCTCTTGCTTCATTAATTCTTTAAACAAATCATTACCAAATATTCTTTCAATTAAACCAGTTTTAGGATTGTCAAATACTAAAAGTGATGTAGCCGAAGTATTTAAATAATCAATAATATTCATTGTTAATGTATCAGCAGGTATAATTTCAAGATTAAAATTTATATCAAACTCAGGTAAGTCTTCTGCCTTAATATTGTTTGAGTAGAGCAAAGTACAAGAGACACTTTTGCTAAATATCATTGCGATTGCTTTTTGATAAGCCACCACTTTATTCACATCGTCAGTAAAGTATATGACTTTATCAATACTGGATGCTGGATCAATCTTTTTAAGTGGCAGCGATAATACTGGAATATTTGATTTTAGTACAGTTTTTCTAACAACTCCAATCTGATAATCATCATCTGTAATATCTTCAGGACCGAGGAGGATCATTTTTGCGGAGCATTTGTCTGCTACATTACATATCTGATCAATCACATTGCCTCCTGATAATCCAAAATGAATTGACTTTGATGGAAAGTTCACCGAGTTCGCATAGTTATGTATAGTTTCGGAAAATGCAAGCATTTTTAATTTAGCTTTATGTTCCTCCTGTACTTGTACTGTTTGTTGGTAATCTTCATATGATGCACCACTATATGCTTCGTTAGAATTATAATAAACATGTAGAAATTTAATATTAGCACTAATCTTTTTAGCCAAAGTAATGGCATATTTACCAAGTGCTAATGAATGATCTTCAAAATCTACAGGTATAAGAATTAGAGGTGTATCATTGTAATTAGATGTATTGATTTCTTTTAATGGATTTTGTCCTTGTTGCTCAGAAATCATGAATAATATGATTATTGCATCTTTTACATTTTCGTCTTGTACTTGTAGTTTGACTTTATTCATTTCATTTGGTACACCATCAGAAACAGAAAAATCAATGATTGCAGTGATATTCTCAATCTGCAGTTCGTTTTTAAGGTAATGCGCATGGTCATAGCCGAGTTCGGCAATTGTTACAAATTGTTTTTTCATTTTACATTTTTTTAAATTATAATTAATCGTATTAGCATCAAGAATCTGAGTTGCAAGTAGTCACTTATCGTACAGTGATACCCCTTGTGATTTCAAATATTACCTGACAACATAGTTTGACATTTGTGTCAAACTATGGGTAAAAAAAATTTAATCAGGCTTTAGCCAATTACGAATGATTCTTTTCACATCAGTTTTTCTAGAAGTCATAAACTGAGATATTTTTTTCTCATCATGCTCAAAAAAGAATTCCATTAAAAGTGCTTTAGTAACAAAAGGAAAAGCACACAATCCCAAAATATTTACAAATAAATCCTCTAATTTGAAGGGGATAACACTTCCATCCTTAACCTCATTTTCTATTTGATTAATAAACTTATCAAAATTTAAATTACGTTGTTTTATTAATTGAATAATCCAATTTGGGTCACGATTTAATTCCCATGCCATAAATGAAGGAACTAATGGATATTTTGTAATAAGACTTATATATTCATCAACAAACAATTCAACTTTAACAATCAATGGAATATTCTCGTCTTCTAAAAGAAAGGAAACAGTAGGTACTATTTTGTTTTCTAAATTATTGAGAACTTTTTTGACCAAATGATTTTTACTCCTAAAATAGTAATTTAAGGATGTGCGACTAATTTCAGCTACTTCGGCAATTTGACCCATTGTGGCAGAATCAACACCATTCTTCAGAAACACGGTATTTGCTGCTTCTATAATTTTTATTTCAATTTCTGTAATTTCGTTGTTTATTGTAATCATAAAATTAAACTTTATTTTCAAACAACAGTGTTTGACATCATCGTCAAAATTACAAATTATTTATTTATAAGCAAATTTATTTTCGAATAATTTTTCATATAGTGAATGAATATTTATAGCCTATTTCCTATTTTAATAAAAAACTTAACAAATTGGCTTTTCGCTCAATCATAAAACTATTGAATTGCATCTCGTTTATCTTAAAGAGGCTCATGATAAGCGGACGAATAAGAAAAGGGAATAAATTGAGAGAAACAACATTGAGAATTAAGTCAAATGGATAGCTAGCTTCCTTATTACCCACCAACAATCTATTTCGAATATTTACAGTCATTCTTAAAACAGTAAAAGTTGAAAGTTTATCCTTGAAAAGCATTTCTACTACTTTTTCAGGATTTCTTGAAATCTCACCAATGATAAAGTTAGGGAGATAAGGATGATCTATTAATGTTTTTACATATACATCAATCAGTTCTTTGATAATTTTTTCAATATTATCTTCGGGTTCAGTTAAAAAAATCAGTTTTTCTTGAATTATTCCACATGCTTCAGTTAATACAATTTCGAAAAGCTTCTCCTTAGACCGATAATAATAATGCAGTAATGTCTTATTTACATTCGCTTCCGTAGCTATTTTTTCCATAGTAGTCCCATCATACCCTTTACTAATAAATACTTTTCGGGCTGCTTCAATAATTGCTAATTCGGTTTCATTGATTGGTAACATGATAGGTAGTTTTTATTGTATTCTTTAAGATAAATTGTAACCTATTTAAAATGTAAACCTTACTCATACTTAGATCAAAGTCAATATATAATAATTTGGCTTTAGTATAAAGGTTTTTGATTTTCATTTCTATTGATTGTAATCATGAAGTTTAACACGTGTGTTTGACGCAGGAGTCAAATATACTAATTATTTATGTTATTTATTCATTTATCTGAAAAAATTATTCGAAAATAAATTTGCTTATAAATAAATAATTTGTAATTTTGACGCTGATGTCAAACACTATTGTTAGAAGACAAAGTTGTAAATTTGCTTGTGAACGTTTTGCTTAAGCTCTTCATACATAAAGTGCAGGATATGACACAATTGACAAGAACTAAGATCAAGTATGAAAGTCCTATTTCCTTGCAGGTACCAATATTATTCTGTAACTTGTATCGAACATCTGAATGAACAATATAACAACCTGCTTTTTGTTACTGAGAGTATCAAAAAAAATCTTGGAAGATGTTAAAGCAGCTCTGGGTAATAGTAAGATAGCATTGAAATAAATAGAGAAAGAATTAGATGTATATAAACTTGTATAGATACATTGGGATGAAATCACTGGTTTGGGCATGGATCATACTATTGGCCTTTCTCATATCTTCATGCAGGGATACTTTTGATCATTCAGTATTTTCGGCGGAAGTGCCTTCAGAATACAGGGACTTAAGGGCAAACAAATTCCAGAAATTGCAGAAAGAAATGTCCAACCCTGAAGACACTGCAAGTTTTAAGATTGCACTCATTTCTGATTCGCATACTCGGTATGATGATCTACAGGATGCCATAAATGCCATAAACGTAGATCCGGATATCAAGTTCATTCTACATGGAGGAGATATGACCGATGGTGGGATGCTGGCTGAATTCATGCTTTTCCAGGTGATCATGCAGCAATTAAGACAGCCCTATTTCACCGTGATTGGAAATCATGATTGTCTAGCCAACGGACTAGGGATATATGAAGATATGTTTGGACCTGAGTACTACTCTTTTGTGGCCGGTAATTGTAAGTTCATATTCTTCAATGATGTGATTTGGGAACTGCAGTTCCGAGAACCAGATTATTTTTGGTTAAGCAAGGAGCTGGCCGATCATGGTAATTATTCGCATATTTTCGTGATAGCACACATCGCTCCGTATTCTGATTCATTTACTCCATTGCAGCAGGAAGTCTACAGCTCGATGATGGATACGAGCAATGTCAGCATCTCTGTTCACGGACATCATCATAATCACGAATATAGCGAGCACTACCATGACGGTGTAATGTATATAACCATTGGAGCCGTGTACAAGCGTTATTATGTGACGCTTGACATCAGCCCAGATACCATGATCATGGAAAGGATAAAGTTTTAAGATGAAAGCTAAACTAATCATCATTTTATTATTCATGTCTATCCTTCTGTTTGCCAGAGCCCAGGATAACGGCCAGAATTGCAGGAACTGGATCATTCCCAAGTATCTGAATCTGCAGTACTCTGGAGGTGTGGGAAACTATGTGATTGGAGCTGGTTATATCCTGAATAAATCCCAGAGTTTACGCCTGTCTTTTCAATACGGATATACACCCGCATATAAAGCAAAATATACAATACATACTTCTTCTGTTAAGTTCAGTTACTATCCCGTCAAGCTAAGAATTTATAAACAGTTTTCGGCTATTCCGGAAGTCAGTTTGGGTGTCAGCAGAGTGTTTGCTGACGGACCGGGTACCTTTACACGCTTACCATCCTATTACCCTGATGGTTATTATGCTCCCAACGCATTTAGGTTCCATTTCAGTCTGGGTGGGGCTTTTCGTTACGATTTGAAATCAAAGTATTACGTGCAGGCTGTAGAACTCTATTTTGAAACAACCACCAATGACTTGTATGTTATGTATTATCTAAACTATGATCCCATTAAACTTACTGATATTTTTTCGATGGCCATTGGAATAAACATATTGATGGGAAGATGGTAGATATCAGGAACGAATCTGTAACTGTAAGAATATGAAACTCAAAGAAAAAAAATACGATAGCTTGCTTGAGAGAATCAACTCTATTCTCGAAACAGCGGAGCAAATGGAGAGAAAATATAAGCCTCAACTTGATCTGGTGCACAATGCCTACAAGAAAAGTGCTGTAAACCTGGTCCATTATATGGCACTTAGAAGTCACTATATTTCTGACATGCAGAGAGAACTACGTTTTCTTGGACTACCCGGACTTGATAATGTTGAGGGCCATGTAATGAGAAGTCTGCTGGTATTGAAAACCATATTGAACCACCTGGTAGGGGAAGCTAAATACGAACACCGTAAAGGAACCATTTCAATCAAGAGAAGTGTTAAACTGCTGAATGCAAATACCAAGGCCCTTTTCGGGTATAAGTCGAAGAAAAGAAGGACCAGGATTATGGTAACCTTACCAAATACTGCAGCTGAAGACAAAGTATTTGTGAACGACCTTGTTGGATTGGGCATGAACAGTGCCAGGGTCAATTGTGCCCATGATAAACCTGAAGTCTGGACCAAGATGATTAGCAATGTAAAGGAAGCTGCAGTACGTAAAGGGAGAAAAGTGAAGGTTATGATGGACCTTGGAGGGCCAAAGCTCAGGACAGGGGCTATGGTCCATGGTCCACAGGTAATTCATATCAGACCAGAGAAAGATGCTGTTGGAAGAATTACCAATCCGGCTAAAATATGGCTCGCTCCAGCAGATGTCCCACCACCTTCAGAAGATGCACAAGCGATCATTCTCATTGAGGAAGAATGGATGATGCTGATGAAATCGGGCGATGAACTGAATTTTAAGGATTCCAGGGGCAAGAACCGCAGTATAAAAGTGCTTGAACGGGAAGGGAAAGGCAGATGGGCATTATGCAATTCATCAGCATACATCACTCCAGAGACCGAATTTGAGCTAAAAAAACAAAAGGGAAAGATTGATCGGATAGAGATAGGGGAACTACAGGCATTTGAACAATCGATCACACTATCAACTGGCGATATGCTATACATCCATAAAGACCCCAAGCCTGGCGAACCGGCTATGTTTGATGAGGATGGATCCCTTTTGATGCCGGCACATATTTCCTGTACCCTACCAGAAGTATTTGATGATGTTAAAGTTGGAGAACCCATCATGTTTGACGATGGTAAAGTGGAAGGCATTATTGAACAGGCAGGTAAAGAGGAACTCAGGGTAAAAATACTTCATGCAAAAAAAAATGGATCAAAACTCAGGTCGTATAAGGGTATCAACCTACCAGAGTCCAATCTTAGGATTAGTGGCTTAACTGAAAAAGATAAAATGGATTTGAACTTTGTTGCTGTCCATGCCGATGTAGTTAACCTCTCTTTTGTAAATACGCCGGATGATGTTAGGCAGTTGACCGACATGCTGGATAAACTCGGTTCAAATATTGGAATCATTCTTAAGATTGAAACAAGGAAGGGCTTTGACAACCTTCCGGGTATCCTTCTTGAAGCCATGAAGTCATATCCAGTAGGAGTTATGATAGCCCGCGGTGACCTGGCCGTTGAAACAGGATGGAAGCAGATCGCCACAATTCAAGAAGAGATTCTACGAATTTGTGAAGCTGCTCATATCCCTGATATTTGGGCCACGCAGGTGCTGGAAAACCTTGCCAAAAAAGGCACACCATCTAGGGCCGAGATCACCGATGCTGCTGCCTCTCAACGTGCCGAATGTGTCATGTTAAATAAGGGTGTTTATATAAGAAAGGCGGTGAGATTGCTCGACCGTATTCTTCGTCAAATGCAGTCCTACCAAGATAAAAAGGAAACAGTATTGTCGAAGATCGATGATGCTGGTGAACTTAGTCTGAAGCGAGACTATTCATAGGATTTACACTTTACTAGATATAATATTAACAAAGAAATTTCATTTTGTGTTGATTAAAAAGATAATATTCAAAGTTCTGATAAGTGGACTGTTAATAATAGCCTTCATTAATGGTATGGGACAGAATTATGATCTAATGAAGGTGTCTATTTATAAGGTCAGCAAAAAAGTTGAGATACCGATAACTATTGCAATATTCATGTCGAATTATGTCGGATTCAAATACCTGAATAATAAAACCGAGCTTTCATTTAACGAAATAATGAATCTGGACGAGGATAATATATGGTGGTTCGACCGGGTAGCTACACAGCAAAATGCAGATGACCGATTCCGTTATCAGGATGTTTCAGATGTGATCATGAATATCAGTATTGCCTTGCCGATTTTTCTTATGATCGATAAAGATATAAGAAAAGATTGGCTTGACCTCCTGGTCCTCTATGGCGAAACCCATGCCGTCAATACCAGTTTGTATATATCATCAGCCGCTTTCATCGACCGTACAAGACCGTTTCTGTATAACCCGGATGTTCCATATAGTGATAAAAGTGGAACAGGGACAACAATATCATTCTTCAGTGGTCATGTCTCTACGGCGGCAACTGCATCATTTTTTATGGCAAAGGTATACAGTGACTATCACCCGGAGCTGGGAAATAAGAAGTTTTGGCTGTTTGGGGCAGCAATAATACCTCCAGCCCTTGTTGGATTGTACAGGGTGAAAGCCATGAAACACTTTCCAACCGATGTTATAGTAGGAAGTGTAATTGGTGCAGCAATCGGAATCATAATTCCACAACTGCACAAGGTAAAGAAGAAGACAAACCTGTCTTTTATTCCCTACACCGGCGATATTAGCGGATTAAAGATACAGTACACCTTTCGTTAGGCAAAGAAGGAAAGCACAAAGGCCAGTACTGAGACAACCAGCCCGAACATAAAGAAATTGAATGACAGGCGGATCAATTTGTATTTCTTTGCCAGTACTTTCCCAAGGGCGTACTGGTCCTTGATCATGGTAGAATAAAGATAGTCATCGTCTTTCATCATCTTGCGCAAGGCCCAGTCGTACTCATCCAGGGTCCTATTATAAAAGTTCCCGAAGAAGAGCAGGTTTACAGATTTTTGATTGATATCATGCTTCGTGAATTTACCAGAGGAGATTTGTGGTCGTGTGGACAAAATAGCCAGGATAATCGTGATTAGGCTGGTACCTATAAAGATCATTGATGGCAGAATAATATTGGGATATTCCTCAAAACGGCTAACAAGGACCGTAAGAAGGATGGTCAGAATCAGGGTATTCACTGTAATGAGGATATTCGATTTGTTATCGGCAATGGCACTCAGGTTGATCTGGTTGCGCGCCGTCAGTCTGAACATGGACTCCACTCCACGGGAATAACCCTTCTTATGCTCCAATTTTACCTGGAGCTTTTCTACCTCCTTATTCAGTTTCTTAACCTCTTTTTCCCGTTTGGCAGCGATTTTATCCAATTTTTGTACTAGTAGTTCCATTGTCTTTTCTTTCTTTTCCTGCAAAACAGTCTTCCCATAATTGGTATGGAAGAAATGTTGGTTAAAGAAAATATATGACAAACGTTCAAATTCGACCTTAGTAATATCGATCATTTTGATCGCTTTAGTTTCTTTCCTCATCAGGTTGGCCTGTTCGAAATACTCGTCTGTAGTGATATGGTACATATCTGCATCACACAGAACCTTGGAGATCTCGTCTTTTGGTTCCTGCGGGATCCTGGTGGCCAGGATGGCATTTTCAACCAGCTTGATCTTATCAGCATCCAATTCTTTCTCTCTGAGAAAAGCTACCGCTATTTCAGCACTTTTTAGTTCATGATCGTGATGTGATACTGTAAAGCCAATATCATGAAGCCAGGCACTGATCTTCGTCAGGATCATATCCTCTTCATTGAGTCCTTCGGCTTTTCCAATTATATCAACAGCAGCCACAATCCATCGGGCATGATCTTCAGAATGATATAAAATATTCTCCGGCAGTTTTTCCTTCAGTTGTTCAATCAGGAAATGCTCCGTATCTTTTAGTAGAGATTGATCAATACTTGCCATAAAATCTTGAATTTGTATAGTGATAACTAAGTTAATTGATAATAGTTTGTTTTAAAATAAAAAATTCAGGTTGAACACGAACATATGGTCATCATAGGAGCGCTGATAACAAAATGTCAGGGCTGTAAACTCAAATGGCGTTAGCCATATACCTCCTCCGAAACCATCGTGCCAACTACTTGAATTTTCACCATCGACCCATACCCGACCAATATCATTAAATCCAAATATACCTATCTGACCATTCATAATATATGTGTTCAGGTTAAACAGTTTCATTCTGATCTCAGTATTCTGAAAAAAGCTGTAATCGCCGGCAAAACGCCTGCTCTGAAAACCCCTTAGGTTGGTTTTTCCACCCAGTGTATTCGCATGATAAAATTCGTAATCGCCCAGGTTCATGGCTCCACCAAAACGAAATGTGAATACAAAACGGGGGTCTTTCCTGAAACTGAGATAAACCCTGATGTCACTGCTTATCCTGACAAAATTTTTGGCTTCTTCATTCAAACCATAAAAACCTTGCACATTCGTAAGGAACTGCATACCCCGGAGGGGATAAATCTTGTTGTCGCGGGTGTCAATCTCGAAAGCAGCATTTAGCCCGGTAAAATGATGAGGGTCGTAAGCCATGCTATCAATACCATTCAGGTATTGATCTCCAATAAAGCGGTCGTTGGTATCCGTGACCTCAAAATACTGGTAAAAAGCACCGAATTTGTAATTTACTTTCTCATTTACAGTATGCCTCAACCAGGGGTTGGCATAAGCATAAGCGTATCGAACCCGGTAATAAGATTTATCGTCTGTCAGTTTTTTAGTCTGGTTTCCGACACCGAAGAAGTTGTCGACATTGCGAGGGATAGCCACCTCGGCATCAAGTTCTATGTCGAAAAACCTTGACTGAACAGCATAAAGGCCGGAATAACTCAGACTAAAGGCAGCGGTTTCAAAAGCAATACTTCCATTAATCTTATGAAGCGTGGAGTCCCTGAAATTATAGCGGTGGATATTTATACCCGCGCCTATGAAAAATCCGTCATCGATATTATACCCTGCTGAAATCAGAGGCATGGCTCTGTCATATTTATATTGTTTCCTGTCATAGTCATCAATGCTCTTATCCTTTGAAAGAATGAGCTTTGTTTCCCTACCTTTTTGAAAATAGTTCTTTTTGTCTTTCCTGTCATATACCCAGACACTCTTCCCGCAGCCTCTAATCCTTGAGTTGTCAATAACGGTGTCATTATTCTTTCCGCCAATCAGCCTGATCTTGATTGCTTTCCTGGCTTCACCATTAATCTCGAACCTGTCATCATCCTTCAGTCCGTACAGCCTGATCTCTTTTGTTTCATTTGCTTTGAATTCGCGATAGTACAGCTGTTCTTTTACCTTGCCTTTCTTATTACTAAGAGCAAAAATCCGAACTTCAGTATTGCCATTTTCCATACGTTTTACCCTGAAAAGGTCGCGTTTATCAGTACCAATGACATCCACTTCTTTCGATAAAAAACGGTAATATCTCTCGGCATATTTCAGGATTTGGCTTCTGCGTGATCTCAGTTTTTCCTCTATTTCCTTTCCCGAGAGGATGTATATCTCTGGCGGCAGTTGTGTCACAGCCTTGTGGATAACCGAATCTGTGATGACCTGCTGCAGTTGTTCTGCCGTTGCCATCCATTCTTCAAGCCCTGGTTCTGTCATGAAAGCCCTGTCGAAATACCTGGCATTGTAGCCCAATCCCTTCACATTGGTGATCTGATGGTCGAAGCCCTGGAACTTGGGCATGATAAACTCCTGCTTAACCAGCCACATGATGGGTCCTTCATTTAGGAAATAGGTCTGGTCACGGTCGCGGGGCACCGGACGGTAAAACTTGGTATCTCCTTCCTTGATTTTAGCCCAACGCCATTGATCATCATGGCGGTCCCAGTCGTTGATGAGGATGTCGAAGAGGCGTGCATTTACTACTGCTATCTGGGCCACCCTATGATCGTGTTCACCCTGTGTCTTTTTTATCAGTTTAGTTGTACTGATAATGTCTTTAGAATTTCCGAAAAATTCAGCATCACTCCAGTCACCGGCAGGCCTTTCTTCAAAAAGGAATACATTGTTGGCCAGGTCTTTCCGGTATATGCCCAGGTGTGGGTCATCGGGGACCCACACAATTCGAGGATTGGTATGCATGACTCCGGCTGCATTTGCGAGGGGAGGTATGGTCACTGCCCCGTAGGGATGGGAGGATGATATGCCATCCTGCACTACTGCTTCTGCTATGGTATTCCGAAACTCTTCTTCAAGGGCTTTCTCCACGTATTTGTTAACGGACCTCAGCACGTACTGTTTGCCGTCGGGTGCTTCCATCCTGATCGAGCGGGTTTGCTGCCCGCCACCCCTTTTAAGGATCTTCAGGCCTCTCTTTTCTCTGCCGATATCAAAAATCGGCAACTCTACTATAGCCTTCCAGAGGCTGCGGTAATTCTTACCCATCCAGAAGCTTACGAATTTCCCGTTATCATAAATATCAGTCAGGTAAATGGTATTTACGCTGTCGGAATAATCAGGCATGACATGATGTTGGTCATCTTCCTCAATATAATTTTGGGTGAAGAGATTTTTTCGAAAGACCAGTCTACCATTTTTCCCATCCGGGATCCAGTATTCCACCCATACATCTCCATTGGTATAGAAATTGAGTTGTGCCAGCCCCCTGCTCATGCAGGCGAAGTCGGTTTTCTTACCCCTTTTTGAAATATACAGGCCTTCCCCGCCTCCGCCACTAATGATATGGTGCAGGCTGTCGTACAGGAAGTATTGCAGGTTATGTTCGTGCCCTGCTGTATACATGATATTGGGGTACTCTCTGAATACCTCCAGCATATTGCTGATAAACAATTTGTATTCGGGATGGGCTATGTCGGATAGATGCCCCAGGTATTTGCGATATCCCGTTCCAATGAATCCGGGCAGGGGGATGTACAGGTATTTGTTTGCATCTAGGAGAGGAAATATATTCCGGGAAGCCTTAAAATATCCACCATGATTTCCAACACTGAAGAGCGGATGATGGCATGCAAAGATGATCTTTTTTCCTTCGTTTCTTCGGATAATATCATCGATCTGAATGAAGAGGTCGGAAGGTTTTTCAAAACCGCATCCGTCTTCCGGGCCTGGCTTTTCATTCTGATGGAAATACCATTCCGAGTCGAAGATTATCGCAACAATATCACTAGATAGATGCACTTCCACAGGACCAGGGCAGCCATCATGAGGAAGATAAACATCCTCACTATCCAGTGCATTCATAATGTATTCCTGCTGGTATAATAGCCGCTCATAGCCTTCATCTCCACCTCGGTCCCAGTCGTGGTTACCTGGAATAAAAATCACTCTGCCCGCAAAACCTTTAAGATGGCGCAGGATCACATCCATATCGGCCTTGCTTGCTTCATGATCCCTAGAATCCGGAAGACCCAAACCGTGAGGATAAACGATGTCGCCCAATACAAGGAGTGATCCTTTTTCGCCAACAGCATCCAGCTTTTGCTTCATCAGCATAACCACAGTGCTATCGTCGGCAGGGTATTTAACGTCGCCTATCAGTATAGTACTGTAATAAAGTTCTGAGGAGGGTGGTGGTATTCCTTCTTCCCATCCGATGAGGTCTTCATCATAATAGGTTTTCTGTGAGAACAGGGGAAAGCTGATCAGCAGACCGACAAAAAGAAGAAGAATATTCCTGATCCGGCATCCCATTATATTTATTCTTTATTTTTAAACTTCAGTATATTCGCTTTTCCGTCACCTCCCTCATTGGATATATACATGTCGGCATCATGGTTGAAGCAGATCCCTTCTGCCTGCTTGAATACGCCGTCAACCAATTCTGTGACAGCCAGCAACTTCCCGTTTGGAGAATAGACCATCAAAAGGTCTCCCACAGCTCCGATCACGTAATAATTACCCGTATAAGGATGTACTGCAATATCGCTGGGCTGGAAACTGACATCGCCTTTGTTCTCATCTATCCTTGACATAATACTGACCCCTATAGATGAAAACCAGTTATAATCTTTAAGATCCTGAATTTGTTTCAGGTCGATTAGGAGGATTGGTTCAGGGTCAAGTTCTTCATCTTCAAGGCAAAAAGCATATATAGCCTTAGTGTGTTTACCGTCCCGATCATCGATAAATGGATGCCCTTTGCAAGCTATCAGGAGCCGCTTATTTGCAGCATCATAAGCCAGGCCCTCCGCATCATTCCTTTTGGTAAGTGTCGTTTCGAATTTCCTGGTTTTCTGTTTATCCTTGCCTTTATTGTAATCCCTAATTCTGTATAGGTTGCCATTGCTTTTCAGCACCCAGGCAGTATTTCCATGTATGGCAATGCCTTCATAATCACCTTTGTCGGCGAATTTGATCTCTTTTTCAATTTCACCTTTGTCAAAATCAATCAGGTAAATGACCCCACACTCATCTTCAATGCCCGTGATCAAACCATTTCCCTGGTATTGTATCCCCGAAATTTCCCTGAGGTCAGAAGGAAGTTTGACCTTTTCATCAGGGTACTGCAGCTCATAGTTGAAACGAAAGCCTTCTGCTTGATACAGCATTCCCGGTGGGAGTTCATCCGTCTGGCAATGCAAGGCATTGATACCCAAGATGAGTACTATAAGAAGGGAATAAAATTTTAATTCAGTTAGCTGCATTATTTAATCGTCTTATAATCAACTCAAGGAAATCCCAATCAGCACATAAATAATACCTTATCTTGTGTTTCAGCAATGCTGAATATAAATACGGCTTTGTTTTTACCGCGGAGATGAACTTCATCCACAAAGTCTGTCTGTATTTGAGGAGAAAGATCCTGAAGAGTATTGTAAAAAATTTCTGAACAAAGAAGGTTTTTGTTATAGGTCTTGCATAGTTCGAGCATCCGGGCTGAAGTGTTCAGTACATCTCCGTGATATGCGATCTCTGACTTGACCCTTCCACCTACTTCTGCTACCATGACCTTTCCCGAGTTAATGGCACCTTTGAATTCGGGCACAAGCCCGTACTTGTCAATGTAATACGTGGATTTGTCTCTGAAAAGGTGTTTATATGCCAGAAAAAGCCCTACACTGTTGATATAGTTTGATGTGCGCTTTCCTTTCCATGTAATTACCGCTTCATCACCTACAAATTGATACAAATTGCCGCAGTACTTGATGATAAGGTTGGACAAGTCGTTGAAACAATCCTGCAACAATTCGCTGTAGCTATGATGACCCAGGGTTTCTGCCATCTGGGTTGATGACTTCAGGTCGAGAAAAAGAAATATGCGGTCTTCTTCTTTTGGTTTATGGTATTTGCCGGTTATGATAGGGAAGAAATTACTGTGTCCTATATTATCTTTGAGAATAAGGATCAAATTCAAAAAGATGGAAGAATATGTACCCAATAACAGCAACTGGTAGAAGCTGGCCGACACGAAAAGAGCCGTTGTTTTGTCAAATGCTTCAAGAACATCAATGTCGTATTGGAACATATAGTAAAAGAAAAGTGTTAATACACCAATAATCATGATGCTGGCAAGGTATAAAAGCAGCTTGGCAAGGAAAAGCACAAGGAAGGATAGTCGTTTAAAGAATCGTTGAAAGAGATAAAGTTCTGCCAGACCGGTAATAAGCCCGATCAACAAACCGGCCACTACAGAGGCAAACAGGTTATTTAGCATTATCTTATAGAACTTCGATCCGCTTTTAAAAAAGTCAGTTGGATTCAATATAAAAAACTCAAGGGCGACTACTAGCCTCACAGCTATTATCCAGTATATAATAATAAACAACAATTCACTGATATTGTGAAAATGAATGGCATTATTATTTCTATACCCCCCCCATATATCTTTACCCTTCCATCTATTTCTCAAGATATGAAACCGTAAAGTATTCATCCTTTACATTTGGATTAAAAATAATTTTATCCATTTTCATTATTGAGCTTCTACCGTTTTGCACATTAACCACTTCCATATGTGTGGGAACTGATTTTTTGTTTTCTGTATCAACCATTTTCACTTCTTTTACTGTCATTTCTTTAAGAAGTTCGCCTTCAATGTCATATATTTTTGCTTTTCGGATAACGTAGTCTTTTTTACCTATCCATACCTTACGGCTTAAATACCCATATTCGTCAGCTACATCATCATCTTTGGAGGTCATTTCAATATTCCAACATTCAACATCTCCAACCATGTCTGATTCGTTCAGCATCTCGTATGTAAAATCATCAATTGTAGGCATTACCATATCAGCATTAGAAAATTCTGAACCCATAAAGCTCTTTCCTTTTTCACTACTTACAATTCTACGTGTTTTACGTAAAGCAGGTAAATAAATCCACATATCATCATCTTTTTCTCTATAATCGAAGGTTAACATGCTTGTTCCCTTAACATCAGCTGGTTCAAGAAATCGGATGATTTTCTTTTCTGTCATACCCTCATCATATAGCTTTGAGGCAATAGCAGTTTTCCGCTTTCGCTCACGACCTTTATCATCTTTTATGGTTAGTTGCGAAATCGCTTCTGAACCAGCCATTTTGTTAATTGTAAAAGTTTTATAAATAATTGTTTTAGCATCATCGGATGGTGGTGCAAACCCTAAAGCAGCAATCACGATCATCGATATTAATAATTTTTTCATAAGTCTATATATTTAAGTGTTTTACATTATTTCTCTATAAAAGCAGGTTTCCAGATCAAACAAATTGCTGGAACCAATACTAATGCACCAATCAGGCATGTAAATATGGAGAATACAATTAGGTATCCAAATTGGATTATTGGGATGAAGTTAGAGGACATAAGCACCACAAAACCCACCATAACAGCAACTGCATTAAAAACAATTCCCCTTCCGGTTGTGGTTAATGTAATCATAACTGCTTTTGCATATTCCTTGGGGTTGTTTTTTAATTCGGCTCTGTAGCGCCACATAAAATGAATTGTATAATCAACTCCAATACCAATGACAATTGACGAGAGCAATGCCGAACCCATGTTAATGGTCATTCCAAGTAATCCCATTAAGCCAAAAAGAATGATTATGGAAACCACTAAAGGTATGACTCCTAATACTCCTGCTCTTAACGACTTGAACAGCAATGTCATTATAATAAAGATGATTAGTATAGCTAGAATTATGGACATAATTTGTCCGTTGATCATTACATTGCCCAGTTCCATAACGACTAGTGCGAAGCCACCCATTTTGCCAATAGAAGCATCTTGCTGTTTATAGCTCTCGATTTTGTCTTTTATGGCAGCTAAAACGGGTGTAGATGCATCGTTAATACGGACTATCATTTGTGCATTTTGATAATCGAAATCAACTATTTTTTCAAAATCGTCGGGATCCCCACTCATCATATACAATTCGAGATATTGAGCTACAGCTTCACGTGAATCGGGAATTTTGTCATAAAATGCATCTCCTTCTTCATTTAATGCTTTACTCATTTCTTTTATCATCTCCGATAGGCAAGTAATTGAACCTACACCTTCCATTGTTTCAAGTTCAGCTACATAAGAATCCATTCTTTTCAGTAATGCAGGGTCTTTGATATCGCCTTCAAATAGAACGGCTAACTGCTGTGTGCCGCCAAAGTTTTCGTTTAATACTTTATCGGCTATACGAATTGGATTGTTTTGTTTGAAATAACTTACGGGATTAGCATCTAGTCCGATAAAAGCAAGTCCGACTCCCAAGACAAGAGTAACTACTATTGTTCCAATAATTATTGGTTTTGGTTTAAGTACAACAAACTTACCCAGCTTGCTTAGTAAACGATCCATCAGGTTACGCTTTTGTTCAGCATCTTTATAAAGTGGTTTCTCCTTTTTGAAAAGATAAAGAATAGCAGGAAGAAGTAGAAGGCTTGCCACAAGCGCAAAAATAATTCCGGCAGAAGTTACAATACCCATTTGCTTTGATGGAATTACTTGATGCGAAAGAAGTCCGAGTAATCCGGCAACTGTAGTTAAGCCAGTAATCAAAATTGGTTTCCACAGTTCTTTCAGCGAAGCAGATACGATTTCGCGACTGCTTGCTTTATTGTCAGCAGTGTTCAGTTCCTGATATTTGGCTACGAGATGAATACCGTAGTTATTGGCAACAGCAATCAGCATTATCGGGATCAAAATAGAACTAATTGTAAACTTCCAGTGAAGCACAGACATCAGTCCCAGAGTGAACATAATAGAAATGATTACAATTAAGAATGGCAATACCATTCCCCTCCATCTGCGAAATTCGATAAAAAGCATAATTAGCATCAACAGAATAGCTGCAGGCATTAGAATTCTCATATCGCCACCAATCATAACAGGTAATTTTGCACGGATAAAAGGTATTCCACCAATAAGGATTTCCTCGTCGCCAGGAATTTCCTGCAAAATGCTATCAACAATAGTGGTCAATTCAGTATCATCGGCATCCTCCTCCATAACTAAAACTAAAACTGTTTTTGTAAAATCCTCAGAAACCATCGAGCCGTAAACAATATCATTATCGCGGAGTTGCGATTTTAGTTTTTCAATAGCTTCAGGAGTTTTGGGAATGCGACGCACAGCAGGATCAACAATCATCATATCATCCTCTCCTCGAATGTCTTTCATTTCAAATAAGGACATTACTTTATCTACGCCATTCTGTTTTTTAAACTCACGGTTAAGTTTTTTTATTCTTGTGAGACTTTTTTCATTAATAATGTCATCGCTTCCAAGCATGACCAAAAGAATATCTGAACCGCCAAAAAGATCTTCAAGAGCTTCGGTATTAACCCTCGATTCCATTGTTTCAGGAATGTAATTTGTTACATCACCATCAACACTATTATTTGGAATATTGCGAGCCATAATAAAAGTTACAGCAAGAAATAGAACAATAATAAACCATCTGTATTTGTAAATTTTCATCTTGTTTTATATTTATAAGGTTAAAATGATACTTTCAATTCAATAAATCCTGCACTAATTATATCACCCACTAAACCAAATAGAGTCTCTTCAGGTCCAGCGTATATTTCTATACCTGTGGCAAGCTCCATTGCATCGGTAATGGAATAAGTTATTTTGGGGCGAATCATAATTTCCTCCGTAGAGAAATTATAGATTCCAAGTATATTTACGTCCAAAGTCTCGTGGAATAACATCTGTGACAATCGTCCCATTGCAGAATGAGTTAATTCATGTTGTTGGCCATTAAATAATCTATTTTTCATTTCAAGTTGGTATATAAACATTGAAGCGGTATCTGTAGGTGACTGCGGTTCTTTAAAATCAAATACATACCTGCCTGAATATTGTATAAGTGCTGAAAAATTGCCCCAAAATCGATCTGCTCCAACAATATATTGAAGATCATTATTGGGAACATAGGGAATACTTTTGTCTTGGGTTGTTAAAGTATATGCAAATTCACCCCTTAAACCATATTTTCCAACTGTTGTTTGAAAATCAGCTCCAATCATATTGATTTTATATGCTACGGGATTTAGCACCATACCAAAGTCTGTTTTACTACCATCAATACCTGGCCTGGGGCAATAACCTGTGAAATAGGATATTGAACCATCAATTTTTGATGCGTTTATATTCGCACGTAGAGCAAATGAACTATTATCAAGACTAAAATCAGGATAGTGATTTTCACCAAAAGGAACTCCACTTTTTAGTTCTATTAGCCCAAAAGGAATTAGCCATGATTCGTAAACAGGAACCCAAATTGCTTCAAATTTGAAAATACCTGTTTTATATGCAGTGGATAACATCCAGTTTCCAAAACGTTTATCATCTTCATTGGCAGAACGGGCTACCATATTACGGAGGGCAAGCATATTTGTGGGATTATATCCATCGGCTCGTCCCCAAACAATGATTTGCTTACCAAAGCTAAAATCAAAATTCCCTGCATAATATTTAACATATGCCTCACGGATATTTATATCCGTAAATTTATCTTCATAAGCATAACCACTATTGAAACGTATTTCGGCAAAAGCCTCTCCGTAACTGCCTTTATTAACCCTGAGTTTAAGTGCAGTTTCACCAAAGGCTGCTTGTGTGGCAAGTTTTGAGTTTATTAAGGATGCACCAACAAAATAATCAGCACGGATGTAACCATTCAAATCAAAAGCTAGTTTTTGTGAAGATTCATCCTCTTCACTACTCATTTCAAATAGTCCCTGAGCAAAACTCAATTGACAAGTTACTAGTAAAACAATCATAAATACATTTTTCATATCAATATGGTTTTTATTAATTCTGTGATATAGGAGTTGGTTTTTGTATAATACCTAAGTCATCTTTCAATCTAATTGTTTTCATATTCTCTTCCTTTTATATTTGACCTATACGTTTGACATATACGTCAAGCGTATGGTAAAATTTTTTTAATCAGGCTTAAGCCAATTACGCAATATTCTTTTCACTTCAATTTTGCGAGAATTCATATACAGTTCAAGTTCTTCATTATTCTGGCTAAAAAAGAAATCCATTAACACTGGTTTTACTATATAGGGGAAGGCACACAAACCAAGAACATTAACAAATAAATCTTCAAACTGGAATGGAATGACTGTACCATTTTTTACTTCATCTGAAATTTGAATTGTCAACTTCTCAAAATTTAAATTATTGGTTTTTAAACCTTGAATGATCCAAATTGGCTCACGAGTTAATTCCCATGCAATAAATGAAGGGACCAATGGGTTTTTTATAATGAGATCTATATATTCATCAACAAACAATTCAATCTTTTCAATCAAGGGCATATTCTCATCGTTTAGAAGAGAGGATATAGCTGGTGTTATTTTGTTTTTCAAATTGTTATGAACTTTATCAACTAGTTGATTTTTACTCCTAAAATAGTAATTTAAGGATGTCCGACTAATTCCAGTCTCATCAGCAATTTGACCCATTGTAGCTGAATCAATACCATACTTGAGAAATACGTTATTGGCTGCTTCAAATATTTTTGTTTCAATTTCTGTAAAGCCTATATTAGTTGTAGTCATAAAATTTAACGTTAGTGTTTGACATTGGCGTCAAAGATATATATTATTTTTATCACTTATTCATTTTTCCTAAAAAAAATTTTATACCTTTTGATTGATGTTATAATTTACCAAAGTATTGAATCCTCTTTTTCACTTATTATAAAAGTGGGTAGTGTACCACATGGCACTTTTCCACCCTGCCAATGAATAACTGGCAGTCAAGAGCTCATTTTTTAGTGACTTGCCGAAGAATTTTGAAATGCCAACTCCATATTCTAACATTTGTAAAACATTTTACTAACCCTCAAAAGACATATTAATGAAAGACATTGATAAAAAAGAAATAGAGTGACAAAACAAATACAAATGTTTTAAGGTAGTATATTATGTTTTAATTATAAATATTTATTAGTCTGTTTATCCGTCTTTTATAAATAGATACACGAACTGCGCCACACTCCCATCTTTTTTCAATATTGTGTTGAATTTGTAGTGATGAGCATAAATTTACTTCAAAAACATTATTGTCAATATTGACAAAATTACCAATAACTCATATTAATCTTTCAATCATACTGGAGTGTCCTTTTTAGGTGCCAAAATGCTGTAAAATGCGCACTTTTGCGATTTTACACCTTCCTTATCTTATTGATTACCACGCTATTTAAGCAATCCACCGAAACACTGGGGGTCAAGAGGTCGCAAGTTCAAGTCTTGTCACTCCGACAAAAAAATCCTGTAAGCTATTAGTTTACAGGATTTTTTATACCATCATCCATACTTTTATACTCAGGTACTATTTAATAATTAGCTTCTGAAAAAGGTTTCCTGTTTCAGATCTAAATTGAACAATATAAACCCCGGGATTAATATCTTGTATCTGAAGTTTCAAAGTATTCTTTCCCAGTTTTACAATTTTCTTTTCCAGCAATATGTTGTATCCTGAAATATCACTTAGCTGTATTTCCAGATTAATCACCTCAGTCGCATTAAAATTTATTGTCACTTCTTTATCTGCAGGATTAGGAAAAATAGTTATTCCATATAAACCTTCAATTTCATTAACACTATTCGGATATATAATTTCAATGAAAGATGTGTCAGAACTACATTCATTTTCTGCAATAAGCGTTGTTACATAGTTTCCAATAGCAGTGTAATTATGAGTAGGATTTTCTTCTTCAGAAGTGCTTCCATCTCCAAAATCCCAAAAATATAAATTAGCATTTATTGAAGTGTTATTATACGTTACAACAGAATTATTTTGTTCGTACTGAAAATCTGAGACTACTGGTTGACGAATTTCAGCTGTAACATCTACCCTAGTACTTTTGCAAATAAGAGCTTCAACTTCCCAATTATAAAAGAAAAAATACTTTGAAGTTGGGTCGGGTATGAAGCTGCTTCCTGTAATTGACATTACATTATCAATTTCATAGGGGAAAGATAAGTTACTTGTGTTGTAAAGCAACTCACAATCTGTAAATCCAAATAGCTTATAACCCTCTCCTTCAGGAATATTATAATTCAATTCCAACCTATTCTCTCCTTCTTCAAGATATATTAATGTTGATGTTATCTCGTTAAAATAACTATCAAATAAAACAATCTCCCTTTCTCCTTCTTCTTTTGTGTAAACAGTTACTGCAATTAATTTTAATGGCACATAGACATCAAATACTAATCCCGAAACTGATTTATATGAGCTTTCACCAATAGTATCAGTTTTACCGGTTATTACAGTCTCTGCTAATACATTCTCAACGTAATACGTAGTTGTTTCATCTAACTCAGGAGTACTAAAACTTTCACCTTCATTGATAATCTCGTTACTTATTAACGATTCATACCAAAATAACTCACCATCTCCTGTAGCAGATAATGTTACAGAGTTGTTTTCACATCCTATGCCTGATATAGTTTCAGGACTATCAGGTCTGTCTATTGTTACTAAATTGCTTTTAGTTATTGAATTTGTTCCAAAACTATTAGTAACAACTAGTGTTACATCATATACACCACTTTGTTCGTAGTTGTATATTGGATTTCGGTCGTTAGATGTTCCGACATCTCCAAACTGCCAAAACCAACTAGTGGGATTAATTATTGAGCGATCATAAAAATACACATCACCATCACATGTTATAGTTGGAAAAACAGAAAATTCAGGGATTGGTACGCCTGCAACAAATATTGTATCGATATATGGTGAATAATTATGTTTCGATATTGTAAGAATTGCAAAGTCGGCCAATTCATTATTATATTCAAGCTGCCCCAACCCATTTTCAAGGTAAGTACTGCTTATAAGTTCATTATTTATTACCAATGTGGCTAACCCATCCTCAATTGAGCAATTAGATATGTCAATAACTGTTGTTTCCTCCAGAAAAATAGTATCAGTATTTTCAGCTGTAATTTGCATTGGGAACATTGTAAATAACTTCATAGCAGGATCTCCAAAATAATGAAACAACTCATGTGTGTATCTGTTTCCACCATTACTTCCATCCCAGGTTTCCATCATTCTTATAAGACCTTGATTTAGCACATTGCCCATGGTAGTTATATCGGAATGAGAAGTTAGATTTGGGTTTGGAATACCACCTTCTCCAAAAACAGGAATAATTCCGGGGTTAGACCATATTGCATCAATAAAGCCAAGAGATATGCCATCATTATACCCTGAATAGCTGTAAAACGCTGCAGCAAAAACACCTACTGCACCACCATTTTCTAGTCTTAAAAATCTCTCAGCAAAACATTCATTGAGTTTAAACTCACCAGTATGACAGTTTATTGAGAATACAACCGGCAATTTATTACCATTATTTAAGTTGCTCATTGACGATGTTGTAAAATATGGTGAAGCCCATCCACTTCCTCCACTATAACCATGATCGCGGTGAAATACATAGAACTTGCCTTCATCAATATTATTAATAATATCCTGCGTACTCCCGTTCCACTCAAAACCATTTGACCGCAATAATTCTTCGGGTATTGCTTCTCCGTTTGAATAATATCCCGGATTATAGTTTGTGGGTGATATGTTTGATTCACTGCTATAAACCCTATTGGAATTATATCCTTGCAAAATAACATAGTCTCTGATGTTCTCACAAGTATGTGTAAATCGACGTGACGCATACCCATTGTTTTCATCATCTTGAAACATGGCACAATTGAGTCCATTTTGATAAAATGATAGATCATCAACCGGATTTTTTTCGTACTGGATAATTTTTTCAACAACACGAACTGCCTCTTCATTGTCAGATACAGATATTCTACCATGAGCCATATCGGGTATATAGTCGCCTGCACCATCCATACAAGCGTAGTATAAGTCAGAAGCATACTCGTTATCATCTGGAGCCAGCAAAACAACACCTGGCACATCCTCATGATCACCAATAATTACAAAAAATTCAGGAGCCGGATTCCAGATTGCATATCGTGAATGAATTGCTTCCTCTACTTCCTGTGAAGTCCATTCCGGTTGTGAAACAATTTCGACAGAATAGCCCAATTGCCTTCTCCAAAGAGCAAGAGCTGATGCAGCTTCATCAAATTCTGAATTAGTAATTAATATAATATCACTTCTATCATCACTCTTAGCTTTAGATTCGTTATTTATAAGGTTTTGCTCTATTTCTTGTTTAACACTTGTGGCATTTAGTATGAAATTAGGAAATATGTTTAACAGGTTTTCTGATAATGTCTTATCCTCAAAAAATGAAGGACTTGTTGAAAAATAAACTTCGTAAGTAATCTTTGAAATCACTCTGATTTTTCCTGATACAGGATTATGTTGAACCGGACATAATCTTACTCTAACGAAAGTATTTCCACGGTAATTAAGTATTTCCGCAATTTCGATATTGTTCTTGGGATAGAATGCATTTGTATTATAAAGAACAGAATCAATTTCAAATTCAGGTTCAGGATCACCATAGGTATCAGTAGCAGGTTTAAGTGCAGGGTGTATATTGAAATTTTCAAATTTAACATACTCAACATCAATTACTCTCAAAAATGCCGTAGCATTATTCGGAACTGCAACAAAATCACTATGCGCCGGCAAACCCGGCTTACCAACTTCATGCATCTTACCAAAGCCACCAATATGAATAAATTGATATTGGCCTTCACTTGCAAAAACATTTGACGAAGATATTCCCGGAAAATTATATTCTATAACAATACCATTTGTTCCGTTATCCTGCAATACTCTGATTGGCATTATATTACTATTATCTTGCTTTATATTCAGATTAACCGAAAAATATTTGTTTTGGCTTAGTAGTGATATACTAATAAGTATCAGACTTATTAAGAGTAATTGTTTTTTCATAATTTTGATTTTGAAAAGTTATGCACTTGCAAAAATACGAAATTTGAATCAGTCATCAGCCTTGTTTTTCAACAAAGGAACAAACCTAAAAGCTCCAAAATTCTCTCTAATTATTTTATTATCAGGCGTCTTTGTCAATCTAATCATTGTTTGAACATCTCCGCCTCCAAGAGGAATAACAAGTTTGCCACCGGGTTTTAGTTGCTGTAACAATTCAGCAGGAATTTCAGGTGCGGCAGCAGTAATTAGTATTCTGTCAAAGGGGCCAAAAGCAGGAATGCCTTTATAACCATCTCCATAAAAGAACTTTATTTTATATCCTAATTTACCTATAAATTCTTTCGTTCTATGATATAATTTTCGTTGACGTTCAATACTAAAGACTTTAGCTCCTATTTCCTCCAATACACATGCCTGATATCCCGACCCAGATCCAACCTCAAGAACCTTATGACCTGAGGATACATCAAGTATTTCGGTTTGAAATGCAACTGTATAGGGTTGAGATATTGTCTGCCCTGAACCTATTGGAAAAGGCTTGTCATCATAAGCAAACTCCAGAAAAGATGAATCCAAAAATAGATGCCTGGGTATTTTGTTAATCGCATTTAACACATTCTCATCAACAATGCCTTTACGCCTTATGCTATCAACAAGTTTTTTTCGCATTCCTTTATGACGGTATGAGTCAACCATAGAATCTTTATTGTTTAAAAAAATTTGACTATATATTTTAGTAACTAATCAGTGTGGTAATTGTTTGTGAAAGTCAGTCAGTTAACAATTATATTTTTCCCTTTGTGTTACCTTGGAGCATTACTTGGTGATACTTCGTGGTTAAAATTTTACCACAAAGACGCTCAAAGTATATCACAAAGGCGCTCAAAGTATAATATTCTATTATTTGTCAAAACATTACAACTATTATATATTATTTAATTGGATACTAATTAGTAACATATTTTATAATTATAAGAGCAGTGTAACAATTGGAGACATGGAGTAATGGAGTATTGGTTATCCCTTTTTCCATTACTCCACAACTCCATCATTCCACTACTCCACTACTTCATTTCCCCAATCTTTTAATTGATATATTTTTGTGCTAAAATAGGAATATTGACTGCAAGAAAGGATTACTTTTGTCAAAATTTTTCAAACATGTTAAAAATTGGAGTATTAGGAGTTGGCCACTTAGGGAAAATTCACTTAAGGTGCATAAAAGAAATTAACGGATATGAGCTTATAGGGTTCTATGATACTGATTCATCACAAAATAAAAATATTGAGCAAGAATTTGATATAAAGGGCTTTGATAATGTATCTGATTTGATTAATGCTGTTGATGTAGTTGATATTGTTACACCTACTATATCCCACTTCGATTGTGCAAAATTAGCTATTGAAGGGTTAAAACATGTTTTTATAGAGAAACCAATAGTAACTACACCGGAAGAAGCTCGTATTTTAATTGAGCTTGCCAACAAGGTTAAAGTAAAGGTTCAAGTAGGTCATGTAGAAAGGTTTAACCCTGCTTTTATTGCTGCTCGGCATGCTATTAATAATCCAATGTTTATAGAATGCCATCGTTTAGCTCAATTTAACCCAAGAGGCACTGATGTGCCCGTAGTATTAGATTTGATGATTCACGATATCGATATTATATTGAAGGCTGTTGGTTCCAAAGTAAAAAATATTCAAGCAAGCGGAGTAAATGTTGTTAGTGATACTCCTGATATTGCAAATGCACGTATCGAGTTTGAAAATGGAGCAGTTGCTAATCTTACTTCTAGTAGGATATCTATGAAAAACATGAGGAAAACAAGGTTCTTCCAACGTGATGCATACATTACGGTTGACTTTCTAGATAAAGTTGCTGAAATAATTCAAATGGAAGAACTAGTAGGTGAGCCTAAAGATCCCATGGCAATGGTTATCGACCTTGGTCCAGACAGAAAGAAGCGTAGAATTTATTTTGACAAACCAAAAATTGAGAATATTAATGCAATTGTTGAAGAATTAAAAAGTTTCAAAAATTCAATAATAAATAATACTTCCCCAACAGTTACTATTGAAGATGGCTATAATGCACTTAACGTAGCTCATTTAATTATTGATAAAATAAAAGAATCAGCAACTAATTCCTAAAAAAAATATCTTAATAGCAATAACACTTTCAGTTATTCGTTATTAAGTTTATAAAAACATAGAGTTGAGATTAGGGTCAAAACTATACAATTTTAAATTCATTTTACTTTTTGTTAGCCTTGTTGCTGCTACAGGATGTTATAAGTTTGATAGCAGTCAAACTGTGCCTGCCTACATTAGTGTTGACGGAATAAATCTTGACACATATTATCCTGAAGAAGGTACAAATTCAGCCGATATTGTAGATATATGGGTTTACGTTGATGATGGTTTAATAGGAGTATTTGAGTTTCCTGAAAGCGATTCGTTACCTGCGACACTCCCCATTATTGCAGAGGGTAAACATAAACTTGAGATAAGACCAGGAATAAAGCTAAACGGGATATCAAGCACAAGGGTTCCTTATCCATACTACAAGCCTATTATTTTTGAGGAATTTGATTTTATTCCGGGTACGGTTCAGGCATTAGGTGAACTTACAACATCATACTACCCTGATGTTATATTTGGATGGTTGGAAGATTTTGAACAACCTGAAATATCTATTGAGAGTGCTTCGTGGAGTGATACTGCAATTATACGGACACAACCCGAAAATAATCCTGATGCATTTTTAAGCTCTAATTCCAGATACTCAGGTGTAATTGATTTATTATCTGACAAAGATGAATATGGAGGAACTTCGCATAACAGTTTTGAGATGCAAACTCCGGGAACTGTTATTATGTTAGAGATGAATTTTAAAACTAACAACTATCTTACACTTGGAGTACTAATACGAGACACTTACGATATAATTGAAAAAGACTTGCTAATATTAAATCATTCTGATGAATGGAAGAAAATTTATATAAATTTAGGATCCAATCTTTCATTATATCCTCAGGCTATTGATTATAAAATAATCTTTAGAGCAGGATTGGAAAGTGAATTATCAGATGCTCATATATTAATTGATAACATTAAAATTGTATATAGATAAGACATTGTGAATAGAAGATTACAAGTTACAAAATATGTGTTTTTCGACTGGCTTGCTGCACTAATTGCCTGGAGTCTGTTTTATATTTACCGTAAATATTCGGAAGACACTACTGTGTTTTCGCATCTTGACACCATACTAGATGATGGAAAATTATGGCTTGGAATTATTATTGTTCCGATCTTTTGGCTGGCATTATATATGCTTATTGGATCATATCGCAGAATCTACCGTAAAGCCCGACTAAAAGAATTAGGACAGACTTTCTTTATTGCATTAATTGGTGTTACTGTAATTTTCTTTTTATTAATACTTGATGATATAATATTGACTTATAGATCATATTATCAGTCGTTTATATCTCTTTTTCTATTCCAATTTATTTTTACATATAGTTTCAGGTTATTGATAACAACGGTTACTGTAAGACGTATTCATTCAGGAAAAATTGGTTTCAATACAGTTATAGTTGGAAGCAATGGAAATGCTGTAAAAGTTTATAACGACATAACAAGTCAGGAGATTTCATCTGGTAATAAATTTGTTGGTTTTGTAAATGTTCATGATTTTAGATTTTTTAAAATAGAACAGTATTTACCTCATCTTGGAGCATACAAAGATTTAAACAGTATTATTATAGACTATAAAATTGAAGAAGTAATAATAGCAATAGAACGATCGGAAATTGATACAGTTGAAAGAATAATAACCGAACTCGAAACTACAAATGTGTTAATTAAAGTAATCCCATTAATGCAGGATATAATTTTTGGTTCTGTAAAAGTATCAGGGATATTCCATACTCCTCTTATTGAGATTTCTCCTGATTTGATGCCTGCATGGCAGCAATCAATTAAAAGACTTATTGATGTTTTTGTTTCAATATTTGCAATGATAATATTACTTCCAATATATATTTTCACAGCAATTGGAGTAAAAATGTCTTCCAGTGGACCAATATTATTTTCGCAGGAGCGTATTGGCAGAAGAGGTAAACCATTTATGATGCACAAATTCAGATCGATGTATAACGATGCTGAAAGTAAAGGCCCTCAATTAAGCTCTGATGAGGATCCGCGGATAACTAAATTTGGTAAATTTCTTCGTAAAGTCAGACTTGATGAAATTCCTCAGTTTTATACAGTCCTTAAAGGAGATATGTCACTTGTTGGTCCACGCCCTGAGAGACAGTATTATATTGATAAAATTGTAAAGAAAGCACCTCCTTATCGATTACTTATGAAAATAAAGCCGGGTATCACTTCCTGGGGGCAAGTAAAATTTGGTTACGCATCAAATGTGGATGAAATGGTCGATAGGCTACGTTATGATATATTATACCTTGAGAACATGTCGATCGCAATGGATTTTAAAATACTTATATACACTGTTCTAATAGTACTTCAAGGCAGGGGTAAATAGCTTTATCTTCAATACTCATAGCTAATTACTACTAATTAGTAACCTTTAATCTTTATTGTAACTTCTGCTCCATGATCTTCAGTATTTTTAACACTAATGCTCCCCTCATGTGCATCCAATATTAATTTAGCAGTAGCCAGACCTAACCCTGTCCCTTCTGAATGCATAATGTCTCCAGCAGAAAAAAGCTCAAATAAGTTACTTAATGCATTGTCAGAAAATCCGGGACCATTATCTCGAAATGTAAGAGTAGTAATTCCTTCATTAGTTATTCCAGATATTTCAATTTTTGGATCATTGCCTGCAAATTTTGCAGAATTATCAATAATTATATTAAAGCACATCCTAATCAAATCTGAATCAGCTTTAATTAATAATGTTTCTACTGGCAGATTATTTATAATTTGCATTGAAGAATTATTATTGCAAACCTTAAACTCGGCTATTGAATCATTAACGAGCAGATTAACTGATACAGGTAATATCTCAGGAAGGTTTTTGTTTATTTTTAATGTTGTAATTAATATGGCCGTATCACTAAATTTTACGAGGCGAGAAGAAACTTCTTTTAAGTAGCTTATGTATTCCTTTTGATCATCATCGATATTTGTTTGATCTAACAATTCAGTAAGACCAATAACCCCATTTAGAGGAGTACGAATTTCATGGCTGATTAATGACAGGAAGTTGCTTTTTGCCTGGTCGAGAACATTAAGTTGATGGTTTGCTGTTTCTAATTCCAGTGTTCGGTCTTTAACAAGTTCTTCCAAGTGATTATTCATTAATTTTAATCGTTCACGTTGCCGCTTAATTGTTAAGTGATTGTTTACCCGCGCCAGTAGCTCAGATGCATTAAAAGGTTTTGTAATATAATCTTGTCCACCTAATTCAAATCCCTTAATTATACTATCCATATCAGCTCTTGCTGTTAAAAATATAATTGGTATTTCACTTGTAGCAGGATTTTTCTTAAGTTTCTCACATACTTCATAACCATCCATTTTGGGCATCATTATATCAAGCAATATAAGATCGAAATCCTGAACTTTACATATATCTAAAGCTTGTTGGCCATCCTGTGCATAAGCTATTTGAAATTGTTCTTGTGAAAGAATGTTTCCAAGTATTTGAATATTTTTTGAAACATCATCAACAATCAATATTTTTTCGGGGGTATCTTTCATGAGTCTATTTTTTTCTGATCATTTTTATCTAGCTTAAGCATAAGTCCAAAGTCTGACATCAGAATAACAATATTATCAATATCAAAATTTCGTAATGAAAACAATAAGGCTTCGCAATATTTAATTAATGAAGGATTCTTTTTTCTATTTGCAAATGAATGCAAATCTTCAGCAAATAGTACGATATCATCAATAACGTGTGTATTGTTCAACAATTCCCATGTTTGTTTAAACTCATTAATTATTTCAATTTTAATGTCATCATCTAGTTTAACAACATTACCACTTACTGTAGTTTTTGACTCAGAAAGCCTGTTTAAAATAACATTTTCAATCGCTGGAATATTTTTTTTAGAAACATTCATATGGCTTGATGCAACATTAATATCCTTAAACTGGATAGAAAACTTACTTCCTTTTCCTAACTTACTGTAAAGTTTTATTTCACCTCCCATTGCTTCTACAAGTCTTTTTGAAATACTTAATCCCAAACCCGTACCACCATATGATTTTTCACCTTTTTTCAGGCTTTGCTTAAATGCTTCAAAAACTGTTTCTTGTTCAGATTTTGATATTCCAATCCCTGTATCAGTTATTGCAATAAATAAATCAACTATATCCTTTCTGTTTTTTTTGCTTGTTATTTCTATAGTAATACTACCATCATCGGTAAATTTTATTGAATTATCTATCAGGTTATATAATACTTGTCGAATTCGAACATTATCAAGGAAAACATTCTTCGGAACTTCATCGTCAATTTTAGATATAAAATTTAATTTTTTATTAATTAATTGTGGATTAAATGCTTGTTCAATATCGTTTACTAAATCAATAACTGACATTGCTTCATAAATAATATTTATTTCACCAGCTTGAATTTTTGACATATCAAGCACATCATTTATTAGCATAAGAAGACTTTTACTACTTGATTTAATTGCATTAATATGAGATAGCTGAAGCTTGTCAGTTACTATATTTGATAGAAGCTCAGAAAACCCGATTATTGAATTCATAGGTGTTCTGATTTCATGGCTAATATTAGCAATAAACTGACTCTTAATTTCATTGGCAGCAATAGCTTCATTCTTAGCTATCTCAAATCCCTTATTTTTTTCTTCAAGAATCTTATTTATATTTTTTAGCTCTTCTTGCGATTTTAACAGTGCCAGTTCAACTTCCTTTCGTATTGAAATATCTTCTACAACTCCTTCAATATGCAAAATATTACCATTAGTATTTTTTACTACCCAGGCGCTCTCATTTACATACATACTACTTCCATCGCGCCGTTTCCATATATCTTCACGACCGGATATTATATTATGTTTATTAAGTAAATTAATAAATATTGATCTATTTTGGTTTTCTTCGTTTAGATTCATGCTATCCAGATCAGATAATTCATTATATCCTAGCATATTAACAAGGGTTTTGTTGGCAAACAATACTTTTCCATTAAGTAGTGTTTGATACATACCAATAGTAGCATTTTCTACAATGCTTCTGTACTGTTCTCTACTATATATAAGCTCTTTGTTTAGTTCACCAAGCTCTTCCTTTTGCTTAGTAATTTCCTTGTTTTTTTTTGCTAAAACAGCATAGTTTCTTTTACTTTGTCTGGTTCTGAAATTAATAAAAAATATTATTGTAAGTGCAATAATTATTATGAATACTAAAAATATTATTGCAAAATACTTAGAGTCTATTTCCCTTTCAAGCTCTAGTGTCGAAATAGCATCTTTTTGTTTTAATATTTCATTTTCCTTTTCAATTCTTTCTGATTCATATTTTACTGAAAGATCATTAATCATTTCATGGCTTTTCAAATCAAAGACTTCATCCTTTAGGCTAATATATTTTTTTAAATACTCATACGATTTACTATAATTAAGTCTATCTTCATTTATTAGAGAAAGCATAAGGAGGGCATCAATTTCTACTTCCTTTAAACTTATCTCATTAGATACTTGGATGCACTCAAGTATATTCTCTTCTGCTAAATCATTTTCATCAATTGCAAAGTATATTTTCCCAAGATTAAGTAATGAAATAGCTATTCGTTTTTTATCTCCAACTTCATATTTTAATTTTAGAGCGCTTTTTTGAAAAGTTAGAGCTTTGTCATATTCTTTCATCGCAAAATATACCTCACCTAAGTTGCTATAACAAATTGAAAGTAATTTTTTATTTGGAAATTCATGCTCCATATTTATTGCCTGATTGTAATAATCAAGCGCTTTTATGAATTCTTCCTGCTTTAGAAAAATATCCCCAATATGTAGTAACAAGTTTATTTGTTGAGCTATGTCCTTTTCTTCTTTTGAATGTTTATATGCTTGTTTGTAGTATTTCAAAGCTCTATCAATTTTGCCCCAGTTTTCTAAGATAACTCCAAGCCCTAAAGTTGTCTTCGCCAAGCCTTTTGGGTCGTTTATCTCAATATAAATTTCTCGTGCACGTTGCATATGTCCTATTGCAACTTCATAATCGCTAAAATCTGAGGCAATTCCAGAAAGTCCGATTAATGTACTTGCAATACCACTCTTATTTTTTAAAATAGTATATTCGCTAATAGCCATATTATAGTAATGACGCGACTCGTTATATTTACTCCAATCGTAGTAATTATTTCCAAGTAAGTAGTATATATTCGCTTTTGCTTTTTGAGAACCCGATTTTTGGATTATCTCTTTTGCTTGTTGGTAGGCATTGTCACAATCCTGATATTCACATTGTTCATTCTTGCTGCCAGCATAATTCATTAATAACGGTATAATATTAGCAGTATCGTGTAATTGTTCAGCCAATTTTATCGCAGAAAAAATATAATTATCAGTTTTTTTAGGATTTGAATTAGAAAACGCATCAATTAAACTTAGAGCAAGCTTCAGCCTTTCTTCAGGCGTGAATATTGTATCATTTGAAAACAAATTCTGTAAGCTATCATTTTCAGAAACAGATTGCGATAATGAAATTGATACAATAGCAAAAGTCATTGAAATAACAAGAACAAAACTCTTAATTGAATTTGATAAATAAATTGTATCAACTATTTTATATCGTTTATGTTTTCCTTTCATTTTAAGACTACTTGATACTTAACGTGTAGCTTTTATTAAACAGGTTGAGAAGCTTGTCAATTTCTTCAATATTAAAATTTACAAGCTCATTGTCCATATCTAAACAATATTTCTTTAACCCAACACTTTGATATTTATTGGCAAAATGTTTAAGTGATTTTAGAAAGTCTGTAATGTTACCTGACAATTTTGATTGAAAAGCCGGTATAAAATATTTATCATAAACTATATCAAAACCTTCCTTAAATTCACTATTTTCATTATAACGAGTTATATCATGAAAATAGTAGTTGGACTTTTCTTCAAAAGCAATTTTATTAATGGTTGTGTTTAATATATTTATAAACTCTTTGTTTGAAGTGGAATTTTTTAGCCACAATACATTCGAATAACTCTCAAAAATATCAGAACCACTTTTACTTATAACAATGAAATTTAATTTATGTGCTGCTTCTGACAGAAGAAAAACATCAAGAATATTTTTTGATTCCTCAGTTGAAAAACCACAAATTACAATTAAATTCTTATTTTCAATAACTGATTTTACCTTTTCAAGGTCTGTGATTACATCTCCTTCAAATATGTCAACACCATCTATGTTTTGCAGTTCACAATCCGAAATTCTATTCGTGAAAAATAATATGTTTACATACTTATTTCTTTTAACAACTGGAGATAATTTAATATTATCAGTAACAGAACCCTCACCAATACTAATATCAGGAAAGAAAATTGAAAATTTTGTACCAATTCCTTCTTTGCTATCAATATCAATACTTCCATTCATCATCTCCACAAGTCTTTTTGTAATTGTGAGTCCGAGACCTGTACCTTGCGTTGTCTTGTTCTCTTCTGATTGGCTAAACGGTTCAAATATTTTCTGAAGTTCATGTTCATGTATCCCAATCCCTGTATCTTCAATTGTTATATATAAATTTATTTTGTTACTTAAATCAACATTCTTAACATTAACTGTTATTGTTATACTCCCCTTACTAGTGAATTTTATGGCATTACCCACCAGGTTAAATAATATTTGACGTAACCGCAAACCGCTAAAATAAATGGTCTCAGGTAGCTCCTGCGAAATATTAGTTACCAAACTAATATTTTTCTCAAGTGTACGGTGTAAAAATATTTGACTTATGTCTTCAAAAATGTCTCCAATAATTATATTTTCATAATCAATTTCAAATTTGCCTGCCTCTATTTTACTGAGATCGAGTAAATCATTAATTAATGTAAGCAGTGTTCTGCCACTCGATTTAATAATTTTTAGGTGATTAAGCTGTTGTGGATCTGAAACAGAGTTACTCAAAAGTTCAGCAAACCCAATAACTGAATTTAGTGGTGTTCTTATTTCATGACTCATGTTTGCCAGAAACTCTCCTTTTGTTCGATCGTTATGCTCAGCTTTTTGTTTGGCTTTAAGTAACTGTTTCGAATAATTATCCAGTTCGGTTTTTGTTTTTTCAATTAATCTATTACGCTCAATTAGTAATTTATTAGTTTTATTTTTATTGAATAAGTAATATGACAGAAAAATAACAAATCCCAGTGCAATGATAAATGCGCTTAAGATTAGTAGACTTATGACTTTTTGTCGATTAATTTCTAAGATAGATATTTCTGCATTTTGTTCCAGTAATGCAATGCGATTCTCTTTCCGTTCGCTTTCAAATTTGATTTGAAGTCTGGCAATATCTTTTCTTACATCAATATTAATTATAGAGTCATGGTAAAGGCTTGACAATTGCAAATAATTAAAAGCATCTTCATATTTTTTCCTAGCAATCATAATACTATAAAGAGCAGAATATGTGTTCATAATAAATGCCTTTGCCCCAATTTCAGTTGATATTTTCAGACCTGGCCTCAAGTATTCAAGAGCTTTATCATATTGCTTGAGGTTGGCATATATTTCCCCCACCTGAAGGTATGAATTTGCCAAACTATGTTTGTTATTTAGCCCATAATTAATTATAAATGCATCTAAATAATACTCTAGTGCTTTTTCAGGTTCACCACTAACCTCATAAACATTTCCAATGTCGTTATAACAAATAGCAACTCCTTTTTCTGAGTTAATTTCTTTATTTACATCCAAAGAAAGAAAGTAATATTCAAGAGCTTTGGCGTGCTCTTGTTTTTCACAGTAAACATTACCAATATTGTTAAGGTTAATGGCTATTCCCAACAAATTACTTAGTTTTTGTTCTATTATCAAACTTTGCTTGAAATATTCTAAAGATTCATCTAAATTTCCAATCATCATTTGAATATTGCCTATACTGTTAATTGCAACAGCCTGGCTTTTAATATTCCGTGTTTCTTCGGCAAATTTAAGAGCTGCTATATGATTTGTTAGCGCTAACTGATAGTCATCGAGCCTTCGGTAAACTACACCTATATTATTAAATATGAACGATTTTAAGTCTTTGTTATCTATTCGATTTACAATATCTTTGGCCCAGTTATGGAACTTTAGTGCTGAAACATAATTACCATTATTCCTAAAGTCAACACCAATCATATCAATTTTAAAAGCTAAATCATCTATCGATACAGAATCAGTTAATTTTAGATTTGCCAGCTGAAGATAATCATTTACAGTTTTGTTTTTGTATTGCAAAATTGAATTTGTCTCCAAATTTGTTGCAAGTTTAACAAGCACGGCTATTTGAACAGAATCATTCTTAGAACTAGTATATATATTGTAAAGGCTATCGTTATTCACAATATAACTTTCATCTCCAAACAACGAAAGGCTTGAACAGCAAAACATTATTGAGGCAATAAATACAAATACAGAATGATGCGAGGGTTTTACAGATTGCATATTCGATTAACAAATATCTTCAAGTAAATAAATAAGAGTAAAAACCACTAAAATACAAAAAAACTAAGTGTTACTTTTTAATGATTAGAGAAATTGGCTAAAAATTAAGCTACTATATTTTTAATAGAGACTTTCCATATTTGAAATAACCCTTTAACTTATGCTAAGTTCACACCTAATTATATCCATTTTATCAATGGGAAATCCATCCTGTATCTCAGTAGAGTGTTCTTTGGGAATATCCTAAATGCATAATCGTAAACTCCGGTATGTTCCAATGGAAATTCACACTTGAACTTTGCTTTACCAACTTCAGAAGTGATAAGTTTTAACTCGCTTTGAAAGGTTATTTTCTTCACATCACCATTTGATTTATTACCCATAACTATCTCAGCACCAATATCAGTTGGATCAAGACCAGGAATATTAAGTGTAATTTCTGCTGTAAAATGCTTCCCAAACTCCAATGGTTTATTATTAGCATCAGGTACAATCAATGAATCTAACGAAATATTTTCCCACTCTTTACTCACCTTATTTTTCCATGACACTAATGCCTTTGCAGGTGAGAACTTATCTGCATAAAGCTCATTTCTTCTTTTAAATAAACCAGAGTAATATTTATTGTAATAATCTTCCAACATCCTTTGCATAGTGAAGTTAGGTGCCACTTCTGCAATTGTATTTTTAACATATGATACCCATTTTTTGGAAACTCCATTGCTATTTTTATCATAATAATTTTTAACAATTTCATTTTCAAATGTGTTATAAATTATTTGGGCATCAAGCTCATCTTGAAATTGTTGGTTAGCAAAAGTTTTTGATTCTTCAATCGCCCATCCTGCTTCTGGTTTATAACCTTCAGCCCACCATCCATCTAATACGCTAAAATTTGCTACACCATTCATAATTGCTTTTTCACCACTGGTTCCGGAAGCTTCGAGTGGGCGAGTTGGAGTATTCAACCAAATATCTACACTACTTGTAAGTAGTTTTCCAGAGATCATATCGTAATTTTCAAGGAAAAGAATCTTTCCAATAAATTCTTTCATTTTACTGATTTCAACAATACGTTTTATAAGACCCTGACCAGCCTTATCACTTGGGTGAGCCTTACCTGAGAAAATGAAAATAACCGGTTTTTCCTTATTATTTACAATCTTCGAAAGCCTCTCAATATCTGTAAATATCAAGTGAGCACGTTTGTAAGTTGCAAATCGTCGGGCAAAACCAACAATAAGAGTTTCTTCACTTATGCACGCAATAGAACCCAATATAACTGAAGGTGACTCTTGTCTTTTTGTTAGATCCTTTTTTAATTTCTCCTTAATAGCCTCAACCAACCGGGTTTTTAGCGAAAGACGAGTTTTCCAAATAAGATCATCAGGTACAGCTAGTATATTTTGCCATGCTTTTGGATCAGATTGATTACTCTCAAAATCGCTGTCAAAAGTATTTTTATATAGCTTTTGCCACTGCTCATCCGTCCATGTAAAATAATGTACGCCATTTGTAACATAACCAATATGGAGTTCATCTGGAAAATAGCCTGGATACAAGCTTGTAAACATTTCACGTGATACACGTCCATGGATTTTACTTACTCCATTTACTTCTTGTGAAAGTCCTGTTGCTAATAAGCTCATTGAAAACTTTTCTTTGGTATTTGAAATTTTATGCCTTCCCATTGCCATAAACTGCTCCCAATTAATCTGAAAAATATCACAATAGTGATTTAAATAAGCTCTGATCAAATGCTCCTCAAAAGCATCATGACCGGCAGGTACAGGTGTGTGTGTTGTAAATAATGTATTGGCACGAACTAACTCACGAGCCACCTGGAAATCAACATCCTGATTTTCCATCATATTCTTAATGCGTTCCAACCCACTAAATGCTGAGTGCCCTTCATTACTATGATATATGGTAGGTACTAAATTAATGCTATTAATTACTCTTATTCCTCCAATCCCAAGTAGTATTTCTTGTTTCAGTCGATGTTCGTTATCGCCACCATATAGTTGGGCAGTAATTGCTCTATCCTCAGTGCTATTTAAATCAATATCAGTATCAAGAAGATATAAAGGAATTCTTCCTACATTAACCTGCCAAACTTTTGCCGTTATTGTTCTTCCCGGAAATGCCACTCGCACTGTTACCCAATCTCCTGATGATTTCCTTACAGGAATTATTGGCAGTTGAGTAAACTTTTGTGCTTTGTACCTTGCTTGTTGGTCTCCAAATATTGATAGTTCTTGCTTAAAATAGCCATACCGATATAGTAAACCAACAGCAATCATATTTTTATTTGAATCGCTTGCTTGCTTTAAATAATCACCAGCTAATATTCCAAGCCCTCCTGAAAATATCTTCAAACTATTATGCAAACCATATTCCATGCTAAAATAAGCTACCATTTCATTAGGCTTATCATCAGCTGAAGCCATGTAATTTTTGAAATTGGAATATACTTTAGTTAGTTTTTCAATAAATTTTTGATCGTTCTGCAATCTGTCAATATCTTCTTTTGAAAGTGACTCAACTAGTCTAACAGGATTATACCCAAAGGCTTTCCATTTAAACTTATCAATTTCAGCAAACATATTTGTTGCTTCATAATTCCACGACCACCATAAATTATAAACTAACTCTTTTAGTGGTGCTAATGATTTGGGCAGATTATTTTGAACTAATATTTTTTTCCATTCAGGTTTTTCTGAATTTACAAAAGCATTAACTTTTAGAGTTTCAGTATATTTTTTTGTGGGAATATCAATTTTTCTATTTTCTGATTTTTTTACTGCTAGCATCCATGCACTGAAATAGTTATCGGCCATTTGTTTCCAGAGTGCTTTTTTCAAAACCTTGCCAGTTTCTTTTCTGATATCAATATGATCAGGTAGTTTAGTAAAATCTGTTATAATTTTTTGAATTTCCTTGGTAGCTCTCTTTCCTTTCCCTTCATGTCGTTCAATAACACTTACTGAGTTCTTTGGCAATTTGAAATTATTTCTTACCCAATCGCCAAATCCTGCATAATTTGTTGTAATTGTTGGGATTCTAAATGCAACACTTTCCAAAGGTGTGTACCCCCACGGTTCATAATAAGAAGGGAATACAGAAAGGTCAAAACCAATTAAGAAATCATAATAAGATAAGTCAATTACGCCGTCATTTCCATCTAAATAAACCGGAGCAAATATTATATGTACTTTTTCATCAGAATTATTTGTAAAGCCTTGATTTTTAATCTCATTTAGAATTGGATCATTATCCGTATCGTGAAGATGATGAGTTAAAAATTTATTTACACCACCGTAACTACCATCTTCTGGTTCGATAGGTTTATGATGTCCGCCAGGGACAGTAATGAATGCAACTATATTTTTGGATGTATGGTTATTTTTCTGAATATTTGTTAATGATTTGATAAACAAATCAATTCCCTTATTTATATATTCATACCGGCCGCTTGTGATAAGTAGTATTGTATCATCAGGATATTTTGTCCCGGTATGCTCCGATGCAATCTGTAGCGCTTTCTGACGTGCAACTATTCTTTTTTTCTGAAACAGTTTTCCTTTGGGAACAAAATCTTCCTCAAATCCGTTTGTTGTAATAATGTGTGGTTCTATTCCAAAAAACTGTTTACACTCTTTAGCAGTAATTTGGCTCACAGTTGTAAAAACATCTGCTTCCAGTGCAGAAAGTGATTCAAGAGAATGTTTACTGGTTATATTAAAATCATGTGCAATACGATCTGTTTGATATTGCTCAATATTTTCGTAAAGAGGAAGTCCATTTCCAGCAATTGATCTGCCAAGGACTGTTGCATGAGTTGTAAACGCCGTGCTTATTTGAGGAGCCTTGTTTTTAAGATACAAAACTCCAGCTCCTGTCATCCATTCATGAAAATGAGCAACAACATTGTTGGGTTGTGGCAAATAAAAATTCTGGAAGCTCTCAACTACTTTTCCGGCAGCATATCCAAATATAGTTGATTCAATATAATCCCATTCACCATGAAGTGAATCAAGCTTATATGTTTCCCAGAAATGGACAAAAATTTCATCTTTATGAGAAAAAAATGGGGTGAAATCAACAAGAATTACTAAAGGTTTCCCTTCAATATTCCATCTTCCGGTACGCACTTTAAGCCCTTCTTTCCATGCAATTTCTTTCCATTCTTCAAAAAGTGAGGCATCTTCAACAAAATCAGGGTTATCTGTAGTTTCTTTCCAAACATCAGGACCAATAAGTATGTAGTTATCTTTATATTCTTCAACAATGCTCTTAGCTTTTGTAGAAATTACAGTGTAAATGCCGCCAATTTTGTTACAAATTTCCCAGCTTGTCTCAAAAATAAAATCAGGTTTTATATTCATAGTGTTATGTTCAATGGGATTATGGTAATGTAAATTTATTTCAGCCGGCAAACATACAAATTATGCTTAGACCAATAGTTCATATTTTTGAATATTCAATTAAATTAAAATCATAATTGATCCCTATAAACTGCTAGCGCAAACCTTGTAGTTGTGTACATTAATGCGAAATACTAATTAATATTCCATGATAAATTTGTTAGCAAACTTTTTTGCAAACATTAACAGTATAGCGTAAGTACAATTCTCCTACTTCCTCCATGATTTCTAAATTCACAAAAAAACAGACTTTGCCATATACCCAGATTCAGCCTTCCGTTAGTAATTGGTACTGTTATAGATTGACCAAATACAGTTGACTTGAAATGAGCCGGCATATCATCGATACCTTCCATTGTATGAACATAATGTGGATCGCCTTCGGGTGCAATTTTGTTTAGAAGTGTTTTCATATCAACCTGCACATCAGGATCAGCATTTTCATTTATCATAAGTGCTGCCGAAGTATGCTTTACAAAAATATTAACCATCCCTATATCTGGTAGATTGTCAAATGTTCGCATAATAATATTATCTATATTATGAAACCCTTTTGACATAGGGTCTAGAGTTATTTCTTTTTGTTTAATCATTGAAAATTATTTTAAAAGTTAGTCACCATTCTCAGAAATTACCGCACTCCCCAAACAGGTTTTCTCCTCAAAATCATAAATAACTGCAAACTGTCCAGGTGCAACACCTGAAATCTTTACATCAGAAATTATTTTTAGGATACCATTATCACTCACAATACTACCTGAATTAAATTCCGGCTGATGCCTGATTTTAAATTTTATTCTTTCAAGATTATCATAATTATGAACAGGATTAAGAAAATGAATATCATTGATAATAATCTGATCGCTATAACGCGCTATAGGATCGTAACCTTTTGAGATATAAACGACATTCTTAATAATATCTTTTTTAACCACAAACCATGGCCCACCACTTAATTTCAGCCCTCTCCTTTGTCCGATAGTATGAAACCAGAAACCTTTGTGTTCACCCATTAGCTTGTCTGTTTCAAGTTCTCTAATCTCACCAGGCATTTCACCTACCTGCACTTTGATAAAATCATTGTAATTGATCTTTCCCAAAAAACATATCCCCTGACTATCTGGCCTTCCGGCACTTGGCAACTTCATTTCAGCAGCAATTTCTCTTACTTTTGATTTTGACAAATTACCAATGGGGAACATTGTTTTTTTTAGTTGATCGTAAGTTATTTGTCCTAGAAAATATGTTTGATCTTTTGCTTTATCCACGGCAGTACTTAAAAACACTCCTTCATCAGTTTCGTAGTTTGTGGCATAATGTCCTGTTACAATTTTATCAAATTCATGCCCGTACCTTTCATTAAATGCACCAAACTTAATAAGTAGATTACACATTATATCAGGATTGGGAGTAAGACCCTTTTTTACTGTATCGATAGTATATTTAACAACTGATGACCAATATTCTTTTTGTAAATCTACGATATCGAATTTGCAATTATACTTTTTTGCAATCCAGGTGGTTATCTCAATATCTTCTTCAGATGGGCAATCCATAAATGCTGCCTGATCTTCCATCCCTATTTTTATGTAGAAAATATGAGGATCAAAACCCTGCTTTTTTAATAATGGAATAGTAACCGAGCTGTCAACTCCACCTGAAACTAATGCTGCAATTTTCATTTAAAAAGTTTATGCAAATGTCGGAAAAAGATAAATATAGTTTTTAAATTTAATAATTGGATTTATTTTGGTCAATTAACCTTAAAAATACATCACGCAAAGACGCAGAGACGCAAAAAATTGGATATGAGTAAATTTGATGAATGAATTTGTTTGGAGAAGTAAAATTGAGTTTTTTCGGAATTAGCTTTTAATTTACTTGTTCTTTGCAACTTAGCGCCTTTGCAAGAGATTTTATGAATAATGAAGATTAGAATAAACCAGTAAATAGAAATTACTACTTTTGAGCATTAATTTGCAAACATAAAATCCATTAGAAAATAATATCATGTACGGAAAAATTAAAGATCATCTCACTAAAGAAATTAATGACATTCGCGAGGCCGGATTATATAAAGAAGAAAGAATAATTGCAAGCCCGCAAGCTGCTGAAATTCAACTTGAATCAGGGCAAAAAGTGCTTAATTTCTGTGCCAATAATTATCTAGGCCTTTCAAATCATCCCGAATTAATAAAAGCTGCCAAAAATGGTTTAGACAGTCATGGATACGGAATGTCATCAGTTAGATTTATTTGCGGAACAACAGATCTTCACAAAACATTGGAGAGAAAAATTGCAGAGTTTTTCCATACTGAAGACACTATTCTTTATGCAGCTGCTTTTGATGCAAATGGTGGCCTTTTTGAGCCTTTGTTTACTGATGAAGATGCGATTATCAGCGATAGCCTGAATCATGCTTCTATAATTGATGGAGTAAGATTATGTAAGGCAAAAAGATATCGTTACGCCAATGCGGATATGGCTGAATTGGAGGAAGTATTAAAACAGGCTCAAGATCAGCGATTCAGAGTTATTGTTACTGACGGTGTGTTTTCAATGGATGGAAATACTGCCCCCGTTGACAAAATGGTTGAACTTGCCGAAAAATACGATGCCATGGTAATGGTTGATGAATGCCACTCAGCAGGTGTAGTAGGAAAAACAGGCAGAGGAGTTAGTGAGCACTTTAACATCATGGGAAAGCTCGATATTATAACCGGGACTTTGGGCAAAGCCTTCGGTGGTGCAGTTGGTGGTTTTACAACTGGTAAAAAAGAAATTATTGAATTGTTACGCCAGCGCTCACGTCCATATTTGTTTTCTAATTCATTACCTCCATTGGTTGTTAATGCAGGAATTCGAATGTATGATATGATGAACGAAACCAATGAGCTGCAAGACAAACTTCATGCAAATACTGACTATTTTGTAAAGAAGATGATCGATGCAGGTTTTGATATAAAGCCTACTCAATCGGCAATTTGTGCTGTAATGCTCTATGATGCAAAATTATCACAGGATATGGCTGCTAAACTTCTTAAGGAAGGCATATATGTTATAGGATTTTATTTCCCTGTAGTTCCTAAGGATCAGGCTCGTATTAGAGTTCAACTTTCTGCAGGGCATGAACAAAAACATCTTGATAAAGCTATTGCAGCTTTTACTAAAGTAGGTAAGGAGCTTGGGGTTATATAAGGTTTTTAATTCTGGTTTTTTTAATAATCCAGAACCCAAAACTTAAAAACAAATAATTCCCATATCTTTGCTTCAAATCGAAAACTCAGATTATATGTTTAAAAGAGTATTGCTTTTTTTGCTGGTTTCTTCCATTGTAGTTGCATCTAATGCGCAAGTAAATGTTAAAGATTCAGTAGTAGCTGCATTTGTTCCATTTGTTTCATATTCTTATCAATTTTCAGGAGGAGATATATCTAATCGATATGGCGATAATTCAACAATTGGTATTGGATTAAAATATAAAACATCTAAGAATCTCATTTTTTCGTTTGATGGCAATTTTATTTTTGGAAATGATATAAAAAATGCGGACTCAATACTGTGGATGGTTACAACCGAAGATGGGTTTATCATTGACGGAAATGGTACTTATGCGTTATATGCATTATATGAAAGGGGTTATAATTTTAATTTTAGTATTGGCAAAATATTCCCTGTTCTAAATCCAAATCAAAATTCGGGGTTGATGGTTACAGCTGGCTTTGGATATCTGCTGCATCGAATGAAAATTGATAATCAGCACAGAACAGCAGCTCAAATTTCTGATGATTATGCCAAAGGTTATGATATGTTAACAGGTGGGTTGTCGTTAAATCAATTCATTGGATGGTACTTTATGGGAAACTCAAGATATACAAACTTTTATGGCGGTTTTGAGTTTCATCAAGCATTTACGCATAGTCTTCGCGATTGGGATTTTAGCACAATGCAAAAAGATAATAATAGTTATTTTGATTATTTTATTGGTATAAAGGTTGGGTGGATGTTGCCGATTTATAAAAGAGCACCCAATAAGTTCTACTACAACTAAATGTGCTTATTTATAAACTCAAATAATTATCAAATTGAATATTGTGATTTATTGTATTTTGGTGCTTATGTTTTGTTATTTAATTAATGCCTCTAAGAAAACTCTACACTTTTTATGTGGCTTCTTAGAAAACGTCAAAGACAAGGCTTTCGAAGTTTTGAAAATCAGGGAGTTTACCTTAGTAAATGACCGTTTTCAAAACAAGAATAACGAGGTATTTGGCGTTTTCTAAGAGACACTAATTAGAGAAGGAATTTGATTCCTATTTAAATGAAACTAATATATAACATCTTCATTTTTCTATATTCAATCTCAATTAGGATTGCTTCATTTTTTAATGGTAAAGCACTCCAATGGGTTGATGGGAGAAAAAATATACTCTCGCGAATTACTGCCGATAATTTATCCAACAAACAAATTATTTGGGTGCATTGTGCAAGTCTTGGCGAATTTGAACAAGGAAGGCCGGTTATTGAAATTCTTCGAAGCACATATCCTGATTATAAGATACTACTTACTTTCTTTTCTCCTTCAGGATATGAGGTGCGGAAAAATTATAAATATGCCGATTATGTTTATTATTTACCAATTGATACCCGGAAAAATGCTCGGCAATTTGTAAAGATTGTAAACCCAAAGATTGTAATTTTTGTTAAATATGAATTTTGGTACAATTATATAGATGAACTTTATCGTCAGAAGATTCCTTTGATTTTTATATCTGTAATTTTCAGAAAGTCGCAGCTATTTTTTAAGCCTTGGGGAGCATGGTATGCTAGCCTGTTAAATAAAATTACATATTTGTTTGTTCAAAATAATGAGTCCATCGATTTACTTGATAGTATTGGAATTTATCATGCAGGTGTTAGTGGCGATACGCGGTTTGACAGAGTTCTTCAATTACCTGATGAGGATGTTTCTTTTCCGGTTATTGAGAGCTTCAAAGGGGAATCTGCTTTGTTAGTAGCAGGAAGCACATGGCACCCTGATGAAAAGATACTACATGATCTAATCCTTAATTCCAAATTAGAAATTAAACTGGTGATTGCTCCACACCTAATAAATACAGAACATATCTCTGAAATCCAAAAACAATTTGAAGAATATAACCCCATATTATATTCAAAAGCAACATCTTCAAATCTGATCAAAAGTAAGGTAATAATTATCGACAGTATTGGAATGCTTTCGCAGTTGTATCGTTATGCTAATATTGCTTATATTGGAGGAGGTTTTGGTGTTGGCATTCATAACTTACTTGAAGCTTCAACCTATGGTATTCCGGTTTTGTTTGGCCCCAATTATAAACGCTTCCGCGAAGCTATTGAGTTGAGAGATAATGGAGGTGGATTTCCCATTACTAATTCTGAGGATTGTTTTAGGGTATGCGAGAAATTATTATTAGATCCCTCAGCCTATGAAGTTAGTGCATCTATTGCTAAACAATATGTTTATGAAAATGCCGGAGCTACTCAATTAGTGATAAATAAAGTGAAGGAATATATAGTTGCCGGATAAATTTATATCATCTTAATCTCCATTGTCAAATTATATAAGTAAAGCTCAATTTCTTATAATTACAATGTTTGTATATTTGCAATCCTCAAAAAATTAAAATTATGAATACCGTAATACAAAAATTTCTAAAAAGGTCCAATACTGCTGATACTATCTTTCTCATAAAAACTGATTCAGATCTTATTGATTTAAAGTTAAGTGACCTTGAATTGGAATATATTAAAAAGGAACACAACGCAAAAAATGAAATAATTGAAATAAACAAATATAAGAGTAGGAACTATGTAGTTTATAGTGAAACAAAAGGCGCGGATTTTGATCGGCTCGAGGTGATGAGAAAAAATGGGCACACAACTCTTAGTTTATTAAATAAAGCAAAAACTGAGAAAGTTGTTGTTGTTTCAGTAAACAGCTCAAAAGAAGAAACATTAGCCTTTTGTGAAGGGGTGGTGCTTGGGAATTACCAATTTTTAAAATATAAAACCGGTGACAAAAATAAGCCAAACAGCCTTAACAAAATTGAAATTAATTCATCAGAAATAACAAAACAGGATATTAATCAGTTTAAAATATTAGCTGAAGCTGTTTGTTATGCAAGGGATTATGTAAACGAACCCGATTCGTATATGACTGCAGTTCAGTTAGCTGAAGAGGCAAAGTCACTAGGTAAAACTTCTGGGGCAAAAGTTGAAGTATTTAATAAAAAGAAGATTGAGAGCTTAAAAATGGGAGGATTGCTTGCCGTAAATCGCGGAAGTATTGACCCACCTACATTTACAATTTTTGAATGGAAACCAAAAAAAAGTATAAATACGAAACCATATGTTTTTGTTGGCAAAGGGGTTGTGTACGATACCGGTGGATTAAGCCTTAAACCATCAAATGCCATGGATACTATGAAATGCGATATGGCCGGAGCGGCAGCAGTTATAGGTGCTATGTATGCTATAGCAAAAGCAAAATTGCCTGTGCATGTTATTGGGTTAATTCCGGCAACGGATAACCGTCCTGATGGTAATGCTTATACTCCCGGTGATGTGGTTACAATGTATGATGGTTCTACAGTTGAAGTATTAAATACTGATGCAGAGGGTCGCATGATTCTTGCTGATGCTCTTACTTATGCAAAGAAATATGATCCTGAATTAGTAATAGACATTGCTACACTTACAGGTGCTGCTGCAAGGGCAATTGGCCCTCAGGCAATGGTGGGCATGAAAGTTAATTCTGATAGTGAATTTGATAAACTTAAAGTTTCCGGTGATTTTGTTCATGAGAGAATTGTTGAATTTCCAATGTATGAAGAATATGCTGAACAGCTAAAGTCGGAAATAGCTGATATGAAGAATATTGGAGGTATTGATGCCGGAGCAATTACTGCTGCTAAGTTTCTTGAGCATTTTACCGATTACCCATACATACACCTTGATATTGCTGCTCCAGCATTTTTGAGTAAAGCTAACAGCTATCGCCCAATAGGTGGTACGGGAATCGGAGTAAGGCTGTTTTATGATTTTATTAAATCTAAAATTGATAACCTCAGCTCGGCGTAAGATTTGCAACACAGAAAGTCACAATTATAACAGATTTGGGCTGAAAAATATGCAGTTATAGTAATCTATACCAAGGGTTTTTCAGTTCAAAGATGTTGTGATTGTGACTTTTCCAAAAGGACATCGATAGTTTTACCCTATTCTTCCTCAAATCCCTTTGAATTATCCAGATAGTCCTTCAGAAATTTGAGATCAAATAGGGCAAAACTCTCTGATGCTGTGTGCAAAGCTTACATCGAACTGAGGTTAATAGCTAATACAAGGATTTACACTTTTCTTAAAAATATTATTTCACTTTTTTTTGTAAGGATTTTAATTTGTTTCCGACAAAGTATTCAAACACTTTAATATTAAAAATTATAAACAAATTAAAATTTAAAATCATGACAAAAAAAGTAAAAAATTTAAGTGTATTAACCATAGCAGTATTGGCTGGGTTATTTGTAACCTTTTCTTCACTAAACATTCAAGCAAACCAAATTATTACATTTAGTAATGATGCAACTATTTCATTAACCGATAATGTAGCTATTAGTGTAATTGCAATTGTTGTTGGTGGTGAAGACAACAAATGTGGTGAAGGAAAATGTGGTGGAGCTGAAAAAAAAGAAGCTAAAAAGAAAACACCTGTAAAAACAGAAAAAGAAGGCGAAAAAGAAGCAGCACCTGCAAGTAAATGTGGTGAAGGCAAATGTGGCGAAGGAAAATGTGGAGTAGCCTAGTTTTTCAGGGGAATGTATAAAATAAAAAGGCTGTCCAATAAGTTAGTTTTTTGTCATTCTGAACGATAGTGAAGAATCTCTATAGGACAATTAAACAACATATTAGATTCTTCGTTATCACTCAGAATAACAGACATTATTAAATTTTTGGACAACCTTATTTTTTGTTGTTCTTAATATTATTAAAAAGCAGAAAACTATTCAATTCCCCAAACCCTAATTAACTCTTTGGGTAATTCTGGTCGGCCTCTTTCATTTACAGCAGTTCCAATAACCAGAGCCTTTATTATTAACTTGTTGTCGGGCTGACGATAAATACGTTGAACGAAGCCAAATCGTAATGGGGAAATTCTTTCCATACGAAGTGCCGAAATAAATTTGTCACCACTTTTTAGCGGAAACTGATAATCTATTTCAACTCTTTTTACCATTAAATTTACGCCTTTTTGGCTTAATTTTGAAAAATCTAACCCAATTGATTTAATATACTTATGGCGCGTGTGCTCGAGGTAATTTTGATAAACTGAATTATTAACAACACCTTGCAAATCACACTCGTAGTCCCGTACTTCCATCTCATATTTAAAAACAAACTCTTCCATATTTTACTCTGTATTATAAAATTGTACTAACTGCGTTGGTAAAACTAAAAAAAGCTATGCATATAATAACTTCTTTTTCACAGAATATTTACAAATAAAGTTTGGAAACCATACCTACGGTCAATAAATTTATGGTTTAATAAAATTTTATTATTGAGAATGAAAGTAGAAATACTTATATTTGCTATTCTTTGAAGAGAAATCATTTTTACCTAATTGTAAACAAAAATCCAAAATAATGAGAAAGCATTTATTTACAATTATTTGCCTTTTCTGCATTGTTACACCTATTTTTAGTCAGCATTTATCTTTTACAGATGGTATTCAGGAAAATTTAAGAGGAAGTACTACGCCTAAACGATCATTTGAAAATGGATACTCTCAATTTAGTGAAGTGACTTATAATTTTTCCGCAGCTGCAATCTCGGAAGTTTATATTGATGGTGAATTGTATAATTTTCTTCATATTGATGGCTTTGCTAAAATGGGGCAAGTTGGTGCACCTGCGTTACCAGCTCACAATGAAATTATTGCAATGCCAAAAAATTCAGTTGGCACTATCGTAATTCTCAAATCAAGCTATTTTGAATATCCGGGTTTTATGATACATCCGGCACTTAAACCTGCTAGGGATACTGAAGGAGAAGGAGAACCTGTTTTTGAAAAAGACATGACAATTTATAATTCAGATAATTTTTTTCCGGAAAAAATTGTTGAGATTACAAATGTTGGTTTAAGTCGGGGCACTCCTTTGGCAAAAGTACAAATTAGACCTGTACAATTTAATCCAGTTACCGGGGTTGTTAGAGTTTACACTAAAATTAATTACAGAATAGAATACACTGGTGGATTTGAAACGTTTGACTATATTGGCCAAGAAAACTCTTTAAATTATACAAACTTACTTAAGCTTAGCATTATAAACTCTGAAAGTATTCCTAATGGAATACCTATGGATCGACTAGTATCGAATACAAAAAACAGGTATGGAGATAAGAATTATATAATTATTACACATTCCGAGTATTTAACTGAGGCAAATGAAATTGCAGATTGGAAGCGGCAATTAGGTTATTCCGTTGAAGTAGTTTCTCAATCAAGTTGGACAGCTAATCAGGTAAAAACTGAAATACAAACCAGATATGACAATTGGACACCAAAACCCGATTATTTTTTGATTATTGGAGACCACACAGGATCATATGCCGTACCTGGAGAGATTCATCAGGATCCTTCCAATGGTGATAATTTTGCAACCGATCTATATTTTGCATGTATGGATGGTAATGGTGATTGGCATCCGGATATGGCACATGGAAGAATATCTGTTTCATCTGCCTTAGAAGCAGGTATTATAGTGGATAAAATTATTGCATATGAAAAAACACCACCATCCGCAGCCTCATTTTATAGCAATATGTTGAGTTGTGCCCAATATCAGGATACAGATGATAATAATGGTTATGCAGATAGGCGTTTTTGTCAAACCAGTGAAGATATCAGAGATTATTTAATTGATGAGCAATCTTACACGTCTGAAAGAGTGTATTATACAAGCACTACTGCTGATGTTACAACACTAAGGTATAATAATGGCTATTTTTCTGATGGGCAGTTGATACCAGCCGAATTAAGAACTACAGCGTATAATTGGGCAGGTAGCCCGTCAGATATTACATCAGCAATAAATGCAGGAAAATTTCTTGTTTTTCACCGTGATCATGGTTATGTTGGTGGGCACGGATGGGCACATCCTTATTACACAACTTCATCAATGGATGCTCTTTCAAATGGTAATGAGTTGCCTGTTGTGTTTAGTATGAATTGTCATACTGGTGAATTTCAATTAAGTAATTGTTTTGCTGAGAAATTTCTTAGAATGGAAAATAAAGGGGCAGTAGGTGTAGTCGCAGCAGCCTATTACAGTTACAGCGGATTTAATGATGCATTATCAGAAGGGATGATTGACGCTATTTGGGCAGATCCAGGACTTTATCCAGATTTTGGTACAGGAGGTACTGGAAATAATTATACTATTGGCACAGGTAATGATATTTATACAATGGGTGATGTTATGAACCAGGGTTTATTTGCTATGGAGCTCAATTGGAATGGTTCTTCTACCTCTAACAATTATCAATATGAGATTTTCCATTGGTTTGGTGATCCTGCAATGAGAATATGGACATCTGATCCTAATAGCAACGTTATTACTGCTACACATTCGCCTACAATTGAGTGTGAAGGAAGCTCATTCTCTATATCGGAGTCAACTCCCGGAGCAATAGCTACTTTGGTTTTTAATAATGAATTAATTGGCGAAACAGTTTTGGATGGCTCAGGAAATGGATCTGTTCTATATTCAATTACATCATCGGGATCCAGTGTCGTTTTAACTATTTCTAAACATAATAATTATCCATATGTGAATACTTTAACGGTTACCGGTAGTTGTTCTTTATTTGCCAATTTCTATGCAGATAATCTAAATCCGGCTATTAATCATGTGGTTAGTTTTACTGACATTTCAAGTTATAGTCCAACTGCTTGGCAATGGAGTTTTACACCAACGACGGTGAGATATAAAAATAACACTTCTTCAATTTCGCAAAATCCACAAGTTGAGTTTGATGCCACTGGAACTTATGAGGTTACATTAGTTGCATCAAATGCAAGCGTAAGTGATACTGAAACAAAAACAGGATACATCGTAGTAGAAGATGCTCCCGGTATTTATTGTAATGCTAGTGGTACCGGAACTGTTTATATTAAGGACGTTGAGTTCGGTTCGATTAATAATCTTAATACTGGAAATGATGGTTATACTGATTACACATCACAGAGCACAGATGTTACTGTAGGACAACCTTACAATATTTCTGTAACATTTGGCTATGCTTACTCAAATGATAATTTCAGTGTACTAATAGATTGGAATCGCGATGGTGATTTTGATGATGCTGATGAGAATCCAGTTTGTATTAGTGTTTCTAGTTCTACCGAAATAGAAACCATCCAAGTGCCAATTAATGCAGAGGTTGGGAGTACCAGAGTGAGGGTTCGGAATAATCATGATGGCACTTCGTGCATCCCTTGTAATACATCATATTGGGGCGAAGTAGAAGACTACACACTAAATATACAACCTGCCAGCACATCATGGAATGGCACTAATGCAGATTGGACTGATGCTTCCAACTGGTCTAATGGTATTGTACCCAATGCATCCTACGAAGTAACAATTCCTTCGGTAGGAATAAGCCCTGTAATATCACTGGGCACAAATGCCAAATGCTACAGCCTAACACTTGAAGGTAATGCAACAATAGAAATAAATGGAAATTTAGAAGTAGAAAATTAATGAAATAGCCATATTGAAAGATATGGAATATACACCAAAAGGTAGGATTTTTGGTCTCAAGGGGGGGTGTCCGAAATAAGCGACATCCCTCTTTTTTATTCACTAAGACTCTATTCTCAAATTTCTGGCATCTACTTCATCCTTTCCACTTTCTAACATATTCAAGAGTATATTTTGTAAAAATTGTTAATAAATAACAATTTAATTACTTGCTAAACGCCTGTGATTAAGTTATATGTGACGCACATAAATCTAAACTAACCAATATTCCTATGAAAAAACTAACATGTCTACTAGTTATAGTTATTTGTATAATTGGGAGTAATCTCTACTCTCAGGTTGCAATCAATACTAATGGTGCAGAACCCAATAGTTCGGCAATGCTGGAAATTACTTCAACCTCAAAAGGACTTCTGATTCCACGCATGACAGAATCCGATAAAGGTAACATCTCTCCTACCGCAACAGGTTTATTAATCTACCAAACTGATGGAACGACCGGATTTTATTATTATACAGGTAGTACCTGGACCTTATTAAAGGCAGGATCTACTTCAATTAATGATCTCACAGATGGAATAGCTGATAGCTACAGTGTTTATCTTGGTAGTGGCTCAGGAATATCAAATATTAATTATGGCTATAATGTTGGTATTGGTATTAATACGTTAAACTCAAGTAATATTGGGGAGCAAAATGTGGCCATCGGATATGAGGCATTAGTAAATAATGAAGGTAGCGTTAATACTGCTGTTGGTCAAAGATCAATGGAGAAGAATTCTACTGGTCACCATAATGTTGGTATTGGAACTCATGCTAATCGATATAATGAAGAAGGTAGTAGAAACGTGATAATAGGATATCAAGCTGGGCATGGATTATCTTTACATGATAAATCAGATTGTGTATTTATAGGTTTTCAAGCTGGTTATAATGAAGAAACTTCAAATAAACTTTATATTGATAATTCAAATACTGCTTCTCCTTTAATTTATGGGGATTTTGATTCTGATCTTCTAAGAATAAATGGATCATTAAATATTAATTCTGCCTTTACTTTCCCAACGACAGATGGTACTAATGGGCAGGTATTAAAAACAAATGGTAGTGGTGTTTTAAGTTGGAGTGCTGAAGATGGTGCAACTCAGATTAATGATCTAAGTGATGCAATAACAGATGGTAGTAGTGTTTTTCTTGGTTCTGGAGCCGGAGCAAATGATAATGGTGCAAATAATAATACCGCAATTGGTATAAATGCACTTGCATTAAACGATGGAGGATTAACCAATACTGCTACAGGAGGATACTCACTATACTCAAATACTTCAGGAAGCAGAAACACAGCCAGTGGCTACTATGCCCTTCTTAATAATGTTTCTGGAAACGACAATACATCCCTAGGTTACCAGACACTTAAGTTTTCAACGGGGAATAGCAATACTGCCATTGGTTCTGAGTCTCTGTTTAATAATTCAACCGGAGGTAATAATACTGCTATTGGTTATCGAGCTCTATATAGTAACTATGTAAATAAGCGCAGCACAGCTATAGGTTACCTGTCAATGTATTATGCCGATAGCAGAACCTCTTCTGCCAGATCGACTTATAATACCGCAGTGGGATATGAAGCTTTAAAAGGTAGTACAACAGCATCTGCGAATACCGGGATACATAATACAGCAATTGGTGATCAAGCACTTTATTCAAATGTAGGTGGTGATTATAACACTGCAACGGGTTCTAGTTCTCTTCATTTTAACACCGAAGGTGGTAAAAATACTGCTCATGGATATCACTCACTTTATTCTAATACAGTAGGCGTTTTTAATACTGCACTTGGAAGTAATGCTTTATCTAGCAATAATGCAAATAGCCGTAGTACAGCTATCGGCTATTATGCAATGTACTATGCTGATGATAGAAGCTCAGGGGGGCAAACTACTTATAATACAGCAGTAGGTTGTGAAGCATTGAGAGGCAGTACAACAGCATCTGCCAATACTGGTCAATATAATACAGCAGTTGGAGATAAAGCACTTTACTCAACTACTGGGGGACATCATAACACGGGAAGTGGATATCATGCTTTATATGCTAATACATCCGGTAATTATAATACAGCATTTGGATTTGAAGCTTCAGTTAATAATTCCTCAGGAGATTATAATACAGCAATTGGCTATAATACAGGAAGTACATTGAATAATTCTGATAATACTACAGCTATTGGTAATGGAGCACAAATTTCAACGAGTAATCGTATTATATTGGGTAATACTTCAGTTACATGGATAGGTGGACATTCATTATGGAACAATACCTCTGATGCAAGAATGAAAAATAATATTAAAGAAGAGGTAGTAGGATTAGATTTTATTTTAAAGTTGCGTCCGGTTACTTATAATTTTGATAAAGATAAAATGGATAAATTAATAGGTGTTGTTGATTCGAGTGATTACCCGGAAAAATATGATATTGAAAAAATAGTGCAAAGCGGATTCTTGGCACAGGAAGTTGAACAAGCAGCAAATGATGTAGGGTATGATTTTAGTGGCGTTACTATACCAAAAGGGGAAGAAAATTACTACAGCCTGGCATATGCTGTATTCGTGGTGCCGCTAGTAAAAGCAGTGCAAGAACTTAAAAAAGAGAATGATGAATTAGAAATGAAAGTCACCGAGCTAGAAACTTTAAAACATGAAATGGAACAATTGAAAAAACAAGTTAAAAAATTACTAGAACTTGACTCGCAATAAATGGAAATCTAGAAGTAGAAAATTAATGAAATAGCCATATTGAAAGATATGGGATTTACACCAAAAGGTAGGATTTTTGGTTCACAGGGGGTTGTCTAACATAAATGGTGACCCCCTATTTTTTTTAAAAATCATAATTCAATTTCAACATTCAAAATTCAGTGTTCGACATTCGATATTCAAGGAGTGTCCATTATTTCAAGGTTCTACTGTAACCTTCTTCGGATAACATAAAAAATACTTGGTAGTAGGTTTCGATAATAATTTAATATTTAACTGGTCGGAAGCTTCTGCAATATCAACAACCTTTCCTGATTTGTATAGAATCCCGATTTTGTCACTACCAATTTTATATGTATAGTTTGATGTTTTATCAGATATTACAAAATAATCAACTTCATCTTCATTCAATTTTAGTTTATCCATAGTTTGCTTTCGAATACTTATAATGTAATCATCGTCAAATGGTTCATTCTGAAGCTCAATTCTGGGTAGTTTTCTATTTACAATACTAGAGCTAAGAGATGAGAGTATAGGATCTGAATGTAATGCCCAGACTTTCAAAGAAGTAAAAATATCGTAATCATCAAGTTTTGAGAAATTTTCTATTACTTCATCATTATTTTCAAACTCGTCAAGTGTTATTTTATTTCTTAAAAAAAAGTCGAAAGCCGGGGTTGCGAACAGTTCTATCCCCTGTAAACGTAATTGCTTAGCTCTACGCAGAATATTCATGATTGTATATTCAGCAGCAAGTACTGTTTTGTGCAAATAAACCTGCCAGTACATTAATCGGCGTGCAGTTATAAATTTTTCAACCGAATATATTCCTTTTGCTTCAATAGCTATATCATCATCAACTACATTAAGCATAGATAGTAATCGTTCATAGTTTACAATACCTTCTGATACTCCTGTAAAAAAGCTATCGCGTTTCAGATAGTCAAGTCTGTCCATATCAAATTGTCCGGAAACTAATTTGTGCAAAAACTTCTTTTTATAATCACCGTTAAATATGCTAATAGCAATATCAAGCTTCCCCTGAAATTTTTCATTAAGCTGATTCATGAATATTCTTGATATCTCTTCGTGGCTTATACCATCAACAATTGAGTGTTCAAGTGCATGTGAATAAGGGCCATGACCTATATCATGCAATAACATTGCAATATTTACACCAAGAGCTTCTTCTTCCGTAATATTATGCCCCTTAAACCTGAGCTCACTTATTGCCCTAGTCATAAGATGCATTGCTCCTAGTGAATGCTGAAATCGAGTATGCAAAGCCCCGGGATAAACAAGATGGGTCAATCCCAATTGTTTTACCCTTCTTAATCGCTGAAAACACTGGTGCTCAATCAAATCAAAAATTAATTCATCTGGCACAGTCACAAAACCATATACAGGATCGTTAAATATTTTTCGCTTATTCATCTTCATATCTCTCATAAAATAAGTTAATTTTGTAATAAGTAGTTTTTGCCAGCACAATAAACACTGCAGTTTTTCATTATAGAATATAGAAAACAAAATACAAAATTAACTGATTTAAAATAATAACAGGGATATGGGTAGTATAAGAATATTATGGGCTGATGATGAGATAGAGATGTTGAAACCGCATATTATGTATCTTGAAGGTAAAGGATACATAGTTGATGCAGTTGTAAGTGGTGATGAAGCTGTTGAAATGGTTATGGAAAATCATTATGACATTATATTTTTAGATGAACAGATGCCGGGAATTAGTGGAATTGAAGCTCTCGAGAAAATAAAAAAACACTCGGCAAATATTCCGGTTGTTATGATTACAAAAAGTGAAGAAGAATCGATAATGGAAGATGCAATAGGATCAAATATTGCTGACTATCTTATAAAACCGGTAAAACCAAGTCAAATTTTATTATCGCTTAAGCGAAATCTGGAAAACAGGAAACTAGCAGGCGAAAAAGCTACCATGACTTATCAGCAACAATTTCGTGAACTTGGTATGCGAATTAGCGACAGGCTCAATTCAAATGAGTGGATTGATGTTTATAAAGATCTTATTAGATATGAAAGTGATCTTGAAAAAAGTGATGATAAAGGAATTGTAGAAGTGTTGAATATGCAAAAACAAGAGGCAAACAACTCTTTTGCAAGGCATTACGAAAACAACTACAAAGATTGGTTGGATGGCGATTCTGATGATAAGCCATTACTTTCGCATACTTTAATTAAAGAAACAGCTTTTCCGTTACTTGATAAAGGAAAGAAAGTATTTATGTTGCTTATCGATAATCTGCGATATGATCAGTGGAAAACAATTCAACCGTTAATTGAGCATTACTATCGAGTTGAAGATGATAGTATTTTCTATAGCATATTGCCCACAACTACACAATATGCACGTAATGCAATTTTTTCAGGGCTTATGCCAAATGAAATAAGAAAACACTACAGACAATATTGGGTTGATGAACACGAAGAAGGAACAAAAAATAAATATGAATTTGAATTGTTAAAAGAGCAGTTTAAGCGTTATGGAAGAAAAACATCCTTATCATATAATAAAATATTAAACCTAAATGCAGGTCGTAAATTATATGAGAATATATCAAACTTAATGACCACAGACTTCAATGTTATAGTTTACAATTTTGTAGATATGCTGTCGCATGCCAGGACAGAAATGGAAATTATACGCGAACTAGCTGATGATGAGGCTGCATACAGATCATTAATGTTATCGTGGTTTGAACACTCATCGCTATTTGATATTATAAAATATCTTTCCAATAAAGATGTAACAATACTTATCACTACCGATCATGGTTCGGTAAAAGTAACCGATCCCGTTAAGATTGTAGGCGATAAAAGCGTAAATACTAACCTGAGGTACAAATATGGCAGAAGTCTTAATTACAAAGCGAAAGAAGTATTTGAGATTGCAGAACCTGAAGATTATTATCTACCAAAATATAATATAAGTAGCAGGTGGGTTTTTACCAGAGGAACCGACTTCTTTGTATATCCAAACAAATATAATTACTACGCAAATTACTACCGAAACACTTTCCAGCATGGTGGAATCTCAATGGAAGAAATATTAATACCTATAATTACTCTTACATCAAAATAATGAATACCATTTCAGTTTCAAACATCAGTGAACTAAGAAATGTTGCACATTCCATTCTTACCCATATGTCTGATCAAAATATTTTTGCTTTTAATGGTAAGATGGGCGCAGGAAAAACAACGCTCATAAAAGCATTTTGTGAAGAGTTAGGTGTTGAAGAAATAGTAACAAGTCCTACTTTTTCATTGGTAAATGAATATAGTAATGAAAACAACCAACCTGTTTACCACTTTGATTTTTATAGAATTAAGAAAATTGAAGAGGTTTTCGATATTGGTTACGAAGAATATTTTTATAGTGATAATTATTGTTTTATTGAATGGCCCGAACTAGTATTGGAACTTTTACCCGATTTATACGTATACATATCAATTGAAGAAGAAGATGGTGGTAAACGGATAATTAGTTATTCAAAAAATAATGAACGACGAGAGTAAAGGTTTCCTTAAATTAACCAATATTGATCAACTGATGCCTCAGGAAGAGATGTTGGAATCTGTTCCGCAAAAAAGTAAGATCGTTATTGGTCTGCCTAAAGAATCATCTGATAATGAAAACCGAATTTCTCTTGTACCTGAAGCCGTTCAACAACTTGTTGATAGCGGTCAAAAAGTACTTGTAGAAGATGGGGCCGGAGAAGGGGCAAACTTTAGTAATGAGCAATATGCAAGTGCCGGCGCAAATATTGTAAGCACTTACCAGGAAGCATACCAAAGTGATATTATATTAAAAGTAGCGCCTCCCACTGAGCATGAACTTGAGATGATGGGAAAATACAAAGTCCTGTTTTCTTCATTATTCTTGCCAAACTCCAAAAAAGGTTTCTTCAATAGGCTAATGTCGCAAAAATCAATTGCAATTGCCTACGAATATATTCAAGACAAATCGGGTTCATTACCGGTTATGAAATCAATGAGCGAAATAGTTGGAAATACTGCAGTGCTAATTGCATCGCAACAGCTTATGAACATCGAATCCGGTAAAGGTAAGCTGCTGGGTGGATTTCCGGGAGTCAGTCCTGCAGAAGTAGTTATAATTGGAGCTGGAACCGTTGCCGAGTATGCTGCACGTACAGCCCTTGGCATGGGTGCTTCTGTAAAAATATTTGATAATTCTGTTTACAAATTACGCAGTATTCAAAACAAACTGAGATATAGTATACCAACAGCAACACTACAATCAAATTCCTTAAAAACTGCATTAAAACAGGCCGACGTCGTTATTTCTGCCAAATTTACATCAAACGGTGTATCACCATGTCTCATAAGTGAAGAAATGGTACGTAACATGCAATCAGGTTCAATAATTATAGATGTAAGTATTGATCAGGGTGGGTGTTTCGAAACTTCCAAAGTAACATCTCACGATAATCCTGTTTACACAACACACGGGGTAACACATTATTGCGTTCCAAATATTGCATCCTGTGTGCCTAATACGGCATCTTCATCTTTGAGTAATATCCTTACGCCAATGCTTATGCGTATTTCTGAATATGGAGGCATCGAACGAATGCTTAAACAGGATATTGGTTTCCGAAAAGGGGTTTACATATATAATGGAACTCTCACTAATAATTATATTGGCAGTATGTTCGGAATTCCCGCGCAGGATCTGGAGTTACTAATGGCTGCTTTCCGATAGTACTTATTTATAATCAAGGTTACTTTTTTTTATTTTTATTTTTGGCGGCAGCCGGGCTTTACGTTTATAGTTATTTCATGCCAGCTGTATTTTTGTAAACTGTACATGGGCTTCCTGCGTCAGCCGCTGCCAGCCAACAAAAATATCAGCTGCCACTTCAACAAGCTATCACTTCAATCCCTGCCGCAAAACTAGTGTCAAGTCATATGTCCTTTAACAATTATTAACACGATCCAAAAGATCAATTTAATATTTTTGTACCGTACAAATAATCATTTAAAAATGGTAGAAACAAATATTAAGGAACTAAACGAAAAAATCCAACGTGAAAGCCAATTTACCGACTTGATACACTTGGAAATGAACAAGGTGATTATCGGACAAAAACATATGACCGAGAGGTTAATGATTGGCTTACTTGCAAACGGACATATACTATTGGAAGGTGTGCCCGGATTAGCAAAAACCTTAGCAATTAACTCTCTTGCCAATATTATCGATGCAAAATTCAGTCGTATACAATTTACACCTGATTTACTTCCTGCCGACTTAATAGGAACAATGATCTATAGTCAAAAAAAGGAAGAGTTTATGATAAGAAAGGGTCCCATATTTGCTAATTTTATTCTTGCTGATGAAATTAACAGATCACCAGCCAAGGTACAAAGTGCTTTGCTCGAAGCAATGCAGGAACGACAAGTAACAATTGGGGATACTACGTATAAACTTGAAGAACCATTTTTGGTTATGGCCACTCAAAATCCAATTGAACAAGAAGGAACATACCCTTTGCCAGAGGCACAAGTTGACCGTTTTATGCTAAAAGTTGTAATCAACTATCCCAAAAAGGAAGAAGAAAAACTAATTCTGCGTCAAAATATTACAAACACGCAATCGAAAACTAATACAATACTTAAAACTGCTGATATACTCAGCGCAAGAGAGCTTGTTCGTGAAATATATCTTGATGAAAAAATTGAAAACTACATCACCGATATTGTTTTTGCCTCTAGGTATCCCGCTGATTACCGACTAAGTAACTTCACGAACATGATTCAATACGGAGCTTCTCCAAGGGCAAGTATTAACCTGGCTCTGGCCTCAAAAGCTCTTGCTTTTTTACGCAAACGAGGGTATGTTATTCCAGAAGATATTCGTGCAGTAGCCCATGATGTTATGCGCCATAGAATCGGGTTAACTTACGAAGCTGAAGCAGAAAATATTACCAGCGAAGATATAATTAACGAAATACTTAACTCCGTTGAAGTACCTTAGGTAGATGGTAGTCTACAGTTGGCAGTTGGCAGTCGGCAGTCAATAGTCGGCAGTCGGCAGTTGGCGATTGATTAATGAAATTATATAATTTTAGCTTGTATAGATTATTTAAACATAAATTAAAATAAGGATGGCATCAGGATTTAGAAGTTTATTGGTTTATCAAAAAGGTTTCTCTTTGGCGATGGAAATTTTTGAACTCATTAAATCATTTCCTTCTGAAGAAAAATATGGATTAAGTTCTCAAATTAGGAATTCTTCAAGGTCAGTTTGCTCCAACATAGGAGAAGGCTATCGAAAGAGAAGATATCCGGCACATTTTATAAGTAAAATCTCAGATGCTGATATGGAGAATACTGAAACTCAAGTGTGGTTAGATTTTGCTCTGTCATGCAATTATGTTTCAAAAGAACTATTTGATGACTATAATAATAAATCAAGTGAAATTGGAAAACTTTTAAATTATATGTTAATAAACCCTGAAAAATTTAGTTAAGAAAAAGAAGTCTGAAGTCAGCAGTCTTCACGTACCAGACTATGTACTGTAGACTGTTGAATGCCGACTGTAGACTGCTGACTGTTAACTGTAGACTGCCGACTGTTAACTGAATACTGATTATAAAAAGACATGAACGCACAGGAAATCTTTAAAAAAGTAAGGAAAATTGAAATAAAGACAAGGGGATTGTCAAATCAGATATTTTCAGGTGAATACCATAGTGTATTCAAGGGAAGAGGAATGGCTTTCAGCGAGGTTAGAGAATATCAGTTTGGTGATGATATCAGAAGTATCGACTGGAACGTTACAGCCAGATTTAATCATCCTTTTGTAAAAATATTTGAAGAAGAGCGCGAATTAACAGTAATATTAGTCATCGATGTTTCCGGGTCAAATAATTTTGGGACCCAAAATCAACTTAAGCAGGATGTAGTAACCGAAATAGCAGCTGTTCTTTCATTTTCTGCAATTCAGAATAATGATAAAGTGGGCGTAATATTTTTTAGCGATAAAATCGAAAAATTTATTCCACCCAAAAAAGGATCGTCTCATATATTAAGAATAATAAGAGAGTTAATTGATTTTAAAGCTGAAAATAAGGGCACAAATATCGCAGAAGCCTTACGTTATCTTACTAATGCCATTAAAAAGAAATCTACAGTATTTCTTATTTCCGACTTTATGGATGAAGGCTTTGATAAAGCAATTCAGATAGCTAATTATAAACACGACCTTATAGCAATCAGGGTTAACGATGAACGTGAAAAAGAAATTCCGAATGTTGGAATGGTGAGGATGTTAGATGCAGAAACTGGCAAGACAATGTGGATTGATACGTCCAGCTCCAAAGTTAGAAAACATTATGCCCGCCAAATTGCTTCAAAGTCATCATACTTGGATAATATGTTTGCTCGTTTTGGGGTTGATATGGTAAAAGTATATACAGGTAAAGATTATGTTAAACCTCTGATGAATTTGTTTAAGAAACGCGAGGCGAGAAAGTAGAAGAATTTATTATTGATAATTTATTATTGATAATTATGAATAAAATGAAAAGTCAAAATAAAATATTGTTATTAATTTTAGCTCTTTTGTTTGGTAGTGTAATAACTGCACAGCAAACTGAAGCATGGTCATCACTCGACTCGAATGCGATTATGATTGGTGATCAGGTAAATTATGAGATTGGAATAACAGTTCCTGAAAGTATAATTGTAGAGTGGCCGTTGTTGATTGATACCATTACTTCGAATATTGAAATTATTAGTTCAGGAAAACTGGATACAGCTTATACAGATGTTGGCATTTCAATGAAACAGCAGTTTGTTATCACTTCGTTTGATTCAGGTTATTTCGAAATACCTCCCACTAATTTTAAGTTTAGGCACGTTAGAGATAGTAATATCTATACAACATCAACAGGCATGCTTTTTTTACAAGTATATGTTCCTGAAGTAGATACAACACAAGCATTTAAACCTTTGGCAGGCCCAATAAGTGAGCCATATACTTTTAAGGAATTGCTACCGTGGATACTTACCGGCATTGCTGCCATATTATTTATAGCACTAATAATCTACTACATTGTAAAGAGAAAAAAACGTCAACCGATTTTTAAAAGAAAGCCCAAGCCGGTTTTGCCAGCTCATGTGGTGGCAATTAACAAGCTTGAAGAGTTACGATTAGCTAAAGTTTGGCAAACCGGTCATCTTAAAAAATACTACTCCAAGCTTACCGATATCGTTAGAGAATACATGGTAAACAGATATGATTTTGATGCCCCGGAGATGACCAGCTATGAGATTATTTCCAAATTACATGAGCTTGATATAAATAAAGATGCTATGTCTAAGATGGAGAGTGTGCTTAACTTATCGGATTTGGTTAAGTTTGCGAAAGCAGTTCCCACATCCTTGGAAAATGATTTGGGGCTAACGCATTCTACCGATTTTGTTAATGAAACAAAAAAAGTAGCTGAGCATACACATATTGAAGAAAATGACAATACTAACACTAAAGATAGCCTATAAATGCTGAATATAGATAATTGGGCAAACCCAGAATATTTATACATACTATTGGTAATTCCATTGTTGATTGTTTGGTATTGGTTTAAAAATAGTTCAAGTAATGCCGAACTAAGGTTTTCGGGAGTAGAAGCATTTGGAGGAATAACTCTTAGCCCCAGAACATGGCTAATTCATAGCTTGTTTGTTTTTAGAATATTAGCCATTGCCCTCCTCATTGTTGCGCTTGCTCGTCCACAATCAGTATCTACAAAGCAAAATGTACATATTGAAGGTATAGATATTGTAATGACAATTGATGTTTCGGGAAGTATGTTAGCTCGGGATTTTGATCCTGACAGATTGGAAGCAGCCAAGGATGTTGCGGATGAATTTATTTCACGAAGGCCTAACGATAGGGTTAGCCTGGTTATCTTTAGCGGAGAAGCTTTTACCCAGGTACCACTTACTACTGACCACACTATGATTTCAAATATTTTTGAAGAGGTACAGAGTGGTATGATAGAAGATGGAACAGCAATTGGAGATGGATTAGCAACTTCCGTGAGTAGATTAAAAGATTCGGATGCCATTTCTAAAGTTATTATTCTTATTACTGATGGAGTTAACAATTCAGGATCAGTCGACCCGATGTCGGCAGCAGAAATGGCACACATGTTTGGAATTAGAGTTTATACCATTGGAATAGGGTCAATGGGAACTGCGCCTTATCCTGTTCAAACTCCATATGGTATTCAAATGCAGCAAATGGAAGTTCAAATTGATGAAGAGCTTCTTCAAGAGATTGCAGGTACGACAGGAGGAAGATATTTTAGAGCTGACAATAACAAAAAACTTAAAGAAATCTATAAAGAAATTGACTCCCTTGAAAAATCAAAGATTGATGTTCAGGAATTCAGAAAAAAACATGAAGCCTTCTTGCCGTTTGCTTTGATAGCTTTAGCACTTTTTTCATTGGAAATTATTTTAAGATATCTGGTATTCCGAAAATTTCCATAATTAAATTGAAATTTGAAAACTACGATAACAACGACAACTTGATAACTTAACAACAAATGCTAAAATTTGCACATACAGAATATTTCTTTCTCTTGGCACTTATTTTTGTTTTTGCCATTTTATACTGGCTTTATAGTATGTGGCTCAAAAAAGCAAAAAGGAGATTTGGTGATGAAAAAGTAATTATGAACCTCATGCCTGAAGTTTCTTCGTCAAAACCTTTGCTTAAATTCTTATTGATATTATTAGCAGTTACATTTATAATTATTGGTATTGCTGACCCCCAAATTGGATCGAAGCTTGAAAATATAAAACGAGAAGGTATCGACCTGTATTTGGTACTTGACGTATCTACTTCAATGTTAGCAGAAGATATTAAGCCTAACAGGTTGGAAAGATCCAAACTTGCAATATCAACATTGATTGACAAGCTACAAGGCGACAGAGTTGGAATAATAATTTTCGCAGGAAATGCTTATAAGCAATTACCATTAACTACCGATTATTCAGCTGCAAAGCTCTTTTTGTCTGCTGTTGATACTAAAATTGTCCCAACGCAGGGAACTGCTATTGGAGAAGCTATTGAATTGGCAACGCTCAGCTTTGGAGAAACTGATCATAACAAAGCAATTATTGTTATTACCGACGGAGAAAATCATGAAGACGATGCAATAGAAGCTGCCACGATGGCAAATGAGCTAGGCATTAATGTTTTTACCATTGGAATGGGATTACCCGAAGGAGCTCCTATACCACTATATAACAAATACGGGGTTCAAACCGGATTTAAGAAAGACAAAAAAAATACTACTGTTGTTACTAAGCTTAACGAAGATATGCTTAGGCAAATAGCGGCAGCCGGAGGAGGTGCTTACGCAAGGGCTAACAATGCCAGCTCAGGGTTAAAACGTATTTTTGATGACATTAATGCAATCGACAAAAAGGAGATTGAAACAAGGCAATTTACTGATTATGAAGATCGCTTTCAGATATTTATGGGGTTAGCCATATTTCTATTGATAGTTGAGTTGTTGGTTGCCGACAGAAAAACAAGATGGGCTAAGAAGTTTGATTTTTTTGGAAAATAAGAATGTAGATATGCGAATTATTATAATATTTCTGGTTTTTATCCTGAGTGCTACTTCAGCTTATTCTCAAAAAGAAAAAAAGCGAATACGGCAAGGCAATACTGAATACGAAGAAGGAAACTTCTCTGAAGCCGAAAAAGAATATCGTAAGGCATTAATGGAAAAACCGGGATATACAAAAGGGACTTTTAATCTTGGCGATGCCATGTACGAGCAAGAGAACTACGAAGAGTCGAATAAGCTGTTTACCGAGGTTACAGAGCGCATAACAAGTCCTGAGGAAAAAGCATCGGCATACTATAATCTTGGAAATACTTATATGAAGGAAAATAAATTCCAGGAAAGTATTGACGCATATAAAAATTCTTTACGTTTGAACCCCAATGATCCTGACGCAAAATATAATCTTGAATATGCCAGGAAGAAATTAAAAGAGCAGCAACAAAATCAAGATCAAAACCAAGACCAGGATAAAAAAGATCAAGATAAAAAGGATCAAGATAAGAAAGACCAGGATAAGAAAGATCAAGAAAAAAAAGATCAAAACAAAAAGGATCAGGATAAAGAAAATAAAGACCAGGATAAAAAAGATCAGGAAAAGAAGGATCAGAATAATGGAGATCAAAAAAAGGATCAGCAAAAGCAGGAACCTCAAAAAATATCTAAACAAGATGCCCAGCGAATGCTTGATGCCTTGAATAATGATGAAAAAAAGACTTTGCAGAAATTGCAAAAGCAAAAAGCAGAGGCTATAAAAGGTAAGAAAAGTGATATTGACTGGTAAAGTTAATGTAACTAAAACTGGACTAGTTGGTATATTACCAATAAAAATATAATTAGAAGTGTTATAGATACTAAGATGGAATATTTTTTGTTAGAGTATTGAAGCTTTGAAATATAAGTATGATTAAACGAATTTTAATATTATCGTTAATAATAACCTCTGGACTAATTGGCCATGCCGATGGTGAAGTGCGCTTTGTTGGCACTGCCAAACAAAATGTTAAAGTTGGTGAGCGATTTCGTGTAGTGTATGAAATAAATCAGGATGCTGACAACTTTCGTTCACCTAATTTTGGGATCTTACAAGTGCTGTCAGGCCCAAGCACTTCCAGTAATTCAAGCATTCAGTATATAAATGGAAAAATGACTCAGAACTATACCAAGACGTATACTTATATTGTTCAGGCAACTAAGGAGGGTCATGTTGTAATTAGTCCGGCTACGGCAACTGTTGACAGAACAAAAGTTAAGTCTAATAGTTTAAAGATAAAGATTGTAAAAGGAACCGCATCTCAGCAGAGAAATGTCACTCAAAATAAAACTAAGCAACCTGCACAGGAAGGTATATTACAGGATGAAGATGTTTATATAAGAGCATATATTAGTAACACAAAACCAACTATTGGGCAACAGGTTATACTTACTTACAAGATTTACACAAAGGTACCTATTTCAAACCTCATGGTAAAAAAACTATCATCCTTTCAAGGCTTTTGGTCGAAAAGCCTGATGGATGATAATCGACAATATCAACAAAAAACAGAAATAATAAATGGAGAGGAATATATTGTAGCAGAAATTAGCAAATTCGCTATTTTCCCACAAAAAACCGGCAAACTCATAATTGAACCTGCTGAAATGGAATGCACTGTACAGTTAAGAGTTCAAAGTAAACGAAGACGCGGTGATCCTTTTGATGAATTTTTTAATGACCCATTTTTTAACAGGAATGTTAAGAATGTAGTTACTATTCTAAAATCAAAACCAATAACTGTAAACGTAGCACCACTTCCACAGCAGGGTAAACCTGAGGGTTTTAGCGGTGCTGTTGGTAATTTTAGATTAAGCAGCCGTATTGACAGAACAAATTTAACTGCAAATGATGCCCTTACCCTTACTTATACAATATCAGGAAAAGGTAATTTGGAATTAATTGAGCTTCCAAAGGTTATTTTTCCCTCTGATTTTGAAAGCTTTGACCCTAAAATCACGAGTGACATTAAAACAAGTAGTACGGGTATTTCAGGGAAAAAGAAATTTGAATATCTATCAATTCCACGTAATGGGGGCGATTTTGAGATAAAACCCATAACATTCAGCTATTTTAATCCAACAGATAAACGGTATTACAATATTTCTTCCGAAGACTATAAAATTCATGTTGATAAAGGGGAGATGTCATCATCAAAAGGTATCTCATATAGCTCCTCAGCACAGGAAGATATAAGGTTTATCGGGAAAGATATTCACCATATAAAAACGCTTCCTTTTAGCTTTAAACAGCAAGGAAAATTTTTGTTTTTATCAAATACTTTTTTCATTTTGCTCATACTTCCAATTATCATTATTATTATTATAATAATTGTAATTTCTCGTTTTGTTAAGCTAAAATCGGATGTGGGATTAATGAAGAACAGAAAGGCAAATAAAATTGCTAAAACTCGGCTTAAATTGGCTGGTAAGTATAAAGATGCAGGCGACGAGAAAGCCTATTATGATGAAATTGCACAAGCTCTTTGGGGATATATCGCTGACAAGTTTAGCTTACAACAATCAGAACTGTCAATTGAAACAGTAGTAGATGCCCTTAAAAATAAAGCTGTTGAAGATATTGTAATTGAAAGTTTTGTTGTTACTCTAAATAATATTGAATTTGCCAGATTTGCGCCCGGTGATTCAAGTGGTAAGATGGAAACAATTTATAATGAATCGGTAACAGCAATTTTACAAGCCGAAAAAGCGTTGAAGTAGAAGGATGCAAGAAACAGGATGTAAGAATCAAGAATTGATATGATTAAAATTCTAAAGTATATTTTCATAGTTTGTTTACAGATTATAACTGTAAACATGTTTGCTATTGTCCCCGATTCATTGATAGTTACAGCAAATAATGCTTATAATAATGGCCTTTACGATTCTGCATTAAGCACATATAACCAGGTGCTTAGCACACGTGTTGAATCAGGGAAGTTGTATTATAATATGGGTAATGCTTATTTTAAGAATAATGATATTGCTTCAGCAATACTTTATTATGAAAAAGCTAAAAAACTATTACCAATTGATGAGGATGTTCAGTATAATTTAAGCATTGCAAACAGCATGATTGTTGACAAAATTGAGAAAGTACCGGAGCTTTTCTATCAAAAGTGGTGGAATTTCTTTTACAATGCACTGGGTGCTGATGCATGGGCCATTTTTTCATTAATATCCTTTGCTTTTCTTATTATAACAATTGGTTTATTTATTATCTCAAAAAAGCGCAGTAATCGAAAACTGTCGTTTTATGTTGGGACGTTGTTCCTAATAGTAACCATTATTTCATCTGCTTTAGCATCACAAAAATATTATTATAATATCGAGCAAAATGAGGCTATTGTTTTTACATCATCAATAACAGTTAAAAGCTCGCCTACTCAAAATGCCGTTGACCTTTTTGTTATTCACGAAGGCACAAAAGTGAAAATAATTGACAAAATAGATAACTGGGTTGAAATAAAAATTCAGAATGGAAGCGTTGGATGGCTACCTGTGAAATCTATTAAGGAAATTTAGAATAGTTGTCAACTATTTTTGAATTCAACTAGAGTAAATGAAACAATTTCCCTGTTTTTCAGTAAAATAAAGTCCACCTACAATATTTGGCTTTGCCTGTACGGAAATATATTCTTTTTACCTTGATTTTGCTTATTGCAACAATAAGTAGTAGTTGCCTTAAGTCGAAAAAGCCGGGTATTCCTAAAGAAGTTCTTAGCACCTTGAATAATTCAGACCTACGTAAAACTGATCTACTAAAGGTAATACTTGCATTTCAGAATCCCGAGGATTCTCTTAAGCTTAAATCAGCATATTTTCTTATACAAAATCTGGAAAATAATTATAGTTTCATAATGTCTCTTAGTGATTCATCTGAAAATATACTAGATATCGATATTGAAAGTTTTCCCAATTATTCCTCGATTCAAAAGTACAAGGAATCAATGGAAGTGGAATTCGGTAAACTTATCTACAAAACCGATTCAATTTGGTTGGATATTGATACAATAAACTCTGGATTTTTAATCGAACATATTAATAATTCATATTCCACATGGCAAAACGGCACTTGGGAAAGCAATTATGATTTCAATGTATTCCTTGAATATATTCTTCCTTATCGTGTAGCAAATGAGGAAGTTGAACCATTTACAAAGTACTTTCATAAAAAATATAGTCATTTAACAGGCTCTAATATTATTGAAACTGCCACAGTTTTGAATAAACATATTAATAGTCAAATTACGTACGATGAAAGATATGCCGTTAATCCCAACACAAAAAATATTGCCCAATGTGAAGAAACCGGGAAAGGTAACCTTCTTGATATCAACACATACAAAGTTAAAGCTCTACGAAGTTTGGGTATTGCAGCAGCCCTTGATTACACTCCATTTTTTGCTGATTCAACATTAGGCTTCTATTCCACAACAGTTATTCTTCCTGATAATTCTAAACTGGTTCTTACAAACTCTGATGATATTAAAACTCCTTATCCACAAGGGAAAGTTGCCAAGGTTTATCGCCGATCATATGCTGATAATCCGAAAAGCCTGTTTTCTATTAAAGATAAAAGTATACATACTCCTCCTTTCTTGGGAAACTATAATTATTTAGATGTTACGAATGAATACTTAAAAACTTCGGATATAACCGTTGACTGCTCTGATACTTTGCAATTTGTATATCTTGCTGTTTTTAATGAAGATGAATGGAAACCAGTTGAATGGGCAAAGGTAGGAGTTGATGGTAAGGCTCATTTTTTAGATATGGGAACAGGTGTATCTTATAAGTTGGTTATGATAGTAGATGAGAAAGTTAATATACAAATCCCCAATCTTTTGTATTGATCCCTTAATTGCTTTTCATATTAACTGTGATGTGTATTCTAATATCATTTTTGTACGCAACAACAAATGCATCAACTACACCTTTATCCTTCATTAGATAATTGTGCCGAACTGCTTCCTGATAAGTGTTAAAGCTTCCGGTTGAATATCGATAAATACCATCCTGATAGTTCTCATAAATATCACCAACAATATTTAATTTTTCTCTAATATAATTGAAGGAGGGTAGTTTATCACGCTTAGCAAGTACTTGCACACGGTATGTAATATCAGGACTTACATCTGTTTTTTTATCAACGGGTGCCTTAATAGTTATAACATCGGGATCAGCATTTCCTGATTTTTTTTGGCTATCAGATCCCACACGGTAATCATAGAAAGGTATTTCGCTAAGGGGCACCTCTTTTGGAGCAGTTTTTTTATCTTGTTGAGACTTAACCCTTACCGTTTTTGGTTTTGACTTTGCTTTCCTATTAATAAAATACGAAACTCCGATAGAAGTATACAATGGCTGATCATACTTAAATCCATCACGCCAAACGTCAACATCATCGTTTAACACAGTTCTCAAATTCATTTCAAAATTTAAGGCCCATGTATTGCTTAACATATAATTTACACCCAGCCCTATGGGAAAAACAAATCCACCTTTCTTATAGGAATTATCACCAAGGGCATCGCCACTATTTAATATTATGCCTGTTATTGAATCTGCTAACTGGCTATTCCATGAGGCGTATCCCAATCCCAATGTTCCATAAACTGATAGCTTACGCGAACTAGGTCCCCAAAACAAGTTGCTAAAATCAATAAGAAGGTTTAAATTACCATCAAAATATTTCCCTGTTAATAAAAAATTGGCTGTATCACCTGTTGCCCTTCTATCCTTATGACTTTTGAGCCCCGAATACCAGAGGTTTACTCCCACCCCAAATACAGGACTTAAATATTTCCTTACAGTAATTCCTGAAGAAAATGCTATTTCTCCCGAAAACTTTTTAAAATAGCCATTATTGCTGGCATCACCATAAAACTCCGTAAATCCAAGATTGAAATTTATTTGCAGATCATCGGTAAAACCGTTGTTAGATTTATTTGTTGTTTGCCCATTGCTGTTCATAATAAGAACAACAAAAAGAAAAGTAAAGAATATTTTAATAAAACTTCTATCGGGCATCGGTAAGCACCTTATCTATTTATTCACAATAATCCATTATAAAATCATGAGCCTGGCCAAAACCAAGTTCAAGCGACTTATTCCAATCTTTACAGGCACCTTCCAAATCGTTTAGGTAATATTTTGCAACACCACGATTAAAATAATTTTTAACCCAGTTTGAATATTCCATTATATCTGTAGGTTTGATATCCAGCGCCTTATCAAAATCATCAATGGCATCATTATACTTATGCATTTTACTACGAGCATTACCTCTAAATGAATAAATAAGAAAATCCTGTGTATCCGGTTTATCAGCTATAGCTTTGCTAAAATAATCAATTGCATTTGGCCAATCTCCCATCTGATATTTTAATATTCCCCAGTTATAATTATTTTCGTACGAACTGCTGGCAGTAAGGTTATCAACATTCTCAGTAACATCTAATATGTACTCTTGAGCATCTCTAATAAACGATTTGAACCTAAAAAATTTTGTTTCGTAAAATGTCATTTCAAAATTCTTCTCCCAGTTTGAAGGTGCGGTATAAAAGCTGGAAAGATAATTCTTGTTGAACGATTTAATAAGCTTAAATCTTATAACTTCCTGATCACCATTTTTAATGGGAAAAACTGCAAAAATAATATTCCAGTCGTTTACAATTTCGCCTCGCTCGACTCTCTGAATTGCACGTACAATTTCATCATCTTCAACCTTTTTTTCATAATCTCGGACAGTACCTCGTGCATACAAATTTAAATTTACAGCATATTGTTTGTTGAATGGTATCTCGTCGGGTAATATTTCTTCAAGCTTATAACTGGGGAAAACATAAAAATCAAGAGATTTAAACCCTGTCCAATTTTCAAGTAGAACGGGAAACTCGTACTCACCATCATAATATTTTTTAACAATTACATTATATTGTTTATTCTCTATCATTACCTTACGCAATTGTAATGAGATAATGTTATCTTGACCTAGTTTTCGCTCACCACGTGTACTTTTATTTGTTCGTTCATCAGTAAATGGGATTCGGTTTGGGGCAGAGAACCAATTACCATTATCCTGCTTTGCCCATCCTTTAAGATCATTGATTTCTGATTGTACTGGGCTCAATGATGAAAAATTAACTAAATCGGCCTCATTCTGTTCTTCGCAATTAGTTTGGCTAAGCACCTGATTATATGCTCCAAGCATGAATAAAATCACAATAAGAAACCGATATTTAATTATAAACCTTATCATAAAGTTACATTTTATTAAACATAATACTGCCAAGCTTGTAAATTTAGAAAAAAAATGATGTGTCTAATTAAAGATTATGGTTTTTAATAAAGAAATTATCAACAGTAGTTACAGGCTCTTTTTATTGCTTAGATTTTAAAAATTCATTAATATTACTTTCAATTCTTTCTAATACATTTTCAGATGGACTTATTTCAAATTTGTCACCGGTTACTTGCTCATAAAGCTCAATATACCTATTGGATATTCCTGTAACAATTTCTTCTGTCATTATTGGAATCTCTTGGCCTTCTAAGCCTTGAAAACCATTATCCATTAACCATTCACGTACAAACTCTTTTGAAAGCTGTTTTTGCTGTTCTCCTTTGTCAAAACGTTCCTGATATTTATCAGCATAAAAATATCGTGATGAATCAGGTGTGTGTATTTCATCTATTAAATATATTTGATCTTCAACCTTGCCGAATTCATACTTAGTATCAACAAGTATTAATCCTTTTTCAGCTGCTATTTCGGTTCCTCTTTTAAATAGTTTTCTTGTATAATCTTCAAGTTTTGCATAATCGTCAGCCGAAACCAAACCCTGCGCTATAATTTCTTCCTTCGATATATCCTCGTCATGACCTTTGTCAGCTTTGGTTGTTGGAGTAACAATTGGTTCAATAAAACATTCGTGTTCTTTAAGCCCATCAGGTACAGATACTCCACAAATTTCTCTTGCCCCTGTTTTATATGTCCTCCACGAACTACCAGTTAAGTATCCTCTAATTATCATCTCCACCGGAAAAGGATTGCAATAATGCCCTACTGTCACCATTGGGTCAGGAGTTGCCAGTTTCCAATTCGGTACAATATCAGTGGTAGCATCCAGAAATTTTGACGCTATCTGGTTAAGTACCTGTCCTTTATACGGAATACCCTCAGGCAGAACTACATCAAATGCAGATATTCTATCACTGGCAACCATCACCAATAATTTTTCGCCAATATTATAAACATCACGCACTTTTCCGTGATATACTTTTTTCTGATTCGGGAAATTAAAATCGGTATTTGTTATTGCTTCTTTCATTCCTTATGATGTTATTTATTATTAGTTATTGGTTTCTAGCAAATATATCACTTATAATATATAACTAATAATGGTTTAAATAATTATTTTCATCTGTTTAAAATTTATTAATTGTCTGAATTTAAATTAATTAAAAATTTATGCACATCTGCAACCGCTTCGCTTTCGCATAAACTTATTTTAATCATTTTCTGTATGGTTTGCTTAAAAATGTTTATGCTCATTTCATGTAAATTATGATTGCATTACGCTCTAAGTTTTATCATCAGTTTTACCATATGCTTCAATTATTCTTGTAACGAGTTTGTGCCTTACTACATCACTACTATCCAAATAAACAAAATCAACGCCTTTAATATTCTTTAGTATTTTTTGAGCTTGGAGTAATCCCGATTGTTTTTGTTTTGGTAAATCAATTTGAGTGATATCTCCAGTAACAATAAACTTTGATGATTTGCCCATTCTGGTCAAAAACATCTTGAGTTGGCTTTCAGAAGCATTTTGAGCCTCATCCAATATAGCAAAAGCATTGTTAAGGGTTCGTCCACGCATAAATGCCAAAGGTGCCACTTCAATGGTATCATCCTCCAGGTATGATAAAAATTTTTGTGTTGGTAACATATCCCTTAAGGCATCATACAGGGGTTGAAGATAGGGATCAAGTTTTTCTTTCATATCTCCAGGTAAAAAACCGAGACTTTCTCCAGCCTCTATTGCAGGTCGTGCCAGTATAATTTTTTTTACTTGTTTATCTTTCAATGCTCTAACTGCCAGGGCAACTGCAGTATATGTTTTGCCGGTACCTGCAGGGCCAATTGCAAACATCAAATCGTTTTTTTCACTACTTTCAACCATTCGTTTCTGATTGATTGTAAGAGCTTTAATTAGTTTACCATGTTTCCCAAAAACAAGAACATCCGATTCCTTTTCACCCATAAGTTTATGTGAGTTCTGTTCTTCGCCCATAACCTTGGTTACAATATCTTCATTTATCTTTCCAAATTTATCAAACTGAACCAAAAGCAAATCCAACCGCTTTTCAAATAGATTTATTTCATCATTGGTACCAATTAATTTAATCAAATCTCCGCGTACAATAATTTTTAACTTTGGAAATAATGACTTAATTGTGTTCAGATGAATATCACCGGGACCATAAAATTCAAGCGGACTACCCAAATCAAGATGTATTACCCTTTCGCTCATAGACTTAACAGATTAGCATAAACTATTATTATATCTTTCAAAAATATTAAAAAAATAGTCTATACCAAGAGGCAATTTTTATAATTTTGATCATTCGGATAAAATACTAGCAATACCTTTTTGTCAGTAAAAAAAAATATAACAGATACCAATATTTGAGGTGTAAATGCGAATAATAACATTAATTAGCGATTGGGGATTAACCGACTTTTATGTGGCCGCAGTAAAAGGAATGATATTTAAATTTCATCCTAAAGCTGTTATTGTTGATATTACGCATCAAGTTCAACCGTTTGATTATGCAGAAGCTGCTTATATACTAAAAAATGCTTACAGTAATTTCCCTGACGGTACTATACACATTGTTGGTATAAATACAGAAGAATCAATTAATGATGCTCATATTGTAGCCTACTACAACAAGCATTACTTTATTGGCACTGATGATGGAATTTTCTCGCTAATATTCGATAATGATCCTGAATATATTGTCGAATTAAATATACCACTTGAATCATCGATTCATACTTTTTCAAGTCGTGACAGATTTGCGAAAGCAGCAGCACATATAGCACAAGGAGGTAAACTTGAAGAACTGGGACCAATACGAAAGGAGCTTGTAAAAAAGATACTGTTCAACCCACCAATAAATGAAGACTCATTAATAGGAATGGTAATTCATATTGACAATTATCATAACCTGATAACTAATATCACAAAAACCGATTTTAAGAAATTTGTTTCAGGTTCAAAATTTGAGATATCATTCAGATCACAAAAATATAAAGCCAGTAAAATACATGAGTCTTATGGTGATGTGCGCCCTGGTGAAATTGTTGCATTATTTACCAGCAATGGCTTACTTGAAATTGCTATCAATAAAAGTAAAGCAGCCTCATTACTTGGGATTCATAAAAAAGATCCGGTTTTAGTTACAAGGATAGGATAGTTGAACTTTAGACTCAATATTGAATTTTTATATATCCTGATTCCTATTTCCTAACAGCTACAACCCCCTCATCCATTCAGGTCTTAACCCCGCTTGGTCAGGATTATTTATGACCGTGCTAATACCTGAGAGAAGTTTTATTTTATCACGATTCAAAACACCTTTAAGCACTAAGTAGTTAGACGCATGGTCACTTCGGAATATTGTATTTCCTAATTCAAGCTTGTTAATAAAATTACCCATTTCAGAGATTAATTCAATTTTATTCATTTCAATAAAATCATCCGAAAATCTGCTTTTATAATGATCAATTCCATAGGGAAAACTCAAAACAAGAGTTGAAAGATATTCTGGTTGAATTTCGTTAACCACTTTTGCTGAATTTATAGCATGTTGTTTTGTAAATTTATTTCCACCTAACCCGTTTAATATCATTACAGAAAGTTTAAATCCCGAATTTCGGGCTTTAACCAAAGCTTCAGCAGTAGAATGTGCTGTTTCTCCCTTGTTTATTATCTTCAACAATTCATCGTCACCTGTTTCTACACCGGTATAGAGCAATTTGAGTCCTGAATTAACTATTGAAGTTAACTCTTTTTCAGTCTTTGAATTAATATCTTTGGGAAGTGCGTATGCCGAAATTCGTTTTAGATTTGGAAATGTTTTGTTAAGTTTATCAAGTATTCTCATCAACTTGCTGTACGATAATACCATAGCATTACCATCGGCTAAAAACACTTTTCGTATTTGTGATGAATATGATGACATAGCATCAATCTCACGAAAGAGATCCTCTTCTCGCCTTACACTAAACTTTTTTGAAGTGTACATCTCGCAAAAGGCACAACGATTCCATGAACAACCAATTGTTGGCTGCAATATTAAAGACCTGGCTTCACTTGGTGGCCTAAAAAGAGGCTCTGAGTATTGTATTTCATCAAACAACATTTAGCAAAAGTATAATAAAACATAACAAGATAATATTGTGGATTTTTTTAATTCAAACTGAAACATTAAACTTGAAACCTGAAACTTAATAACTATTTCCTTCTTACCTTTGTATTCTTAAATAATCAAATATATGATATTAGTAACAGGCGGTACAGGGTTAGTTGGATCACATCTGCTATATAGTTTAGTACTATCTGGTGAAATACCGATGGCTTTAAAACGATCAACTTCTGATATTTTCAAAATAAAAAAAATATTTTCATATTATTCAGATAATGCTGATAATCTTTTTAAAAGGATTAGGTGGATTGATGGTGATATATTAGACTACAGTTCTGTTTTAGATGCAATGGAAGGAGTGACACATGTTTACCATTGTGCAGCCTCGGTATCTTTTCAGTCTTCTGATAAAGAAAATCTTATAAAAACTAATATAACTGGAACTGCTAATATTGTAAATGCAGCATTAGAAAAAAAGATTAATAAGTTGGTGCATGTTAGCTCAATTGGTGCTTTGGGTCGGGCTGACGAAACCGACATTGTTACTGAAGAAACACATTGGAATTCAAAAAAAACTTCAGTTTATTCAACCAGTAAATACCATGCTGAAATGGAAATATGGAGGGGTATTGCAGAAGGTTTAAATGCAGTAATTATCAATCCATCCATTATACTTGGTCCCGGCGACTGGAATTCAGGAAGTTCAAAGCTTTTTACAACAATGTACAATGGTCTTAAGTTTTACTCTATTGGCTCCAATGGCTTTGTTGACGTTGAAGATGTTGTTAAGGCCATGATATTACTTATGAATAGTGAAATATCAGGTAACAGATTTGTCATTAACTCAGAAAACATAAATTACAAACAGTTTTTCACCTGGATGGCCAATGCATTAAATACGACTCCTCCAAAATATAAAGCTACGAAGTTTTTAAGTGGAATTGTGTGGAGAGTATTATGGATTGCCAGCTTGATAACAGGTAGAAAGCCTACAATAACAAAAGAAACAGCACATACTGCTTGTCAGAACTATAATTATTCTAATAATAAAATTGTTAAAGAATTAGGTCTTGAGTTTATGTCTGTTAAGAAAAGCCTTGAAAAGAATGCAAATTTCTTTTTGCTTGATCATAATAACTAATGTTTCATCGCGTTTTTTTAAAAACACCCCGTTTATAATTAAAAATATACTTTTCATTTTTTTATTTTCTTAAACCATAATATTTTGAAACGTATAATTATTTTAGCATTTATTTCCATTATTGCATTTTCGGCATGCAAAAGAGATGATAATAACATCGAACCTATTCCCCAAGAATCTGTACTGGATTATTTTCCATTGAATGTAGGTAATTATTGGGTTTATGAAAGATCTTCGTGCGACTCAACATGGACAGATTGCCAATCCATGAGCATTGACACTAATTTCGTTACAAAAGATACTGTTATTAATGAATCGCAATATTTCAAAATTGAAGGAAGAAATTTAATTGGGTTTGAAACTAAGTTTGTTCGTGATTCACTAGATTATATTGTTGACTGTAAGGGTAGAATTTTATTCTCCAATAAAGATTTCACAACTGTCTTTTATGAGGAATATGTGATTTCAAATAACGATACATTATATCATTGGTACAATAAAATGCATCAAGAATCTATTATTTTTGAACTTCCATTGGGCGAGTTTAGCTGTTTAGATAATAGACTTTCATTCTTTAGAAAAAAAGAAAACTTCCAATGGGAATTTAACAGCCATTCAGCTTATTCAAAAAATGTAGGTCTTGTTTATGAAAGTTCTATGTTTGCAAGTAGTACAGGTGGTTATAAAAGAGAACTTATTGATTATAATTTCGCAATTGTAATAACGGAATAACTAGCGGAACTCAAACCTCCAGAACAACAAAAGCATTCGCCATTTCTTTCACATGAGAGATTGAAAGATGTATACTTTTAATCTTATGCTCTTCCAAATATTCCTTAACCTTACCGTGTGGATTAATATATGGTTTTCCAAGTTCATCATTTAGAATTTCAATTTCATGAAAAGCCATCCCATAACGATATCCTGTTCCGAGCGCCTTAAAGAAAGCTTCTTTGGCAGCAAAACGTGCAGCAAAACACTGATATTTAGTCACCTTACCTTTGTTACAGTATTTTTGTTCAGCTTCGGTATATAATTTTTTCATTAAAGCATCATTTTTTTCAAGATGCTTTTCCATGCGATTAACTTCGATAATGTCAGTACCTATTCCAAATATCATTTTTGTTAATTTACTTGTTTCGGGTTTAGCATTAAACGTTTAAGGTTTAGAATTTGTAATAGCTAAATAATGTTACTTTTGACCCTTTTCAAAAACAAAATTAGTTAAAAATGGCAACAGGGAATCTAAAAATAATTACTATTTTTTCAACTTTAACCAAAAACCTAATACTTATAACTTGCAACTTAACTATCTTTGCATGCTATTGTTAAAACATTAACATAATAAAATATGATTAAACATAATATGGTCGACCTTGTGGGTCAGTACAAAAAAATAAAAGAAGAAATAGACACTGCCGTTTTGGAAGTAATGAATGAGGCATCATTTATTAATGGCTCTGCTGTTCGCGATTTTCAAAAGAATTTTAAAGAGTATCTGGGAGTAAAACATGTAATACCGTGTGCAAATGGTACGGATGCACTTCAAGTTGCATTAATGGCTCTTGATCTGAAACCTGGTGATGAAGTTATTACAACTTCTTTCACTTTTATTGCTACAGCAGAAGTTATTGCATTACTTAATTTAACACCTGTTTTAGTTGATGTTTTACCAGACACATACAACATAGACCCTGAAGCTGTTGAGCGTGCAATTACTCCTAAAACAAAAGCTATTATACCGGTTCACTTATTCGGACAAAGTGCAAATATACATGCACTACTTAAAATTGCAGAAAAACACAACCTTTACATTGTTGAAGATACTGCCCAGGCAATAGGTGCTGACTTTACATGTCCCGAAAGTGGTAACACAAAGAAGATTGGCACATTTGGCGACATTGGTTGTACATCCTTTTTTCCTTCTAAGAATTTAGGCGCGTTTGGTGATGGTGGTGCAATTTTCACAAATAATGATGATCTTGCCGAGAAAATGAGAGTTGTAGTTAATCATGGCATGACGGTAAGATATTATCATGATGAAATAGGTGTAAACTCACGCTTGGATAGTATTCAGGCCGCGGTTCTTAATGTTAAGCTAAAATATTTAAATGAATATTCAAATGCACGACAGGAAGCTGCTGCATATTATAATAACGCATTTGCCAATAATCCGAAAATCAAAACACCCATAACAGCTGATTTTACAACTCATGTTTTCCATCAATACACATTGGTACTAATTGATGTTGACAGGGAAGGCCTTATGAAACATCTTATGGACAAAGGAATTGCCTCTGCAGTTTACTACCCTGTTCCATTACATATGCAAAAAGCATATCTTGACCCTAGATACAAAGAAGGTGATTTCCCTGTAACGGAAATGCTGAGCAAATCAGTAATCTCATTGCCTATTCATACAGAGCTAACACCTGAAATTCAGGAAGAGATAACTAGTGCATTGCTTGAATTTATTAACAAATAAGATTAATATGGAAGATAATTATTTTGCTCATGATACGGCAATTGTTGACGAAGGATGCGACGTTGCTTCGGGAACTAAAATTTGGCATTTTTCTCACATAATGACTGGTTGTAAAATTGGTGAAAATTGCAATATCGGACAAAATGTTGTTATATCGCCAGATGTAGTTCTTGGCAAAAATGTAAAAGTTCAAAATAATGTGTCAATTTACACTGGTGTAACTTGTGAGGATGATGTTTTTCTAGGTCCTTCAATGGTATTTACTAATGTTACAAATCCGCGTAGTAACGTAAATCGCCGAGGACAATATACCCGTACTTTAGTAAAAAAAGGAGCAAGCATTGGTGCCAATGCAACTATTATTTGTGGCTATGATATTGGAGAATATGCTTTTATCGGTGCTGGTGCAGTTGTTACTAAAGAAGTTCTTCCATACGCCTTGGTAGTTGGCAATCCTGCACGCCATATTGGCTGGATGAGTGAATATGGTCATAGGCTTAATTTTGACGATAAAGGAAATGCCACTTGTCCTGAAAGCAAAGAAAAATATCAACTAGTGAGCAATAAAGTTAACAAAATTAAGTAATTGATATTTTTTCTATATTTTTATTGCCCCATATAAAACCTGTTTATAATGAAAATATTAGTCACCGGTGGTACCGGATTTATTGGTTCTCATACAGTTGTAGAACTCCAAAATAAAGGACATGAAGTAATAATTGTTGATAACCTCAGTAATTCAAGTGCTGAAATAGCAGATAAAATTACCTTGATTTCAGGTATTAAACCTAAACTTGAAATTTTTGACCTAACGGATAGAGAGCTTACATTAGACTTTTTTAAACGTCATAATGATATTGCCGGGGTAATTCATTTTGCTGCTTTTAAAGCTGTTGGTGAATCTGTTAAGGAACCACTTTTGTATTATCACAATAATTTAGCTTCATTGGTTAACATACTTCAAGGCATGAAAGATAATGGTGTACAAAATATCGTATTCTCCTCATCATGCACGGTTTATGGTCAACCAGAGGAGCTTCCAGTATCTGAAAATGCACCAATTATGGTGGCAGAGTCACCATATGGAAACACAAAACAAATCTCTGAAGAAATAATCAGGGATACCATTACCGCTACTGATCTTAACGCAATTGCACTACGCTATTTCAACCCGATTGGGGCTCACGAAACAGCAATAATTGGAGAATTACCCATTGGCATTCCAAACAACCTGGTTCCCTTTATTACACAAACTGCAATTGGCATACGTGAGCAACTTAGTGTTTTTGGAGATACATATGATACTCCTGATGGAACAGCCATAAGAGATTATATTCATGTTGTTGATCTTGCCAAAGCACATGTTATAGCTGTTGACAGGATGATTAATAATAAAATGAAAAATGATTTTGAAATTTTTAACCTTGGTACAGGAAATGGTTATTCCGTGTTGGAAGTAATCAAATCATTTGAAAAAGTTACAGGATTAAAACTTAATTATAAAATTGTTGACCGTCGTGAAGGTGATATTACACAAGTTTGGGCCAACCCTGATTATTCAAATCAAGAACTTGGATGGAAAGCCGAAAAAGGAATTGACGAAATGACCCTAAGTGCATGGAAATGGGAACAAGCTTTAAGAAAAAATGAAAATTAGTAAACTCGATCATAAAAAAAAGATATATGAAAAAGATACTCATCACTGGTGCTGCCGGATTCATTGGATCACATGTAGCAAGATTATTTGTTAACAAATATCCTGATTACCAAATCTATAATCTTGACAAGCTCACATACGCAGGCAATCTGGAGAACTTGAAAGACATTGATAAAAAGCCAAATTATAAATTTATTCTTGGTGATATAGTGGATGGTGATTTTATCATGAATCTCTTTAAAAAATATCAGTTCGATGGAGTTATCCACCTTGCTGCCGAATCGCATGTTGACAGATCCATCGAAAACCCAATGGAGTTTATTATGTCGAACATAGTAGGAACTGTTAATTTGTTAAATGCAGCGCGCCATATTTGGGATAGAAATTATGAAGGCAAACGCTTCTACCATGTTTCTACTGATGAGGTTTATGGTTCGCTGGGTGATGAAGGTTTCTTTTATGAAGATACTCCATACGATCCTCACAGCCCCTACTCTGCCTCAAAAGCCAGCTCCGATCATCTCGTAAGAGCCTATAATGATACATACGGACTACCCATAATTATTTCAAACTGTTCAAATAACTATGGTCCAAACCAATTCCCAGAGAAGCTGATTCCATTATTCTTAAATAATATACGAAACAACAAACCTTTACCTGTTTATGGAAAAGGCGAAAATGTCCGCGACTGGCTTTACGTTATCGACCATGCACAAGCTATTGACGTTATCTACCATAATGGTGCTGATGGTGAAACTTTTAACATTGGCGGACATAACGAATGGACAAATATTGATTTGATTAAACTATTCTGTAAAGTTATGGATGAAAAACTTGGCCGTGAGCCCGGAACATCTGCAAAACTCATAACTTATGTAACCGACAGAGCAGGCCATGATCTTCGTTATGCAATTGATTCAACCAAACTTCAAAATGAATTGGGATGGAAACCTTCATTACAATTTGAAGAAGGAATAAACCTTACTATTGACTGGTATTTAAATAACCAAAAGTGGTTAGATAATGTTACTTCAGGTAACTATCAGAAATACTATGATGAAATGTATGGTAATAGATAATTGAATATCCGGGTGTTGTGATATTTTGTATAAGAGATTACAAACTTGCTATACGGTCAATAATCTCACCAATAAGGTGCTTCATGCTTAATTTGTAATCAGGATTAAAGTCATCATTAATTCTGTTGGCAATAATATCACAAACCGTTAATGCATTATGCCCCAGCATTGCCGAAAGTACATATAATGCAGAAGTCTCCATCTCAAAATTTGTAACTTTTACACCTTCATGTTTATACTTACGTGCCCTTTCAATTATAGTGTTATCCTTCACTTTAAGCCTTAGCTCACGTCCCTGAGGTGCGTAAAACCCCGGTGCAGTCAAGGTTATTCCTTTTCGCCATCCATGCCCAATTTTTTCAAGAAGATATTCAGATGCTTTAATTCCATATGGTTTAGGAAGATTAGTATCCCAGCTAAGCTCCTCAATAAAACCATCAGTAAGCTTATTGTCAATAACTTCAGAACCTTTTTCATAGAAATAAGCCAGTCCGTCAAGGCCAAGTCCCCATTCAGAAACTACATACGAATCAACAACCGGGATTTCAGGTTGAAGAGCTCCTGAAGTTCCAATTCTAATAAGATTCAAAACAGTTTTTTCACTTTTCTCATACCTCGTTTTCAAATCAATATTAAACAGCGCATCAAGCTCATTTATAACTATTTCAATATTATCGGGGCCCATACCTGTTGACATAACCGACAGTCTCTTACCTTTGTATGTTCCGGTAACTGTATTAATCTCCCTATTTTGTTTTTTTAATTCTATAGTATCAAAAAAACCGGCAATCAAACTCACCCTTCCCGGATCACCAACAAGCATAATCGTTTTAGCTACATCCCCCGGACATAAATTAAGGTGATAAATTGATCCATCGCTATTTAATACCAACTCCGATTTTTTTATTCTGTTCATATATTTTCAGTAAAAAGAAATAATTAATTTTGCAAATATATGAAAGATGTTAACGCAGAATTAATCAGCATTGGTGATGAACTTTTAATTGGTCAGGTAACAAACACTAATGCCTCATGGATGGCAGGAGAGCTCAACAAGAATGGTATAAATGTCATAAGAATAACAACAGTTAGCGATTCCGGCGATGATATAAAAGAGGCTATTAAGCAAGCTGAAAAAAGAGCTGAAATAATACTCTTAACAGGCGGACTTGGACCGACAAAAGATGATATTACAAAACAGGTGCTTGCAGATTATTTTAATTCAAAGATGGTTTTTCACGATCCGACTTTTGAACAGATTAAAACTATTTTTGCTGCTCGTAACTTTAAAGTTACTGAAGTAAACAAAAAGCAGGCTGAAATACCTGAATCCTGCACCCCTTTGTTTAACGCACACGGTACTGCACCCGGAATGTGGTTTGAAAAAGGTAACCTGGTTCTTGTTTCAATGCCCGGTGTTCCATTTGAAATGAAAAGTTTAGTTGTTGACCAGGTAATACCTCGCTTACAATCAAAATATAAATTGAATTTTATTTTTCACAAAACTATTATGACTACCGGTATCGGTGAATCGATGCTGGCAGAAATAATTGATGACTGGGCAAATAAACTACCTGAGTATATTAAACTTGCATATTTACCTCAACCAGGTATTGTACGATTGCGACTATCTGCATCTGGGAAACATAAAAAAAAGCTGGAAGACGAAGTAAAAAAACATTGTAGAAAATTAACCACAATTATTCCTGAAATCATTTTTGGTTACGACGATATTTCCCTTGAAGAGGTTGTGGGTAAACAACTTTTATCATCTGGGCTTACTTTATCTACAGCTGAAAGCTGCACAGGAGGATATATTGCTCACTTAATCACAAGTATTGCAGGTAGTTCTGAATATTACAATGGTTCAGTTATTTCGTATTCAAATAAGATTAAAGAAACCCAACTTGATGTTAACCCTGTTATTCTTGACCAGGAAGGTGCTGTAAGTAGGGAAGTTATAGAACAAATGGCATCGGGATGCAGAAAACATCTAAGTACGGATTACTGTCTTGCAACATCCGGAATAGCCGGCCCCGATGGAGGTAGTGAAGACAAACCCGTAGGAACAGTTTGGATTGCACTAGCGACTCCTGATGGAGTAAAATCTAAACTATTCCATTTTGGTGAACACCGAGGAAGAAATATCAGAAAGTCAGCAATTGCTGCACTTAATATGCTAAGAGAAGAGCTGAAAAGTCATTCAAACAATGAAGACAAAGCTACATCTTAATGAATGATTAAATGCTGAAATGATTAAATACTGAAATGAGTGAATAATTAAACTGACCAAGGACAATTCCCCAATTAACCACATTACACCATTATATCATTCACTCATTAAATCATTAAATAGAAGCACTTTGCGTTTGAATCTTTCTGTCGATTTTTTTAAATAAACCCTGTAGAACTTTTCCCGGGCCTACTTCAGTAATATTGTTAGCACCATCGGCAATCATATTCTGCATTATTTTAGTCCAACGCACTGGTGATGTTAACTGAGCAACAAGGTTCTTTTTAATAATTTCAGCATCATTAACCGACTGACCTGTAACATTTTGGTATATTGGACATATTCCCTGACTAAATTTTACGGAATTAATGGCAGCGGCAAGCTCAACTCTGGCAGGTTCCATTAAAGGCGAATGAAATGCTCCACCCACTTTTAGCAGTAATGCTCTTTTAGCTCCGGCCTCATTACACTTTTCAATTGCCTGATTAATGCCATCTAATGATCCTGAAATAACTAATTGCCCCGGGCTATTATAATTTGCCGGCACAACAACATCATCTATACTATCACAAATACTTTCAACAATGTTATCATCTAAACCAATTATGGCAGCCATTGTTGATGGTTCAATTTCACATGCTTTTTGCATAGCATCAGCACGCTTTACAACAAGCTTTAATCCATCTTCAAACGTAATGGTTCCGTTGGCAACAAGTGCTGAGAATTCACCAAGTGAATGTCCGGCAACCATATCCGGTTTAAAACTATCACCCATCATTTTAGCAAGAATTACTGAATGAATAAAAATAGCAGGTTGTGTTACATTGGTTTGCTTAAGTTCTTCCTCAGTTCCATCAAACATGATATCAGTTATACTAAACTTGAGAATACTGTTTGCTTTTTTAAACAATTCTTTGGCTTTGGATGATCCTTCAAAAAGATCTTTGCCCATACCTACATATTGAGCTCCCTGTCCGGGAAAAACATATGCGTTCATATTATATATATTTGGTTAATAATGTACTTTTATCTTCTGTTACCAAAAAAGCGCAACAAAAAAAGAAATAAATTTATAAAATCTAAATAAAGTGTTAGAGCACCCATAATTGTTAACTTACGGGCTGTTTCAGTACCTTGTGATATACTTGTACCAATTCGCTTTAGTTTTTGAACATCATATGCTGTTAACCCTGTAAACACAAGTACTCCAATAAAACTAATAATATATTCCATAGTTTGGCTATGCATAAACATATTTACTACCGAAGCAATTATTAAGCCCACGAGCCCCATCATCATAATGCTTCCAAACTTAGTTAAATCCGTTTTTGTAGTATAGCCAAGCACTCCCATAAATCCAAACATCGCTGCAGTTATCACAAATGTTTTTGCAATGGATGGTAAAGTATAGATTAAAAAGATAAAGCTAAGGCTTGCTCCCATCAATGCAGAATAAGCCACAAAAATTAAAACAAGTGTTGATGCGCTAAGCTTTTGAAAACCCATCGACATCAGTAGTACTAACCCTAATGGGGCAAGCATTACAATCCAGCCTGCAATATTCATACTTCCGGTTTGAGAATCGAAAAGGATGTTCATTAAGGATTGGTTTGATGCAAAAAACCATGAAACCAAAGCTGTAATTGACAATGCTAAACCCATCCACATAAACACTCCTGAAAGAAATGTTTTAGCAACCGGGATTGTTTCTTTCCCTGCTACATAATTTATTTGATTATTTGTATAATTCATATTTAATTAATTTCTATTTCAATAACGATTACATTTATTGAATATTTTATGATATGGAAAAAAATGATTGAGTGAGCAAATTCATATTCGATTCAATCATTTGCTTATTCACTCTTTATTCACTTAAGAAAGCTTAGAAGAAATAAGACTTATAAATTCAGCACGTGTTTCTGCTCTCTCAAAGGCTCCTGTAAAGTCAGATGTTGTTGTTACCGAATGTTGTTTTTGTACACCGCGCATTGCCATGCACAAATGCCTGGCTTCAATTACTACAGCTACCCCTAAAGGATTTAATGTCTTTTGTATAGATTCTTTTATCTGCGTAGTGAGACGCTCCTGTACTTGCAACCTTCTTGAAAATGCTTCAACAACTCGGGCTATTTTACTTAAACCGGTGATATATCCATTTGGAATATAGGCCACATGAGCCTTGCCGATAAAAGGAATCATATGATGCTCACACATCGAGAAAATTTCAATATCCTTAACTATTACCATTTGTCGATAATCTTCTTTAAATTTTGCAGACAGTAGTATCTCTTCCGGATTATGATCATATCCCTGTGTTAAAAATTGAATTGATTTTGCAACCCTGTATGGTGTTTGCAATAATCCTTCTCTATTAACATCTTCACCGATTAAATTTAAAATTTCTTTATAATGATGTTGTAATTTCTTAAGATTTTCAGGGTTAAACTTTTCTATTTTTTCGTACCCTATAATTTCTTTAGGTTTTTCCATTTTTTCTAATTTTCAATTGATTAATAGTCAAAAAAAGTGCCAACACGAAATATTGACATTTAGTACCTAAGCTTCCTATTTGCCAAAGTACTCAACATAATTATTTTCCGACTCTGTGACCTTAACACAATGAAGTTCAACACCTATGTTGCTAATATGCCAATTTAGCTCATTCCAAATCCCAACTGCCAAATTTTCCGTTGAAGCCAACTTCCCTTGCATAAAATCAACTTCAATATTTATATTTTTATGATCAAGTTTACTAATTACATGTTTACGGATAATATCACTAAGTAATTTTAGATTAACCAGAAAGCCTGTTTGCTCATTTATATCACCCCTTACTGTAATAAACAATTCATAATTATGTCCATGCCAGTTCGGATTTGAGCATTTTCCAAACACATCCATATTTTGCTTATCAGTGAAATCATCTCTAAAAAGACGATGAGCAGCATTAAATCGCTCCCTGCGTGTTATGAAAATCATAGTTGATAGTTTGATCTCAAAAGTAGTATAAATTTTACTAGTAAAAACAACTCTTCTAGGAGCTACGCACTCTGGAAGGTTGTTTATATTATATTTGCTTATAAATAGTGAAACACAATTACAGATGAGATACCTATCTATTAACAACAGACTTTTTATAAAAAACAGAGAACACTTTATAGAATTATTACCTGATAATTCTGTAGCAATTTTTTATTCAAACGACCAGCAACCCCGAAATGGTGATCAATATTTTCCTTTCAGGCAGCAATCCGACTTTTTCTACTTAACAGGTATTAATCAGGAAAAAAGTATATTACTAATATCTCCAAACAACAAAAACAAGAATTTAAGAGAAGTATTATTTTTAATAAAAACTAATGAACAAATTGATGTTTGGGAAGGTCATAAATACAGCAAAGAAGAAGCAAAGGAGATATCGGGAATAGAAAACATTTGCTGGCTTAATGATTTTGATGTTAACCTCAATGAGGTTATCTCAACTACAAATAATATTTTTTTAAACCGAAATGAATACCCAAAGTTCTTCTCCGAAGTAGAAGAACGTAACCACCGCCTTGGTAATGAACTTAAATCCAGATTTCCATTACATAGTTACCACAGATCGGCACCTCTGTTAACTCAGCTACGATTAATAAAGTCTGATGAAGAGATTGCCCTTCTACAGGAAGCTTGTAATATTACCAACAAAGCATTTCGAAGAGTATTGGCCACAACTAAACCCAAAATTTTTGAATTTGAAATACAGGCTGAAATCGAGCATGAATTCACAATTAACAAAGCTAACGGACATAGCTACGCCCCAATAATTGCTTCGGGTAGTAATGCATGTGTATTACATTACATCGAAAATGACAAGAAATGTAATGATGGAGAATTATTGTTATTTGATTTTGGAGCTGAATATGCTAATTATTCTGCTGATATGAGCCGCACAATTCCGGTAAACGGCAAATTCACAATCAGGCAAAAAGAATGTTATAATGCTGTTCTTAGTGTTTTTAAACAAGCAAAAAAGTTGTATGTACCCGGTAATACAATCAACATTATTAATGATAAGGTCAGTAAGATGATGGAAAAGGAAATGATCAGTCTGGGATTATTTACTGAAGATGATGTAGTTAATCAGGATAAAGGAAACCCATTCTTCAAAAAGTATTTCATGCATGGTACCACTCATTTTCTAGGACTTGATGTTCATGATGTTGGTAGCAAGGATGAGATATTTAAGCCGGGAATGGTACTAACCTGTGAACCCGGATTGTATATCCGTGAAGAAAATATTGGAATTAGAATTGAAAACGACATCCTTATTACAGATGATTCTCCAATTGATTTGATGGAAGATATTCCAATTGAATTTGACGATATTGAGGGAATGATGAAACAAAATAAGTATAAGTAGTTTATCACATGAAAAATCTAATCACAATATTAATTATACTAGTCTTTTTTAACTCCTGTGAGTATTCAACTTCAGGGGAAAAAGCAAAAAGAAAAACCAAAACAGTAAATTTAATCGAATACGTAAATCCTTTTATTGGAACCAAAAACATGGGGCACACATACCCCGGTGCAACCACTCCTTTTGGAATGGTACAACTTAGTCCGGAAACTAACCAACAAGCCATGTTTAAAGATGGTATATACAACAAGGATACATACAAGTATTGCTCGGGTTATCAATACGATGACAATACTATTTTTGGATTTAGTCACACTCACTTTAGTGGAACCGGACATTCTGACCTAGGTGACTTTCTAGTAATGCCCACAACAGGAACTTTGAAATTAGAACCGGGTGATGCAAATATTCCTCAAAGTGGATATCATTCACAATATAACCATGAAAATGAAACTGCCGAACCTGGATATTACAAAGTACATTTAGATGATTATAAAATAAATGTTGAGTTAACAGCTTCTGACAGAGTTGGTTTTCATCAATACATATTCCCAAAATCTGACAGTTCGCATATTATACTCGACTTAATATCAAATATTTACAACCATAATGATAAAAACATTTGGACATTTATTCGGGTGGAAAACGATTCATTAGTAACTGGTTACCGACAAACCAATGGCTGGGCCAGAACTAAAAAAGTATTTTTTGCAATGCAATTCAACAAAGCTTTCAAAAATTACGGTCAAAAAAGATATGAAGATGTTAGTTACAACGGCTTTTACCGAAAGTTTAAGGAAGATGAAAATTTCCCCGAAATGGCAGGTAAGAATATTCGTGTATACTTTGATTTTGATACTGAAAAAGATGAAAAGATAAAAATAAAATTTGCACTTTCTTCAGTTAGCATAAAAGGAGCTTTGAAAAATTTACATGCAGAAATCCCACATTGGAATTTTAATCAGGTAGTAAAGGAAACACAGGAGAAATGGAATACTGAGTTATCAAAAATCATAGTTGAAACGCCAACTGAAAAGGAAAAGACTACTTTCTATAGTGCACTGTATCACACTATGTTATCACCAATAATTTATGAAGATGTAGATGGTTCATATCGGGGATTAGATCAGAATATTCATCGATCTGATAATTTTACGAATTATACTATTTTTTCACTTTGGGATACTTACCGAGCATTGCATCCCTTGTTCAATATCATTCAACCCCAACGAAATAATGATATGATCAAGTCAATGTTAGCACATCACGACCAAAGTGTACATAACATGCTGCCTGTATGGAGTCATTATGCCAATGAAAATTGGTGTATGATTGGTTATCATTCTGTTTCTGTAATTTCAGATGCAATAATAAAAGGTACAACTGATGTGGATTTGAAAAGAGCCTTGAAAGCATGTGAAAATTCTTCTACATTATCATATTATGATGGTTTAGAAAGTTATATTATGCTTGGCTATGTACCTGAAGACTTGAGCTCTTCATCAGTATCTAAGACTCTGGAATATGCATATGATGATTGGTGTATTGCTCAAATAGCGCATAAAACAGGTGAAAAGGATGTTTACAAAGATTATATTGAAAGATCAAACAATTATTTAAATGTATTTGATCCTGAAATCAATTATATGCGTCCAAAATTATCCAATGGCACATGGCGCGATGAATTTGATCCTATAAATACACATGGACAGGGATTTATTGAAGGCAATGCCTGGAATTATGGATTGTATGTACCTCATAATATTGACAATATGATTTCTATTATGGGAGGAAAAGACTCATTCTCAAACCATCTTGACAGGATTTTTACAACTCCAATTGAAGATGAGCAAATTGAGAAAAATGAAGATATAACAAGAGATGGTATAATTGGAAATTATGTACATGGTAACGAACCTGGCCATCATATACCCTACTTGTATAACTGGACCAATCACCCGTGGAAGACACAACAACGGGTTAGAATAATAATGAACACAATGTATAGTAATGAAGAAGATGGCTTATGCGGAAATGATGATGCCGGACAAATGAGTGCCTGGTATATTTTTAGTGCGCTAGGATTCTATCCGGTAACTCCGGGGTCGGATGAATATGCCATAGGTAGCCCTATGGTAAACAAAGCAACTATACAACTTGACAATGGAAAATCACTTGTAATCAATGTAGTAAATCAGGGAACCGATAATATATATGTTGATAAAATAGAAATAAACGGAACAGAATTTTCGGGAAATACCCTTAAGCACAGCAATATAATGCAAGGTGGAGAAATTACATTCTATTTAAATAATAAACCAAAAAAATAGCACTCTTAAATTTAAAAATTATTTAATAAACAACAATATAAATCTTAAATGAGAACTACATTAAAATCCATTTGTTTAATACTATTTGTATTTCTGTTAGTAATGGAGCATGGTATATGCCAGGAATCAGCATCCAATAACTCAACAGATACCAGTAAACTTATAAATGCTGCCAAAGAAATAATGACAGAAGCCGGCACTTGCGCATTAATAACTTTGGATAAAGATGGAAGCCCAAGAGCAAGAACTATGGATCCTTTTCTACCCGAAGAAAATTTTACAGTTTGGTTTGGCACCAATGCCAACAGCAGAAAAGTTGATCAAATTAAAAATGATTCTAGGGTAACGCTTTATTATTTTGATGATAAAACACAAGGATATGTTGTTATTGAAGGAACTGCTCAGCTAATAGTTGATTCAACTGAGAAAGAAAATCATTGGAAACAAGAATGGGAATCTTTTTATCCCAATAAATCAGAAAACTATATGTTAATAAAAGTTATACCAATATCGTTGGAAATTCTTAGTCCCTCACACGGAATTTTTAATGATCCTATTACGTGGCAGCCACCAGTTATTTCATTTGAGATGCATTAAAATCTTAGTTTATCTATTAGCTTTATTTTCTTTCTTTTTAGCCGCCTTTTCTGCAGATTTTTGTTTAGCTACTTCACCTGCTCCTATTGGAATATTTAATTTTAAATAAATTGAACTATTTTTTGTGTTTGATAAATCTTTAAAAACATTTACAAAACCATAATAATATTTTGCTCCAATAGTCCATCCGGTACCTTTAAAAAGCGTGTAGCCCATTCCTACCATCAAACCAGCATCAATCTTGTTAATTTTATCTCTGTTATATTCCTTAATAACCGCATCTCTCCCTTCAACATCCGATTTAAATTCGACCCATGAGTTATACATTAGTGAGAACTGTGGTCCTAATTCAAAATAAATATGGTTTTTAAGTTTATACCTAATTAGTACTGGAACCATGAATGAACTAATCTTTTGGCTATAATTGCCTTCAAGTATATTACTATCAAGGTTATTGTAGTTTGTTGCACCCAAGGAAATTAAATCACTATCCGATAGATTATTAACACCAAAATTAGATTTAACGAGTACTCCAGTGTAAAGAGACCATTGGTTTTTAATTCTGATATCGAAGTAAAAACCAAGATTCCACTTACGAGCATAGTCTTTTGTATCCAACCCGGAAATATTTGTCCAGTTTAAACCACCTACAAGTCCAAACTCAAGTCCTTTAGAATTTAATTTATCGCCCAATAAAATAGAAATTAACACCTGTGATTGGAGTGCCATTCCTACAGCCAAGAGAATCAAAACTAATACGTGCTTTTTCATATATTTAATTCTCGGATTAGCCTACTCCTTCAATAACATCAGCATAAAAGCATATTCCAGTGCAGTTTCCTTATATTGCTCAAAACGGCCAGAGGCTCCACCATGTCCGAAATCCATATTAGTTTTTAGTAATAACAAATTATTGTCGGTTTTCATATTACGCAATTTAGCGACCCACTTTGCAGGCTCCCAATATTGTACCTGACTATCATGAAGGCCTGTTGTAACAAGTAATGCCGGATAATCCTTTTCTTCAACCTGATCGTAAGGTGAATACGAAAGCATATAATCGTAATATTCTTTTTCATTTGGGTTACCCCATTCATCGTACTCTCCTGTAGTTAATGGGATACTTTCGTCCAACATAGTTGTTACAACATCAACAAACGGTACTGCCGCTATTACACCTTTAAATAAATCAGGACGATAATTAATTACTGCGCCAACCAGTAATCCTCCCGCACTTCCGCCAAGGGCAAACATATGATTAGGTGATGTATATTTTTCTGAGATTAAAAATTCGCCGCAATCAATAAAATCAAAAAAAGTATTCTTTTTATTAAGCATTTTTCCATTTTCATACCACTCCCTACCCATCTCTTCACCTCCGCGAATATGAGCAATGGCATAAGCAAAACCTCTATCCAATAAGCTTAATCGCGATGATCTGAAAACAGACTCAATACTATATCCATAGGATCCATAACCGTATAATACTAATGGGGACATACCATTAATTTCAAATCCCTTTTTATAAACTATTGAGATAGGTACTTTCACTCCATCACGTGCTATAGCATATTTTCGTTCCGTTATGTAATCATCAGGACTATAACCGCCTACAACCTCTTGCTGTTTTAGCATTGCTTGTTTACGATCAATCATATCATAATCAAAAACAGTTAAAGGTGTTTTTAATGAAGTGAATCTATAACGGAGTTTTTGAGAATAAAATTCAGGATTAGAAGTTGATTCGACATAATAATCTTCTTCACCAAAATTTAAATAATGATCAGTATTATCCTTAGTGTTGAATACTCTAAACTTGGGTAAACCATTCATTCTTTCAGTAACAACAAAAAAGCCAGAAAACACATCAACTTCTTCAAGCATAACATCTTCCCTTACAGGTATGATTTCCTTCCAGTTACTAATATCTGTATCTTCCTCTCCTACTTCCAACAAACGAAAATTAACCGCTTTATAATTTGTATGCACCAAAAACCTGTTATTCTGGTGATCAATACTATATTCCATTTTGGGTAACCGGTTTTGAAAAATACGAAATTGTCCATCAGGGCTATCAGCATCAAGTATCCGGCATTCTGTTGACAAAGTACTTTCAGAAGCAATCACAATATACTTCTGCGACTTTGTTTTATATACTTCTACATCAAACGTAGAATCCCCTTCTTCATAAACCAGAATGTCTAACTCTACGCTAGTACCAATTTTATGTTTATAGATTCTGTATGACCTTAAAGTATGGTCTTTAACTTCGTAAAAAACTATTTGGTTATCATTTGCCCAAACAATGTTTCCTGTTGTGTTTGAGATAACTTCATCATATAGCTTCCCTGAGTTTACATCCTTAAAATAAATATTATATTTACGCCTGCTAACTGTATCAGTACTGTATGCAAGCATCTTATTATCAGGACTAAATTCCCAATCACCCACTTGAAAATATGAATGACCCTCGGCTAGTTCATTTCCATCTAGGAATATTATTTCATCACTAGCCGAATTTAATTTCTTACGGCAAAAGTTTGGGTACTCTTTCCCTTCTTCAAATTTTGTGAAATATGAATAACCATTATAATCATAAGGTACACTAACATCTGTTTGTTTTATTCGTCCTACAATTTCATTATAAATGTCATCCTGCAAAACCTCAGTATCTTTCATAATATGCTTGGTATAAGCATTTTCGGAGTTAAGATAGTCGATAACTTTCGGGTTTTCACGATCATTAAGCCAATAATAGTTATCAATACGGTTGTTACCATGCTTAGTAAGATGCTTGATAATTTTTTTAGCTTGGGGTTGTTTCATTATACTTGTTTTAACTTGTTCGCAAGAAATTAGATTAACAGAAAGAGCAAACAAAATTAGGGTTCTGACGATTACATTCATAATATTTAATTATTTCAAGAGTCAGGAAAATGTGGTAGGGAATAAAAGAGGCAACAGACAAAATCTTTAATAATCAAGATTGTGGTCAACACCCATACTAGCTATTGATTGCTGCATACTGATTCCAGATTCTTAAAAATAAAGACTCAATCCAAGGCTTGGCATAAATGGTAGCTGGTAAACGATTTCATTTGTAACAATATCCACATAAAAAATATTTTCACGATTATAAACATTAGTAACGCTTAAATCGACTACCATTTTTGTCTTTGCACTAAAATAAATATTTCTCTTCACATCAATATCCAATCTGTGATATATCGGCAACCTACCACCGTAAAGTTCATCATAAATAATTCCAAGTTGGCCATTTTCAGAAATATATTCAGAATTAACACCACCTGGAAATGATAAATACTCATAAAAGCCCTGTACTTGTGTAAAAGGGAATCCTGTGCCCAGGTTCCATCTTAATCCAAACTCCCATTCTCTTTTTTGTCCTGTTACATATGAAAAAACAACATTCACATTATGTCGGCGATCGAAATGGGGAGTATATTGTATCATTTGCCCGTCTACATCCTCATACTCACGGGTAACATAACCCAGTGAATACACCAACCACAAATAGGCTTTTTTATAATCATATTTAAACACAACATCAACACCATACGCATCACCTTTCTCCAAAATAAAATCTTTAGTTTGAACATCTAAGGCTTCAGGTGGAGCATTTTCCTCGGTATAAATTTTAAAACGATTAATATTGGTTAATTGTGGGAAGTTTTTATAATACCCTTCAACATTCAATGAGATATTATTACTGACATCAATTTCTGTTCCCAGGATTAGATGATTTGATTTTTGAAGTTTGCTGTTTACCGGTTTACCATCAAAATTTGCAGGTAAGTTCTCGGGGCCGGATAAAAATCCATAAAACAAGTTAACCACATCACGATCAGAAGAAGCAGCAATTAAATTTTGTGAATACATGCCACCGGCAAACTTAAACCGCAACCTGTCAGTAGCATTATATTTAACCGCTAACCGTGGCTCAGGCGATACTTCAGATAATGAGGCATACACCATTAAACGCAACCCGGGCTCAACAATAAACTTTCCAAATACAGCCTTATACTTAGCATATAAACCTAGCTGAGTTGTATTCTCTATTTGTTCAATTTCAGCTCCAATAAAGTTATTGAACGTATATTCCGTTCTATACCCTTCAAGTTCAAAACCAAATTTCAACTCATCTTTACCAAGAAAATATGTAAAATTAAATCCCGCATTAAATCCGCCAATAAAGCTGCTTCGTTCGTTTAAAGTTGTTGAATTAATATTTGATTTGTATTGTGAATATGCAATAATTCCATCAATCAGCACAGGCGATCTTCCGGGAATGATTACAAAATTAGCACCTCCACCTGACGACTTCCATCCAAAATCAGATATAGCTTTATAATTCTTTACATTATCAGTAAAATTAAATCCAAAAAAGCTAACCTTACTTCCATTTGCCGCATTTATTGAAACTTTTCCATAAATATCGGCAAAATTAAAAGGTAAACCATCTTCATCAATATAGCCATAAAAAACCTTAGAACTTTCAGCCAGGTATGAATTTTTAAATGACAGAATAAATGACGCACTCCCTTTATCAGGAGATTCTTGCTTAACAATAGGACCCTCAATAACAGCACGTGCACCAAATGTTGATGCTCCTACAACACCTGAAATTCTCTTTTTATTACCATCCTTTGTTGTTATATCCATTACTGATGATAACCTTCCTCCATATTCGGCATTAAACCCTCCAGTATACACATCCGCACTTCGTATTATATCGGTTTCAAAAACCGAAAAAAGTCCAATAGAATGGAACGGGTTATATACAGTCATTCCATCAAGCATAACCTTATTTTGAATAGGCGAGCCCCCCCTAATATAAAACTGACCACCCTGATCTCCTGTAAATACAACACCTGGTATAACTTGTAAATATTGAGCAAAATCAGCTTGCCCCCCAACAGATGGTATTTTCTTGATATCTTTTGGAGTAATTTTAACAACTGAGGTTCTGGTTTCTGTTCGTGCTTCGGCACGCTCAGCACTAATGGTTATTGTCCCAAGCCTTACCGATGATTTGTTTAAAAAATAGTTCTTACCAATTATACCATCAGAGATTATTTTTACTTTCTCGCTAATAGTATCAAAGCCAAGGTAGGTCACTGCAAGATCATAATTACCTGGTGCGATTTTCGAGATTATAAAATAGCCATTTACATCAGATGAAGCTCCGTAAGTAGTCCCTTTTAATATAACATTACAGTAAATGGCAGGCTCACCTGTTTCTTCTTCATAAATAAATCCCCTGACAATACCATGCTGAGCAATCAAATTATGCCCTAAAAACATAAATGTCAGCATAATAACAATAGTTATGTATATATTTCTCATAAAATTAAATTCTATTATTTTGGAACGTGCAAATTAACTAAAAAGTACATTGCTCACAGATAATTTTTTAAGAATAATAAACATTGCATTTAGAGGTGTTTTTTGCGCATAACAAATACCTGTTAAACACAAAAGCCCTCTCGTTTTACACGAAAAGGCTTTTAAATAAATATATAATTGATCGTACAGATTTTGTACTACTGTGATATTAGTATCGAACTATAGAGTAACTCGAAACGGCAGTTTCTACAACCAGATAAATCTTATTTTCAGCACTATTAAAATTATCGGTTCTATAATGTCCATGATCAATCTTCTCAAACCCTGAAATATTTTTACCCGACATTACTGATGTTATATTTAAATCACAACCCGACGCTTCAGGTACTTTAACCTTAATTGAGGAAGCTCCAGTTTCAATGTTCACCTTTGTTTCGGGATATTTGTCACCCAACTTAATATCAATTGCAGCTGCTCCACCTTCAATTGTCAAATCACTAATTTTTAATCCTGAAAAATCAAAATCAACATCGGCAGCACCAATTTCAAAATGCAGATCCCAAGCAGGTTGTGGATTTAACGCCATATCAACCCTATTGTGTGTCTTAGATTTTAGCACAATTTCGTCTTCCATATAAATGTCAACATCAACAGAATTATCAGTTTGCTTAACAGAATATTTATAGTCTATTACGGAGCCTCTCTTATGAAAGTCAATAAGATCAAATGATTCATCAAGAAGAACAAAAGTGCTTGCCGCAATTTCCATATCCAGAGATGCAACCTGCACACTATCCTCATAAGGAATGATAAACTCTTGGTTTGCCGGCTTTGCATCTTGATAATAGCTTATATCATAATCTTCGTCACACCATTCAACAGTTCTGTCCATCATGTAAAGAATTGAAAAAGCAAGTACCAGAAGAACCAGGATTATTCTAAATATACTTTTTACCGGAAGAATTGAAACTCCCCATAAAATAAGCACTACCGGCCATAGTCTCCACAAGTTATACCAATCGAAATCGATAATATTTAAGTTTTCTAGTGTAAATAGAACCCCAATTAAAATTAGGATTATGCCCCAAAAAATGTTTCTAAATTTCATTGCTCTGTTTTTTAGTTGGTTTAAAAATATCAGGTTTTATCATTAACACACCCACAATAACTAGTAGAAGAGGCCAAAAATCGGTAATGTTATACCATGGCATTAAACGATCTACTAAAAATAATAGTCCTATAAAAATCAAGACGATCCCTACTGCAAGTCCTGAATTAGATTTCTTTTTCTTTTTATCTGCAACAATTTCATTGCTGGCTTCATCAACTGTATTATCTAAATCGCTTTCATTTGTGCTACCTTTACTTTCAAATTCACGATTTTGACTGTTATTTGAGTATGTTTCACGTGCAGGAATTATTATCCACATTACAATATAGATTATTCCCCCACTACCTCCAAAAAGAGCTAGTAGAACAAAAACAACACGAGCCAATACAACATCAATATCAAAATATTCAGCTAATCCGCTTGCTACACCTCCAATAACCTTGTTTGTTTTTACTCGGTATAGTCTTTCTGTGGTTTCCATGATTTATAATTTTTTGTTAGTTGTACCGATACTTATCGGTTATTAATTTCATTGGCAAATATATTGTGTAAACCAAGGGTGTCAAATAACAATTCGGTGAGTGGGGGAGTTTTTTCGGTGAAAGGGGATATTAACAAGACCTAATAATGTTTTTTTGGGAGGTTCAAGAAGTGCATAAAGAATTATGAATACTGAATGTTGAATGAAATTGCAGACCCAGTTCAACATTCGATATTTGACATTCAATATTCGATATTCCAAAAAAGCAAAAGTATATAAAGCTATATATACAACCTATTACGTAAAGTTGTCATTGGTAGCAGTGCGAAGTGTCGGTACTTTTCTCATAGACCCGCTGAGTTGAAAAAAACCCGCCGGGTCGGGATTGATATTCCTGATTGCCGTCAGGCAGGCTTCGCTATGCTCCGGAGTACAGCAACTCGTTATTGTAAGAGTATGACTATTCTTTTAATTCAACTCTTCCAGGTTCTACGCACTCTGGAAGGATGAATTAGATTACTTCATCAAAATAAAGTTGTATGTAATTGTACCGCGTTGTAGCTCGGCAGCATTGTTATCTTTTGCAAATGTGGAATTATAAGCAGCATCAACAGCAATTTTTCTTAAGTTCTGATCGAGAACATTTGTACCCTTGGCACTAACCTGCGCTTTTTTCACAGTGCCATCACTAACTACCCAGATGCTAACTACAACCGTTCCCTGTTCTTTAAACGTTGCCGATGGTTGCTCCAAAAATAAGCTGCCTCTTCCACCCAGACTAAAAGAAATTCCATTTCCTAAGCCACCCTGTCCGCTATAATCATCACTTTCCTTATAACCATGTGGTTTTCCCTGGTCACCTTCTCCAGCAGTAACTCCCTGGCTGGTTCCTTGTGTATCAGATGAACTTCCGGTATATAGTGCTCTTTTATTTACAACAGGCTTTGGCTCTTCAACAGGAATATCTTCAACAGGTTCATCCTGAACAAACACAGAATCAACTACTTCTTCAACGGGTTTATCTTCAATAATTTCTTCAGGTTCAGGATTCGCTTCCTTTTCTTCAACAATTTCCTCTTCAGGTTTTTTCTCAGGCTCCTTTTCTATAACTTCTTCCTCAATAACTGGAGCTTCTTCAGTATCCTGCGTAATTATCTCTTCTTCAGTAATCTGTGGTTCTGGTTCAGCAGGTGGTTGAACAACTTTCTCCTGCACTGGTACTGGCTCTGACTTTGGAGGTGGAGCATCACTTTGAACCTGACCATATCCACGGTCATCCCATCCTAAATTAACCTCAACACCTTCTTCTCCGGGTAATGGCAATGGGGTACGCAAAGCTGCCAACAATATAAAAACCAGTAATAACACATGTACTGTTATTGTTCCTATTATTCCTTTTCTTCTATCCTTATCAACTTTCATCAATATCTGCTGGTGCTTTTGCTATATTTGTTACCTTTTTGGCTTAGTTGCCAATATTACTTTATGTGTTGTATTATTCTTATTATTAATCTCATTAACAGCATCAATAACAACCACAATATCCTGTACCGGTGCTGATTTATCCGAACGTAATACTACTGATGCTGACTCTTCATTTCTTATCAGGCCAAATAATACATTTTCCAGGTTTGCAGGATCAACTTTATGGTCTTCTACATATATATTTCGAGCTTTATTGATATAAACCGTAACAGTTTGTTTCGACATTGTTTTGCTTTGACTATTTGGTAGCAGAAGCTTTATTGCATTTGGAGCAACCAAAGTAGAAGTGAGCATAAAAAATATCAACAACAGAAACACCATATCCGACATGGAAGCCATACTGAAGTTAGTATCACGTTTATTTCGCATTTGTATTGCCATACTGTTTAGAGTTTTGAGTTTAGAGTTTAGAGTTCAGTTTTGGGTTTTATTTTGCAGGTTCATGAAGCATATCCATAAACTCAGTAGCACTTATCTCAAGTTTATAAACCACCGACTGTATTCTAGAAACCAGTATATTATAAAGAATATAGGCAGTAATTCCAACCACAAGTCCTCCAACAGTAGTAATCATGGCCTGATAAATACCTCTCGATAATAGTTCTATATTAATATTATTACCCGCCATCGACATGTCGTAAAATGCACGAATCATTCCAATAACCGTACCCAAAAATCCCAACATAGGTGCAGCCCCAGCAATAGTGGCAAGTCCTGCAATATTCTTTTCCAGCTTACTTACCTCAAGTTTACCTGTATTTTCAATAGCTGCATTAATATCCCCCAAAGGCCTTCCAATTCTCGACAATCCTTTACTTATCATCCTTCCTATAGGCGAATTATTAGTAAGGCAAAGTGCCTGAGCCGATTCAAGTTTACCATCCTGAATATATGAACGTATATTGTTCATAAAACCCTTATCTTCTTTTTTTGCTCTACCGATTACAAAAAATCGTTCAATAAAAATATACACCGCAATAACCGATAACACACCAATTATTCCCATTATCCATCCACCTTTTAGTACAAGGTCGATTATTGGAAGTGTTATTTCGCCTTCATTAGGTGTCCCTGTAATTAGGTTTGCAGCTTCCTGAATCTGTAATATTATTCCTGTTGTCATTTGCAATTTCTATTATTAAATGATTGGTGAATTTACTTTGATATTATTATTAGCACTATTTCTTTCACATAATTTTTAAACACACATCTGTTAATACAAACTAATAATTGCAATATTTAGTATAATTATGCATAACACATATTTCCCTTTTATTTGGGCAGCCAACCCTCCTACATTAAAATATTTCGGCGGGCATGCCGGGCTTTCCATTTATAGTTATTTCATACCAACTGTTTTTTGTAAGTATTGTGGGGGCTTCCTTCGACAGCCTCCACCTACAACAAAAAAATCAGTTGCTATTTCAATAAGCTATCACTTCAATCCCTGCTGCAAAGGATAACAATTAGATAATATTATGTATCAATTAAAATATTGTAATTAAACAATATTATATATTTTTCAATATAAGTGTAATTTCCCCAATTCAAATTCGTCTATATAATTGTAATGACAATAAAAGAGTTTAAAACTAAATTATTACCACTAAAGAATAAGTTGTTCCGCTTATCGCTTAACTTGATGAATAATAGAGACGATGCTGAGGATGCAGTTCAGGAAGCATACATTAAAATTTGGAAAATGCAGGATAAAATAAATAGCGTTAAAAATATTGAAGCATTCATGATGACAATTACAAGAAACATTTGTCTTGACAAACTGAAAAGCAAAAGAAACAAATTTCTAACACTAGTTGATGATATTACTAAAGTCACATCTTCAAATCCATACGAAATAACTGAACAAGCTGATTTAGTGAATAAAGTAAAACAATCAATGCAACAACTACCTGAGCAACAACGAACATTAATTCATTTGCGCGATATTGAGGGTTATGAATTTCACGAAATACTTGAAATCACAGGATGGGACATGAATTATATGAGAGTAAATTTATCACGTGGCAGAAAAAAAATAAAAGAAACAATATTAAAACTTCAGCATTATGAAACAGCAAGAAATTAATGCGCTAATTGAGAAATATTATCTGGGGAAAACATCTCTTGAAGAAGAAAAATTCTTACAGGATCAACTAAAAGATAATAGAGAAGAAAAATACCAGGATGTTGTTTCTCAATTACATACTTTAAGCAACTTATATGGAGAAAAAGATATTCTTGATGAATCTTTTAACAAAAAAATATTACAGGAATTATCTAAATCTCAACTTTTAAAAACTAAAGTTTTCAGCTTTCGAAATATACTATCAGGCGTTGCTGCCACACTACTAATATTTATTTCAATTTGGATAGCTTCAAGTTTATTAAGCCCAAAAGAAGTGTATGGAACAGTTACCGATCCTATTGCTGCTTTCGCAGAAACAAAAAAGGTACTCCAAGAAGTATCAAAAAATGTCAAAAAAGGAGTAACTCCGGTATCAGCTACGCTTAAAAAAGCTGAGTCTGGGTTAAAGAAAACTAAAAATATTAAGAAATTAAATAATACAGGTTTACTGCTTAAATCAATGACAAAAGTAACAGTAAACTACGGAAAATCATAAAAATAAAATATCTAACACCTTAATACTTAGAACCATGAAAAAACAACTAATTAAATTAGCAGTAATTATAGCATTACTTCTTCCCGGAACAATTTTCGCACAAAGCAACTTTAATGAACTATATGAGAAATATGCAGGCCATGACGGGTTTACCAGCATTAACATATCACCTGAAATGTTTAAATTTCTGGGTGCAATAGATATGAGTGATAGCTCAAATGATTCAAAACATGCTCAAAACGTACTTCAACAACTGGAGGGTCTGAAAATGTTAGTTTATGAAAAACCTGAAGACAAAGAAGGTATCGACTTTTATAAAGAGGTAAAAAGCAAGCTACCACTAAAAGACTACACCGAGTTAATGACAGTTAAAGATAGTGAAAGCGATATCAAATTTCTGGTAAAAAAAGCCGGCAAAAACAGGATATCTGAATTACTTATGATAGTAGTAGGTGAAGACGAAGTTCTTGTTATGAGCATGACCGGAAATATTGATATGAACACTATTTCCGACATAAGTAACTCATTAGATGTAAAAGGAATGGAAAATCTTGAAAAAATAAACGATTAATTTAGCTCAAGTGGAGCGTGGAATTTGAGTAACCATTCATTTTCCAGGCTCCTTAATACCTGATCCATATTCCTAGCTCTCCAACACCCTATGCAGTTTTAATACATTAAATTTTTATTTCTAAATGTTGTCTACTCTGGTTTTACTGAATTAGGTACTTTTGCTACAGGTGGTGCCAAAAATGTTCATTTACAGCTATCTATACAGCAAGTACCGTTCAAAATAATATTGAAACAGAGTTTCCAAACACGCAAAGTTTTAAAAGGCAGGAGTTGGATGAATTATAAGCCGATGGATTAAGTTCGATTAAATATTGTATAACTAATCAGTATAATCAATAATAATTACCTTCATCTAAGTAGTTTACCACATAATCATTAATACCAGTTTCGAGTGAAGTAAATTCCTTATTATAACCCACACTCCTGAGTTTATCCATTTTGGCCTCAGTAAAGTATTGATATTTATCGCGAATATCTTCAGGTGTATCAATAAATTCAATATTCGATTCTTTTTGAAGAGCTGTAAAAGTAGCAAGAGCCAGATCAACAAAAGTACGTGCCTTACCAGTACCAAGATTATATATGCCAGACTCAGGCTGACTCATCATCAAGAAAAATATCACATCTACAACATCCTTTACATAAATAAAATCGCGCAACTGTTTTCCATCTTTAAAGTCAGGATTATGTGATTTAAACAATTTTACTTTTCCTGTACTTTTAACTTGATTAAAAGCATGAATAACAACTGATGCCATCCTGTCTTTATGATACTCATTAGGCCCATATACATTAAAGAACTTCAACCCTGCCCAAAAAGGGGGTTTCTTTTTTTGTTTCAAAGCCCAAATATCGAATTCATTTTTTGACTCGCCATATGGGTTTAATGGCACTAATTTATTAACAACTTTATGATCATCATTATAACCCAATTCACCAAGACCATAGGTTGCAGCAGAAGAAGCATATATCATAGGTATACTATGTTTACTACAACGCTGCCATATTTGTTGTGAATACTTAACATTTAGCACATCGAAAATCTCTTTGCTAAACTCTGTTGTATCAGTACGCGCTCCTATGTGCAATACAAAATCAACATTGAAGTAGTAATCATCAAACCATTGAAAGAAATCATCCCTATGAATCTTTTTGATAAATAAACTATCATTCAGATTTCTATTCTTCCTAATATCGTTAAAATCATCCACAAGGATCAGGTTACTATACCCCTCCTCATTAAGCCTTCCAACCAAAACACTACCAATAAAACCTGCCGCACCTGTTAATACAATCATAATTTTCAAATTTGTTCAAAAGTAATTCAAATAATCCAATTTACACAAATCCAATATAAAACACAGTTTTTCATAATACTATTGTATAATAAGATTCAATAATGTTTAGTTTTGTTATATATTTCATTTATAGTTTTATATGAAACGTTGGTTTATCATAGTCATTCAGCTAATTGCTATTCAGGTTATTACAACTGCACAAATAGCTGTTAAGGGTTTACCAGTTAGTTTCAATAATGAATTAAAGACTAGTATCCCTGTAATTGAGATAGCTAATATCTCTCATAGACTTGCATTAACTAGTGATAAAATACCACTTCAAGCCGGGTACACTTTACTAATAAATAGTGAACTATCAGAAAAAGGAACATGGGAAAAAGTTGATAAAAAATTTGTTTGGCGAATCGAAATTGAAGTACAGGATGCAATTGCATTGAACTTATACTTTAACAGTATTAACTTATTAGTTGATGAAAAGCTATTTGTTTACAGCCCGAATAGTACAGCTGTACTTGGTGCATTTACAAACATCAATAATGGTTCATTTATGTGTACTGATTTCGTCCACGGTGATAGGATAATAATTGAATTTAATTCGTTAAAGCTTTACAACCAACTACCATTCTTAGTGCATGAAGTTGGTATATTGCTAGCTAACAGCAAAAATAAATCACGTGGTTTCGGTAATGCAGGAAAGTGTGAAGTTCATGTTAATTGTATTGAAGGAGAAGACTGGCAGAACAATAAAGAAGGTGTAACTCGCATACTCGTTAAGCAAGATCAACTCACTTTCTGGTGCACAGGTTCTTTAATAAATAACACAAATATTGATGGAACCCCATATTTTTTAACAGCTAATCATTGTGGTGAATTTGCAGATTCAACCGACTATGCTCAATGGTTATTTTATTTTAATTATGAGTCAGAAAACTGTGAACAACCTGTGTTTGAGCCTGAACTATTGTCTCTTTCAGGCTCATCTCTACTTTCCCGTGCTCCTAACGGAATATACTTAGGGTCTGATTTTAAACTATTACTACTTAAAAATGAAGTTCCACTTGAATATAAACCTTATTATAATGGCTGGGATAGAACAGGTGAAATCTCCCCGTTAGGTGTTACTATTCATCATCCTCAAGGTGATTTGAAAATGATATCAACTTACACAAATCCTTTATTATCTACTAATTACGACAACCAAAATGAGGATCCTAATGGAAAATACTGGATGGTACACTGGGCTGAAACTGTTAGTGGTCATGGTGTTACAGAAGGTGGGTCTTCGGGCAGTCCTATTTTTAACAATGAAGGAAATATTATTGGTGCCTTAACAGGGGGTGGAGCTTCG